>Ga0207667_10000521_pt1 | contig 50709 bp, 46 predicted proteins | sample KBSCornC52_FD_184301 | JGI IMG/M metagenome (GOLD analysis project Ga0207667, IMG submission 184301) | Corn rhizosphere microbial communities from Kellogg Biological Station, Michigan, USA - KBS Corn C5-2 (SPAdes) (version 2) | ecosystem: Host-associated > Plants > Roots > Rhizosphere > Soil ... | reverse complement strand
CACCCTCGGCGACTATCGGATCGCCCGCCTCCGTGACCATGCTCATGTCGCGCGGGTTCAGCTCGAACTTCACCGTCTGCGAAGCACCGGGCTCAAGATGAATACGTTGGAATCCGCGCAATGCCTTCAGCGGCGCGCCCGCCACTTTTGGGAACGTGAGGTAAAGCTGAGCTACTTCATCACCGGCCCTTTTGCCGACATTGGTTATGGTGGCCTCGGCAACCAGTGGGCTACCTGCGGCGACCTCGTTGGGAACTTTGATATCGCTGTATTTGAAGGTCGTGTAGCTGAGCCCATAACCGAAGGGATAGAGCGGCGTGTTTTCAAAGTAGCGATACGTGCGGCCCTTCATCGAGTAGTCTTCGAAGTTCGGCAACTGGTCAACCCCGGTGTAGAAGGTCACCGGCAGGCGGCCCGCGGGATTGTTCTTGCCGGAGAGCGTCTGCGCCACCGCATTGCCACCCTCTTCGCCCGGGTACCAGGCTTCAAGGATCGCATTGGAGTGATCCTTAGCCCAATTCACGGCCAGAGCGCTTCCGTTGGTGAGAACGACCACCATAGGTTTGCCCGCAGTCGCCAGCGCTTCAAGCAGATCCTGCTCCGGCTTGGGCAGATCGATGCTGGTACGGTCGCCACCAATGAAGCCGGGTTCGTTTACCGGCATCTCTTCGCCCTCTAGCTCGCTCGTGATACCAACCACGGCAACCACAACGTCAGCCTTCTTTGCGGCCTCTATGGCTGCTGGATCTACGGTGCGCGGCGTCTTACCCCAAATGAGGTGCATGTGCGGAGTGGAGTTGGCATAAGTCTTCTGGTACTCCACCAGCACCTTGTAGGGATGGCCGGCTTCAAGGTGAACCTGTCCCGTCAGATCCTCAACCCCGTGTGGGTAGCCGGACCGGACGACATTCTTGCCGTCGAGCATAACGCGGACGTAGGCATCCGTCTGCACACCCAGAAGGTAGTCGCCCGATTCTTTGGGCGTCAGAGTCGCTTCCCACTGGATCGCAAGCGGCTGTACAGATGCGGCTTCAGCAGGTAGCGGCTGAGCTGCAATGTCGATGCCCTTCTCCGTGCGGGTGGTGATCGGGGCATTGCTCTTGTCAGACGTTGAGATCTCTTCTGAAACAATGTCGTGATGCAGGTAGGAAACCTTCGCACCGGGCTTACCGTCTGTGGTCAGCAGAGCATTCGGTACGGGCTGCGTCTCTTTGCTCAGGAACCCGGTGCCGGGCACGTAATTGATGGTTGCGCCGGCAAATTCCTTCTTCATGCCTTCAAGAATGGAAACGGTATGCGTAGGAATGCCGGTGTAGTTTCCAAGCAGAACGCGCGTCTGGTTGGCCAGCGGACCAACTACCGCGATCTTTGTTCCTGAAGTCTTAATTGGAAGCACGCCGTCATTCTTCAGCAGGACCATGGCTTCATTGGCGATTTTGAGAGCCATGGCGCGGTGTTCCGCACTGTCGAGCTGTTTTTCGTCGATCTTGGTGTACGGAACCATTTCCGGCGGATCGAACATGCCGAGCTTCATGCGCGCCGTGAAGAGGCGAACAAGAGCCGTGTCGATCTCGCTCTCTTTCAGATAGCCTTGCTTGACTGCGTCAATGTACGGGCGATAGTCGTGATCGTCGAGAACCTTGGCACGAAAATCGATGCACTCGTTGTCCATGCCGCGCTGCACGCTAATGGCCGAAGATTCAGCCTGCGTTGGCCTGAATTTGTGGCCGTTGGCGATATCGCGCACCGCTCCGCAGTCTGACACAACATAGCCTTTGAAGCCCCACTTCTGCCGAAGCTGATCGACAAGCAGGAATGAGTTGGCGCAGGCGGGCTCGCCGTTAATCGCGTTGTATGCGCACATCACTGATTCCGCTTTACCCTCAGTAACGGCGGCGCGGAAAGCAGGAAGATAGGTGTCGAGTTCGTCGTGCTTGCTCACGTCAATATCGGCAAAGTGCCGGGTAGGCTCAGGCCCGCTGTGCACGGCGTAATGCTTGGGCGTAGAAATCACGCGGAAATATTTCGGATCGTCGCCCTGCATGCCCTTTACGAATGCCACGCCCATGCGCGCTGTCAGGAACGGATCTTCACCGTAAGTTTCCTGCCCCCGTCCCCAGCGCGGATCGCGGAAGATATTGATGTTCGGAGCCCAGAAATCAAGGCCTTCAAAAATATTGCTGTAACCGCCGTTGGCCCGAACTGCTTGCGCATTCTTGATGCGGCCTTCGGTGCCGATGACCACGCCCATTGCGTGAATCGCAGCCGGATCAAAAGTTGAGGCCAGTCCCACTGGCTCGGGGAACTCGGTTGTTCCGTTAGTCGCTACCCCGTGCAGCGACTCGTTCCACCAGTCGTACGAGGGTATGTTCAGCCGGGGGATCGCGCGCGCCTGGTTCACCAGTTGGCTCGCCTTTTCCTCCAGCGTCATCTTCTTCACCAAGTCCGCGGCACGTTGTTCGGCCGGCAGGCTGGGGTCAAGGTACGCGGGTTTCTGCGCACCCTGCGCCCCTGCATTCCATGCGGCTGCACAGCACACCAGGCCGAAAGCAGCCAACCGCAATCCAAAGCTTTTCATCGTCTCCCCCACAATCCGGCCAAGCTTGCAATGCAGGTCAAAACCTCTGAGTGCGCAGCGCGACCGTCGAACCCGACTCTAAGGGTCTCGTCAAAGCACTGTCAAGCCAACCTTGTCTTGAGCAAATCGGTTTATATGAGGGATTTGACGCAAATCATCCCGTTTCGTAAGCGCTGCATTTAGGGGTAGTTCACCGCCGGAGAATATAGCGAAACCGGAAGCAGGTGTAACCTTGCTTCGTCCTCTTACGTAAGAGCAAGTAGAAGGGGCAATCGGATGAGCTACAGTTCACACGTGCTGAACAGGGTCCCTGATCTCGATGCCGATTGTGCCCAATTCCGGCACGGCGATGTGGACGCATTCGAATCGCTCTTCCGGCTTCATCAGCGCGCCGTCTACGGCTGGATCTTGCGCATCGTGCGTAATCCGACCACGGCGGAAGAACTGACAGTTGAAACCTTCTGGCGCATCTACCGGGCACGCGCCCGCTTTGATGCCGCACGGGAGTTCGCACCCTGGGCCCGTCGTATTGCCAGGCGGGTGGCGCTGGACTGGCTGCGTGCGCAACGGCCTCAGACCGAATTGAACGACGAACTGCTATCCACCTTGCCCGCGGAGGTGGCCGCCGATCCAGCCGTCACTGCGGAAATTCGCTTCAAGACAGCGCAGGCATTTTCGCGCCTGCCATACAAGTTGCGTACGGCCGCATTGCTCTCTGTTGTCGAAGGACAGTCTCACAAAGAAGTGGCAGAAGCACTCGGCATCTCAACGGCGGCCGTAAAACTGCGCGTCTTTCGCGCACTCCGATTGCTCAGGAAAGATCTGGGAAGGCAGGGAATCACACCATGAACCATGAAGAGAGCATGAGACAACTGCTTAAGCAGGCTGTGCGGCCTGTCAAAGCCAACGCTGAACCTGAAAGCGATCTGTGGCCGGCGGTGCTGCGGCGAATGGATGAGCATGCTGCGGCAGACATAGCCGCGGGATCGGGATGGGCATGGTTTGATGGGGCGCTGCTGGTCGGGCTTGTTGTACTGGGCGTAAGTTTCCCGGCCACCATTCCACTACTTCTGTATTACCTGTGAACTGCGGATGCATAACCCGCTTAGAAAGGAGCAAGAAATGAAAATTCATCCTTACCTTCGAGCATACGTGGCGGGCATTTTTATGCCCACGTTGGTGCTCCCGCTGATCCTTATCGGATTCATCACTCTGCGGCTGGTGATCGGGGTGCAGGTCCCAATTGAGCGCTTCGTTATCTTTCCAATGGCCGTGGTGCCGTTCCTGTTCGGCCTTTGGAACATGGTTTACCTCGCCACGCATGACCGCACGCATCTGCCTCTGGGCATTCACGGCGCTATTCTTCCTTTTCTGGGAGCGCCGATCGGCGCACTGATTGCCGGCAGTCTCGGCGTGCTGCAGATTCGCGGTGACGGTATTCTTTGGTTCCAGGTACTGCACGTGCCATATGCGCTGGTGGGGTGCATTTTCCTGGCCGCCCTGGCAGGCTACTATCTGGCTTGGAAGTACATCGTGGGATTTTTGAACCGCGTGCTTGAAATCGCTTAAAGACAGCTGTTAGCTGTCAGCTTTAGGCCATTAGCAAGGACGTATTCGGGTTTGTCAGGATGGCGCCCGAGCATAGCGTTTTCAATGGCGGCACATTGAAGAGTGCAGCGGCCTCAGCATCACTGGCCAGTAGCTATAAGCTGCTTTTAAAAAAGTCCTTGAGGCCTGCGCGCTGCGCATGATCCGCCATCGTCGCCTGAATTTCCAGCGCGAGTGCAAGGGCATTCCGGCCCTGCCGTGCCGTAACGCGAGGCTCGCGGCGCGTGCGTACCGCATCGAGAAATGATTCGATTTCCAAACGCAAAGGCTCGCCGGGTGCGACCTCTGGTTTCTTGAAGCTCATTCCCGGAGCGGGACCGCCATTTGCCGCTGCAGTTGCTGCGAGCTTGGCCAGTGCTGCCGCGTCCAGCTTGTGTGCAGCAATGGCCGCCGCAATCTCCGGCGGAATGCTTGCGTCAATGCCGATGACGAGCAGATCGCGGCGCGCGTAGTCAACGGACACATACTGCCGCGGCTCAAAGAAGCGCAGCTTGCGCACCGTCTCAGTAGAAACTCGCGACGCGGTGAAATTGGCCACGCAGCCCGATTCAAATTCAACCCGCACGTTGGCAATATCCACGTTAGGCGAAACAATTGGCAGGCCCACGGCGCGCACTTCACGCACCGGCGAACGCGCAAACGTGAGCACAATGTCCAGATCGTGGATCATCAGGTCAAGCACGACGTCCACGTCGAGCGAGCGCGGGGTAAACACGCTGAGCCGATGCGCCTCGAAAAACATGGGACGGCGCAACTTCGGTTCCACAGCGAGCACTGCGGGATTAAAACGCTCCAGGTGACCGGGCTGAATAATGCGATCGTTTTTCTCAGCCTGCGAAATTAGCTCATCGGCTTCATGCAGATTGGCGGCCAGCGGCTTTTCGATCAGCAGGTCAAGGCCCCCCGCCAGCAATTCTGACGCTACAGCGCAATGATGTATTGTGGGCACCGCGACCGACGCGGCATCGAGCTTCAGGTCAGCTGCCAGCAATTCGCCGATCGTGGGAAAGACCGGAAGTTTGAACTTGGCAGCGGCTTCTGCCGCGCGGGCCGCGTCAGGTTCAACTGCCCCGACGAGCGTAACGCCGAGCCCGGCAGACTCCAGTTCGCGATACACGCGGAGATGGTTACGCCCGAAGGCTCCCGCGCCTGCAACTGCCACACGTAAAGGTGATTGGCTTGCGATCTTGCTACCTCTATTTGCCTTCCACGGCCCGCAGGCAGCGGCTGTAGAGCTCAAGCAAGTGGGTCACGTGTTCGTCCGGCTTCGTTGCGGCCGTTCCCACGAATCCAGTGGAAGGCATAGCAGCTTTGCCCACACCTGCTGTAGCGGCAACGTACTTGAACAGATCGAGCGCGATGTCTTCGTTGCGGCGGGCGCCAAGCCCTGCACCATTCAATGCATCCATCCTCTGAACTCTCCGACCTGAAGTTTCTCTAAACAAGGATGCTACCAGAATTGACCGCAGGAGATCAGCGGTTCACGCTCTGTGGATGCGTGCGAAGGTTGCGTGCGAACGAATTCTGTGCAACTTAATCAGTTTCCGACACGCCTCCGTGTGTGATGGTGTTCTGAACGCTCCATCACCTTTGCGCGGTAATTGGCAGTTCTACACAGTGATGCCGTCATCAGTCGCGATAACCTGAATATGTGCGTACCGCTTACATCGGAATGGGCGCCAATTTGCCCAGCAAAGCCGGCCCGCCAGATTCCACTCTGGCCGCAGCAGCAGTACGGCTTGAAGAACTTGGCCGCGTGTCCGCACGGTCTTCGCTGTACTCCACCGCTCCTGTTGGCTATGCGGATCAACCGCGCTTCTTCAACGCGGTCGCTGCGCTTGAAACCGAACTGACCCCCTTTGAACTGCTGGGCGCCTTGCTGCTGATTGAAAAGGAGTTCGGCAGGAATCGCGTTCTCAATTTTGAAAACGGCCCCCGCACGCTCGACCTGGACATTCTCCTGTACAGCGATTACGTCATCGGCGGCGCCACTCTTGAGATTCCGCACCCCCGCCTGGCAGGACGCGCCTTTGCTCTCGTCCCGCTCAACGAGATTGCACCTGGCGTGACGGAACCACGCACCGGGTGTATCGTGTCACAATTGCTTAAGGGCTGTTTCCCCATTCCCGCCAATGACAATGATGCAGTGGTCCAAGTTGAAAGCGAATACTGGCGCGCTCGCCTTGGCGCCAATGCTGCTAATGGCGACGAGCCTTAGCGGCCAGTCCGGCAATGCTGCGGCAGCAGCCGATCCGCAGAGCCCTTTGCCTGCCTCGGCTCCCACAGCTGTTACTACCGTTACCGTCACTGCCTACCGCACCCCCTTGGGCACCCTTGAAAGTCCCGTAACAACGCGCGTTTTGACGCAGCGCGAACTCAATTCGGTTGCCGCGGTCACGCTCGACGGCAAAATCCGCCAGCTCCCCGGCGTCGAACTATTTCGCCGCTCGAGTTCTCTGGTTGCGAATCCAACCTCTCAGGGCATCAGCCTGCGCGGGCTTGGCTCCACATCTGCCAGCCGCACCCTGCTCACAGAGGACGAGGTGCCGCTCAACGATCCAACCGGCGGCTGGATTCACTGGCAGGAGCAGCCGGAACTCGCTATTGAAAGCATGGAACTGGTGCGCGGAGGCGCGAGCGATCTGTACGGTTCCAGCGCGATCGGCGGCGTTATCAGCGTCATCCCGGCAAGGCCTACGACCACGCGCGGCGAACTCCGCTCACTCTATGGTGGTGAAGGAACCTACGATACCAGCGCGCTGGCTCAGGGCAAGTTTGGCGCATGGGGAGTGTTGGGGGCGGCAGGTCTCATCGGCACAAATGGCTATATCCAGATGGCTCCGACGGAGCGGGGCCCAATCGACGTAGCGAGCAACGTGCACAGCCAGAATGCGCTGCTGCTAGGCGAGCACGATCGCGGGCCTCTACGCCTGTTTCTGCGTGCCACCGGTTTCAATGAATCGCGCCATAACGGCACTCCGTACCAGATGAACGCAACCCGGCTGGTGCGATACGCCGCCGGAGGCGATTGGCTCGGCCCGCACTCGGGATCACTGGTTGCGCGCGTGTACGGCTCCGATGAGCGCTATCGGCAGACATTTTCAAATGTTTCGAATGCGCCCAGTGCGGCCAATCCACAATGCAATTTCCGTTGCAGTGAGTCGCCCACACGCTTCACGTATATTCCCGCTAACGAATTGGGCGCAGCCGCGCATTGGAATCAGCCACTCGGCGCCGGCTTCGTCGTGATTGCTGGAGCAGAAGTTCACGATGTACGTATCTGGGACAGAGAGCAGGTATTGAGCGGAGCCGGTGCGCTTACCAATCTGCACGATCACCAGCGGGACTCAGCCGGATGGGCTGAAGGAATGTGGGTCCACGGCGGCTGGACCGTCACTGCGTCCGGCCGCATGGACTGGTTTCAGAACTACGATGGGCAGCAGGTAAATTGGAACGGAAAAGCATGGGTGCCAAACGCGACGCAGCCTCCGCAATTCGACGAGAAGATTTTTGATCCGCGGCTTGGCCTTTCGCGAAAAATCTCTGAACACTGGGCGCTCTCGGCATCCGGCTTTCGCGCATTCCGCGCTCCCACGCCCAGCGAGCTGTATCGCTCCACTCAGGTAGGCAGCAAACTCACCCGCCCCAACGGCAGCCTCTTAAGCGAGCGCGCGACCGGCTGGGAGGCCGGTGTAGCAACCCAGTGGCGCTGGGGAACAGTGCGTACGAGCTACTTTCTCACCCAGGTCAATCGGCCAATTGTCGCCGTCACCATCAATCCCAATTCATCGCCCATTCTGTTGATGCGCGAGAACCTTGGTCAGATTGAAAGCCGCGGCGTGGCCGTGGATTTTGAAACTGCTCTGCGGCCCTGGCTTCATGCAGACGGCGGCTACCAATATGCCAACGCGACGATTACCCGCGGGCCAATCGATGTCGGCAACTGGATTCCTGAAGTGCCACACAACATGGCCACGCTCAACTTGCGTGCCTGGCAGCCCAAGATCGGCCTGCTGAGCCTGCAAAGCCGCCTGAGCGGTCGCCAGTATGACGACGATGCGAATGCGTTTCTGCTGCACGGCTTTTTTCAACTCGATGCCTACGGCTCTCACGATCTGGGCAAGCGAGTGGAATTGTTCGCATCCGTAGAAAACCTGTTCGATCGCGCCATCGAAGTTTCCAAAACGCCTTCGACAACCCTGGGACAGCCACGTACAGCGCGCTTCGGCTTCCTGCTCCGGATAGGTGCAGGCAAGTAAGCCCAATATTCCCGATAGAATTATCTGGTGAGCGCTCGTTTCGAGATTATCGCGGAATCGGCAGCGGGCGGTCGGCGTGGACGCATTGCTTTGCCGCATCAGACTGTTGAATCGCCAGTCTTCATGCCTGTTGGAACGCAGGGGACTGTGAAGTCTGTTCCGCAGGACCTGCTTGAATTGCTCGGCGCCCAGATTATCCTCGGCAATACTTACCACCTTTATCTGCGGCCCGGTCACGAAACAATTCGCCGCCTCGGCGGCTTGCACCGCTTTATCAGTTGGCCGCACGCCACGCTGACGGATTCCGGCGGCTTCCAGGTATTTTCACTCAGCGATCTTCGCAAAGTGACGGACGATGGCGTTCGCTTTCGCTCGCATCTTGACGGCAGTAGCCACTTCTTCACGCCTGAGCATTCGATGGATGTGCAGATCGCGCTGGGAGCGGATATTGCGATGGCATTCGACGAGTGCACGGAATATCCCGCCGAACGCTCCCGTGCTGAAGAGAGCCTTCGCCTCACCATGGCTTGGGCGCGCAGGTCGCTCGATCATCAGCGCGCTTATCGCCACCAGGTTCCCTGGCGCGACGCATTTCCCGACCGCGAGCAATGCTTGTTCGGCATTGTGCAGGGCGGCATGTACACCGATCTGCGCCGGGAATGTGCTGAACGGCTAGTGGAAATGGATTTCGACGGGTACGCCATTGGAGGCCTCAGTGTAGGGGAGCCCCGCGAACTGACACTGGAGATGATTGCTGAAGTTCTGCCCCTGCTGCCCAGGGACAAGCCGCGTTACGTGATGGGCGTGGGTTATCCCGATGAAATTGAGGCGTACGCGCGCATGGGCGTGGACATGATGGATTGCGTACTGCCAACGCGTGCGGCACGCCACGCGCTGCTCTTCACCAGCGAAGGCCGCATCAACATCAAGAACAAGCAGTATGCGGAAGATGAGAATCCACCGGATCCGAATTGCAGCTGTCCGGTATGCCGACGCTATTCACGCGCCTATCTTCGCCATCTCGTGCAGGCAGGTGAAGGTCTCTCGGCGACGCTCAATTCCATTCACAACCTTGCCTACTACCTCGGCATCATGCAGCGTGTGCGCACGAGCCTTGAAGTTGCCCCGGAGAGCGTTGCCGAGCAGCGCTAGATTGCTCCGCCCACCACGTTTGAGCCTTCTGCGCAGTCGCTTCACTGTCACCCCGGAGCTATTATCAAGCTGTGCTTCAGCAGGAATCCATAGGCGATACCCTTGCCAACTCCATTACGCACGGCGTGGGTGCGGTCCTGGCGATTGCGGGCGCGGTGTACCTGATCGCGGTCTCAATGCGCGGCTCAATTTGGCAACTGGCGGCGTGCACCACCTTTGCCGGAACGCTGATTCTGGTCTATCTCTGTTCAACGCTCTACCACTCGCTTGTGCGTACGCGCGCGCGGCATCTCCTTCAGATTCTCGACCACTCCTCCATTTATCTGCTCATCGCCGGCACCTACACCCCTTTCACGCTCCTTTCGTTGCGCGGCCAGTTGGGGTGGACGGTATTCGGCATTGAATGGGGATTGGCGACGGCTGGCATTGTTTCAAAAAGCGTTGCTATCGATCATTTCCGTCGTGGCTGGCCCGCCGTCATATCGGCGCTGGTTTACCTGTTCCAGGGCTGGCTCATCGTCTTCGTTGCGCGACCGCTGATTGACGCGGTTGGCTGGCATTGTATCGCGTGGCTTGCCGCAGGAGGAGTTGCTTACACGCTCGGCATCGTATTTTTCGCATTCGATCGCATTCGCTACTTCCACGCCGCCTGGCACATCTTCGTTCTGGCCGGCAGCATCGCCCACTACTTCGCAATCCTGTTCTATCTCGCTCCCTGAAGGAGAAATCAGAGATTTCAAGTCCCAACTGAGCGACTTATGCCTTTCGGTGCGACCTGGCAGTCGCGATCCCGCGCATCTGATTTACGGCCACCACCCACGGTACTGCAAGGGAAAAAACTAAGCGCGCCAGCACAGCCATCGTGCCGAATCGAACAAGAGATCTGCCGTCCTTCTTGAAGGCAAACACGAGTTCCAGCGCGAGTACAAACAGGAGCGGAATCACGCTCCAGGGGAGCGCGATGACGGCAAGCACCTGAAGCATGCAGCGTGCTGCGTTGCGAAACAGCCTTGCACGGCGCACCCGTGCCTGGCCGTCGCTGAACGCATAGCGGGCCAATTGGCCGCAGGCCTGAGCAAATGAGTTTTCCGGGCGGTAGAGCGCCTTGGCGTAGTTTGCAAAATCTGGTTGCGTCTGCCCGCGCGCTGCGAAATCGAATAGCGTGTCTTCGCCGAGAAGAACGTCTTCCGGAAATCCGCCAATGCGCTGCCAAAGTTCTTTGGTGAAGGCCATCGAACGCGCAGTGCACGATTTCTGCGGTTCGTTCGCGGCGAGTTTAACACCCAAAAAGGGCGCTGAGGCCACGTCCCAAACGGTGTGCTCCGCCGGATCAAGGCATGAGCCTCCCAGCGCATACTCGGCCTCACCGGCGACAATCTTTCCGGTCAGATTCCGCAACCAGTCAGGAGCGTATGAGCAGCCGGCATCGGCACACGCAATTATGTCGCACTTGGCTGCCGCGATTGCCACGTTCCGTCCGCGTGAAATCGGTCCGGGACAGTGCTTCAGGTTGCAAGTCTCATCACGAATCGCCACCAGTCGCGGATTGCGTGCCTGCATCGCCGCGAGCTTTGCCCATGTACCGTCAGCCGATCCGCCGTCCACAACGACGATTTCCGCAGCGGGCGGCTCAAGCGCAAGCAGGCTGGCCACACCCCGCTCGATATCCCGCGCCTCGTTGAGCACGGTCATGATCACGCTGACAGATTGCATGGGTGAAGTATAGAAGGACGAAACACACCAAGGTCCGCTGCAAGCTTCCGGCACGGATGTTTCTCCGCTCCATTCGGCCTGATTAGAAGCCAATGTTCGGCACCCTAGCATGGCCCGTAATGCTTCTTCAACGCCTCGACTTTGAAAACCTGATCGCCGTCGCTACCTTTGGCTTTCTTCAGCTTGGATCCATGAAGCTTCACCTTGTCTCCAACACGGATACTGATCAATTCGCCATCAAGCTGGTAAGTGTTCAAGCCGCTGGTTCGGAGTTCCAGGCCAGTATCGGTAGAAATGACGCATCCTTTAATCGTGTGTTTATTGTGCTGCATTTCGATCAGGGTCACAGCGGCAACCGTTCCACCCACCGCTGCAAGCGCCACCCCGAGCTCAGCGCCGTTCGGTTTCATTGGGCTAGTGTTCTGCTGGTCGCAGCCAGTGGGAGAGTTAAAGCCGGAACAAAGCAATACTGCGAACGCAGCGAAGCATGCAATGCCGCCGGGGCGCTTCCAAAGCGGCATCATCGACGCTGAACGATCGCTCCAAATCCATCGATCACTATCCACGGTCCCTCCGTGACTGTACGTGAAAACCGCAGAGCGGCCGCAGAAGCCTCAATCGGCTTGAGCCCATAACGCGTTTGTCTGCGGAATCGTGAGAAGTATGGGGGCAGAATGCAGATTCCGCAACCCCTTTCTCAGCTATGGGAAACTAATCCGTTAGCGGAGCAATCACATCAGAGAAGTGCAGGCGCCGGAATCACGCCGAATCGAGAATTACGATCAAGACGAAGGTGTTGGCTCGTGAAGACTCTTGAAATGGGTGGCCGGGCAGTGCCGGTCCTGGGGCAGGGAACGTGGAACCTTGGCGACTCAGCCACCAAGCGCGCGGCTGAAATCGCCGCCTTGCGCCGCGGTATTGAATGTGGCCTGACGCTGATCGACACGGCTGAAATGTACGGCTCCGGTCGTTCCGAGGATCTGATAGGCGAAGCGATTGCCGGCCAGCGGGATCGAGTGTACCTGGTCAGTAAGGTGCTGCCTTCTAATGCGTCATTTGAAGGCACGGTGCGCGCTTGCGAGGCGAGCCTGCAGCGGCTCCGGACAGATGTGCTGGACCTCTACCTGCTGCACTGGCGCGGGCGCTATCCGCTGGGCGAGACGCTTCGCGGCCTTGAGCGCTTGCTTGAGCAGGGAAAAATCCGCGCCTGGGGCGTATCGAATTTTGATCAGGATGACATGGAGGAGCTGTTCACTACGCCCGGCGGAAAGGCGTGCGCCGCCAACCAGGTCCTCTACAACCCAGAACATCGTGGCATTGAATATGACCTCCTGCATTGGTGCTGCCGAAACGGCGTAGCCTTGATGGCCTATTCTCCTGTGGGGCAGGGAGGCGGCCTGCTTTCTTCGGCAGCATTGCGCAAGGTGGCGCAAAAACACGGCGTTTCGACAGCCCAGGTGGCTCTTGCCTGGTGCCTGCGGAAGCCGCTTTTGGCAATTCCCAAGGCCAGCTCAATAAGGCATGTTGAGGAAAACGCAGCGGCTGCCAGTTTGCAGCTGGGCCCGGAAGATCTGGCGATCATCGACAAGGCTTATCCCCCGCCCAAACGCAAACAATCTCTCGACATGCTTTGATTGACCCGGCACCGCTGATCCGTTGTCAGCTTCTCCGAGTTCCCAGCACCAGGCGCTCTGCGGAATCCAGTTCTGATTGACCCGCCGCTCTATTTAACGGTAGAATCGTAGAGTTCGGCGATGCACTCCTTCGGGCGTGCGCGGGAGTGTTGTGGGTCTCCGCTGATTACGGCGTGTGTGCGGCCCGCCTCCCGATGCAGTGTTTGTCTGTATCCGCCCCACGGCACGGCGAGGGATGCCCTGGTTCTGCCGTAATCAGCACACGAACAAGAGTTCAAGGCGCCTGATCAGGTCAAGGATCAGCGAGCCGGAGGATTTGTCATGTACGCAGTCATTCGCACCGGCGGCAAGCAGTACCGCGTCGCTCCCGGCGATGTGGTCAAGATCGAGACCCTCGCCTCCGACAACCAGACCATCGAGTTCAGCGACATCCTGGCCGTTTCAGGTGAGCCTGGAGTTCTAGCCAAGCCGTCTGCCGCCAAAGTAACTGCCGAGATCGTGCGCGAAGGTCGCGGCGACAAGGTCCTCGTGTTCCACCTGAAGCGGAAGAAGCAGTACAAAAAGCTGCAGGGACACCGTCAAAACTTTACTGAGGTGCGCATCAAGGCCATTGAGGCCGACGGCGTTACCTACACCGCTGCCAAGTAAGCGCGGAATCAGACTTCAGAAGGGACTAAGGCAATGGCACACAAAAAGGGTGGAGGCAGCTCCACAAACGGACGCGATTCAAATGCACAGCGGCTGGGCGTTAAGGCCTTCGGTGGCCAAATCGTCACCGGCGGTTCGATCATCATGCGCCAGCGCGGCACCAAGATTAAGCCCGGCCTCAACGTCGGCATCGGCTCAGACGACACCTTGTTTGCAAAGGTGAGCGGGCGGGTCAAGTTCTCTGACCATGGCAACCGTGGCCGCTTTGCATCCGTCGAGCCGATCAGCGAGTAACACGAGCCGATCGTAAGACCGGAACACATTCAATTCCTATTAAAAACTAGGGGCCGCGGCATCGCCGCGGCCTCTTTGTCACTGGCTTCCCGGTTTTTAGGATTCCGATTCGCGGCCTTTCAGGTTCCGCGTCAGCACCTTTTCAACGACCTTCTCCACATCCGTGAGGAAGAAGCTGTTCGCAGGCTGCTGAACGGCGATCTGGGTTCCGGTATGGCCCAGGGCCGATGCGATTTCGTTCCAGCGGTAGATCGTGGAATTTGCGGGCATCATCAGGGGTTTTCTAACCGCCTCAGGGAAGGCGCAGTAAGCAGCCCAGATGGCCAGCGAAACCAGAATCATGGCTTCATAAACAAACTGCAGGTTGGCCGTCATGGACGGCGTCCTCGGAATCAGCGCGGCAAACACAAAGTCGTTTGCTGACATCACGCCAAAGCCGAGCGCAATTCCAAACGATAGATCCCGAATCGACAGCCTCAAAGCATTCATGCTGAGACACAGGAAAGCCAGCAAACACAGCTCAAGGACGCTGACCGACCGCATCAGTCCAACTGCAATGTCCGGAACCGCAGATAAACCGTGGTGGACAAAAGAGATGGACGAGAAAGTGAGAACCACGGAAACGAGGATCGCCCAGCGGAAGATCACAATGCCGATCTTCATTAAGCCGGGCAGAGCCGAAAGGGCAGAACGAAATACTTCAATGCTGACCAGCAGAAGCAGCACCGCGCTGGCAATATAGACCGCCCAGTAAGAGTAGAAGTAGACAGCGTAGTAAGCCCGTCCCCACGGCTGCGCCTGCATATACAAGGCGGCCAGCAGCATCGGCATCGAAGCGACACGCAGGCCCAGATACGCTCCCATATACGGGAAACGGCGATACATCTTCCGTTTCCAGAACAGGAAGCCTATCAGTGCCCAGAGACTGAACTCAGTCACGCTCATCGCCGACATTGCCAGTTGTGTGGTCATAGGACTGATTCGCCGTTCATTAAGAACGCTCTCAGGATAGCGCCAATCCCTGACCCGCTCAACACGCAAAAGGCAACATCGAAATGCCACTTTCGTGTTACTGGCTTTCAGCTATCTGACGTTTGAGACCACGTTGCCAGTTGGACTGGGAGGGCATGGCGCATAAGGACCGCAAATGGGAACCGGCAGACCGGCCGTAGCGGAAAGATGGTTCGATACTGCAGATGCTGTTGCCGATGAGAGTGAAACAGCGGCGGCACCAGAGAGAACAAAGGTCAATGCGATTGCCCTGATTGCGAATTTCATCGGTGGTAACCTCAGTAGGAAAAAAGTTGACCCGGAAACGATACCGAATCTGGCAAGAGCATATATCATGGTTGTAATTAAATCCAATTATTTCAGTAACTTGATAAGTTAGTAACCATTTAAGTTACTAAAGTCATATCACTGCGTACATTTTTATTCTGCGGCTCCCCCGGCCGGCAGCGGAAAGTACACCTTCAGACACCCGTTTCCGGGGCCGTTTTTACCCGGTCCGCGTGCTAAAATAGAAGAAGTCAGAAGGGTTCGAAAGCACTCGATTTTCAAACGGTTATAGGCCGATTTTCCTTCCGGAATTATGTTTCAGAACCCACCCCACTCCGACCCGGGGATGCAGTCGAAAGCAACGCGACACGGATACCTATGGCGACTAAGACAATGGCAATTGACGTACCTGATGAGTACCCCCTTGCAGGTACCAGCGGCGATAACGGAACTTACACCGGCGAAAACATCAAAATCCTCGAGGGCCTCGAGGCTGTGCGTCTTCGCCCTGCCATGTACATTGGCTCAACTGGCGAAATGGGACTTCACCACCTCGTGTACGAGGTCGTCGACAACTCAGTTGACGAAGCGCTCGCCGGGTATGCAAAGAAGATTGAAGTTGTGATCCACGTCGACAACTCCATCACGGTTGTCGATGACGGCCGTGGTATACCCGTCGACATGATGTCCGTCGGGAACGGCGAAATGATGCCGGCCGTCCAGGTTGTGCTCACCAAGCTGCATGCGGGCGGCAAATTCGATGCCTCCACCTACAAAGTCTCGGGCGGTCTGCACGGAGTCGGCGTCAGCTGCGTCAACGCGCTTTCGCAGGAATTCAATGTGGAGATCTGGCGCGACGGCGCAACCTGGGAGATGGACTTCAGCTGTGGGCTTCCCACCAGCGAACTGCGCAAGGCGGGCATCAGCAAGCGTCGCGGGACCAAGATACATTTCCTGCCAGACAAGAGCATCTTCACTGTCGCGGAGTACAACTACGACACGCTGGCACAGCGCTTGCGCGAGCTGGCCTTCCTGAATAAAGGGCTTGAGATCACTCTCATCGATGAGCGCAACGCCGATGCCAAAACCGGCGAGGCGCGGCGCGCGGAGTTCAAGTACGCGGGCGGCATCGCGGAGTTCGTCAAGCATCTCAATCGCGGCAAGACCGTGCTGCACGACAAGCCGATCGTCATGGAGGCTTCGCGCGACGGTGTTGAAATTGATATTGCGCTGCAGTACAACGACACATACTCCGACGCGGTTTTTAGTTTTGCCAACAACATCAACACCGTCGATGGCGGTTCGCACCTTTCCGGTTTCCGTACGGCGCTTACCCGTACCATCAACGCCATCGGTCAGCAGCTAGGACTGTTCAAGGACCTGAAGGAGAACCTGAGCGGCGACGACGTGCGCGAAGGCCTGGTGGCCGTGGTCAGCGTTAAGCTGCCGCAGCCGCAATTTGAAGGGCAGACAAAGGGCAAGCTCAACTCCGATATCGCAGGCACCGTGCAGGCATTTGTAAATGAGCGCCTCGGCGGATACCTCGAGCAGAACCCCCCGGTGGCCAAGCGCATCATCAATAAGGCGATTGAAGCGGCGCGCGCGCGCGAAGCAGCCCGCAAAGCTCGCGACCTGACCCGTCGCAAGGGTGCGATGGACGGCGGCGGGCTGCCCGGCAAACTGGCTGACTGTTCCGAACGTAATCCCGATCGCTGCGAGCTTTACCTCGTCGAGGGTGAAAGCGCCGGCGGCACGGCCAAACAGGGCCGCGATCGCCGCTTCCAAGCCATCCTGCCGCTCAAGGGCAAGATCCTCAACGTCGAGAAGGCCCGCTATGACAAGATGCTCGGCCACGAGGAAATCCGCGCCATGATCACGGCGCTGGGATGCGGCATCGGCAAGGAAGACTTTGACGCGGCTAAGATCCGCTACGGCAAGATCATCCTGATGACCGACGCCGACGTGGACGGTTCCCACATTCGTACGCTGCTGCTCACGTTCTTCTTCCGCCACATGACGGAGCTGATCAAACGCGACAATATCTACATTGCGCAGCCGCCGCTCTACAAAATCAAGAAAGGCCGCTTTGAGCAGTACATCAAGGACGACCGTGAGTTTGTGAAGGTGATGGTGAAGCGCGCCTCAGAGGGAATGGTGGTGCGCCACGGCGAAGCAGCCAGCAAGATCGAGGGTGCAGACCTCACCCGTTTCATGGGGACGCTCAACGAATACCTCAGCTTCGTCGAAAAGGTTGACAAGCGCATTCGTAACGAGCGGCTCACTGAGATGCTTGCCCGCGCCGAGCTTACGCACCGCGCCGACTTCAGTTCGAAGAGTGAAGGACTGGTGCCGGAGAAGATTGCCAAGCTTCACGCCGACCTCAGCGAAGTTGCCGTTGAGCTGCAGTTCAAAGTTGCGGAACCGGTTGAGGACGAAGAGCATCACACCTGGTCCATCTGCTTCACCGATGGGCAAGGTGCGTCGCGTTGCATCGATTGGACCCTGGCTTCCAGTCCGGAATTCCGGCAGATGATGGCGAAGTACTCGGTCATCAAGGAATATCTCGAGCCGCCGTTCCTGATTGAATACGCGGCCAAGCCGGTAGCAGCTGTTGAACCCGTCGCAGAAGACGAAGAGCCTGATGCGGAGGGTGCACCGCCTCCGGGCAGCGCAGAAACTCGTGCGGAAACCAAAACAGCAGGCCGCTCAGCGCGGACCTCGCGCGAACCAGTGGAAAAAGCAACCGCACGCGAGTTGTTTGCTTACATTGTTGAACAAGGCAAGAAGGATTATCAGGTTCAACGTTATAAGGGCCTTGGTGAAATGACCTCAACGCAGCTTTGGGAAACCACAATGGATCCCGAGCGGCGTACTCTTCTTCGAGTCAAGCTCGAGGACATCGCAGAAACAGATGCCATTTTCACCACGTTGATGGGCGAAGACGTTGAGTCGCGCAGAAAGTTTATCGAAGACAACGCGCTCGACGTAAAGAATCTGGATATCTAGCCCCAAGGGCGGCGCGTCGGGAGTGATTCTGAATCCGCCCACCCCATCTGCCGCCGCCCGGAACCGTTCCTCAAGGAGTCCGCGCAATGAATTCCCTTCACAGGTTTCCGCTGGCTGTTTTAGCTCTTTCAACAGTGCTCGCCCTCAGTGGCTGCAAGTCGAATAACCAGCAAGGCGCAACGCAGTCGAGCACTGCACAACCAAACACCGCACAACCAAACACCGCAGAGCCGAACTCCGCTTCCCCGGCCACTTCATCGAATGAATCCTCTGCCAATCAAACTTCCCGGCCCGCTCCGAATGCGAATCAGGGTCCGCACCGCCAGGCGCCTCCTCCGAGCCGTCCGGCTCCCGAAACTCCTGCCGCTGCCGCCATCGAGCTTCCTGCGGGAACAAGTATTCGCGTTCGCCTCGATCAAGACCTCGGCTCCAAGATCTCGCAGCCAGGAGATTCATTTACCGCGACAGTGGCTGACGATGTCGTCGTAGACGGCAAGACGGCGATTGCACGCGGAGCGCGCGCCGACGGCGCCGTGATCGATGCCAAGCCATTGGGCAAGTTCAAGGGCGGAGCCGAGCTGGTGGTCAAGCTTGAGCGAGTCACCACAGAGTATGGCAGCTTTCCCGTATCGACCAGCTCAATTCAGCGTGCTGAAACGGGCAAGGGCAAACGCACTGCCGTATTTGCGGGCGGTGGCGCCGGGCTAGGCGCTCTCATCGGCGGACTGGCCGGCGGGGGCAAGGGCGCAGCAATCGGTGCGCTGGCCGGCGGGGGAGCCGGAACAGCGGGTGGCGCCATGACGGGCAATAAGCAGATTGTGCTTCCTGCAGAAACGCTGCTAACCTTCAAGCTCGAACACCCGGTGCATATCCAACCACGCTAGCTTCTGCATCGGGTCAATTCACCATATTTCAAAAACAAGAATGGCTGCCTGGCCCGGGATTTCGTATCATACGAACTCCGGGCCGGCAGCCTTTTTACTGCGACCGTAAGGCACGGATGCACAGAAACATTTAAATGAGACGGAGAGTGAATGAGAGTCCCCGCCCTTTATCTGGGAATCGTTGTTTTGGGCTGCGCATTCGCAGGCGCACAAGCTGGCGGAACAAATCCGCTGGAACACTCGCGCACATTTCAATACGAGCAGATGGAGACCCGGACCAATGCCAACGGCTCTGAGATTCGCTTCTTCTTTACGGGCACATTGGCAACAGGTGAATCTGTAGGTGTGCACGAGTCCGTTCAGCCCGCCGGAACACCCGCTCCCGCCTTGCATAAAATCCAGCATTCCGAGTTGATTGTGATTGAACAGGGCACGGTTGAATATCACCACGACGGTGTGGTCGAACGGGCCGGCCCTGGCAGCATTCTCTACGTAAAGATCGGCACGGAGCATTTTGTCGTCAATGTCGGCGACGGTCCCGCCAAATACGCAGTGATCCAGATTGGCGGCGATATCAAAAAGTGAGCCATCCTGAACTACTCAACCAGAACTGGAGCAATTGACACGATGAACAAGCAGCCACTTGTCCTTGCCATATCCGATGCAAACGATCCCCAACTCGCCATGCTTGCGGATATTCCGCATTACCTAATAAATTCAGCAGCAACTCTCCAAGCCGCTCCCCGCGATGCCGAAGTTATCCTGCACTGGTCGGGGCCTCGCGACATGGTGCGCTCCGCCTTTCTTGCCTCACCCAATCTCCGGTGGCTTCACTCGCGTTCCGCTGGTCTGGACAGCATGTTGTTTCCGGAACTCGTGCAGAGCCCTATCCCCGTCACTAACGGCACCGGAGTCTTTTCGCAATCACTCGGCGAGTTCGCGCTGGCCGTCATTCTCTACTTCGCCAAAGACATTCGACGTCTGCTGCGCAACCAGGAAGCGTGCCGCTGGGAACAGTACGACATGGAAGAGCTTCCGGGACAGACTGTGGGCATTGTTGCTTATGGTGACATCGGCCGCGCTGTTGCCAGCCGCGTCCACGCCATGGGAATGCGTGTGCTCGCACTCAAGCGGCACGCGCCTTCGTCCCCTGACCCGTGGATCGAGCGGTTCTATGGGCCCCACCAATTGCATGCAATGCTGAGCGAATGTGATTACGTCGTGGTGGCAGCACCCCTTACGGCGGAGACGCGTCACATGATCGGCGATGATGCGATTGCCGTGATGAAGCCGAACGCGGTGGTCATCAACGTAGGCCGCGGCCCGGTTATCCATCAGGCTGCGCTGGTGCGGGCGCTTGCTGCGGGAAAAATCAAGGGCGCGGGACTCGATGTGTTTGAGCACGAGCCGATTCCGCCCGACGATCCCATATTCAAGCTGCCAAACGTACTCATTTCGCCGCACACGGCGGATCACACCAAGGACTGGCTCAACCAGGCAATGCGCTTTTTTCTGGAGCAGTACCAACGCTTCTCAAACGGGCAGCCACTCGAGAACATTGTCGAAAAACATTTGGGATATTGAAGGAGATGCGCGGCTAGGTGCCCCACACCTGGCCGCGTCCATTGCTCTTCACCATGTACATGCGCGTGTCGGCAACACCAATTACCGCATGTACGGTAGCGCCGTCGTTCGGCGCAGTCGCGAGGCCCACGCTGGCGCGCACGGTCAGCTCTAATCCGGCTTTCATGTGGAAACGGGTGCTCATCAATTCACGCAGCAGGTTGTTTGCCTGAGCATGTGCTTCTTCCGCGCTGGTCGCGGGCATCAGAATCACGAATTCATCGCCGCCATATCGGAAGCACCTGTCCTCTTTGCGGCTCAACTCACGCAGGCGCTGGCCCACGCGTGCCAGCAACTCGCTGCCAACCAGATGGCCATGCACATCGTTCACCAGTTTGAATTGATCGAGATCGACAAACGCCAGGCTCAGCGGTAGCTTCAGCCGGCTACATCGGCTCAGTTCACGGCCTAGTACATCGTAAAGGTGGCGCACGTTGTATAAGCCAGTGGTGTCGTCGGTGATAGTCAGCTGCTGAATGCGGGCTACGTCGTGCGCATTTTCAATCGCAATGGCAGCATGGTCAGCCAGGATGTGCAGAAACGCGATGGTGTAATCGGTCATCTGCTCCGTGCGAGGATTAAAAATCTCAATCGCGCCGTGCGTTCCCTTGCGTCCCCGCAGTGGCAGCGCAATGACTGAGCGAATTTGATGCGAGGTTGCGCCACCTTCTTCCGTCAGTCGAGGATCGGTCGACGTTTCCGGCACAATCAGCGTTTCACCGTGCTCCACCACCCAGCCGGCAACACCTTCGCCCACCTTCACGCGCAGATCGCGCAGTGCCTCCTGTTCGCCTCCGGCTGCAATCGCGTAATAGAGCTCCTGCGTGGCTTCATCCAGCATCAGGAGAGTCCACAGTTCCGCCTCCATAAGCCGTTCCATGTGCTCCAGGATGGTGCGCAGGATCGTATCGAGATCGAAGCTCGATGTCAGCGAACGCGCCAGTTGATGGAATACAAGGAGATCTTCGAGAGGGATGCGACTTTCCGTCTCTTTCGTCATAAGCGAGCCAGCAGGGGAATTCTTTGAAAACATTGTTTCACATCAACGCATGATCACGTTTGCGCGGGTGAATTTTGGACAGAGCACAAAATCCGTGTGGAATCGCAGGTCAACAACTAGCCACCAATGTGAACCATTGATCGGGAAGGCTTCAGAAATCCCGCTTCTCCAATGTGATGCCGCGCTTCCTTTTCGTTAACGGTACGCACAATGTATTCGCGCAGTTCCTCGTCGTCCGCTCCGGCGCGCAGCCGCCCGTAAAGATCGTGCTCCACTTGTGAAAACAGGCAGGTGCGAATCTTGCCATCGGAAGTCATGCGAACGCGGCTGCAGGCTCCGCAAAAAGGCTGGCTCACGGGTGCAATGATGCCGATCTCGCCAACACCATCTGCAAACGTATAGCGCCGTGCCGTCTCACTCGCTTCGCGCGCAGGCATCTCCACCAGCGGAAGCAGGCGACCAATGCGTTCCACGATTTCCTTGAGCGTGACCACGATCTCGGGTGTCCACAGGCGGCCCTCTTCCAGCGGCATGAACTCGATGAATCGAACCACTACGCTTTCTTCGCGTGCAAAGCGGGCGAAACCCTCAAGCTGGTCGTCGTTGAATCCGCGCAATAAAACGCAGTTGATCTTCAGCGGCGTCAGTCCCGCTGCTCGTGCAGCGCGTACGCCGTTCAACACCGTCTCAAAACTCCCGGGAATGCGGGTGATCTTTTCGAAGGTCGCCGCGTCCACAGCATCCATGCTGACAGTCACACGATTCAGGCCCGCAGCTTTCAGTGGGGCAGCCAGTTCCGCAAGTAGATGTCCATTCGTAGTGAGCGCCAAGTCCAGCGGCTCGCCCGCCACGGTGCGCCAGGTAGACAGTTCCTTCACCATGTCTACCAGCCCGCGCCGCAACAGCGGTTCTCCGCCTGTCAGCCGCACCTTGCTGACGCCCAGGCCCACAAACAGCTTTATCAGCCGAAGATACTCGTCAATCTGCAGTTCGGGATACTGCGCGCCCATCTCTCCTGTGCGGCAATAGACGCACTTGTAATTGCACCGGTCAGTCACAGACACACGCAAGTCATGGATGACCCGCCCGTGGCTGTCTGTCAGCCTTGGTTCAAAGGTCGTGGACGTGAGGCCGGTAAGGGGAGAAACTGCCATCGACACCTACAAGGCTATACCCTTTTGGAATTGCCGTGCGCGTCAGCACGGCTGCAAATAAACGTCTGCCCACTCCAAAGGCTTGCAGACAGACGGCTTGCCAGTGAACGGCCCTCTCAAAGAAAGCTGATTCTACGCCGCCAGTCGTCTTAGTCTATGCGCGGTGTTCCGCGACGGAGCACCAGGCCCACAATTCCGAACGTGGTCACCAGACCCAGCGCCAGGAAAAAGTAATACGCCATGGGGTGCGCCCAGCCCGGCGAGTAGGTCAGATCCTGTCCCACCCAAAGCAGCAGTACCATCGCAATCACGATGAACTGTCCTGCAATCACCAGGAATGTGTGTCCAAGGTCGCGCCGTTTGTCGAGCGCCTCCACCTGGTCAGGGGTCAGGTTGCGTTCTTCGGGGGGAAGAAGGGGATTCGCCATCTTGTCTCTCCAATGCAGCAGATGTACCCTGCTTTCCGCCTCCGGGTAAACCTGCTCTTACTATCGATTCAATCACATGCAGGCACCCGCGCGCCAGCTTTGAGTTCTGCGCCGATGCGAGTTCAACCCTCTCTCAATCCGACGCTCAATCGATTCGGGTTATGGCGAATTTGCGCCTGCCACTTTTATCAGCGACGGAGCGGAGAACCCGCTCCCGTAATCCAGAGGCAATGTGCATAGTGGCTCCTCGAGAACTGCTCGTCTGAGCGACCCGGTTCGGCACGCCTGCCCCCGCGGTGTGCGTGTGGAGGGAAGAATTTCAGCGTTTGTTTCGAACCTACTCTTCAGTAAACACAAGCAGCCGCGCGGGTTCAGTATTGCGATGCGGCGCCGCAACCAGCAACTTGCTGCCGACAAGCAGACCCGTTCTTGCGCCCGGGGCCGACAAAATATGCGCGATTGATCTCATTTGGCCATTCGGAGATGCATCCACAACATCCACAAAGCCCTCGCCCCCAATCACGAAGATTCGATTGTGAGCCTCGTCCCAAAACAGATCGTCGGCGTCGCCAACAGTGCTGATACGCTGCACTACCGACGGCGAGTCTTCTCGCAGTTCCAACAATTGGGCAGGGGCGCGGCATGCAACAAAAAATCTGCCGTGCTGTCGATCCATTGCCATTGGAAAATTCGACTGCGCTCCCAGGTGCGTCCACTTGGAAGTGATGCCCGGCGACCCGATCCTGAACGCGGCAATGCTCTGATCGTGAGGAAGGTTCACCAGCACTTGTGAACCATTTGAAGAGATTTGAAACGACTCGGGATGCGCTGGCAGCGGCACTTCAGCTTTGTCCTTGCGCTGCAAATCCCGCGTCAGGAATGCAATCGCACCATCACCAAAACCCACCATGATGGAATCCGTCTTGGGGTCATAGCGAACATTATCTGCATCATCACCCAACTTTACTGAGCCGATCAGCGCGAGCGTATTTGCGTTGTAACTGCGCAATTGCCCATCGCCGCCAGTGGCCACGTAGAGTGTGTTGTTTTGGGGAAGGTAGAGCAACCCTTGTGGTTCCTTCAACCCTTTGATTGCGCCTGTACGTTCGCCACGAGCCAGATCCACAACTTCTACGGTTCCATTGCCCAGCGCGGCTATAAAAATGCGCTTGCCGTCCACGTCCGCTGCAAGATGATCGATGCGCCCTTGAACCGAAGGCAGCGGAATGGCTCGCTCCAACTTCAGAGGCTGATTCGGTACCGGAGTTTTTTGCGGGCGCAACATACCGCAAAAAACCGCCGCTACTAACGGCAGCAAGATCGCGCGTTGAGCCGTTCGGAGCATTGTTTGGTAGATCCTTAGTCGCTTAGAAAAGCCAGCGACTGCAGTTGAGTAATTTCGAACGGCTTACGGCAGCGCACATTTGCGCAGGCCAGCTTGTCGTCGCGCCTCACCATGTACGACTGCGCTTTGGCAAACTTCGCGCGGTCGCGTTCATCGGCGCCACGCGGCAACTGCGGCCGTTTGCGCCGCACCACCCAAGTCACTTTGTATTCTGCTGGCTGTCCGCATTTGGGGCAGGTAAGCGTGTGAGTCCTAAGTTCCGTCGTCTCGTTGAAAAAATCCCGCTCTTCCATGGTTCCGTCAATCCTCTGGTTCCAGCCCGCCGTTCCGGCTGGCGAGGGACCCTGTTTCTCGGGGTCCAGATGCTGGTCACGTAAGTCTCACGAATCAGTGACACTTTCCTTTCACTGATTTCTCTTCCATACTCGTCTTAGCCGTGACGAAACGCAAGCCAGCCCGATTCTCCGCAACCAAAGCCGTGAAGGCCAATGCCCGCGATCGCGTAGGCCAGCCCAAACCCGCCCGCGTTCTCAGCGACAAGCCTCGTACCGGCCGTGAGGCCAAGCACAAGCCCAAACTTCAGGACGTTTTACGGCAAGAAGAGTGACACGAGCATCGCCGCCGAAAAAAGAGCAACTCCAAACAGGCAAATGATAAAGGGCAAGGTGTTGCCCATTTCCTAAAATTCTGGACGAACCAAAGTAGGGGATAAGTGGGCAGTATTTGGTAAGTGGACGATCCAGGTAACCCGCCCTCCATATTTGTAAGACACGCCGGGGCAGTTGGGGATCGTTCAATTTGCCTGAATTACGCCTTTTGAAGGTAGTCGGTAAGACAATTCTCAGATTTGCCTCACAAAAGGCATCAACAGCCCGCAGGTAAGACCAGAATGTGTTCCCAAGCTTGTAATTGCCTTACGCTGTCTTACACGATTTGCGTTCGACAGTGCCATATAAGACACGAACTTCGGGGCGAGGGGTTTATTGCTTCGACGCAATTGATAGGGCCCGGCAGCACGACCCGTGGTGAAGCACAATCGGGGGACAAGAAGCAGTACCCACAATCCGGTCTAAACTCATTTCCTCAGCCGCCAAAGTATGCGCCGGAACAGGCCCAGCATTCTCCGCACATCTTTCTCGGCGGGAGCCAGCCTGCGCAGCAGCAGTCGCATGTCATGCCGGTTCGCTTCGCGCATGGAATCCGGCGAGTAATGTGCAGCGTCCATCACCTGCTCCACAACCCCGGCAAGTAGTTCGAGGCTGCTGGAAGAAGCCAGCCGCGAATCATTGCGCGCCTTCGCCCTTGTTCTTTGAGCATCATCTTCGCTTCCTGAGTGCACGTGCGCGGTCAATTCATAAAGGCACACTGCCACGGCTTGTCCCAGGTTCATGGAGGGCTGGCCGATATCCGTAGGAATCTCCACAAGAACATGGCAGTAGGAAAGATCTTGGCGCGTCAGTCCGTGCTTTTCCGGTCCGAACACAAGTGCGAAGCGGCCCCCGCGCCGCAATTCATCGCACACTAGCGACGTCAACTCGGGCAGTTGTACAACCCGCTGTTCAGGCTTGCGGAAAGTCAGCGTCCCAGTGCCTGCAACCAACGTGCAATCGCGCACCGCGTCGGCAAGGCAATCTGTAGCCTTCGCACTCCCCAGAATCTCTGGAGCGCCAACGGCCGATTTGGCTTCCCGCCAGTGCGGCGCGTACGGCGCGACCACAGTCAGCTGCAAGAAGCCAAAGTTCGCCATCGCGCGTGCTGCTGCACCCATATTCAGCGGATTGCGAGGCGAGACAAGCACCACGTCGATCCGTTCGCATTGTTGTTTGGAAAGCAAGTAAAGATTGTAGAGCGCCGGAGGTTTGCCAAGGTAGATTACGCGCACAGCCGCTCAACATGAGAATGCCGGAACCCCTGCGCTTCTAGTGAAGACGCATCGGGTTCCGGCCGGAGCTCTTGAATTTGGTGAAGCTCGTTATCCGCCCAATGAAAAGACCACGTTGATTGTGGTGTCTACCTCAGTTGGTTGGCCATCGAGCGTGTAAGGCTTGTATTGCCATGTCTTAACCGCGTCTATGGCTGATTGTCGCAGCATCGGAGGGCCGGTTATTACTTGCAGATTTGTCACCTTGCCGGTCGGCGAAATCTTGGCCTGCAGAACCACCGTGCCCTGCACGCGTGCCGACCTCGCAATGGCCGGGTACAAAGGTTGTGTCCTGTGGGTCAGCATGCCCACGGCCACCCCTGCAGACACCGTCACCTGCTTGGGACCCGAGATGTTCGCGCCGGAGCGCTGTGCAAACAGATTTCCCGCTGAGTTATTGCCATTCAGCGCAGCAATGCTGGCTCCGCCCAACGCTGCGGGAGGCGGCGCATCGCTTGGAGCTACCGACTTGGCACTCTGAGGCAGACGCGTGGGAGCGGACAACTGGGTCTGCATCATTTCCTTCCCGACCACCGGTGCGGGCGTAGTCTCCGCCGGTTCGGCAGAAGCGCTTTCCGCTGGCTGCGATTCCTCATTTAACTGCTTAATTGGCGACGGCTTTTCGCCGGGATGTTTCACATCGATTGAAGCGGGATCGAGATCCGCCGTCGTTGCTGCAGCCTGGGTTGGCGCAACAATGTGCTTGATTCTTCCAGCCGATCCGTAATGAAGGAGTTGAAACGCGACCAGCAGAAATGCTACGCCGAACGCACAACCGCTCATGATCCATTTGCGCTTTGCCTTTCTTTCCTCTTCCTCTTCAAGCAGATCGGTGAGCGATCGGGGTCCGTTATTGGTCTCAACCGTTTCCAATTCTTCCAGGGCAAGCGATGAGAAGAGTGGCTTATCTGGTTTGCGCCCCAACAACGGAACTGTGGACCCGCCAACAATTTCTATGCGCGATTCAGAAGTTGGGAGCGTTTCCAAAACTGAGCCTTTGGACTTCATGCGCCCCTGCAAGTTTGAATCTTCCTGTACAGCTGGACCAACGCTCAGAGTTGATCCAGGCGAGGTGCGCGGCGCCCTCATGGCAGGCGCAGGGAATCCTCGCGAGGTGAGGGATGCAGGGTCGGGCTCAGGGAACGGTGTAACATTGCGTGCCGGCTCGAATTCGCGGCTCACTTCACGCGAAGTATTTGCTTTTTTCCCGCTGTCCAGGGACTCGGCTTCTCTCCGTGCAGATTTGCGCTGCGGTGTTTCCTTCGGCGCAACCTCGCGCGGATCAACCGCCGGAGTTTCTGCGGGAGGTGCAACCTGAGAATCCGAAGAGTCCCATTCGCCGAAATCCGCTGGCAGTGTATCGGGTAGATGTTGTCCTGCTTCTACAGGCGATGCCATTGTCCATCCTCCCCTTTCTCGTAAACAACACCCTTATATGTACGGGTCTCGCGCGGTTTGTCAGCCTTGGGAACCACGGGTTCCTTTACGGCCACGGATTCTTTGACCGCAACCTGTTCTTTAGTCGCGGTGCGCTCGGCAACAAATTCTCGTGGGCCCGGCCCAACGCCCTCGTCAACAGCCATGTCCTGCTCGTCAATATCACCTACGGACTGGTCCGGTACTTCCAGTCCGATCGGACCTTGTGCGTGCGCTGTCAGAAGCGACGACACATCTTGCAGGGCATCCACTTTGAGCGCGACCGTCGCATTCGCCACAGCGTAGGTGTGCCGATCATCCGGCGTGAATTCCAGGTTCAGAGTGTGCTTGCCCGGTGGTAGCACGTTGCCTTCGCCCGGTCCATACGCAAACCTTCCCGGCACTGACGCGGTGGCATTCAATTGTGCTTCGCTAAGCGGGGTTCCATAGGAAATTGGGCTCGGCGCGGGCCAGATGATATTTACCTTTTTCAATTCAGCAACAGTGAGGGAAACTGAAGCCTTTACCGGCTCGTAGTTCATGGTGTCAGTCGGCGTAAAGGTAACCGAAAGCGTGTGCTTGCCCACCGGGAGAATTTCACCCAGTGCCGGCTTGTAACGGAAGGTTCCGGGAACTGATGCCGTCGCATTCAACTCTTCAGCGCTGAGTGCTGTGCCAAAGGAGATTGACGGGGGCTGGTTCCACGAAATCGCCGGCTTGGCCATCACCACTGTCAGCAGTACCGCAGTCTGCACAGAGGGATGATCGGCGTTGTTCCGCGGCCTGAAAGTTACCAGTGGAGTGTGTTCTCCCACCGCGAGCACTGCGCCCACGCCGGGATTGTATTCAAACGTCCCCTCTTCAGATGCCGTTGCATTCAGTTGGCTTGGTCCAAGCGGCGCGCCGTACACAAGAGGTTCCGGTGCGGTCCAGGTAATTCTCGGTGGGGCCTTCATCACCGTAATGATTATGTTGCTTTGCGCCATCGAGTAGCGAGACCCGTCCGCTGGCGTGAAGTACGCTGTCAGCGAATGCTCGCCGGGATCCAGAACCTCGCCTGCTTCCGGACTATAGACAAATGTTCCTGCGACTGAGGCCTTCGCATTCAACTGCTTCGGACCCAGCTTGGCGCCGTACTTCATCTTCTCTGGAGTGGGCCACTCAATCGAGGGCTTCAGCTTTTCAACGGTAATGGAAACAGTGCTCTTGGTCCCGGCGTAGCTCTTCTCGTCATCGGGAGTAAATACGACTGCCAGGGCATGTTCACCGGCCGGCAACACTTTTCCAAGCTCGGGAGAATATTCAAATTTGCCCGGAACCGAAGCAGTGGCGTTGAGTTGAATTTCGCTCAGCGGCGCGTCGCACGAAATGGGCCGCGGCACGGGCCAAATGATTGTGGGTGTAGCTTTGGCTACATTGATGGAAACGGCAGACTGCACCATCGCTCCGCTCTTGGGAGTAAACGTCACCCAAAGCGTGTGCGTTCCTACAGGCAGCACGTAACCCTGGCCCGGTGTATATAAGAACGTGCCGGGAATCGCCGCAGTGGCATTCAACTGTGCATCGGTCAGAGGCGTCCCGAAGGTAATGGCATCAGGTGTAGGCCAGTGGACGTTCGGCAGATCATCCGAAACCGCAACGTGGCTGCCGACCTTGCCTGTGCTGACGGCGGGTGGCCCGACACTCGTGTCGGATTGAGCCACAGGGGCACTCTGCCAGGCATTGCTGGTTGTGCTGACGACAACGTTTTTGCCGGGCCTCACCGGATGTAAGGTGATGGAGCCGGCCATCTCCAGAATCGCGCGCGAGAACTGCGAGTCTGTATCTGACATCGGAGCCTGAGCACTCTGCAGGTTGTGAGTGGCACTGTTGTCGGAAGGGACTCTCCAGCGAACTGGCTTGCCCAGTGCGCTGGCCATCTGTTCCTCCGACATGCGCCCCGCACCCGCTTCCAGACGGTTAATCACGATCTCAAGCTTCTGACCATTTCCGGCGAAATAGCGGGACATCAGGCGCTCTGCATTGCGCAGATCGGAAATGCTGGCCTGGCTAACCATATAAATTCGGTAAGCTTCGGTGAACAGCGTCGTTTCCATCAGGTCCACCCGTGAGCCCACATCCACGATCACGTTCGTATACACCTTGCGCGCCATCTTCATCAGCTTGTCGATCGCCGCGCTTGAAGGAGTAATTTCTGGAACCTTGCTCGGCGCTGCAAGAACTTCAATTCCCGATTCGTGCTTGACTGCGAGCGCCTCAAGCAAAGATGGGTCCAACCGTTCCGGATCTTTAAGCGCGTCCTCGGTGGAGTAGTCGCTCGATAATCCCAAGTTCAGCGCTGCATCGCCAAGCGGCAGGCCAAGATCGATCAGCAAAGTCCGCTGTTTTGATTCCTGTGCAAGGGCAATCGCATAGCTGCACGCCACGGTCGTGGTGCCGGATCCGCCCTTCGCTCCGAGAAACACAAGCAGCTTCGCTTCCCAGTTCTTGGCAGGGCTGGTCCTGGCGTAACGCGCATCGGCTGCACGCTCAAGTGCGCTAGGCATGCTGAACTCAAACGGGGCATCCAGATATTCGCGAGCGCCCGCGTTCTTAATCCGTTCCGCCAAATCCTGCTTGGCGGACCATGCATAGGCCATCACTGTCGCTGAATCCCGGGTGCTGATGTTCTGCATAATCTGGATCGCATAATCAGGATCGCTCTCCGCATCGATCACGATCACATCGAACGCGAGCGTCAGCAATTCGGCCAAGTCGTCAAGAGTCGGCGGATACGAAGGAAACTGGCGCACTTCAGCACCTGGCCATTGCGCCAAGGCTCCAGCGACAGCATCACGCTTCTCAGCGTCGGGCCCGATCAACGCGATCGAAAACGGCTCCGCTGCCGCGCCGGCAAAATTCATTTCGAGATTGGGTGAGAGGTTTGCACTCATTTCAATTACGCCCGCCTCCTCGTTACTCATCGTCCGCTCATCTCCAGAAGTGTCATCTTTGGAGTCGAGTTCTCTTCAAATCCTTGTTCACTCCTGACGAGCAGGAGCGCGTTAGGTTCTGCGCACCAGGGGAAATGCTTACGAGGCGGAAAAATGTTTCGCCGTCACCGCCAAAATTCGCTGACAAATCCCCGAAGCAAACGGGGTTCGCTCTGCTTCTGTTTCTCAAGTGGAGAAACTGATGATACTTGAACTATTACTATCTTGAGCCCATTCAGTAACTTTTGTAACTACACTTAAGTAATACACAAGTTGTAGTTCTCAGGAACTTTTGCGCGATTCGCGTCTTAGCGCAGAGGAGTATCGGCCATGACGTAAGCGCTCAAGGGCATTCCGGGTTCGATGACGGCCTCATCGCCCTTGGGCAGCGTTCCTGAAACGCGCACCACGCTGGGATTCGCGATCTTGGCAGCTTGTGCCGCGACATCCGGAGCCGCCAGCGTAAGGTTCGCGTTCAGCGGAACAGAAATGCCGTGCGCATCGAGCGATTCCACCTTGAAGGCGATGACACCGGGCTTGCCGTCGCGACCCGCACGTTCCACACGGGTAATTTTGGCCTTGCCCAGCGATCCTCTTGGGGCCAGGATAGTGTCGCCCAACATGATGGCCTCGTCGAGTTTCACCAGCAAGGCGTCACCCACTTGCGACGAATCCGAACTGGCGTTTGCGCCGGTTACTAAGCGTAGCGCCATTCCGCGATGCAGAATGGCCCGTTCGATCAAGAGAGTTTTTGAAACGGGCGGCTGTTGCGGCTTTACGATAAAAGTTGCATCGATGATAGGGCTCGGCATCATACCCGGTTCTACGGCAAATGCCTGCACGCGCATGTCGTGTTGAATAGGAAAGGGTTTTACGTATTCGAGCGAATTCTCTGTGGGCGTCCAGCCGTCAATTGTGTAATAGATTGTGGCGGCCGGTTCGGGACCCGAAATGGTCAACTGCGTCCCCGGTGTTACGTAGCCCGCATATTCTGAAAAGAACGGCTGCTTTGAGCGACCGGGAGTTACAAAGGTGCTTTGGACCGCAGCCGAATCGGGAGTGGTCTGATGTACTTCCTGGCCATTTGATTGCGAACCATGGGGCTGGCTGATCCGGGGAGCCGGCACCTTTGCATTGTCGGCGTTCTGAATCGACTGCTGATTTAGCAGAACACCTTGGCTGATGGCCTGCGCCACGACACCCGGTCCGCAAAGCAGAACACAGGCGACAAAAACTAGCGAAATCCTCACGTTCATACGCGCCTCAGTCGAAGAGCTCAGCATGAAGGACTTTACAGCACTAAAGTCACCTGCGCACTAGTACGAAGGTGTCATGCTGGGCTTATTTGTATTCCTGGCCGGATGTGCAGGGCTTTACATTCGCAGCTGGCCGCGCCCATGTCTGGGTTTCACCGAACAGCGGAAAACCAACATAGCCGCGAAGTTCCAGCTTGTTTCCGTGTAGCATCATCAGCCCATGATATGTCTTGCCTGACTTCGGATCATACAGCGTTCCGCCCCTGGCTTCCTCCGGAGAGCGCATCACAAACCCGCTCCCGATCTCAAGTCCGCACAGCGATCTTGTGCGTTTCGCAGGGTCAGGATTGTAGATATCGAAGCCCCCCGGGGCCTTGGGGCTGAGTGCAACTACCCACATGCAGACCTGCGGGCCACAATGATCAACGCGAATGACCGATCCCGTAGGTTCTATCCATTCTCCAGTAATTTGACCAGGGACCGCTTCCGGTTGCGCTCCGGCCGCCGATCCTACCAGCAACAATGCGAGCAGCGGCTTGAATGCAAACTTCATGATCAATGACTCACTAAAGCATTCTGCGGCACACGCGTGTGGTCGCCAATAACGCGCAACAGCTGTGGCCAGGCACGGAGCAGGTTTGCGAGCGCAGGAGTTGCAATCATCAGCCGGGAGATCGTTGTTGCCACTGCAATGGGCGAGCGCAATTCGTGTTGCAATCGCAAAGCAAGCTCGGCGGGAGTTCGCCCATGCAGGTAAAGTTCTGCAGCAACTCTCGCACTGTGCAGGGCAATCGAGATGCCGTCGCCGCAGAACGAAGGCGTCACCGCCGTCTGATCGCCCAATCGCCACAGTCCCGGCTCAGCCCCACGCAACAGCATTCCATAGGGAATCGACGATAACGCCAGCGGTCTCTCGAGCAATGGACGTGCTCTCTCCAACCGCTCGGCCAGGTGTTCTGAGTAATTCAAAATTTGCGCCAACAGCTTCTGCCAGTCATTGCCGCAGCTTTGCAGAGTCGCGCGATTGACCAGCAGGCAGAGATTCAGACTGCCATCCTCCGTTAATAGCAGGCCCGCATAGCCGCCCGGGAATAAACAGAGCTCGACCCATCCGCGCAGCGCCTCCTGCTGCCGGCGATCCAAAGCGAAATACATTTTGAAGGCGACAAGGTTGTTCTGTATCCCTTTCGGCCTGCGCCAGCCGGCAACGTCATGCTTTCCTGTGGCGAGAAATATGGATCGCGCATGAATCGGTTCCCCATCTGCCACACGCGCGCTCCAACCAGAGTCCACCCGCTGCAGCCCGTCCGCCCTGACGCCTCGCCGAACATCAACGCCTTCACGCCTCGCAAGTTCAAGCAATGCCTCGTCAAGATTCCGCCTGGTAAGCGACACCGCAGAAAAGGGAAGTTCGCACTCCGCAACACATTTATTCGGTGCAAGCCGCACACCAAAAAGGGGAGCAGCCCCGAGCTCCAAAAGATCTAAGCCGAGCTGGGCCAAATATTGCACCGCCTCGCCGCTCAGGAACTCACCGCAGACTTTGTCGTGAATGCCCACGCTCTTCTCTAGTAGTGTTATTTCTCGGCCCGAACGAGCCAGCAGGATTCCAATTGCTGCCCCGGCAGGGCCGCCGCCTACGACCAAGCCTTCAGAAGGGCCAATCACGCCTTTACTCGTGATACGCAAAGTCGTCCCAGCCTCCGCGTATAAACCTCTACACCTATCTCGTCTAAGCCGGCTTGGCGCAAATACCCCAGCCAGTCCTCGGTAGAGAAGCTTCTCCGGACCGATACCGGGCCGTCGTGCCGCACGAATTTGTGCCAGCGCATCGCATTCGCCAGTAGCGCAAAGGCGTAGTAAGGCACACGCCCGCGTCTCAGATCATTCACAAACCAGCCTCGTGCGGCCACTTGTTCCATCCATTTCAGAAACTCGACGATCTCCGCGTCGGCCAAGTGATGAGTAAAGAGGGAACTGATCACCACGTCGATTTTCCTTTCGGGTCTATATGCATAGGCGTCGCACGTCACCCATTCAATGGCCGAATCAGTTCCGCCGAATTCAGTTGCGGCACGGGCCGCATAGGGATTGCGATCCACGCCTGTGAGCCGGACGGCGATTCTTCGGTCCCGAGCCCAGCGCTCAATGCGCCGCAACATGTCACCCGCGCCAGAGCCCACATCGACAATGTGCAAGGGCTCAGAGGCCGCAGATGCAAACTGCTCGGAGATTGCAAATTGGTCCGAGACTACGAATTGCTCCAGCCACTCCAGCGTTGGCCGATAGGTAAATACAGTACGGTTTACGCTCATCAGGTCGCGCAGGCATTCGCGAAGCTCCGCGTAGCTGCACGGCTCATCCATCAGCTCGGTTAGCTGTGCGCGCTGATCGAAATTAAAGGCTTCAGACTGCATTGAAACGCATCGTCTCCGCAGTCATTCCGGGCCCAAACGAGATGGCGCACCCGCGCTGCCCACTCTTTGCGGTGTTCATCAGTTTCTCCATCACGAACATCACTGTGGCTGAGGACATGTTGCCGAAGCAGGACAGCACGGCTCGTGATGCCAGTAATTCCTCGGGCGCAAGCTCCAATCCGTTCTCCACCGCGTCAAGAATGGCGCGGCCGCCCGGATGGATTGCCCAGAGATCGAGCGGAGCACCTCCGGCGATCGCCGCCTTGCTGTTTTTCATCGCTTTGGCAATCTCGTTGGGCACATGCCCGGAAAGGAACATGTCGAACCCGAGATCGCCCACGCGCCATGTGATCAATTCCCGGGTGTTCTCAATGCGCGTTGCCGCAAAGCTCTCCAACTCAAAGCCGAGTGGCTCGCTACCTACCAGCGCCGCGGAACATCCATCACTGAACAGTAGAAAGGAGATTACCTCGTTCAAATCCTGCGTTTCATGGAAGTGCAGTGAGCAAAGCTCGAGGTTTACAACCAGCGCAATCGCATCAGGATCGGAGCGCACAATGTGTCGCGCCAGTTTGAGCGCATTTACGGCCGCATAGCAGCCCATGAACCCGATCATGGTGCGCTCAGTTGAGTCCGGCAGGCCGAGGTGGTCGATGATATCGAAGTCCAGTCCCGGCGCATAGAACCCGGTGCAACAGGTCACCAGCACATGACGGATCTTGTGTCGCTCCTCGTTCGTTACGTTCAGCCGGTTGAGCGCCTTGCGGGCGAGCACAGGTGCGCATTGCTCAAAGAGCTTCATCCGCTCAGCGGTCGTGGGAAACTGCCCGCTGCCATAGAAACGCCAAGCATCTGTCGACTCTACTCCGTGATCGCGATTCACATGCAGGCAAGAATAGCGATGACGAATGTCCGATCTCGTTGCCAGCCGTTCAAAGATCGCGCGAGCTCGCCGGTCCTGCAGCATGTTCGCTGCGAAATCTACGAACTGACAGTGAATGTCATTGTCGGGAACGGCGGTCGCGATGCGTTGCAGGTACACATTTGCCATCAAGGTTATCGCCTCGTAAATCTTGCCCGGCTCGGTCAATTCCCGGTTGTGCCCGTCTTGCTGCTGTCCGTTAATGGGGAAGCAGTGCCACTCAAGCATTTCTGATTCTGCGGCACGTATCTACATTAGATGTGCGCAGTTGGTTTCAGTACCCCCCCTGGGAATCATGTTATGAAGGAATGACAAGTAAATGACAGTTTTTTGATAAACGCAAACTGCTTCCTCTAGCAGTCGCGGATTCTGTCACCACCGCATACTGCATCACCCTGTTAAACTGCTGTCGCATGACTGGTTGCGGAGGGTATTTAGTTGATGTGGAAGGGACGCTGGTTTCGTGCGCGGCTAGGACCGAACAGCTGATTCCTTATGCTCGGGCGCACTTTGAGGGGTTTTTGCGGAACGGGATTGCCGGCCTGGAGCGGAAGGGCGGCGATCTAGATGCAGACGATCTGGACGCTGACAGCCTTTTCCACGATTTGGCGCTGTTGCAGGCGGAGAACCACGCCGAAAGTGACCCGACTGCGCCGCGTATCCGGCCTCATCGCGCCGTCACATCCCAACGTACGGGTACTGATCCTTCCGAAGCCATTCCGGAAATCCTTTCCTATATAGAGTGGCTCACGGGTCGCGATAAGAATTCGGTCGCCCTGAAGAGCCTGCAGGGCAAGATCTGGAAGTCTGGGTTCGAGTCCGGCGAATTGAAATTAGAGCTGTTTGGCGATGTGCCGCGCGCATTTGCCCGCTGGTCCTCCCATGCGCGTATTGCCATCTACTCGTCAGGATCCGTTTCCGCACAGCGGGCGCTGTTCAGCCGCTCCAGTTATGGGGACCTGTCGCGCTTCGTTACCGCATATTTCGATACGCGAACCGGGTCCAAGACTGATGGTAGAAGTTACGTTGCGATCGCCAAGGAAATGCAGTTGGCCCCACAGGAACTGTGTTTTTTCTCCGATTCGCCGTGCGAACTCGATGCGGCGCGGGGCGCCGGTATGGGCACTCGCCTTGTCTGCCGTCCCGGTAATGCCCCTATCGCAGTCAAGGACCACATGGCTATTCAGTCGCTGGATGAGGCACCGTAGAGCGACTCCGGTTTGCCATCGAAAGCCGAGAGGGCGTCTGCTCCGGCACGTTGTGTGCAAAGACCACGCAGGATGCCAGACATGGACCTCGAGGCGAAAATGGATCCTGCCTGTTCCTTTTTGAGTCCTCACGCTACCGCCGTACATCAACCAAGGGATTTGTGTTGCAAGCTGTCAGCTCCGCTCTTTCCCGAACCTGCAATTTAATGGTTTACGCAAACTGCACGACCAATTCCGCTCATCAAATTCGTTGATCGCAAAGGTGATACCATGTACAACGCAAAAGCTTATTCCGTATCCAGCGCAACTTCGCCGTTGGTCCCCACCACGATCACGCGGCGAGACCCCACGGACAATGATGTTCAGATCGAGATCCTTTTCTGTGGAATCTGCCACTCCGATCTGCACCAGGCTCGCAATGAGTGGAGCGCAATGCCCACCGCCTATCCCTGCGTCCCCGGCCACGAAATTGTCGGTCGCGTAACCAAAGTTGGCTCTGCCGTGACCAAGTTCAAACCGGGCGATCTGGCGGGCGTCGGCTGTCTGGTCGATTCCGATAGAACTTGTCCCGAGTGCAAGGCGGGCCTGGAGCAGTTCTGCAACAACTTGGTGCTGACATACAACTCTCCCGACAAGCATCTTGGGGGCAGGACCTACGGTGGATATTCCGACAGTATCGTCGTCGATGAGCGCTTCGTTCTGCACATTCCGTCGAATCTATCGCCTGCCGCAGCCGCGCCGTTGCTTTGCGCAGGCATTACTACCTACTCGCCCATGCGTCACTGGGGTGTCACGAAGGGCAAGAAGGTCGGTGTCGTCGGTCTGGGCGGGCTGGGCCACATGGCCGTGAAGTTCGCCCATGCGCTGGGAGCGCACACCGTGGTGTTTACCACCTCCGCATCCAAGAAGGAAGACGCTGTTCGCCTCGGTGCTGATGAAGTGGTCCTCTCGCGTGATGCAAATGAAATGAACAAGCACGCCGGCAGCTTTGACTTTATTCTGGACGCCGTGGCTGCTCCCCACGACCTGAACGCGTACATTAATATGCTTGCCCGGGATGGGAACCTCACGATGGTCGGTGCCCCGGACGCGCCGCTGCCGATCGCTGTTATTGGGCTCATTTTCAAGCGCCGTAGCTTTTCGGGCTCACTCATCGGCGGTCTTGCAGAAACGCAGGAGATGCTTGACTTCTGCGGCCAACACAGCATCACTTCCGATGTTGAGGTGATCCCGATCCAGAAGGTGAATGAGGCTTACGATCGACTGGCCAAGTCGGATGTGAAATACCGCTTTTCGATCGACATGGCATCCCTCAAAGCCGAATAACATCCGCCGAAGCACCGACAATGGGCGGCGGTGCTTCGCATAATTTCAGTATCGATGAAAAGGAGCAGTGAGCTATGGAGATCAAGCGAGTCGGTTCCGTGCCATCTCTCAAAGGAGAGCCGGAGTATTTCACAGGCGCGGTGCGCCGAGATGATCTGATCAATGCGCCCGAACCCGCGCGCGTATTCGCGACAAGCGTAACCTTCGAGCCCGGAGCCCGCACTGCATGGCACACGCATCCGCTTGGCCAGACGCTTATTGTGACGGCCGGATGCGGACGCGTGCAGCGCTGGGGTGGTGGGGTTGAGGAGATTCGTCCCGGCGATGTGGTTTGGATTGCGCCCGGCGAAAAGCACTGGCATGGCGCCGCATCCGGCACTGCCATGACTCACATTGCGATGCAGGAAAAGCTTGACGGGAAGGCGGTGGAGTGGCTGGAGAAGGTCACCGACGAGCAATACAACGGGTAGAGATGTGGTTCATGGCGGCGCTGATGGTGGTGAAATCGAACCAAGAGTCCTCGACGAAGCTGACTACTCTGATCGCCCCCCAACATGTTTGCACACGCAGGTTGATCGGATTTCGAGCAGTTTTGCTGCCTTCGAGCAGTTGTTGCTTTGCTGCGCTTGGGCCGTTGCTAGATGGAGCGAAGGGCAACCGCAGATGTTTCGATGCCATGCACTTCGTTTCGGCGGCTCAACATGACAGGGCTGGGGTGGTGTGAACTGAAAGCGCTTGAAGGGCGGGCCAGAGGTTTTTACGATAGAGAAAGATCGGATTCGTGCCGCATTCGAAACCTGTGGTAACGCGGGGCCGAATCGGGACCGCGGGGCACCCGCTTACCCTGCTGAAGTAACTTTCCTCTGGTGCTCGGCCGCCCGCCAAACTCAGAATCGCAGGAACGGGCCAAAGGTGATCCGCAGGTTGTTGTGCGCACCCTCGTTGAAGTAAACGAGATCGCCGAACTCCAGCCGCAAGCCGAGCGGGCCCAAAGTTGCCTCCGCACCTGCGCCCGGATAAAGTGCCGCGTTCAGATTGGAATCACGGATGCCGAGCACTGTACTGAGTTCACTGCTATATGGAAGTAGGCTCGGGCTAAGACGAAAGTCAATGCACCCGCCTTTCAGCGTCACGAATGGACGAAGATGACCACGGGCTGGCTGGAGCTTCGGTCCAACCAGAACTTGAGTAACTCCTATCGAAGTCTGTTCAATCGTACTTGCATTGCCGCTCGCGATGCTGCGGTAAACCTCTCGAAAGTTAACCCCGTAATCGTAGGCGAATTCGCCTTCCAGCATCACGTTGTGGTGTACCCGATATCCGAGTCGTCCGCCCACGCCGAGGTTATTAGTTTGTGTCTGGGAAACGCCAAGATCATCCAGAAAAAACCCGGCTTCGAAACGTTTTTGCGCGTGCGCGAGACACGAATTTCCGCACAGGAGAAGGACGAATATCGCGAGCACGACCTTCAGCATCAAGAACGCGCCTTTCGGGGTCCAGTTGAGCTAGATGCCAGAGGCCTTTTCCTGGTTGGATCGTCGTTCGCCATCCCTCCACCGCGCGACTCAACGAACGCCACTCAACGAATATGCCCCCAGGAGAATGCAGAACGAGACTGGCTGAGACCATACTTCGGAGAATTGTTTCGTTCCGTTGCCGTTTCGTCCTAGCTCTCGAATCACCGGCCCTGGAAACAATTAGTTGGATATTGACGATTGGCGGGTGTCATCGGTCGGCAGGGAATTGAGGCAGGATCGCAGTCATTCCGCAGTGCACCCCGCGATGTGGTTTGGATTGCGCCGGGTTAAAAGCAGTGCTATGGCGCCGCAGGAACAGGCGAAGCCTTCCGGGAATCCGCAGCGAACTTCTACGTCTTCGCCCCTGACTGCTGCGAATGCCCCCTGGTAAGGCCCTCAGTTTGTATTGATGTGGTATTTGCATTCTGCCGTGGTATTTGGGCGTTGCATGTGATTTAAATCACACTGCTCTTTTGGAGCGCTGAAAAACCCTCCAATTGATCACTGGGTTCCAGGCGTTGCTTGCGCGCCCTGGCCCGCAGGCCTCTACTACGTCGCCGATCTGACAAGAGACTTCGTTAAGGCCGGCCTGCTGTAGTGGGAGCAACTAAGCTGCCAATCTCCGCGTCAAAGCGGGCTGGCCTGAATAAAGGCTCGAGCAAGGAAAGACCATGCACCAGCCCCTCTACAATCACTTCTTATCTCTGAAGGACAAACGGCAACGGCTTCAGGACTCCCTTACTCGACCCAACAAAACTGCTTTGGAACGCCAGCAAATCGAGACACAAATTGAACTCATCAACCGCGCTTTGGGCCACTACTGCAAAGCCTTCGAGATTGAGTGTCAACTTGAGGCCAGCGAAGACCGAAGCGACCCAAAATAAAGCGGGTCTCCACTGAACAAGAACGACGAAGTAATGGGCTCGCCCATTCCCAGAGTGAGACAGGGGGCGCCGACCGGCAAATCCCAATTGATGCGCCCGCTAAGGTTTTGTGGTTCGGGAGCAACTTGATCCTGTCAACTTAGGAGAAGGGCCGTGGAAGAGACCATCTGCACTGAAGTCCTGTTTTTTGGAAGGCAAGCTGCAAGAGTTAAACGAAGACTTAACTTCGCGACAGCAAACCAACGCGGACATTGAGCGCATCGAGGCACAAATCCAAATCGTCAATCACCTCTTGAAACACAATCGCGTGACTTTGGAAGAATGTGCTGCAGTCTGCGCCGTCAGAGTGAAGCCCTGGCGCATGCGGAAATTTCCCCCAGAACCCTAGCCAAAGGATTGAAAGAAAAGCCGAGCGAGCGTGGCTGTTAGGCCCATAATGGTCAGCATGCCAAGCCTCGTGCTATTTACTGAGGCCACGATTGCTCCCGCAGGCCCTTCGCTTTGGAGTTGCTCTGAATGCCAAGCGGTATTCGATATGGGGCCGCTGCGATACTCAACTCCAACACGCGAACAAATAAAGCAGATCAACCTTCAGTTTGAAGCTCACTGTTGCCATGTGCATCCCGGCTTGCTCCCTGTAGTTGGTCTGGCTGGCTAGCGATGGCTCTTGAGGGCTGCTGAAAACAAAAGCCCCTCGAATCGAGGGGCTTTGCTTGAAAGGGGTAGCGCGTACCAATGAAAGTAGACTCAATCGGTCCAAAATGTCAAGTCATTTCTCACGTCCGCGCCCTAGGGCAACTCCTGATTGATATACCTATGCAGATTTGCTATAAGCTAATCGACATCACATGGGAGCAACCTACGGAGAAGGCCCGTGGAACAGAGTCTCCATACCGCTATCCTCTTCCTGGAAAGTCAGCTGCAGGAGCTGAACGACAAGCTAACTTCGCGAGCGCTGACCACCTCGGAGCGGGAGCAAGTTGATGCACGAAGGAAACTGATCCTGCACTTGATAGAGCATTATCGCGTGCACTTGGAGACTGTCCCCTTCGTACCGGCAAAGCGCAAGCCTCCCGTAAGCGAACAGCTAACCTTAGGCGCCGCGACCCGAAACTATAAAAAGCAAGGATGATAAAAGACCAGCAGCAAACCCTCTGGTCCTGCTTAGTTTCGCGCCCGATACCCAGCCGGATGACAAGGATCACGAACTGAATATCGCGGTTCCTGGGCGACCGACGAGAAGCCAGCGCGTTCCTCGCAAAAGGAGTGCTATAGACGCTCTACATCCCAGCTTCACACGCGGAAATACAGACTCCTCAACGGAAAAAATGCCGGCACCATCATACTGAGTGATGCAGCGTGGTAAGCGGCTTTTGGCGGCGACAAATCCATAGTTGGCAAAAGCATCACGTTGAACGACACCAGCTATATTGTCATCCGGGTGATGCCGGCCGGTATTGAGCAGCAACAGAACCGAACATCGCCCACCATTTACGCTCCCCTTCAGCTACGTAAGCAAGACAAGGATCCCGAGAACTTCTCCAACTATTGTTATCGCTCGGCTTCGCCTTGGAATTGATGTGCGGGCCGCACGACACAGAAGTCGCAACGATACAAAGGCGGCTCTCTTCCAAATACACTGAGGCGAACGTCGCGATCGGCATTCATACACCGAGGTCCGCTCATACACCGACTCGCTGGTGGATTCGGATCTAAGCAAGGTTTTGCTTGCATTGTTCGCTGCGTCTGGAGTGCTCTGGCTGATTGCTGCCGTTAATGCAACAAACATTGCTATGGCTCGCGGAGTACGGCTTGCGCGCGTGGATTGTCACGCAGCGCACGCGGGAGATGGGAGTTCGCATTGCGCTTGGAGCACGGAGAGGTAATATGCTGTGGCTGGTTTTGCGGCACGCGAGTCTTATGCTGCTCGTTGGCATCGCAGTGGGTGGTGCAATGGCATTCTCAACAGCACGACTGCTCGGTGTTTATCTCTTTGGCGTCAGCGCACATGACGGCTGGACCCTTGCCGCTGCGGCATTGTTGCTCTTCTTAAGCGGAATTTTGGCGGCTTGGGTGCCGGCTCATCGCCCATCCCGTGTTGACCCTATGCAAGCTCTTCGCGCGGAATAATTCGCAGAACGGCATTGTGCACGTCACTCTGTGAAGCATCGCGGCGACAACTCCGATCTCTCATCTGGCATCCGAATCGCAGGAGGGAGACTTGAGGACATGGACCATGGAGCCGTAATTGCGATTGTGGTCGTGATCGTGCTGATCGTGATAGCCGCTGCTATCAGTGTCGCCTCGCGTAAGCGCAGGAGCATGAAGATCAAGGAGCACTTTGGTCCGGAGTACGACCGCACCGTCCGGATGCGAGGCGATGCAGGTAAGGCAGAGGCTGAACTTCTTAACCGGGAAAAGCGCGTCCACAGCTTTTCAATTAAGCCACTTTCCCCAACCGCGCGTACTCGATATCTGGAAGAGTGGGCCGCCATTCAGCGCCGCTTCGTGGATGATCCAGCGGTGGCCGTGACCGAAGCCGATTCGCTGTTGACCCGCGTCATGACGGATCGTGGTTATCCAATGGCCGACTTTGAGCAACGTGCGGCGGATGTGTCGGTTAACTATCCTGCCGTGGTGCAGAACTACCGAGCTGGTAGAACCATCATTCAACGCCATTGGCGCGGCGAAGCTGGAACCGAAGACCTGCGGCAATGCATGGTTCATTACCGTTCCCTTTTCGACGAATTGCTCGACATCCCCAAATCCGAAACGACCTCAGAAAGAGGAGTCATACATGAGCGAGCTTCTTAGAGACGAAAAACTGACCACCGCCGATATCGTCAGCCCTCCGCGGACCGAGTTTGACAACCGTGCTGCGGCGGAAGACGGAGTAAGCACGCGCGCCGATATGCGCAATGACCTGCGCACCGATCCGGCCTATCGACAATCCGATGGGAAAGATCAATCGCAACCCAACCCACTTTTCCCTGAAGACGAACTGCACAATTTTCGTTCGAGATGGGATCAGGTTCAAACGTCCTTTGTCGACGAACCCCGCGCGGCCGTAGAGCACGCGGATAGTCTTGTCGCAAACGTCGTGAAGCGCATCGCAGAGCAATTTGCTTCGGAGAGAGAGCAACTGGAGAAGCAGTGGGATCGTGGCGAGAATGTGAACACTGAAGATCTTCGCCAGGCGTTCAAACGCTATCGCGCGTTCTTTGATCGCCTGCTGAGTGTGTAGCCGAACGAACGACTGACATTGAAATACAACCAGACTAAAGACTCGCTTTTGGACGGGCTCTTCAGGCTGGTTAATGATCCCCCATTGCTTAGGTGGGGTTTGTTGTTGGTTGCGAACGCTTAATGGGGGGAACCGAGCTTCAAAGCTGTTGTTGCTGGACATCGGCATGAGGGCACGGGGGAGTGTTTGGCCTGGGGAACCGACTTGGAGGAGGCCCTATACTCAAGAGTGCTTAAGAATTAGCACCGGATGTCCTTCACCAATCCAGCGGCCGAAGCGCTCTCACAGATCAGCACTGCGCCGATCGTGCGCTTCTCGCTTCTCGCATTCAGTTCTATTTTCTTCCTGGTTGATCCGTTTGCCTGTATTCCTTCTTTTCTTGCCATAACGCACAACTCTGATTCTGTGCGCCGCAAGCGCATGGCCCGCAAGGGCGCTTTGACTGCCTTTATTGTGCTCACCAGTTTCGCGGTTGCCGGGCAGCTGATTTTCAGATTATTCGGCATTACGCTCCCGGCCTTTGAAGTTGCTGGAGGGCTGATTTTATTGCTGATTGGGTTGGACATGCTGGAAGCGCGCCGCTCGCCAACCCAGGAAACACTAGGCGAAGCCGAAGAAGCGGCAGCCAAGGACGATGCGGGCATTGTGCCATTGGGCGTTCCGATGCTGGCCGGTCCGGGCGCCATTTCGTCGGTAATGGTGCTGGTAGGGCAGGCGCCCTCCATCTGGCACTGGGAAATGGCAGCGATTCTAGGCTCGATCTTGATCACCGCTGTGGTGAGTTACTGGGTTCTGTCGGCTGCCGGCCGCATTCGCGTGGTGATGGGGGAAACTGGAATTCGGATCCTGGTCCGCATCATGGGGCTGCTGCTTGTGGCGCTTGCCATGCAGCTCTTCATCAATGGGCTGACGGATCTGGGAATCCTCGCACGACATTAAGCTGTGAGGTTTTGCTGATTGTGAGGGGCTCTGGTCTGTGCCGTGGTCACTCGGAAGGAGCTTTAACAGCTTCGACGCGCCAACCAGACGGCCGCAAGCGCCAACCCAAACAGGTCGGAAATGATGGCATCGGCTGGACGATGCAGCCGGCATGTGACGATCAGCGCTGCCCTGTCGAAACCGGTGGCCGGCGGCGATCTCCTGAAACAAGACGCCGATCTCCCGAAACAACTTGATCCATGGGTGCCAGGGCGCGAAGTGAACTTCTCTATTCCGAGAAGAACAAAACGAGCGCGACTCCCCCCTCAGTACCCACTGAGAAATGTGATCGCGACTCTCGGTTGGTTTTCTCCAGCATCGTAGCATCTCGTGAACTGGAAACAGGTAAAGTGAGAGAACGGAATTGGGGCGGCTGATGGCTTTCCCACAGTTTTAGAGCTCTTTCCACAGGTAAAGTGCTTGCGCTGGCATGAGTCTCTTGCTATTCTCAGAAAGTTGCAGCGAGGCCGGAAAGTTTTAGAAACCAATCGCTTGCAACAGAGAGTAGCTCGTGGTACTCTTAAAAAGTTGCAGATGAGTAGTAAAGCCTCCCGGTGGCCCTCGTGGCCTGCCCCGTTGAGGGAAGTGGGAAGCTAAGGTGATGGAACAAGTTCTTTGGGTCAGGTGAGGCAGACGCCCCTGCACCCCTGTAGGGAATCCCGCAGAGAACAATCCATTGCATGACCCGGGAGTTAATCTCTCGTGAGCCCTAGTGGCTCGGTGCTCTGCGCGCTGGTCGATCTTTGATATTTGGCGCGGCGTGACCTTCAATCGGAGCAAGCTCCGGTGTGAACAGAAATCGCAGTAGGGATAAAGCTGAGCAGCAAAAAAACAGCTTGACCACCGAAGCGAACTTCGATATGTTTAGAGGGTTCGCGCAAAAACGCCGGAGCAAGTAAAGAGGCCCCGGTTTATCGCGCATCAAGTTCGAGGACATCCGGAAGAAATTCCGGAGATCTCGATCCGCGGTCTCGCTCAGGCGAACTAACCGTTAAGGATCTTTGACAAATTGGTTGAACGTGCCAGTCGTGAGAAACGATCAGGTTTGGCTTGATCATTCTCACAAGGTAAGGTGCCCTGCGCTGTTGAAGCGCGGGCACAGTCGAACCATCTCTGACCTCCGTCAGGTAGTTAGACAAACAGTTTCAAACGAGAGTTTGATCCTGGCTCAGAATCAACGCTGGCGGCGTGCCTAACACATGCAAGTCGAACGAGAAAGTGGAGCAATCCATGAGTACAGTGGCGCACGGGTGAGTAACACGTGACTAACCTACCCTTGAGTGGGGGATAACTGAGGGAAACCTTAGCTAATACCGCATAATACCTACGGGTCAAAGGAGCAATTCGCTTAAGGAGGGGGTCGCGGCCGATTAGTTAGTTGGCGGGGTAATGGCCCACCAAGACGATGATCGGTATCCGGCCTGAGAGGGCGCACGGACACACTGGAACTGAAACACGGTCCAGACTCCTACGGGAGGCAGCAGTGGGGAATTTTGCGCAATGGGGGAAACCCTGACGCAGCAACGCCGCGTGGAGGATGAAGTCCTTCGGGACGTAAACTCCTTTCGATCGGGACGATTATGACGGTACCGGAAGAAGAAGCCCCGGCTAACTTCGTGCCAGCAGCCGCGGTAATACGAGGGGGGCGAGCGTTGTTCGGAATTATTGGGCGTAAAGGGTGCGTAGGCGGTTTGGTAAGTCTGATGTGAAATCTATGGGCTCAACTCATAGTCTGCATCGGAAACTGCCGGGCTTGAGTGTGGGAGAGGTGAGTGGAATTCCTGGTGTAGCGGTGAAATGCGTAGATATCAGGAGGAACACCTGTGGCGAAAGCGGCTCACTGGACCATAACTGACGCTGATGCACGAAAGCTAGGGGAGCAAACAGGATTAGATACCCTGGTAGTCCTAGCCCTAAACGATGACTGCTTGGTGTGACGGGTACCCAATCCCGCCGTGCCGTAGCTAACGCGTTAAGCAGTCCGCCTGGGGAGTACGGTCGCAAGGCTGAAACTCAAAGGAATTGACGGGGGCCCGCACAAGCGGTGGAGCATGTGGTTTAATTCGACGCAACGCGAAGAACCTTACCTGGGCTCGAAATGTACAGGAATCCGGTGGAAACATCGGCGTCCCGCAAGGGACCTGTATATAGGTGCTGCATGGCTGTCGTCAGCTCGTGTCGTGAGATGTTGGGTTAAGTCCCGCAACGAGCGCAACCCTTATCTTCAGTTGCTACCATTTAGTTGAGCACTCTGACGAAACCGCCTCGGATAACGGGGAGGAAGGTGGGGATGACGTCAAGTCCTCATGGCCTTTATGTCCAGGGCTACACACGTGCTACAATGGCCGGTACAAACCGTCGCAAACCCGTGAGGGGGAGCTAATCGGATAAAGCCGGCCTCAGTTCGGATCGCAGTCTGCAACTCGACTGCGTGAAGCTGGAATCGCTAGTAATCGCGGATCAGCATGCCGCGGTGAATACGTTCCCGGGCCTTGTACACACCGCCCGTCACATCACGAAAGTGGGTTGTACTAGAAGTCGGTGAGCTAACCGCAAGGGAGCAGCCGCCCAAGGTGTAATTCATGATTGGGGTGAAGTCGTAACAAGGTAGCCGTAGGAGAACCTGCGGCTGGATCACCTCCTTTCTAAAAGAGAAGCGATGGCAATTCATTCTTTCCGCGATAGCGGACTGCCTTCGGGTAGCGAATGGATTGTTCATCAAACCTGCAGATGCTGTCCCTGACAGCACGAGCGGGAATTCTGATACAAGCCTTCTTTGCTTGATCTCCATTCGCACGATGGTCATGGGCGGCGTAGCCGCCCAGCATGTTCAACCTTGTCCTCGAAACCCTTTTGTAATGTGGTTTTTTGAGAGCCGCCGGGCTCCTTCTCGGCGGGTGAGCGGCCAACCCGGGCCTGTAGCTCAGTTGGTTAGAGCGCACCCCTGATAAGGGTGAGGTCGGTAGTTCGACTCTACCCAGGCCCACCAACTTAGCCGCAGGTTCCCGAAAGTGGGGCTGTAGCTCAGCTGGGAGAGCACCTGCTTTGCAAGCAGGGGGTCACCGGTTCGATCCCGGTCAGCTCCACCAAAAAATCAATAGCTGTTTCCTGATCGCCGCCATTGAAAGATGACGCCGATCTGGAAGCAGGCTGGTCAGCTATTTCGATTGCTGGTCCGGCAGGTTTCAACCGCCTTAGGGCGGGGCCTTCCAGGTGAAGGCTTTGGATGTTTGACAACGAAATTGATTGGGTAAAGCGCATTTAAATGCTCTTTGCAAAGCTGAGCGTCGTGAGGCGCCAGGCGAAAACGAAGAGGTATTTGAATGTTGCTTTAATACAAGGCCGAGCACATGCAAATGAGTTAATGCAAGTTATTAACTCGGCAAGTGTTCAAGTAAGAAGAGTGTCTTTAGGAGTTATGGCGACTATGCGCGTGAGCGCACAAGGCCATGCTCAGAGGCGGAGAATAGGTTATCTCTCATCAGGACCGAAGTGATTCGGCTCCCTGCGCTGGAGTTAATTCTATGGTCAAGCTACTAAGGGCGCACGGTGGATGCCTTGGCAGAGACAGGCGATGAAGGACGTGGCAAGCTGCGATAAGCTTCGGTAAGCCGCACACAGGCGTTATAACCGGAGATCTCCGAATGGGGAAACCCTCCTAGGCAAACCCTAGGAACTACCCACCGAATACATAGGTGGGTTAGAGCGAACTCAGGGAAGTGAACCATCTCAGTACCTGAAGGAAAAGAAAGAAACCTCGATTCCGATAGTAGTGGCGAGCGAACTCGGAACAGCCCAAACCCGTAGCATTTCGGTGCTTCGGGGGTTGTAGGGTCCGCAACAGTAGAGTTACCAATCTGGTCGTTAGCCGAACCCTCAGGAAAGTGGGTCCATAGAGCGTGACAGGCGCGTAGGCGAAAATGATCCAGACTCGAAGCGGATACCTGAGTAAGGCGGGGCACGTGAAACCCTGCTTGAATCCACGGGGACCATCCCGTAAGGCTAAATACTAGTCTCTGACCGATAGTGAACCAGTACCGTGAGGGAAAGGCGAAAAGAACCCCGTCGAGGGGAGTGCAAAGTACCTGAAACCGTGTGCCTACAAGCAGTGGGAGGACTATGCCCGCAAGGGAATGTCTGACCGCGTGCCTATTGCATAATGAGCCGGCTAGTTATTCTTGTCAGCAAGGTTAAGCGTAAGCGAGCCGAAGCGAAAGCGAGTCTGAACAGGGCGTTCAGTTGGCAGGAATAGACGCGAAGCGGGATGATCTACCCATGGCCAGGTTGAAGGTGGGGTAACACCCACTGGAGGACCGAACCGGTGTTTGTTGAAAAAAGCTCGGATGAGCTGTGGGTAGGGGTGAAAGGCTAATCAAATTCCGTGATAGCTCGTTCTCTCCGAAATAGCTTTAGGGCTAGCCTCGGACGAATTGCACTGGTGGTAGAGAGATGGATGGACTAGGGGGCTTTCCGGCTTACTGAATCCAACCAAACTGCGAATGCCAGTGACAACATATCCGGGAGTCAGACGGTGGGGGCTAAGCCTCATCGTCGAGAGGGAAACAGCCCAGACCGCCTGCTAAGGTCCCCAAGTTACAGTTAAGTGGGAAAGGAAGTCGGAACGCTCAGACAGCCAGGAGGTTGGCTTAGAAGCAGCCATCCTTTAAAGAAAGCGTAATAGCTCACTGGTCAAGCGGTCCGGTGCCGACAATACAACGGGGCTAAAACTGTACACCGAAGCAGCGGATGCACATCTTTTAGGTGTGCGTGGTAGGAGAGCATTCTCAACAGCGTCGAAGCCAGACTGAGAAGACTGGTGGAGCGTAGAGAAGAGACCCTGCCGGCATAAGTAGCGATAACGGAGGTGAGAACCCTCCGCGCCGAAAGTCTAAGGTTTCCTGAGGAAGGTTAATCCGCTCAGGGTTAGGCGGTCCCTAAGGTGAGGCCGAAAGGCGTAGCTGATGGACAGACGGTTAATATTCCGTTCCTCCCAATGTTCGTTATTACGATGGGGTGACGCAGAAGGATAAGCATGCCGCACTATGGCTATTGCGGTTGTGGTACGTAAGCTGGATCTGATAGGCAAATCCGTCAGGTCATTAACAGTGAGGTATTACACAGTCCCGAATGGGGCTTACGATGCTGATTTCACGCTGCCGAGAAAAACCTCTAAGGAGAACAAAGGGAACCGTACCCCAAACCGACACAGGTAGACGAGGAGAATATCCAAAGGCGCTCGAGTGAAAGCTCGTTAAGGAACTCGGCAAATTGGCTCCGTAACTTCGGGAGAAGGAGCGCCCACGCAAGTGGGCCGCAGTGAAGCGCGTACGGCGACTGTTTAACAAAAACACAGGTCTCTGCTAAGTCGAAAACGACGTATAGGGGCTGACGCCTGCCCGGTGCCGGAAGGTTAAAAGGAGAGGTTAGCGCAAGCGAAGCTTTGAATTGAAGCCCCGGTGAACGGCGGCCGTAACTATAACGGTCCTAAGGTAGCGAAATTCCTTGTCGGGTAAGTTCCGACCTGCACGAATGGCGTAACGATCGTACGACTGTCTTAACGAGTTGCTCGGCGAACTTGTAGTACCGGTGAAGATGCCGGTTACCCGCAGCTAGACGGAAAGACCCCGTGCACCTTTACTACACCTTAACTATGAGTTATGGTACTTGCTGCGCAGGATAGGTGGGAGGCTTTGAAGCCGGATTCTCGGATTCGGTGGAGCCAATGGTGAGATACCACCCTGCGAGTGCTGTGATTCTAACCTCCTCCCGTGATCCGGGAGAGGGACATAGTTAGGCGGGTAGTTTGACTGGGGCGGTCGCCTCCTAAATTGTAACGGAGGCGCGCGAAGCTACTCTCAGACTGTTTGGAAATCAGTCGTCGAGTGCAAAGGCATAAGAGTGGTTAACTGTGAGACCAACAAGTCGAGCAGATGCGAAAGCAGGCCTTAGTGATCCGGTGGTTCTGTATGGAAGGGCCATCGCTCAACGGATAAAAGGTACGCCGGGGATAACAGGCTGATCATTGCCAAGAGTTCATATCGACG
>Ga0207667_10000519_pt1 | contig 50770 bp, 38 predicted proteins | sample KBSCornC52_FD_184301 | JGI IMG/M metagenome (GOLD analysis project Ga0207667, IMG submission 184301) | Corn rhizosphere microbial communities from Kellogg Biological Station, Michigan, USA - KBS Corn C5-2 (SPAdes) (version 2) | ecosystem: Host-associated > Plants > Roots > Rhizosphere > Soil ... | reverse complement strand
AACAGCCTGGCGAATCCTTATCCGTCACCGCCTGTACAGCGCTATCAACATCGGCGGTCTTTCCATCGGCATCGGCGCATGCCTGCTCATCCTCCTTTTCGTCATCCATGAGCACAGCTATGACAGTTTCCATCAGAATGCAGATCGTATATTGGTCGCCTTACTTTGACGGGAAAGGTCTGCGGCTGGGGTAAGGCGAATAAAAAAGGGGACTCTGGCGAGCCCCCTTCCCTCCATGGGGTAAGATTGAATGATCCAATAATGGTTTTACTGTCTTTACTACATTCCCTTTTCCATTTTTTTGCATTTTTCAGCCTCCTGCAGGTGATGTCTCAACGTATGCAGGGTGCTGTCCGCAAAAGCACGGATATCTGCGTCCGATCCTTTTTTAGACTCATCTTCAAAACTGCTGATAACTTTCTTATGATCGTCTACCATCATGTTGATATAGGCCTTGTCAAAATCCTTTCCATTCTTTTTTTGCAGATCATCTACATTTTTCTGCATCTCGGGCGAAATGGTGGAAGGAAGCGTAATATTTTTCTGCATAGCCAATGCCTTTAGCTTGTCACCTGCCGCCGTATGATCTTTCTCCATCATAGACCCATAATCCTTTACATCCTTCCTCGTGCCTTTCTGCTGCGCCAGCTGACCCAATTGTATCTCTGTCATATTCGCATTGGCGGTATTGACGACAAATGTGGCGTCATCTTTCGATACGCTGGCCGGAATGGAGCCCGTTCTGCCGGATGAATCCGCATGAGTGCTATCCATCTTGTTAGAATTGGAATCCTTGGCTTCCTTCGTAGCATCGGGTCCTCCTCCCCCACAGCTAACGATAAAAAAGGCTGATGCCAGCACCACACAATAGTTAGACAATCTGTTCATAATAGATATTTTAGGTGTTTGATAAAGCATTGCGACTCAATTCCTATGCCACAGGCCGCAACATGGGCATAGGAGCGTCCAGTTCGTAAGGCCTGTACCCGGGACGCGTATTGAAAAGCCAGGCCTGCAGCTGCGTCCGCAGGTCGCGCCACCACCCGTTGTGATGCGTCCCCGCCACGCTTTCAAAATAATCCGCCCTGCCCATTTTTACCTTTATCAGCACCATACCGCTGCACATCTGTTCCTTTAGATCCTCGAATAGCAGGCTGTTCACCTCCTCCGGATCATTCACGATATACGCCTTGCCGGTAATATGAAGATAAAAGCCCTTCCCTTTCCGGAAGAATTCCAGCCTTACAGGGAATTCCCGGTCGAATTCATGAAGCGCCTGCTGGGGACGGGGTACAAAAAACCACAGTTGACCCAATTCGTCCACTTTTAAAATAGAAACAATAGTAGTCGCCATCCTCAAAAGCGAGCTGTTCTGGCTAAAAAAAAGCGCACTTTTCAGCTCCTGTATCTTTTGTTGCAAAAAGGGGAGATCTGAAGAATGTAAATGATTTATCATAACGAAAATATTTTACCCAAAAGGGTTTCAAAAGAGATACCACTTCGCTATTCAGTGAATTCCAGGTGGAAATCAGGCCCCTCCAAGGTAGAAAGCGCCCTTTTAAGTAGAATTTCCTGGGAGAAGTGAGGAAAATTTTGCACAATCCCCCCTATCTCCCGCCCGGCCCTGGCATAATATTTCCATGCATAGCCTGGTCAATAAAACCTGAAAGAAAAGCTTACGTGGGCGCCCTGTATCTACAGGGCGCAATTCTTTGATCATTAAAATAATTATATTATGATACGCAAATTGAAATCAGGACAGTACAGGATCTATTCCCGTAAAATAGACCCAAAGACACGCAAGAGGAAGAACCTGGGCACTTTCGACAGTCTGGAGGCCGCTCAGAAACATGAGAGGGAGATACAGTACTTCAAGCATCATTAACAAGGGTCCCGTTGGGCTCCAGGTCCGTCGGGTTCCAGGTCCATCAAAACGGAGCACAGCTCCGTTGCGCGAAGCGCCATCATCAGATTTTTTCGGCCGAAGGGGTATATTTTACGAGTAGCCCCGGGGCCGGATTAGAAAGGATACCCGATCGCCAGGTTCAGCACCGCATTGGATATATCCGTGATCTTGTTAAATACCCATTTATGCCCATCCGGGTACCATGGATAACGGACGGGAGTGGCCAGATCCACCCTCAGCACGAGTATGCGGAAATCAAACCGCAGGCCCGTTCCGATGCCTACCGCCATATCATTTAAAAAGTGCCTGGAAAAGGCGGATCCCACCCGCGCGCTGTCATAGGTCCGTGTCCAGATATTGCCCGCATCCGCGAACAACGCCCACCGCACAACAGAGAACAGCTTGGTCCGGTACTCCACATTCATCTCCAGCTTTACATCCCCCGGCTGGTCAGGCAAAAATGCATTCTTATTGGGATTACCATTGTAGTACGATCCGGGCCCCAGCGCCCTGCTTCGGAATGCCCTTATATCATTGGTGCCTCCGGCGAAGAACTGCTTCACAAATGGCAGGGAGCTGCTGTTGCCATATGCTATCCCGATGCCTCCCGTGATCCGGGACGCCAGCATGCTGTAATTGCCCCAGCTGAGATAGTGGCGGATATCGCCCTCCAGCCGCACATATTGCGAAAAAGGCGTGTTCAGGATCCGGACCTCTTTCCCCCTGTCCAGATTGGCCCCCGTGATCAGACCCAATAAGTTCCCTGACAGGTCCACATTCCCGTTGAAGTAAAAATTATTGGGTTTGTGATTGGGCCGCGCCTGCGTGTTGTAATTGAAATTATAGCTGCTGCCGATGATAAATTGCCGCTCGATGGCCCTCCGCTGCATGATATTGGTATCCAGCAGCGCCTGATAGGCGGGAGTAATATTTGTCGGCTTCACATAAGTCACGCCGAACAGGGTCACGGTATGCTCGGTCTGCAACGATTGCTTGAATATATATCCAAAGCTCGTCCGGGCCGACGTCAGCGTATACTGATCGCTCCTGTCGAATATATCATAACCCACATTTATCTTTGTCTTGGGCACATAGGCGCTGCTGGTGCTCCAGTGAAAAGGGGAAATGATACGCGGGATATATAAGCTCACATCCACGCCTCCCCGCCGTGTGGTTACCTTCTGCCCGTTGCCAATGAACTGCTCTTCCAACCCCGCATATACAGTGGACGTGAAAAGCTCGGCTCCTTTGAACAGATTACGGTTCCGCCAGCTCAGCGATATCTCTCCACCCGTCGTATTGTCGCTCCGCGTAAGCCCGGATACTTCAAATCGTATGGATTTTTTCTGGGTAGGGTTCAGATAATAGGTCACATTCAGCCCATTGCCCGTGGAGTCCGCCTTCTCATACCGCGCCTTTACGAACTTGAATACCCCCAGGTTCACCAGACGGTTCAATGTCTGGGTATGATAGTTCAGCCGGTAGATATCTCCCGGACGGTAGATGATGGTATTGTCGAACAGCCAGGGCTTGAAAAGATGCGCGGTATCCACCAGCTGTATCTTTGCCGGCGTAACGATCCCCCGCTTGCTCGTATCCGAATGCAAATCATACTCCGCATATACTAAAATATTTTTTATACGGTATCGCTCCCTCGCCTCATCCGGCATCTCGTCCTTGAACTTCATGAACATATCTATCTGGTGATTGCCCACAGTGGTATCCAGGTCCACTACCAGATAGGCGGGGTTGAAAAAATAAAAGCCTCTCCCCTTCAGCCGCGCGTCGATACGATTCCGCTCGTCCTTGATGACATCCAGGTCATAGGGTTTGCCTTTTCGCAAAAGGCTTCGCTTCTTCACGCTGTCGATCCGCTTGCTGATCTCATCACTGTCATTGGGAAAGCTGACATTCCGGATAGTATATTGCGGGCCGAACTGAGCCGTATAGATGGCTTTGAGCTTCTTGTTCTTTACTGATGTGCTCAGCATCACGGTGTCCTTGAAAAAACCTTTATTCTCCAGGTGGTTCTGCAGGACATCGCGGTTTTTTTCCAGCAAGGTAGGCGACGCCAGCACAGGAGGCTCGCCTACTTTATATTTGAGCCAGTGTTTAAATCCCTTGTTCTTCTTTGGCGTACCTGCAATATTATATATCCACAATCGCACCCGTATTCCCAGGAACTTGCTGTTCAGACGGGGACGCAACAGTCCTTCCAGCTCGCGGGCCACGGCCTTTGCCTTCTTTTTTCTGACATCCGTGGTCTTGGTCTTTATCTCATTGGCGACATACAGGTTCTGTCCCTCGCTCAGATGCTTTGACTCGTTACAAGCGGTCAGCAGTACGATACAAAAAAGATATAAGGTCCTTCGAATTGCCATGCTTATTGTTTTGATTGCTCCGGGCCCGCCTGTGGGGCAGAGGTCTTTTTCCTGTGTCTCTCTTCCAGCTTCTCCTCCCTCGTACGGCCAAATAGCTCCCTGAATTTATTGTAGTCGAAAGTGAGTATAAAGCTTACTCCCGTCTCCACCACCTGCCCTTCTATGACAGCCTGATATTGATTCTTACGATACGCACGCACCATATAACGCCCATCCTTCGTCAGCTTATAATCCACCGCCACGTCCCCCGCGATGTTGGACGCCTGCTGGTTCGGATTGCCTGCCCCCTGTACATCGAAGTTGCTGCCCACGCTGACCTGTATACGGTCGCTGAACAGCTGCTTGGATACGGAAACATTCAGTTCCGTATAATCATTCTCCCTGCCGGTGCTGTAGTCCTGCTGCTGGTTCAGATCAAAATGGATATCCACTCCCTTGATCAGGCTGCCTGCCAGCTGGTCCAGCTGGTTGGTGAGTATCTGGCTGGCGCTTTGAAAAGCCAGACTTCCGACACTGCTGCCTCCGCCCGCCGCGCTTTCGAGGGGGTTCTCCCCGACAAATCTGTTCAGCAGCAGCAACGCAAATACCTGTTTATCCAGCTCCGACTCCTGTGTTCGTATCTGCTGCAGCTTTTGATCCACATCTGGCCAAAGGGATAATATATTCGTCGGCAAGGTGATATCAAAGGTGATCTTGGGCTTCAGCAGTTCCCCTTCCATCTTCAGCGTCACCAGGAAAGGCAGCTTCTGCTTGAATTTATTGATCTCTTCTTGTGTCCTGCCGGTGATCTCATTGGCAATGAGGTCTATCGAGGGCGTATTGGCCGTATAGGTAGCCGTTATATCCAGGGTGGCCCGCATAATATCTCCCGTCCAGGTGATGGTGCTGCCACGCTGTATGGCGAACTTCCGCTTCAGCAGCTGCATTGAAAGATTATAGGCCCCGCTCTCCACCTCATACCCGCCCGTCAGCTCCATCCTCCCCGACTTGTCCATGCTGAATACAAGATTGGACCTGCCCCGCGCAGTCAGCCGGTCCCCATTCCGCTCATCCACCACAATAGTAAAAACAGCACTGCTGTCCGTGGCGATGTTCAGACTGACATCCATCCCCCGTATGTCCGAATGACGAATAGCCATCAGCCTGGCCGCCTGGTCCACCAGCGTATCCCCGGGATGGTCCTTGTCGATGAATCGCACGACGCCCTGCCGTTCCACGATTTCAGGATTGTCCTCGGGCAGCACGAAGGTAAAGTCCGTTCGTTTGTTCACCCGCAGATCACCATCCACCCTGGGTGTATTCATATCCCCCGAGAGACTGGCGGATGCATCCATATTCAGGGCGCCATAAAACAGCCTGCTCCTGGCCTCGGGTGCGTTCACCAGCCGGAAATTACTGGCATTGAAAAAAAGGTCGAATCGAAAATCCTTATAGTCCTTTGTATATACGTTGCCGTCTATCGTGGCCTTGTTGCCCGCCGAATCCTGTAACGCAAACTCGCTGAAGTTGAATCCATCCTGGTCGAATTCGATATTGTCCTTCGACAGCTTCAACGGTTCCCCCGTGATCAGGGGTACGATCATCGTACTGTCGAAATAAAGATCGCCCTCGATCCCCGGTTTGTCCATCGTTCCCTTCAGTGCCAGGCTGCCCTTGAGATATCCCCGCATGTCCTGCACCTGCGACGTCAGGAACGGCTTCAATGAGGCCATGTTCAGCCGGCGCATATCCAGCTTCATGTCCATGCTGCCGGACTTCCTGTTATATTCTCCCTTGACCTCTACATCATTCTGATGACCGCTCAGCACCACATCCGCCACCAAAGCATCCGCCTTCTCGTTGCTCACCTTGATGGAAAGATCTCCCACCGAATCTGTCCTGTAGGTCAGTCGCCGCACCTGCAGGTCGGAAGTGAAAGATGTGGATGATAGAGGGTCCTTTACCTCCACTTTCCCATCCAGCTGTCCATCCACCAGCAGTGAATCCTGATCGGCCATACGGCTCAGCGTCCCCAGGTTGAACTGATTGAACACGACATCTATCGGCGCATTCGCCTTCGTCTCCTTGCTGCTCACCTGTAAGGTCTCGCCCTTATTGCTGATGGAAAGATCATGTATGATGATGCCGGCGCTGTCATATTGAAAATAATTATCCCGGCTGACCTGCCACTTGTCGTAGTTCAGCAAAAGACTATCCGGATGCAAAGTAAATTTCAATCCATCGATCAGCTTCTCCAGCTGCCCCGCCAGCCGGTACCTGTCCTTCCCCTTCTTATCTTTTAAGGCCAGGGTCGTAAACAGCTTGTCCTCGGCCAGCCATCCATGGAGAGAGGTCTTATAAAGCGCCACCCCACTGCCCTGCCCCGCCCCGATATCCACACTGTATCTGAACTGCCCGTTATCATGTCCGCCGCTGGAAGCCCATACCGTCACCCGCTGGAAAGCCTGGCTGCCCAGCTGGATATGGGGCGCCCTGATAATCATTCCCAGGTCATCATAGCGGCTCTGGAAATAAATGATCCCCCCTATGGTATCCGTCCCTTTCAGGGAGGGCATATAGGCCAGCACCAGCGGAGAGACCCTGAACTGCAGCCGCATCTTCCAGTCCTGCTCCGTAAACACCGAGTCCTTATAGCCATCGAGTCGATAGTAGTTATTGATGGTATGCTGCAGCGCCCTCCCCGTTTCGGTGATCTTGTAACGTCCATTCCAGTCTATATCGGCCATTTCCGAATGCAGCTGAATATCCTGTATGCCATTTTTATGATCGGCCAGCAGGAGGATACTGTCCGTAGCCAGTCTCTGTTTGCCCTGCACCAGCAGCAGGCTGTCCATCTTCAAACGCCCCAGCAGCGAGTCCGGATCGGTACTGGGGAAATCCGCATGGATATACCCCCTGAACGCTAATGTGTCCTTTGCAAAATGCAGCGCATGCATGTCTACGGTATCGATCCGCCAGTCCAGCTTTACGGCGGGATACTTGTTCGCCATGTCGGCGGAGGCTTTCAGATCGAACCTGATGGCGGTGTCATGAATGGAGGATTGCAGTGCAACATGCTTGTCGGCGATGCTCCCATCGAATGTAAAGTCGCGATAATTGTATCCCCGGATAACAGCGCTCTGCAGCCGTCCATGGAGCACGGCATTGGCGGTCCGGGCATCGAAGCCGGTCCCTTTCGCCGTAAAGTCCGCGGTCACCAGCCCCCACTGCTTGCTGTCCTTTAAAATATAGCCCAGGTTCAATGCCCTGGTCTGTACAGCCAGGTCATACCGGGCGCGTTGCATATCCCGGAACTGCTGCACATATCCTTTTATTACCACCATCCCAGACGTCGTGGTCAGTACGAGATCACTGTTGACCCCTGTCATCCCCCCCGCCAATGTCCCACGAAGAGTAAACCGTGCGGGAATAGCAATATTGGCAGGCAGCGCCCCTTTAGGCAATAAGGCCTCCAGGCTTTTCCGGCTGCCCGATATGCTGCCGATGTTCAGGCTGGCCGCTACCCGGGCCGTATCCATGGGATGCAGCACTGTTCCCGAAACATCCAGACGGATATCCTGTAGTCCGCTGAACCGCAGACGCTCGATCCTCAGATTGTCCAGATTTCCCCTGATCCGTGTATCCACATTCCATACATCGTTGGGATGCAGGGCGGGCTGTGAAGCCAGAAATGGAGCAAATATGAGCACATCCTTTACCCGTATATGGCTGTCGGGCAGATCCAGGTCCACCAGCGTATGGGCAGGGTCCTTTGTAATGCCGGCCAGGGATGAGTAACGCAATGTCAGGTTGCGCCGTAACAAAGTGCCGGGGGTCCGTAACAACAGGTTCTTCAACACCGTCTCATGTGCCGTGTATACAAAGCCTGTCCTTAGCTCCAACAAGGTGAACCCCGACCGTTCCGACATTTCCCCCTTTGTCAATACGCCGCTGATAGTGTCGGCACTATATAACAGATCGTTTCCCTGCAGGCTCATCCCTTTGACATCCAGGTGAGCATAGTCCATCCCTTTTTTCTGCCGGCGCTGTTTATCATTGTCAAGCCGCAGATCCGTACTGTCCAGCTCCACCGAGCTCACCCGGAACACTTGATTATCCAGGTCCATCGATCGCACTGCCGCCGTCAGCCCGCCCAATTCTATATGGGTAGTGAGCTTGTTTACCGCATTCCCATAATCCAGCCGGCTGTCTGCCAGCTCGATCTTACCCAGCTGAAGATCAATAGGATTACCCGCCTTCCTGGCCGTATCGACGGCTTCTTTTACCCCGCTTCTGGCTGGTGCTGTTAAAGGTTTCCCCTGCTGCACGTTCGCCCTCAACCCCCGCATCCTGAATTGCGCCACATGAAAATGTCCTCCCATGGGGTCGAACTGCCTCATCACGGTCTCACTATGATCGATCCAGACCTCCACATTATTCCCTGTCACCGTATCCCTGTATACCAGCCTCACCTTATCCAGCTGCAGCTCCCCAAGGGACATCTTCATGGAGGAAGTATCCTTTTTGGCGGTCGTTACTTTCTTCGGGCTGGAGAACGCATCGGCTATAAACTGAAAATTAAATGCAGTGTCCGGCAGCAAACGCTTCACTTTCATGGTGATCCCTTCCAGCCGCACTTTCCCGATATCGATATTGCTGTGCAGCAGCCCCCACATATGAATATTTACATCGATGAGTCCGGCGGCCAGCAGCGTGTCCCTCTGCCTGTCCTCCAGATAAATATTCTTCAACACCACATTCTCGGGGAATTTGATGTACAGGTTCCCGATGCTGACGCGCGTATTCAGCTTTTTGGAAAGATATTTCTCTGCCCGGCTCCTTACAATATTCTGGACATAAGGTGTCTGGATAAGAAAGATGACAATGACCAGGACGATGACAATAGTAGCTATGACTTTCAGGAATATCCTCGCCAGCCTTCGGATCACGGATCTCCGGCGTTTATTTGTCGGCTGGCTGCTCTGCATATATTATTTTCATTAAATATACCCTATTCAGTCAAAACATAGACCACTTTCCCTTTTATGCCCAATTGCCCCAGCTTCCAGTGAAACGGTTGTTATTCAAGGGATTTGTTCCGTTTTTTCCCCAATGACGTACCTATTTTTCTACAGGCCCCCGCCTCGGATTCCTTGCTTTAAACCTGTCAAATTTCTGGCTTCCGATTTGTCGTAATCTTCGTACAAAAATTCTGTGGACTATGCTCAAGCAACTTCAAACGCAAAAGCAACAACACACGATCCTGCCGCAGCAGATTGAGCTGCTCAATCTTTTTCATTTAAATACGTTGGAGCTGGAACAACGTATCCAGGACGAATTGACGGAAAATCCGGTTCTGGAAGAGAGCGCGTCAGGCGACGAAAATGCCACTGATAAATTCTCCAAAGACACAGTACAGGATTTTCAGAACTGGGAGGAGTATGGATATGACGACATCCCTGATTATAAGACTGAATATAAAAATTATCTCTCTACGGATAATGTACCCGAAAAGCCCATTGCGGAGGCGCCGGACTTCAGGGACGAGCTCAAACGGCAGTGCCGCTTCCTGGCCGTTGCAGAAGAAAGATATTTTCTCTTCGACTTCCTCATCGATTCGTTGAATGAAAATGGATTTCTCGAACAGGACCTGGAAGAGCTGGCCTCGGAGATATCTTTCTCGCGCAAGACGTGGATAGAAGCTTCCGAGCTCGAGGACGCATTGAAATATATACGCGAGCTGGAACCTTTTGGCGCCGGATGCAGGAATGTACAGGAATACATGCTCCTTCAGCTGAAAAAAATGAATACCAAGCAGCCGGATGTACGCATGGCCATCTGCATTCTGGAAGAACATTTCCAGGATCTCCGGGGAGCGAACCTGGACAGGCTGAAAAAAATGCTGGGCCTGGATGATGAAGAGATACGCATCGTGCTGGGGTTATTGTCTCACCTGAAGACAAGACCCTTTAGTCAAACGACAGCCACCATACAGGCCAACCCTTCCATCCTCCCGGACTTTGTGCTCCTCGATGAAGGAGAGAAGCTGGAAGTGTCGCTGTACAGACAACGCTCCTCCAGCCTGCATATCAGCCAGTCCTGGATGGAGATGGTGCACAACGCCTCGCAAAATGACAAGGTGGAAAAATCCGCCCGGCAATACCTTCGCAGCAAGCTCTCCTCCGCACAATGGTTCATCAATGCCATCCAGCAACGCGAGTCCAATATGCTGAAGATCATGCGGGCCATCCTGGATATGCAATACGATTATTTCAAGTACGGAGACATCCTTCTGCTCAAACCTATGAAGTTAAAGGACATTGCCGACAAGGTAAAAGTGGACATTTCCACCGTCAGCCGCCTGACCTGTAATAAATACATAGAAACACCCTTCGGGACCATTCTCCTGAAGGATCTCTTTACGGAAGGCATCGTCAATAAGGAAGGGAACAGCATCAGTAACAAGGTCATCCAGAGCATCATCAGCGAGCTCATCGAGGCGGAAGATAAAAAGATGCCTTACACCGATCGCCAGCTCGTCTCCATCCTGGCCAACAAAGGTTATTCCATCGCCCGTCGCACCGTTGCAAAATATAGGGAATTGCTTAACATTCCCGTCGCCCAGATCCGCGGGCTCTGGGAATAGGTATAAAAAAAACGCACAGTGTGCGTTTTTTTTATTAGGTCGGTTGGCCTAAAATCCGAAACCAACATAGAACGAGAACCCCGCATTTTTCATCCCCCCTGCGAATTGCCCGCTCAGATTGTCGGACTTCCCGATATGGCTCAGGCCATAATTATATCTTGCCCCAATGGTGAAGTTCTCTATATCGAACCCCGCTCCACCTGCCAGACCATAATCCCACCGGTTAAAATTGTCCGCATTCAGGTCAGTCGCTCCCTGGATGTCGCCATTGTTGTTTACGTTCTTGACATTGGCATTGGTCAGATAGGCCGCATACCCACCCGCATGGATGTTGAAAACAGGCGTGATATTCACCACTGCCAGCACAGGCAGCTCGATATACCCCAGGTTGAATCTGTACTCCCCACTCCCCTGTACGAAATTATTATAGGTGGACTTGGCGCCCTTCAGGCTATACAATAATTCCGGCTGAATCGAAAATCCGCGGGTGATAGGGAATTTGGCAAAGATGCCTGCATTAAATCCAGTCTTCATATGTGACGTAGATACATCGGAAGAATAAAGAGTAGTGAGATTGAGCCCACCCTTGATACCTAATTTAGTCTTCAGTCCATTATCCGAAGAGGTTTGCTGTTCCTGCGCGCTGGCCGACACAACGACAGCCAGCAAGGTCGCCGTAAGCATTACACTTAGTTTGTGGATTGTTTGATGTGTTTTCATAAAAGATTATAGTTTTTTTGGCATTCCTTCAATTGTTATGCCTCTCGCGGCCCATTTTGGCATAAATCTTCGTATATTTTTAACAAAAAAGAATCCTATGCGCTCTATCTGGACAGGTGCCATCGGCTTCGGCCTGGTCAACATTCCCATCAAACTCTACAGCGCCACGGAAGAAAGTTCCCTGGACCTGGATATGCTGGATAAAAAAGATCACGCCAATATCAAGTTCAAGCGTGTCAACGAGAATACAGGAAAAGAAGTAGCCTGGGGGGACATCGTAAAAGGCTACAAGCTGGACGATCGTTATGTCGTCCTCACGGACGAAGACTTTCAAAAAGCCAGTCCGGAAAAATCAAAGATCATCGAGATAAAGGAGTTCGTCATCGAGACGGAGATTGACGGCATGTACTATGAGACGCCTTATTATCTCGAGCCCGACAAGTCCGGCGCCAAGGCCTACGTGCTGTTGCGCGACGCCCTCCAGAAGACAGGCAAGGTCGCCTTCGGCAGCTTCGTGCTGCGCAATAAGGAAAACCTCTGTCTCCTCAAGCCGGTGAAGGATGTGCTCGTCCTGTACAAGATCCGCTGGCAGGAGGAGGTGCGAAGCACGGAAGACCTCGACATACCGTCCGGCGCCAGCAAGCCGGCCGAATTGAAAATGGCCATCCAGCTCATCGACCAGCTCTCGGGACCATTCGATATAACAAAATACAAGGACACATACTCCGATGAGCTGATGAAATTGATACAGGCCAAGGCCAAAGGGCGTAAGCCACCGAAGCCGGCGCTAAAGGTAGTCCACCGCCAGGGAAAGGACTTGCTTTCACAGCTAAAAGCCAGTCTGCACAGCACGGGAGGGACACGCAAACGCCGGGCTTCCTAGGCCGTCGTCGATTCATCATCCAATACCCGCACTTCCCGCTTGAGGATGTAGACAGCCGTGTCCGAAGGACGCACCTTCCCCCCATAGTCGCGGGCATATACTTCTGTAAACTCAGCTCCAAAGTAAAGGATGATCGAGGAATAATATACCCAGACAAGGATGACGACAATGCTGGCGGCCGCGCCATACATGACCCCGATATTGGAGTTGCCCAGGTAGATGCCGATGAGAAATTTACCCAGTATGAAGAGCAGCCCGGTAAAAACCGCCCCGACAAAGGCGTCCTTCCACCGTATGATGGCATCCGGCAGCACTTTGAAGATAATGGTGAACAGCAACGTAACGGCAGCCAGCGTCAGCAGGAGGTTCACCGTATAAAAGAAATAGACTGTAAAGTTGGAAAAATATTGCTTCAGATATTCGCTCAGCAGATCCATCAGGGAATTGATCACCAGCGACACCAGGGAAATAAAGCCAAAGGCGATGATCAGACTGAAGGACAGCAGCCTGTTTATGATCAGCTTCAGCCATCCCTTCTTGGGCTTTGCCATAATGGACCACATGTAATTGATGGAGCCCTGTATCTCCGTGAATACGCTGGTAGCGCCTATCAGCAGGACAACACCACCGATGATGGCCCCCGTTACGGTATGCTTCGTCGCCTGTATGTTCCGGATAATATCCTGTATCTGCACGGCAGCCTTGGCGCCCACCAGTCCTTTTATCTGGTGATAAACCCGGCCCTCCACCGCGTCATGCCCATAAAATATACCTGCCAGGGAAATGACGACGATCAGCAAAGGCCCCACGGCAAAGATCGTGGAATAAGATAAAGAGGCCGCCAGCTTGAAGCAATTATCGTCATTGAACTCTACAGCCGCCTTCTTGATCACCTTCCAATACACCGAAAGCTTCTTCATGTCGTAAATATTAGTAAGATCATGCCAACCAAAACCTGCCGCTAATGTCTGTCCTTCGTCGGAGCTTCGCTCAAAAAGGTGCGCAGCGACTTCCATTAGGGGGCTCAGCCTCCAATTCTGCCCCTTTCGTGGATTTTCTTCCCCATTGGACGCCCCGGCTGCGCTGTAAATGACTGAACCGGCCTTGGTAGGAATATTGGCAAGCATTTTTCATAGTTATTGGTAGATATAAAAATTCCTTACTTACTTAAAACTATTTTTATGAGTGGTTTACTTTATCTGATAGCAGTGATCCTGATCATAGGCTGGATCTTGGGTGTATTCGTATATAGCGTTGGCGGATTGATCCATATACTGATCGTTCTGGCATTGATATCCTTGATCCTCGGCATCATCCGGAGAGCATGACGACCTGCCAGGAACGAACCACAAGTTGGTTATAAACTTCCTTTGGGGTAAAGGGTTGGTGATTCAGACCCTTAAAGCCGGTGCCCGTGGCCGGCTTCTTTTTTAATGCCTACAACCATGAATGAAATAAAATTCGCAAATCCGGTACGTATTGCAGCCATCCTCTTCATCCTTGCCATATGCTTTGTAATTCTGGCCTGGGCGGAAGTGCTGATCATTCCCCTTTTATTTGCGATCATCTTTTCCAGCATGCTGTTCCCCATTTGCCTGCAGCTGGAAAAATGGGGCTTTCATAAAGGACTTGCCGCGTTTATGGCAGTCCTCGTAGCAGGCATCCTGCTGGCCCTTTTTCTCACCGTGGTCATAACCCAGCTCCTTCACCTCGTCGAGCAAGGTCCGCAGTTCATCCAGAAAATGGGAGCGCTCGTTGACAGGGCGGAAGCCTATATTTTAAACCACTGGCACATTCAAAAGGCCCTGCATCTCTTTCAGTTCGACCATCTCAGCCAGTATTTCTCCTCTACCATGACATTCACCGCCGGCATCATCTCCCAGTTTGTGCTGGTGTTATTGTTCAGTTTCTTCCTGCTCTATTTCCGCGTATTCTTCCTGGAATTCTTTTATAAGGCATTCGCCTCCTCCGAAAAACAGCTCATCGATGATACGATGGAAAAAATATACCTGGTCATCCAGAATTATCTCGTCGGCCTGCTAAAGGTCATAGCTATCATCGGCACCCTGAATTCCATCGGCCTCTGGTCCCTGGGCATCGAGTCACCTCTCTTCTTTGGCTTCCTGGGAGGCATTCTTGTCATCATACCCTATATCGGCATTCTCATAGGCAGCGCCTTGCCTTTTATCGTCGCCCTGATCACAAAAGACTCGGCCTGGTATGCCGTAGGCGTGGTGGGTGTATTTCTCTTTGTGCACATTCTGGAAGGCAATCTGATCACACCTTATGTAGTAGGCTCCAAGATCAGCATCAATCCCCTTATCGCCGTCTTTTCCCTCCTCCTTTTTGGCAAGCTCTGGGGTCTATCCGGACTGGTCCTGGCCCTGCCGGTCACTGCCATCTGTAAGATCATCTTCGACCTGCTGCCCGGCTTCAAGGCAGTAGGCTTCATCCTCGGCAAGCCGCAGAAATACCACTTTAAGAAATACTCTCATCTGCACGCCAAACTTCGCAGCCGTGCATCGGACATTACCACCGAGACAGATACTACGGTCACCGCCGAAACTACCACATCAACCATTGCGCCTTAATATTTTCATCAGTATCTTTTCTTCAGCAGTCAGCCCCGCATCACTTCCACCCTCTTCTTCCAGCGCATCCAGCTCCTGGAGATACTTTATCAGCCTGTTGTCCTCATACAGCTGTATCAGCCGGGGATGCACATAGTATTTCCGGCAGACGGTCCGGGTATTGCCCAGCTGTCCGCTCACGGTATCCAATACGGCGTTGATGTTCTTTTTTATCGCGGTCTCGGTCGCCGCTTCTCCTATGGCCCGAAACGCCTGCAGGGCATGCAGCGAACCCGCCCAGGTGCGGAAATCCTTGGCGCTGAACTCTTCCGCCATGGCTTCCCGTATATACGCATTGACCATACCGCTGTCGATGGGATGACGGCTGCCATCCTCCGCATAATACTGGAACAGCTCCTTTCCGGGGATATCATGACACTGACTGACGATCCGGGCCAGGCGCTTATTACGGATGGAGACGTCATGCTGTATCCCCTTCTTTCCCTTAAAAGAAAAAATGATCTGGTCCCCATCGATGACCACATGCTTGTTCTTCAGGGTAGTCAGTCCATACGATCCATTGGCCTTCTCGTATTCATTATTACCTATCCGTATAAAGGTCCTTTCCATCAGGCTCACCACCGTGGCCAGCACCTTCTCTTCCGACAGGGCCTTCTTCCGCAGGTCCTCTTCCACACGGACGCGCAGCAGGGGAAGCGCTTTCCCGAACTCCAGCATCCGGTGGAATTTCGTCTCGTTGCGTAAGGAGTTCCACAACGGATGATACCTGTACTGCTTTCGCCCCCGCAGGTCCAGGCCCGTAGCCTGTATATGCCCCTTCGCGCTCGTACAGATCCACACATTTGTCCAGGCAGGCGGGATGACCAGCTTGCGGATGCGCTCCAGCTCCTTCTTGTCCTTTATCGGCTTGTTGTCAAAAAGATAGGTAAAACCCTTACCCTTTTTACACCGCAGGATACCTGGCTGTCTGTCGTTGACATATATCAGATGTACGACGGAAGCCGCTTTGACATAGTCCTTATCTACCTGCAGCAGCTCTTTATGCGTGAGTGTAATATCCATCATGCCATCTTTTCTATCCTCCCTACGGTCTTCTCCAGGTCGATCCCCTTCCCCAGCACGGGCTTGAAGATATCCCCTATATCCCTCAGCCTGTCGAATATGTTTTTAATGGTAAAGTTCTCCGGCTTCAATCCCTTCTTCAGCTCCTCCCAATGCAGGGGAGTGGAGACGGTAGCGCCGGGCCGCGGACGAACAGAGTACGGCGCCGCCAGCGTTTGGATGGCCCTGTTTTGCAGAAAGTCTAAATAAATCTTCTTTTTCCGCTTGGCAGGCGTACGCTCCAGGCTGGTGAAGGCGGAGATACGCTCATCCTCATGCGCCATGTCCACGATCAGCCGGGCCAGCATACGGGACTGGTCATAGCTGTACTTCGCCTTCAAAGGAATATAGATATGCATACCCGTCGCCCCCGATGTCTTGCAGCAGGCCGTGATCTTCAGCTCATCCAGTATCCCTTTGATCACCAGCGCCACCGTCATCACCTGCTCATACGAGTTACCATCCGGGTCCAGGTCGATAACACACCAGTCGGGATTGTCCGGGGAAGCCGTGCGGCTATGCCAGGGATTCATTTCAATACACCCCAGCGAGGCCATATAAAGAAGGGCGGCCTCCCCATTGCAGACCATAAAGTCGATAGGGCCCTGCGACTCGCTGTTAAACCGGTAGGTCTCCACCCAGTCCGCGACTTTTCCCGCCACATTCTTCTGATAGAAATTGCTCCCCGTTATGCCATTCGGATGCCGGTTCAGCGACTGCGGCCTGTCCAGCATATACGGGAGGATATACGGCGCAATGTCATGATAATAACTGATCACATCCCCCTTGGTATATTTCTCCTTCGGAAAGTATACCTTATTCAGGTGTGTGAGCGTCAATTCCCGCCGCCCTACCTTCATCGTTCTCTCATCTGCTTTTACCATCTTTTCATTTTTTTCGTTGGAGGCTTTTTTATCGTCCCGCATTCCTACAAATATGGGATGTCGAAGTATCCTGTCCGTCGTCCATTCCGTAAACTTTACCTCGCACACCAGCTCCGGACGCAGCCAGGTGGCCGGCTGGTTTGTATGCGGCGCTGTTTCAAAAGGACATTTATCCGTTATCAAAGGCTTGAACCGTTGGGACAGCTCCCGCAGGTCGTCGTCGTTGAAGCCTGAGCCGCTGTGACCGATATAAACCAGTTTCTTTCCCACATACTTCCCCAAAATAATCGCGCCAAAGAATTTCCGGCTCCTCCGGGGAAGGGTGAAGCCTCCGATGATGGCCTCCATCCGCTGGTTGTTCTTCATCTTCAGCCAGCTGCCGGTACGGGCCCCTATTTCGTAAGTGCTGTCCGCCCGTTTGGCCATGATCCCTTCCAGTCCGTGCTTCACCGCCGATGCGAGGAAGTCCTGGCCCCGTCCCGCGATGTGATCGCTGTAGCGCAAACGATCATCACCAGCCGGAAAAATGCTTTTCAATATCTCCTTTCTTTCCAGCAGCGTCAGGCGGGTAAGATCCCTCCCTTCGTACCAGAGGATGTCAAAGACATAATACACCAGGTGCGCATTTTCCCGGTGCTTCAGCACATTCTGCAGCTGCTGGAAATTGGCGTGCCCCTCTTCGTCCAGGGCCACGATCTCCCCGTCTATGACGGCCCTGACATCCCATTGCATGAGCGCATCCTCTATTACCTTGAACTTTTCGTTAAAAGATAGATTATTCCGGCTGCGCATCTCTACCTTTCCTTTGTTCAGATAGCTGACGACCCTGTATCCGTCCCATTTGATCTCATAAATCCAGTCCGGATTGTCAAATGGCTGATCCACCAGCGTGGCCAGCATCGGCTTTATATCCCTGGGATAAGGCGCCTTTGGCGCCTTATCTGGAATTTTTGGCTTAAACCTTGTTATCTTCGACATACCCAATTAACCAAAATGGATGAATTCCTTAGTAAGTTTGATCATTTTCCGGCCTTCGTATGGGACCTCCTATTGACTGGATTAGCCATCGCCATCGGGTTAGTGGTGAAATTCCTGCTATCCCTTCTCGTACGCAAAAAGCCCACTGCCGCGAAACCTCTTTTTTCCATACCTCATAGCATCCTTATTCGCCTGGGTAAGCCCTTCAGCTACCTTCTGCCGCTGCTGACCCTCAATTTCCTGCTCCCCTTGATGAAGATCAGCCCCCGCTTCTATCCCGCCCTGGACAAGACGGTGGGCATCCTGCTGACCCTCGCGTTCGCCTACGTGCTGATCGGCATCGTCAAGGTCTTCGAAGATTATGCCTATCATTCATTCGATATCAACAAAGCGGACAATCTCAAGGAACGCAAGATCCGCACCCAGCTGCAATTCATCCGCCAGCTGGCCATCGGGCTGATCATCATCCTCGCCGCCTGTATCATCCTGCTCAGCTTCAATAACCTCCGCAAATTGGGAGCCAGTTTGCTGGCCGGCGTGGGCGTAGGGGGTATCATCATCGGCTTTGCCGCGCAGAAGTCGCTGAGCAACCTGCTGGCAGGCTTCCAGATAGCCTTTACCCAACCCTTACGCATTGACGATGTGCTGGTCGTAGAAGGGGAATGGGGCCGGGTGGAAGAGATTACCCTCACCTATGTCGTATTGAACATCTGGGACCAGCGCCGGCTGATCCTTCCCATTAATTATTTTATTGAAAAACCTTTCCAGAACTGGACACGCAATACGGCGGATATATTGGGGACCGTCTTCCTCTATTTGGATTATACCATCCCATTGGAGCCTATGCGAAATGAATTCAAACGCCTGCTGGAGAGCAACCCTCTCTGGGACAAACGAGTCGGCGTCATGCAAATCACCAATGCCTCCGAAAAGACCATCGAGGTCCGCGCCCTGATGAGCGCCAGCAGTTCCGGCAACGCATTCGATCTGCGCTGCGATGTAAGGGAAGGATTGATAACATTCGTACAGACCAATTTCCCCGGCAGCCTGCCGCTGGTCAGGATCTTCCAGGGCCAATGCCCTTCTGATATGCCCAAAAGCTGACCTTCTTATTCCTCGAAATCGCCGTTCTCATCATTGCGACCGAGACTATACTCATTGTTCTCCTCATCTTCCTCCCCTATGTCCTCATCCGCATCGTCATCCTCCGACCCCGGCACATCCAGGTCTTCCCCGGATACGTCGTCATCAAAGCTTTCCTCATTCAGGGGATCGCCGTCATTATCAGCATCGTCCAGCCGGGCCTCTACCAGCACCTCATCCTCCGTTCCCGCTTCGCGTGTGTCGATATTTTCCAGCGCCTTCCGCTCCTCAGCTGTCACATCCGCATCATTACCCGATGCCAGGTCTTCGTCTTTCGGCTCCAGCACATCATCCCCCTCCTCATCCGCAGAGGACGCAGTATTGTCGGCCAATTCACCCAGGCGGGGCGGCCTTACATGTTCCTGACCGGGAATATCCTTTACTTCCGGTAGTTTGATCTCTCCGGTGTTATCCTTTGCCATAAAATGTTTTTTTGTAAGTTAAGATTAATTCGGAAGAAAAAATCATTCCACCCCCGCGGCTCAGTCCACCCTAAGGCCGGATCCGCTCACTCCACCCTCAGGCTCTTCGCCGGACTGGCCAGCGCCGCCTGCAGCGACTGATAGCTCACGGTCCCCATGGCAATCACCAGGGATACTATCCCCGTGACGACAAATATCCACGGACTGATAGAAGTATGATAATCATAATCCTGTAACCAGGAATGCATAGCCCAGGCCGCCAGGGGCGACGCTATCACAAAAGATATGGATACCAGTATCATAAACTCCCTTGTCAGCAGCGTGGTCAGCGTCGGCACGGACGCCCCAAGGACCTTCCGTATCCCTATCTCCTTCACCCTGTTCTCCGCCATATACGCCGCCAGGGCAAACAGCCCCAGACAGGAAATAAAAATGCTCAGCCCCGCAAAAAAAGCAGCCATTACCCCCAGATGCTGCTCCCCTTCAAATCGCTCCGCAAAAGACTTGCTGACAGTATAATATTCGAAGGGATAGTTGGGATTGTATTTCGAAAAAATAGCACGGATCTTCTCCATATCCCCCGCCCGGTCATTTTTCAGCCTGAATGTCATCGTCCCCAGCCAGTTCCTCGGCCCCTCGATCACCATTGGCGGCACAGCACTAAATGGCGATCCCGGCACAAAGTCACGCACCACCCCTACGATATGCCAGCTGCCTTCACTGTTCCTCACCGTCTGCCCCACCGGATGGACCAATCCCATCTGACGCACCGCGGACTCATTCAACACCAGCGCGGCAGTGTCCGTAGGATAGGCTTCCGCATCGATGTCCCGACCTTCCAGCATTTTCAACCCTATCGTTTTTGAAAAGTCTCTGTCCGTAGTGTATCTGGCAAATACATTCCTCGCGCTGGGGTCCTTCCCCCTCCATTCATACGAGTCATCCCTGTACCATATATCCGTCACAGGTGAGTTCGTACGCGTAATGGAGCTGACCAGCCCCTGCGACAGCAGCTCATTCCGGATCATAGGATAATGCCGGGCGATATCCCCCTTGATATACACAAAAGAAAGGTCCTTCTTATCGAACCCTGCATCCCTGTTTTGTACATACTGCAATTGCTGATATACCACGAGCGTACAGATGATAAAGGCTATGGCCGTGGTGAACTGTACCACCACCAATACCTTCCTTGGCGTCACCCGGGCGCTCACCATTTTAAAGCCACCCTTTAGCACCTGGATAGGCTTGAATCCCGACAGATAGAAGGCAGGATAGCTACCCGCCAGCAGCCCCGTCAGTAAAACAAACCCCACGATGTCCAGCCAGAAATTCTGATCTCCAAATGGAATAGTAAGATGCTGTTCTACCAACTGGTTGAAATAAGGCAGGACAGGATATACGATCAGCAGCGCGATGCCCGCCGCCACTATGGCCATCATCACGCTCTCACCCATAAACCGTACGACAAGCGATCCCTTCCCCGCTCCCACTACCTTGCGTATACCCACCTCCCTCGCCCTTTTCTCGCTGCGGGCCGTACTGAGGTTCATATAATTGATACAGGCTATCAGCAGGATAAATCCCGCAATGATCCCGAACATGCGGATGATCTCGATCTCACCCCCGGAATTCCGCCCATTCTCAAACCCCGAATACAGCCGCCATTTCCGCAGAGGATGAAGAAAAACATCGTTCTTCACCGCCGGCGCGTGCGCCGTGATCACATGCTCCAATAGTCCATCCGCTTGTTGCTCGCTGACACCCGGCCGCAGCAGCACATAGGTCATGACGGAACTGTTCGCCCAGTCGTTATGGTCCCAGTGCACTTCTTTCATATAGCTCCAGGGCACGAGGTATTCCCACCGGAACTGGGTATTATCGGGCAGGTCCTTTGCCACACCGGTGACCGTAAAGTCAGCTATGCTGTCCACCCGCATCGTCCTGCCGAGAACATTTGTCTCGCCAAACAGCTTTCGGGCCATCGTCTCCGTTAGTATGATGCTATGCGGCCCAAGCAGCGCCGTCCGGATATCTCCCTCCACTAGCGGAAAGCTGAACACGTTGAAAAAATTCGGGTCCGTAATAAGCCCCTGTGTCTGCAAATGCCTGTCTCCATTGGAAAGTACAAAAGCGCCTACCCAGTTGGTCCGCACCGCCTCCTCTATCTGCGGATACTCTTTTTGCAGGGCCGGCCCCATCGGGATGGGAGTGCCGGGCCAGCAGGCCACGCTTCCGTTGATGGTCGCCCGGTTGAATGCCGCATAGATACGATCCTTCTTTTCATGAAAAAGATCATAGCTCATTTCATGGCGTATCCACAGCAGGATCAGCAATGCGCTGGCCATACCCACCGCCAGCCCCGTGATATTGATAAAGGAAAATGTCTTGCTTTGAAGAAAGTTACGGCGAATGGTCTTCCCATAGTTCTTCATCATGCTGTACCCTGAAGATAAGGACCACTTCCTGCCATCCTTTGGAGGCCTGTACCGGCTGGTTTTCCTCAAAGACCGCTGATGCGCCTCCAGCCGCTGAAGATGCCTGTCAAATGCCGCCTCCTGCTCCTCCTTGTCCCGGAGAGGGGCCGACTCCCATATATCTATCAGTAACTGAATGGAATAGGAGCTTTCAGGCTGGTGGTTGATCAGCTCCTGCAGCTCCCGCAGATCTCCTTCGGTGGCCTCCCCAGTTAGCTTTTTGGCAACGAGTTCCCAAATTCGGTCCCGCTCTTTCATATGGATAGCCCTTATTTTTCAAATAAGGTCAGTGTTTCAGGGCCAAAAGGGTGCCATCACCCTAGTTCATTAGAAATCAGGTTATTAAAGTTTATCCACCACCCCCGGCTGTTCGCTTTTGTTACAAATTCTGTCCGCATTGCCCCCTTTGACGCTGCTGTTCTTAAGAATCAAAGATAAATTTTATACATTAATAAAGAATAACATGCATTAGTTCACAATTATTTAACAAATCCAACTCGGCATTAGAAATCAATAAATTCTCCATATGTATTATCCTTTATATTTAGAACTTATTTAATTTCGCCCTTAGGATAAGGTCTAAATCAGAGTCGACTCACTACCCGGTATGTTCATATCGGGTTTTTTATTTGTCTTCGGGCAACCGGCCCGTGGCCGGTTTTAGCGCAGTTTAGCAGATAGCAACAGCATATTGCCCGGCTAAAAATTTATTCCGAATATGCCAGCGAGCTGGCCGGATGAAAATTAAAATACTGCTTCGCATTATAATAACAGATATCCTTAACCACTTTCCCGATCCACTCGATATCATTAGGCAGCTCTCCATTGGTGATCTCCTCTCCAAAGAGATTGCAAAGTATTCTTCTAAAATATTCATGTCGCGGGTACGAGAGGAAGCTGCGCGAGTCGGTGAGCATTCCCACAAACCTGCTCAGCAGTCCCATATTGGACAAGGCATTGATCTGACGGATCATCCCATCCTTCTGATCCAGGAACCACCAGGCCGAACCATATTGCACTTTCCCCGCGATGGAACCATCATTGAAATTCCCGATCATCGTTGCCATCAGCTCGTTATCCGCCGGGTTCAGATTATATAGAATGGTCCTGGCCAGCTTGTCTTCCTTATCCAGCCTGTCCAGGAATCTGGCCAGCGCCCTGCCCTGTGAAAAATCTCCGATGGAGTCCCAGCCTGTGTCGGCCCCCAGCCGCTGCATCATCCGGCTGTTATTATTACGCAGCGCACCTAAATGAAATTGCTGTACCCATTCCTTATCCGCGTCCCATTCGGCAAAATGCACCAGCATCGCCGACTTGAACTTGCGGCGCTCTATCTCGCTCAGCGGCTTGCCAGCCCTTACCTTATTGAAGACGGCTTCCACCTCCCATCCGGTGAATTCTTCGGAATACACCTCTTCCAATCCATGGTCGGATACCGTGCAGCCCATGGAGGCAAAAAAGTCATGCCTGTTCTCCAACGCAAACAAATAATCGGAAAAGTTGGAGATGGCGATATTCGTAGCAGCCTCCAGTTTCTTGACATATGCATTAAAGTTATCCGGGTTATCCACGTTCATGGCATTGTCCGGGCGCCAGGCAGGCAGGATGGGGATCTCAAAGCCATCCTGTTTCAGCTTCAGGTGAAATTCCAGCGAATCCACCGGATCATCCGTGGTGCAGACAGCCCGCACGTTCATCTTACGTAAAAGATTACGCACGGAATATTCCTTTGTCTGCAGCATATCGGAACACTTGTCATAGATCTTCTTCGCCGTCCTGCTGCTGAGAATATCGTGTACATCGAAGTAACGCTGCAGCTCCAGGTGCGTCCAGTGATACAGGGGATTACGCAACGTATAGGGCACGGTCTCGGCCCATTTCAGGAACTTTTCAAAGTCGGGTTGTGTACCTGTACAATAGCTCTCGTCCACCCCATTGGTACGCATGGCCCTCCACTTATAATGATCCCCATATAACCACACCTGCGTGAGATTTTCGAACTGATGGTCGGCCGCTATCTGCTGCGGAGGCAGATGACAGTGGTAGTCGATGATCGGCATGTCCTTCGCATAGTCATGATACAGCTGCTGCGCCGCCTTCGTATTCAGTAAAAAGTTCTCATCCAAAAAATTTTTCATAACGCATTTATTTCTGTAATTATCCACTTTACAAGGTCGTTGGCCGCATTGAAATTCTCGTATTCGGCCGGCAACTTTCTTCCATCCAGATATTCGTTGTAGAACCACGGATCACCCACCGCAAACACCGTCCCTTTTCCGATCCGGGCGGTCGCCATGATCACATCCCCCTTATCTGTATACCGCGGTCGGGCAGCCCCGCTCAGCCGCAAGGTGCTCAATTCCTTAATGTAAATTTTGTGAGTTGTTTTGAATATTCCATCCTGTCCCGTCATGATAAACGCTCCCTGTTCATAATTATTTCCAACCACCTTGTTACGGTCGTCCAGGTTAAAATGTATCCCGAACCTTTCCGCCAGCTTGTTAAAATGAGTAAACTCCGCATTGGCGGAATCATTGCTCATCAGTACCAGGGCGCCCCCGGCCTTTACCCAGTCATAGATCGCCTGAATATCCGCCGGGCTGGGATAATTGGGCGCGGGCGATTCTTTTTCATTATCAGGATCTACGATAATATATACCGCCGCCTTTTTCAGGCGTTCAGCCGTGGGCGCGACAGCCAGACTGTCGGTACGCAGACCATGCCGGTGAAAGACTGTACCCCAAAAAGAGAATCCGCTATTGGCCTGATCCTCCCATACATAGTGGTACCGGACATTGGCGCCGGTGATATCCTTCTTATGTTCATTGTTGAAATAATAATCCAGCAGCACGGTCCGGCCCTTGCCCAGCCCCAGCGTAGACAATTGCTCCATCTCCCCGGCCGCCAGCAAAAAAGCCCCGATACCCTTCGGATCATTGGGAACCACTTTCTCACCCGTATAATAGGCATAGCTCCCATCCCGGTACGGCTGCCCGCCCAGACCGCTGACAGCGACAGTCCCCTCCAGAACCTCCGACCCATCCGCACCCTTATTCACAAATTTTTTCAGCACCCCCGCATATCCTTTCTTCGCCACAGCCCGGTATGACAAAGGCAGCCAGCCCATCCTTACTCCCTTTTCCAGCGTATATACAAACATACAGCTGGCGGAAGCCTCCGGGAAATTGCCGGGAGCGCCTCCCTTATCCAGCACGTCCCACCACAGTCCCGTGGAAGGGTCCTGCACTTTTGCCACGGCCGAAGCATAACGATCCAGGATCGCCAGCAGCTGCTTCCGCCCTGGATGATGGACAGGAAAATAATCCAGCACATCCACCAGCGCCATGCCATACCACCCCATTGCCCGGGCCCAGAAATTGGGAGAATGCCCCGTAGCTTTGTCCGCCCACCGCTCCTGCTTCGATGCATCCCAGCCATGATACAATAGACCGGTCTTTGCATCCCTCGTATGCTTTTCGATCAGCACCAGCTGGCGGGCAATATCGTTAAAAGCGCTGTCCTCATGAAAGGTGGCAGCCCATTCCGCGAAGAACGGCTGCGCCATATACAGTCCGTCCAGCCACACCTGCTGGGTGTATCTCTTCTTATGCCAAAAGCTGCCTTCCGGCGTGCGCGGCTGCTCCCGTAATTGCCGGCGCAAGACCTGAGCGGCCTTGTAATATTTTTCCTGGTTGCTCACCTTGTACAACAGCAGCAGCAGCCTCCCGCAAAGGATATTGTCCAGGTTGTAATCCTCCATCTTATACGTAAGGATATTCCCTTCCTTATCCACCAGCCGGTCCATAAAATGCTGTATGTACTTGTAGTAGCGGGCATCACCGGTGTTGTACCAGCAGCTTTCCAGCCCTTTCCATAGCACGCCTTCCTCATAGGCCCAGCGGAGCGCCTTGCTCTCGTCGCCCTCCTTCCAGATATTCATGGCCGTAGCAGCCATTCGGACGGCATCGCCGCCGGATGTTTCCGCATCACTTCCCGCGCCCTGCGCACGGACTCCGGCAGACAGCATCAGCAACCCGCCGGACAATAAAAAAAAATAAGCTCTCATAGTTACAAAGGACGGGCTGTCCCCGGGGTTATCAAAGCCATAATTCTTATTTATTTACGCAAACGTTATCGTAGACAGTCCACTCATTCTATGGGGACAACCCTCTTCACCTCATTGCTTTTATAGGCGGCCGTTATGACACGGATAATGTCGGTGCCCTCCTCCGCCGTCACAGGCACGGGCTTGTTATTACGGATGGCTTCATGCATGCTTTCGTAAAACTCACCATAATTGCCCCGCAGGGAAGGAATATGCTCCCGGATGACCTTCCCATCCTTTTCCGTATGCAAAAGTCCCTTGCCGCTGTCGGGCTCTACCCCCCAATCATCTCCCTCCGGCATGGCTCCTGCCAGCAGCCGCTGCTCCTGCGGATCGGCCTTTGGCTTTAAAAAAGTCCCCAGCGTACCATACAATCCTATGGCTGGAATCGGCTCCCGCACAAGATAGCTGGACTTGAGCCTTATCCGCAGATTGCGCTGAGCGGGATAATAAAGCAGCAGCTCCATATAATCATCCACCTTCGAGATGGGGCGAATGATGCCGATGTCCGCATATACGGCCTCGGGCAAACCCCATAGCTGCAGCACCTGGTCCAGCAGATGTGAACCCAGGTCGTAGAGTAACCCACGCCCCGGACCGGGTGTCTCCTTATGCACCTTGGGACTCAATGCCACGGTGTACCGGTCATAGTGCAGCTCGGCCTCCACGATCTCTCCCAGCCAGCCTTCTTCCACGACCTTCCTCACCGTCTTCGAGTCACTGTCATACCGGCGGCTCTGATAAACAGCTATTTTCTTTCCCACCTCCATCGCCAGCGCCGCCAGCTCCAGCCCCTCTTCCACCGTGACGGTAAAGGGCTTTTCCACTACAGCATGCTTGCCGGCTCTCAATACCGCCTTTGTAAATTCATAATGCGTATAGTTGGGTGTATTGACAACCACCAGCTCGATGGCAGGATCATTCAGTATCTCCTCAAAGCTCCGGTAAACACGCACATAGGGGTACAACGCCTTGGAAAGGTTCTTTTCCCGTTCCCAGATAGCACATAGCTCAAAGCCAGGGTTCAAATGTAAAAATGGCGCATGGAACACTCTTCCGGACATCCCAAACGAAAGCAAGGCTGTTCTGACAGGTATCATATTTTCTTATTTACTTCCTCCGAGCCTGCCTTCGTAATCAGCTTTATATCCTTGAGATAGATATTTTCACCCTCCGATACCTCCATCCCCTTGTCCGCCTTCAGCACCATATGCTCCAAATATATGTCCCGGATACGCATCTCCGGCAGGCCGCGCACAAAGATACCTTCTTCCGCGCCATCGCAAACAATATTGCTGATATGAATATTCCGGAAAGAAGGGGTCGCTTCCGTCACCGGCGGCACTGCCGCTACAGGCTCTCCCGGAGCAGGCGCCTTGGCGAAATAATACATGTCTAAAAAGACGGCCTGGTGAACGATGTTCCGCATGCTGATATTCCGTATATATATTTTTTCCACTACCCCGCCACGGCCCCTCACCGTCTTGAAACGAAGCCCTATATCGGTGCCGATAAAGCTACAGTCGCTGACAAAGATATTACGCGCCCCTCCCGACATTTCGCTGCCCACCACAAAACCGCCATGCGCACGGTAGACGATATCATTCCGGATGATCACGTTCTCCGTAGGCCTGCCCCTCTTACGTCCCTCCGCATCCCGTCCCGACTTGATGCATATGCCGTCGTCACCCGCATCAAAAGTGCTGTTCTCTACCAATACATTCCGGCAGGATTCCAGGTCCACCCCATCCCCATTGGCGGCATACCAGGGATTGCGGACATGTACGTCCCGCAGGGTGAGATCCTCACAAAGCAGGGTATGCAAACACCAGGCGGGAGAGTTCTGAAAGCTCACCCCTTCCAGCAATACTTTTCTGCAATTGGTCAGCACCAGCAGGTTCGGCCGAAGAAAATCCTTCACCCCGGCAAAATCGGACAGCGACATGCCTGGCTTCAACCATCCCACATCCTTTGTCCGTGCGCCCTTCAGCGATTTCCCGGAAGGATACCAGGTCTTCCCGTCCTCGCTCAATACCCCGCCGGAAGCCACTTTTTTCTTCCATTCCCCTTCAGGGACCCTGTCCTTTGCCAGCATCCGCCAGGCATCCCCATTCGCATCGATGATGCCTCCTCCCGTGATCCCGATATTCTCCAGATCCGTTCCCGATATGGGCGACTGACAACGCGCGGCGGGATGCCCCTCCCAGTTGCCCTCCACCAGCGGATATTGTGAAAAATCAGCCGTGAATTGAAGTATGGCGGCTCTATCTATGCGGAGATTTACACCACTTCGCAATACGATCGGCCCCGTCGGCCAGTAGCCGGCCGGCACCAGCACCACTCCTCCCCCCTTCCTGCTGCAGTCGGCAATGGCTTCATTGATCGCTGCCGTATTCAGCCGCGTCGGGTCCTGGACAGCCCCATAGCGTACGATATTGAATGTATCCTGCCTGAACACGGGCCCCTGGACTGCTGGTAAATGATCCCATGAATATTCCTGTGCATTAGCTCCGCCTACCGCCATAGCGGCAAGCATTCCGATGATATATTTCTTCATAACTCATAAATGTCTGTCCTTCGGACGAGCGCCTGGAAGGTGCTCCTGATAAAGGCTTCCAGCCGTTAAAAACTTCATTCAAATTCACATGCGCCGCTTCCTCATCCGTCAGCTGGTGCGCCCACCTGACCCGGGCGGCCGTGTCGGACGAAGGACCATAATCATGATACTCACCGTACCGCGCGGTCTTATAGCTCCCATTGTTATTCCAGTCGCTCCATCCCTCGGGCCGGACATGCGCCCCGATATAACAACGAATATAGTCAACGGATGCATGCGGTCGCCACGGCCTTCCCAGACTCGCATGATGTATGCTCGTATCCCCCGTCAGCATGCAGTCATAAAACACAAACCCATACGGATGATCCGCGGGCGTTGACGCCGCCGTTACATACGAATCCTTCTTACTATGGATATGACAATGATCGAACCAGGCAGTGGCGTTTCCGAATATAAAGTCCGTCGTCCCCTCTATATCGCAATACCCGAGAAACACACGGCTCCGCGCGCTGTTGAGAAAAAGCACATCCTGGTTGCCCACGATACGGCATTCTTCTATACAGGCCCTGTCCCCCTGCACTTCCAGCGCTACAGCCTGCCCGGCCGAAAAACCCGCATCATTACGGATGGTCAGACGACGGGCCGTAAAGTCATCCGCCTTCACCAGGCAGCTGTGCGAGCTGCGCGTATTGATGCTATCCCCCGCCGGTGACAGCATCCCCGGATGATCATCGTATGTCAGTATCGTATTCCACTCATCCTCCCCCAGCAGCGTGACAAAATTCTTTGTACTGTCCAGATGGATCTTTTCTCTATAAATCCCATCCCGTACGAATACAGTAACAGGTTTCGTATTGTTCAGGGGAATGGCATCCAACGCCGACTGCACCGTGAGATAATCTCCCGAACCGTCCGCCGCCACCGTTATCACTGACCCGGTCGCAGGCGGGAGCAAATGTTCCACCAGTCCCAGTTTCAATTCCTTCATCCCGTCCACCACCAGCTCCGCCATCTTCCTCGCCCCCCATGGACTAAAATGTGTATCATCCTTCCGCCCCTCGGGATAGTTCGGAACCTCGCCTGGCTGCAGGTGGTTGAACAATATACTGGAATACTCCGGCCCATATTGCTGCAGCAGCACCTTGCTCGTCTCCGCCAGGTCGATCAAAGCCACCTCGTTCCGCGCCGCCACCTCCCGCACCAGCCGAGCATACACAGGATGCGTCTCTTCCACCCGCCCAAGGCTATCGAATTTTCGCCTTGCCACAGGCGTCAGCAATATAGGGATAGCTCCCTTTTCCCTCGTCTCGTCGATATATCGTTGCAGATTAGCCGTAAACTCCTCCGGCGTGGTATAGCTCGCCTTCGTCTTCACCTCGTCATTATGCCCAAACTGGATAAAGACATAATCCCCGCGCCCCAAACTTTCTACCACCGGCTGCCACAGCCCCTCCTTAAAAAAGGTCCCCGTGCTCCGTCCGTTCTTTGCCCTGTTGTCCACCACCACCGCCCCATCAAAAAAATGGGCAAACGGCATCCCCCAGCCTGTCTCAGGGAAGGCCCTTGCTTCCTTATCAGCTACCGTGCTGTCCCCGATGAGCCAGACCTTTATCTTTCGCTGCGGACCGAACGCCATCAGCACAAACAGCATGCAGACCGACCAGCGTGGCAGGTCCCGAAGTCTTTTAATAGCCATAGTCGTGGTTAAACCCCAACGTACCAAGATATTTTTGAATACGGGATCTGCCCGGAGCGGTTTATTTACGCAATCGTTCCCGGCATCGAAGGGCATAAAAAAGGCTGGCATATTTATTTTATAGCTCACCTCAAATACTTTTTTATGAACAAACAACAAAAGAGCGCGGCCGGTGGAAGCCAGCGCGGAAATCAGATGCCCCCTCATGGCAAAAGCCCGAACAGGGACAGCAATGAAGGACCGGACATGCGTCAGGCCAAAATGGATGAGCAGAAGGAGCTGAAGGAAGAAGCATCCCTTCCTGATGACCCCGATCCCACGCTGGACGAGCAGGACCTTAAAGAAAATAACCTGTCGGTGGAAGAAGCAGACAAGATAGAATGGGATCCACAGTCAAAACAGGATAAAAAGTCTGGATTATGAGCCTGGAAAAGATCATCGCCGATATAGAAGGGAAAAAATATTCCTTTACTGTGGAGACAATTCCATCCGAAGAGCCGGCCGTTGTCTACCGGGCCGTGCCCGACAACGACGATCCTTTGCTCCAAAATGTCATCACCGGCTATATCGATTATGACGACAAAGGCAATGTCATTACGGGCGAAGATTCGAAGAACAGGCACGCCAAAGAGATAACAGACGCCATCTGGCAGGCCATTGACCAGCAGGTCGTTCACCAGACGGCCGGGGAATAATTTTTGCAGCGTCAAATGTAAACGTTGGACTATGAAGAATAACACGCACAAGCAAAATAATATCCAGGAGGGCAACCCCAGGAGCAAAGCCACCTATCATCATGGGACAACTACCCAGGGAGGCTCGAATTTTGGCCAGGGGTCGCTTGATCTCGGCAAACATTCCTACCGGCAGGGCAGCGAAAAGAACGAAGGGGCAAATTATGGCAACGAACGCGGCTGGGATAATGAGGCTCTGCGCAGAAAGGACGAAGATTCCGTTCCAAAAAGGCATAAATAATTATTATTAAGGTAAAAGGTCTGGTAAGCAAGATAAAGGTTCGGAATTATCCGGGCCTTTACTTTTTTGCCTACTTTAGTCGCATGGAGAATAAGGATAAAACCCTTTGTCCGGTAGTGGCCATAGGCGCCTCTGCCGGTGGATTGGAAGCATTGCTGCACCTGGTGGAACATCTCTCCGGCGATACGGGCGCGGCGTATGTGATCTTACAGCATTTGTCTGCCGACCATACCAGCGCCCTTCCGGAACTGCTGGCCTAAAAGTCCGTAATGAAGGTCTACTCCATAGAGGACGGAATGCCCGTCGAGGCGGACAGGCTTTTCGTTATGCCTCCGGGCGCCGGCCTTGGCGTCATGGACGGCCGGTTCTCCCTCTCCCCCCTCCCAAAAGGGGCCAGACCCCATGTTATCGACCATTTTCTGACCGCACTGGCTCCCCTCTGCCAGACCAGGGCCGTTGCCGTGATACTCTCAGGCACCGCGACAGACGGCGCCGCAGGTGTAAGAGCCATCAATTCGGAAGGAGGCATCACCTTTGCCCAGGATGACACGGCCCGCTTCCAGGGGATGCCAAAAAACGCCATCGAATCGGGTTATGTGGATTTCGTGCTTCCACCTGACAGGATCGCACTCGAGCTTAAAGCGATCTTGCAGGGCATGTACAAGAACGACCTGCGAATAGAAAATTTCGAAAGGAAGGAGGAAGAGCTTCGGAAGATCCATATCATTCTTTTGCACAAGCACGACGTGGATTTTACCCTCTACAAACAGACAACCATCATCCGGCGTATCATCCGCCGCATGTCCCTGAACAGGCTCAACAGCCTGGAACAATATGTCAAGCTGCTGAGGGAGAACCCCGTGGAAGTGGACCACCTCTATAAAGACCTGCTGATCAACGTCACCAGTTTTTTCCGCGAACCCACCCTGTATACCGCCCTTTCAAAAAAGATCTTCCCGGCCCTGCTGAAGAACAGACGCTCCAATGACCCCATCCGCATCTGGATACCCGCCTGCGCCACCGGCGAAGAGCCCTGTTCCATCGCCATCTGCCTTTTCGAATACCTGAAGGACAAGGCCATGAGCACGCCGATCCAGATTCGCGACAGACCTTAGCGAACCCGCCATCAATAAGGCCAGGGCAGGTCTTTACAGCAAAAACAGCCTCATGAATGTCAGCCCCCAGCGGCTCCGCAAATTTTTCGTCAAAGTGGATAACAATTACCAGATCATCAAGCCTATCCGGGATGTCTGCATCTTTGCCACACACAATCTGCTGAAAGACCCTCCCTTCTCGCGTATGGACATCATCAGCTGTCAGAATGTGCTCATCGATATGGAGCATGCCGCCCAGAAAAAGGTCATGCAGGCCTTCCACTATGCATTGAGACCCAACAAATACCTCCTGCTGGGCAAATCCGAGACCGTCGGCAGCTCCACCGATCTTTTCGAACAGGTAGACAAGGACTTGCGTATCTATATTAAAAAATCCGCCCCTGCCAACATGCAGTTCAATTTTTCCATACGCAGTCATACCTATTTGCCAGATGCGGATATCAAGGACAACAAAATGCTCGTATCACCCCAAATCAAGGAAGCCGATAGCGAGAAGGAAGCGGAAAAACTGATGTTGTCCCTCTATATGCCCGCATCTATCCTGATCGATAAGGACCTGCATATACTGCGGTTTTACGGCGCTACCTTCCCTTTCCTGCAACCGGCCTCCGGCAAGGCCAGCCTGCACCTGCTCAAAATGATAAAGGACGAGCTCATTTTCGAGCTGCGCGGCCTTATCAAACTGGCGAGAAAAGAAGGAAAGCCCGCACGGAAGGAGAACGTCCAGGTCAGCGAGAATGGCCAGCTGCGCTCCATCACGTTGGAAGTGGTTCCTGTAAAGACAACGGCACCTGACCCCTGCCTGCTCATCGTATTCATGCCCTCGGTAAATTATCTGCCCGCTCAGGTCCCCAAACAGGTCTCCGGCTACCGCCAAAGTGAAAAGGACAAGCGCATAATGTCGCTGGAGGCCGAGCTCAAGGAAGCGCGTGAACACGCAAAATCCATGACGGAAGATTTCGAAGCCACCCGCGAGGAGCTTCAGTCGGCCAATGAAGAAGTGCTCTCCTCCAACGAAGAGCTCCAGAGCATCAACGAAGAGCTGGAGACTTCCAAAGAAGAGCTGCAATCCACGAACGAAGAGCTGATCACCATCAATGAAGAGCTGCGGCTGCGCAATAACGATCTGAAAGAATCCGTGGATTTTGCCAAAGGCATCGTGGAGACCATCCGCGAGCCGCTATTGGTATTGAATGCTGACCTTCGTATCCTCACGGCGAACAATGCCTTTTACACTACTTTCCGCCTGACCCAGGACGAGGTGGAAGGGAATTATCTTTACGGGATTGGCAACAGCATGTTCGACATACCCGAACTGCGCTCGCAATTGAAAAAGACGACGGCCAAAAACGACAGCTTCCAGGATTTCGAGCTGAAACACACTTTCGAGGCGCTGGGAAATAAAGTACTAATGCTCAATGCGATGCGCATGACAGGTGAAACCAGCCGGAAAGCGAGGATCTTGCTGGCCATTGAAGATATCTCTCGCTTGATGGCCTGATCCTTGCAGGACGATGCACCATGGAAGAACCATTGCTTCAAAGCGACGGATTTCTCATCGTGGTGGGTGCATCCGCCGGAGGTATAAAAGCCATCCGCCAGCTGCTTGGGAGCCTGCCTCGCGGCATCGAGGCGGCAGTCTGTGTCGTGCTCCATCTTTCCCGTCATGTCGATGCCGGTCATTTCCTTGCCGCCTTGCAAAAAAGCACGTACATACCTTGTCTGGTGGCGACGGACAATACGCCGATCGAAAAAGGCCGCCTGTATTTGGCGCCTTCCAACCACCATCTTATCATCCGGCAAAATATGCTGCTGCTCGGGCGGGGTCCTGGCGAAAGCAGGTGGCGCCCTTCCATCGATGTAACCTTTCGTTCGGCCGCGGTGTCCTGGGACACGCATACCATCGGCATCATCCTGTCCGGAATGCTGGACGACGGCGTGGCAGGCATGGAAGCGGTCAAGATTTGTGGAGGGTTTAGCATCGTCCAAGACCTCCAGGAGGCGGAATATCCCCACATGCCCGAGGCGGTCCTGAGGACGGTAAAGGCTGATCGCAGCCTGTCCATCGACGCCATGGCAGCCGCCATCACTGAATACATGGATACGCCCAGGCCAAGGCGGCAGCCGCCACCCGATGTCCTGAAAGAAGCGCGTCTGGCGGAGCTGGTAGCAAGCCGCATTGATCACATGCAGGATACATCTCATGCCCATACCGTTTATACCTGTCCGGATTGCGGAGGGGGGCTTTGGGAGATAAAGGAAGGCAAGCTGATCCGCTACCGTTGCCATATTGGCCATACTTTTACGGAAAGAGAGCTGATCACGGGGCAGGGGGAGAAGATAGAAGAGACACTATGGGTCGCCCTGCGAATGATGGAAGAAAAAAGACACCTGCTGTATAGGATCGCAGATCGCGAGACGGCACAGGGATCCGGGATTTGCCGACCAATACCGCCAGCGGGCCGCGGAAGTGGAGCTTCATATCCAGCGGCTGAAAGAATTCCTTTTCTCCTTTCAACACACGGACAACGGTTAGGGCTGCGGTACTAAAACTATACCGGAGAGGCCTCTCCCTTCCGGAGAGGAAGAATGACGGTAAAAACAGTTCCCTTGTACTTTTGACTGTCTACAATGATCTGACCGCCATGCTGCTGAACTATCTGGTGAGAAATATACAGCCCCAATCCCAGTCCCGGATGCCCAAGCGTCAGGGGATCACGGCTCCGGTAAAATCTTTCGAAGACCCTTTCCTTCACTTCGGGCGTCATGCCTATTCCGAAGTCCTGTACCCGAAGCAGGATGTCCTTGCCGGCCCTGCGGAGAAATATAATGATCCGGCTGTCGCCGGAGGAATATTTGATGGCATTGGTGATAAGGTTCTGCAATACCTGGGTAAGCCTCTCCCTATCTCCCCAATAGCTCAATTTGGATGTCTCGCTCTCCAATACCAATGGATGGGGTGTCGTCAGCTGCATCTCTTCCACTGTTTCCCCCACCATGCTCCGCAGGTCGAAATACTCTTCCCGTAATCGCAGCTGTCCCTGCGATATCCTGGTCGTGTCCAGCAGGTCCCTGGTAAGACAAGTCAATCGCTGCACCTGGCTGTTCAGCCTGCTAACGAGCTGAGCATGGCGTAAGTCGTTGGTTTCCACGAACTCCCTGTACAACATTTGGGTATATGCCTGGATGCTGGTGGCAGGCGTCTTCAGCTCATGGCTGGCAATGCTGATGAATTCATCCTTCTTCCTTTCCATCAACCTCCTTTCCGTTATGTCCTCCAGGACGACCAGCAGTCTCGATCGCTTGCCGGGCTGGCCGTTGATCCGCGCTGCGCTGAACAATAGGATGCGTTCGCCCAAAATGGGCACCTTGCATGACAGCTCGAGGTCTTCGAATATCGCGCGCCGGCTGACGGTGTTCTTCAGCCCGGATATCAGCCCGGGATCATCGAAAAGCCTGTTCGCAATGTCATGAAGATAGCTGCCTTCCACTTCTTCGGCGTGCAGCTTGAGTAAATGATAAAAAGCCTTGTTGGCCTTTCGGATACGCAGATCGCTATACAGATCCAGCAATGGTTGGCGCATGGTCTCTATGATCGCCTCCGAATACTCCATGGATTCCTTTAGCTCCGCATTCCGCTGGACCACCTCCTCATTCATCGTTTTCAACTCTTCATTGGTTGCCTGCAGCTCTTCCTTGGATATCTGCAGCTCCTCATTGATGCTTTGGAGCTCTTCATTGTTGGATAACAGTTCCTCATGTGCGGCCTGAAGGTCCTGCCGCGCCCTTTCAAAAGCATCCTGTATGTCCTGCATTTGTTTGTCCGCCGCCTGCAGGCTGTCTTTCAAGTCCTGTATCTGCCGTTGTTCCGGCGCCTCCGCCGCCGGTTTAACAGCTTCCGTTCCGGCTGCCTCCACGCGGGGTTCACCGATGACGACAAGCAGCAGGGTTTCTTCCAGCCACGGGATTGGTACGACATCGATGTTTACGATCATATCCCGGCCCCCGGTTTTTACCGGCATGCCTGATCTGCGGACAATTTCCCCCTGTGAGGCTGCCTGTTGTAGCAGCAGACGCAGCGGTATTGCCAGGTCCTCATGGATGATACGGGCCAGTTCCAGGGTCGCCCGCCCTGCCTGCGGACGAAGATAAGACGCCATGGCGCCATAAAAACGAAGTATCTGCTCGTTCCCGTCTACCAGCATCCCCGCCGGCACATAATGGGCAAGCATGATCTTGTCCGCCATCCGGCCGGCTTCCATTGTCAGCCCGGAAATGTCGGTCTTCGAATCCTGTTGTTTCTGGTACATACTGGCGGCAAGAAGCTCGTAGGAAATGTCCGACATATCCGGCTTGGGTGCATATATATTATATTCCTTGGACGCCCTGGCGAAGAATTTATCCGATGAGGAAAGACCATCATTCCGGCCCAGCAGGAGAAATCCGGAAGGTTTTAGCGCATAATGGAAGGATTTCAACGCCTTCCCCCTGGCCGTTTGCTCCAGCGACATAAGCACATGCTGACAGCTGATAATGTCGATTTTTGCATAGGGAGGGTCTTTTAAAATATTATGCACGGCAAAAATGCACATGTCCCTTATTTCTTTCACCACCCGGTAGCCGCCCTCCTGCCTGGTAAAAAATTTTCTCAGCCGTAAGGGCGAGATATGCTGTACGGCCGCCCTGGAATAGAGGCCGGTCCTGGCCGCATCGATGGTCGCCTCATGCAGGTCGGTGGCAAATAGCTGTATGGGGACCCGAAGCTCCTTCGCCCTTAAATACTCCAATAAATAAATGGCGATGGTGCACGCCTCTTCTCCTCCCCCGCAGGCCGGTATCCAGATCCTAATGACATCATCCAGCCTGCGGCCCTTCAACAGCTCCGGGAAAACTTTCTTTTGCAGGATCCTGCCCAGCATCGGCTCCCTGAAAAAGCCCACCGTGCCGGATAAAAGATCCCTATACAGCCTGTCGACCTCGTCGGGCTGATTTTCGAGACGTCGCACATACATTTCCAGGCTGGGCATCCTGTTCAATGTCATCCGCCGGATAATATGCTTATTCACCATATCCTGCCTGTAAAGGGAGAAATCCACCGAATGCCGCTGCGACAGCAGCTGGTAAATCCGGTCCAGCTCCACCTTGCTCTTGTCCAGATGCCAAAGGATAGCCCCATCGCGAAAGGTAAAGTTCTTCAGCGCCGCCAGTTCCCGCGCCATGCCTTCCGGCGAAAGGACCAGGTCCACATATCCCGATTCAATGGCATACTGCGGCATGCTCCGAAACGCCGCTGTCCCGTCCTGCGCCATCGTAATGCCCCCTTCGGCCCGGACTGCGCGTATTCCGGCCGTACCGTCGGCGCCGCTTCCCGACAGCAAAATTGCGATCGCATTGTTCCTGTAGATGGCCGCCAGGGAAGTAAAAAAATTATCGATGACATGATAATCCTTATGTATCCGGTAAAGGGAAAGATGAACAAACCGGGAAGGCCCGATGCTAAGATAATCTTCCATCGGCAGGACATACACCTTGTTCCTCTCCAGCGGCATGTTGTGCGCCGCATGCACCACTTTCATCGCCGTCCGCATCTGCAATACATCCCGCATATCCATATTCATCTCGTCCGCCGTGGCATAGAAAAGTACGACAAACGCCATATCGAGGGTCGCCGGCAAATGGTCCAGCAGGCTGCAGATGGCGCTCAAGCCGCCGGCCGCAGCACCAATGGCGACCACAGGGAAGGATACCTCTGCACTCTCAGGTAAATGTCCGCCTTCATCATTTATCAGCACTTTCTTCGGCGAAGGCGTAAGGTTTTTTTCTTGCATAGTCATTCTTTAAGTGAATTCACTTACAAGCCTTTAATTGGACATCGGTCGGTAGAAGCTTTCGGAGCATCGTAATGCATTCGAGTACGGAAATTCTCGTGAGCCAGGATTCGAGAGAAATTGTGGGGAATATGTAGGCGACAGGTCCTTGTAAAGCAAGTTTATCAAAAACGTACGGCAATATAGCCAAAGTTCCGGATAAACATCAATCGGGGGGGGGTAAAATATTTTCATGAATTCTTTCTATATTTGCTTTCTTACTGCCTAAAGCATGACCCCTTATACATATTGTTCCCTGTCGCGGTCCGTTCCGCATTTTTAATTGGCCTGTTCCCGGTTTTTTTATTGTTGACGTACTAAAGAAAAAAGAATGACCTTTTTTATAGACAACCAGTCCCTGTTTGCCCGGCAATTAGTAGAAAGCGTTTCCGATATCATCTATGTACTCGATCTTGAAAAGAACGATTTCCAATTCCTGAACTCGAGAGCCCGAGAGATGCTCGATCTCTCGGAGCGTTCAGATCTTGACGTTATACTGCATCCCGACGACCTGCAAAAAAGAAAGGAGCACCTGGCTGCCATGTTGAAACTGGCGGATAACGTAGCCAGGGAGATAAATGTCAGGTTGCGGGCAAAGGACGGCGCGTATAAATGGTTCCACATCCGCGACCTGGTATTCCAGCGAAAGGGCGATGGGAAGGTCAGCCATGTCACGGGCATTATCCGCCCCGCCGCCGGCGCCGACATACCCGGCAGCGATGAAATGACACGCCTCGTTGCCCGGAAGAACAGGCAGCTCCAATACCTCCACTCTGAATTGCAGACCTTCACCACCCTGGTGGCCCAGGACTATCTCGAAACCCTGAGACAAGTGTATATATCCCTGGAAATGATCATCAGCGCGGAAGCGCACCATTTCAGCAACCCGAGCAAGGCCCACCTGCGCAGGGCGCAGGCCATGCTGCAGAAGCTCAACCTTCTCACAAAAGACATCGTTTCCTATGCCGCCATCGGTGTCCCCAATGACCAGTCATCCCTCGCGGACCTCAACGAGATCGTCCAGGGCGTACTAAAAGATCTCGGACCAAAATTGGAAGCCGCCGGGGCCGGCATACGCTGCCACGATCTGCCCGTCATCAAAGGCCATCCCATTCTGCTGCAGGTCCTGTTCAACCATGTCCTCACCAATTCCATCCGGTTCAAACACCCCACACGGTCCCTGGCTATCGATATCGCTTCTCAGCGGGTGGTTGCCGACGATGTCCGCCATCCGGCCTCCTCACCGGACAGGTCCTACAATAAAGTGGAAATAAAAGACAATGGCATAGGTTTCAACCCCGCCGATAGTGAAAAAGTTTTCGAAATGTTCTATCAGAGCCATGACAAAGCCAAATACAAAGGTTCGGGCATGGGTCTGGCCATCGTAAGAAAGATCATGGATATTCACGGAGGATATGTGCTCGCGGAAACGATCCTGGGAGAAGGGACCAGCATTTGCTGTTATTTCCCGGTATAAAACCACCGTCTCCATCATTCCACTGCTTGTCCATGACAGGCTGTTTGTATCCGTAATAGTTTTCTCGCCGCCGCCAGTATCCTTTCCGCTTCCGGATAAGGTACGTTCACGGAATACAACGTCTTATCCACCCATCGTATCACCTCGTTGCGGCTGAGCTGTCCTTCCTCTATCGAAAAAGGCAGCACCTCGGCATGCCCCTTCCAGGGTGTGTGCTGGGGATTGGTCCGCGCATACAGGACGATCAACGGTCTCCTCAACGCCGCCGCAATATGCGCCGTGGAAGTATTGACGGAGATCACCAGCGCACTCTCCGATATGAACCCGATGAATTCGTCCATGGTCAGCACACCCGCCAGCGAATACACAGGAAAAGACAATCCCTTTTGTATAGCTTCAGCCAGCGAAGCCTCCTTGCCCGCACCCGTGATCACCAGCTGCATTCCCAGCTCCCTGTGCAGCAGCCTCGCCGCCTCGATCCAATATGGTACAGGATATTCCCTTTTCTTATCACTGACCCCCGGATGCAGCAGTATCCACGGCTTCCGTATATCGACTCCTTTCAGTGCAGCCCTGTGCAGCGCGGATTTGCGGGCAGTCTGGCTGTACGTTACATGCAGCCTGTCATCCAACACCTTGGCTCCGATGGACTCCACCAGGGACAGATCTCTCTCCACCTGGTGCACGATCTCGGTGTACGGTTCCTTGTCCGGCACCCAGTCGGTCAATAAATAATATGGATTTTCACGGCAATACGCCAGCCTTCTGGGAATGCCTGCCATGTAGGACAGCATGGCAGCCGGCAGCGCGCTCTGGCTATAGACGGTAAAGATCACCACCAGGTCGAACTTCCGGGATTTGATATTTTCCAGCAGCACAAAACATTCTCCAGGCGTGGGAAGATGCCCCGTCTTTACCCAAGGCGCATCCGCGGTAATAAGATCATCGATCTCCGCCAGATGCGGCGCCGCCAGGCTTCCCATCTTAGACGTCAGTAACGTGATACGGGCATGAAAGCTGGCTTTCAATGCGCGCATAGCCGGACCGCTCATGATCACGTCGCCCATATTGTCTGCACGTATGCATAAGATATTCCTGAATTCACTGTGGGACTGCTGCATAACCTGTTTTTGTCGATAGAATGATATGGGCGGCCTGCTCGATGTTCCTTACACAATGATGAGGCTGACGCATTTCATCCATCCGCCATTCCGTCTCATGTCCATTATCCAGCAGGATGGTCTGACACCCCGCACGCCGTCCCGCCTCCACATCGTCCAGAATGTCTCCAATCATCCAGGAAGAAGGCAGGTCTATTTTCCAATCCCTGGCCGCACGCAGCAGCAGACCAGGCTTAGGCTTGCGGCACTCGCATTCGCGCGCGTATAGCTTCACTTTCCCATCCGGATGATGGGGGCAGTAATAGAAATCATGCATATTCACTTTGCCGGCGGCTAACAGCTCGACTATCTTTTGGACCACCTTTGTAAGCTCCCGTTCCTCAAAATGTCCCTTCGCTACTCCCGACTGGTTGGAAATAATAATAAGAAGATATCCCTCCTTCTGGAGCCGTTTCAATCCCGGAAGAACGCGCGGCATCAGGCTGATCCGCGCGGGGTCCACATTATAGGGTATGTCCGGTATCAGGGTGCCATCCTTGTCCACAAATATTGCTTTTTCCATGACATCGGTTTGAAAAGTACTTCCTCCTTCATCGCCTTGTGCCGGAGCGCACGCTCTTTCTTCGCCTGCGCCTCTGCTTCATCGTATACTGCCGCCACCTGCTCCGATACTTTCTGCCACGTGAAGAGCTTATGCACCCGGCGTATCCCGTTCCGTCCCATTTTCCCGGCCAGCTTCTTATCCTGCAGCAGACATTCCACTTTCTCCGCCAGGGCGGCGGGGTCGTTTGCCGGCACCAGGAAGCCCGTCTTGTCCCTGGCCACGCTGTATTTGATCCCACCCGTGTCGGACCCGATGACAGGAATGCCGCAGGCCATCGCCTCCAGCGGCGTGATCCCGAATGGCTCATACCAGGGAGTCGTGATGAATACATCGGCGGCGGCATAATAATACCGTAGCTCATCCCTGTTTTTTCTCCCCGTAAAATGAATACGGTCCAGCACCCCTTCTTCCTCAGCTATCCGCTGCAGCCTGCCGATCTCGGGAGTAAGGGAAGGATCCGGCTGATCCGAATTGCCGCCTACAACCACCAGCCGGATCTCACAACCATCCTCTCTAAGCCTGAGCCTTCCCATAGCGCGTATGACATTGTCTACGCCCTTACGGGGTACCATCCTTCCCAATTGCAGCAGTATAGGCGCTTCCAAAGGTAAACCCAGTCTCTTCCTCGCTTCACAGCGGTCATACGGCTGAAATTCTTCCGGATTGAACCCGCAGGGCACAATGGTTATCCTGGCCGGATCTGCTTTATAATAACGGATCAGGTCCGCCCTGTCCTGGGGACATTCCGCGATCAGGCGGTCGGCATCTTCTACGATCCACCGCTCGATAGCGCACCGTTCGGGAGGGAACCTGTCCATCTCCTTCTGATATACCTTTCGCACAAGCCCCAGCGCATGAAAAGTAACGACATAGGGCAGCTGAAGTACTTTTTTCAGCGCAGACGCTACCAGCGCCGACATGAAGAAATGCGCATGCACCATCGTATAACGCACCTGCTCACGCGTGATAAACCGGACCATATTATCCGTAAATTCCCGCATATGCTCCAGCAGCCTTTCCTTCTCCATCGGCTCCTCCGGGCCCGCCTTCACATGGATCACCCGTACGCCCGGCGCCCATTCCACTATCTCGGGCTGCTCTTTACTGTCCCGCCTGGTATAAACATCGACCTTATACCCCTTCTTTGCCAATGCCTTTCCTACTTCGGCCACATATACGTTCTGACCGCCGTTGTCGATACCTCCCAGCACCGCCAATGGGGATGCATGCTCACTGATGAATGCTACTGTTTTCATATTTTCTGCTATTATTGGTGATGGCCTGACGGAATATATCCTCCCATTGTTGCGTGAATCGATGAATGTCGAATTTCTCTTTGGCCAATTTTTTTCCCTCTGCTCCAATAGTGGCTGCCAGTTCCGGATCATCCAGCATCCGCCGCATGCAGCGGATAAGATATCCCGGATCATTGTGAATAAACCCGGATACTCCGTCCCTGATCACGGATGGATATTCCGTAGTGGCCAGCGCCACCACAGGCATTCCCAGCATCATGGCTTCACATACAGCCAGCCCAAAGCTGGTGTACCGGATAGGAGAAAAGAAGAACCGGTAGCGGCTGATATAGCCCGGTAGTGCGGGATGCAATACCTCGCCCAAGCCTCCGTATTCCCTTGTGCCCATCCCGACAAGGTCGAGAGGAATATGCCGGCTCACTTCCTTGAATATATCCGAGCCCAGCTTTCTCCCCCGCTGATGAAGATGGTTGATCACCACGATGCCCCTTTCCAGCTCGCCGCTGTAGCGGAAGGGAGAAGTAGGCACCCCATGTTCGATCACGGTATTGATACGGCTGTTGCAGTGCCACATCAGCCGGTTGTAATGCGTGACATGCACCATGATCACATCCGGATCGTCCATTACATGACGTGCATCCGTAGGATGCTGCACAGGAGGATCATGTTCCAGGTAGATGCGCGGCAGCCTTCTTTGCTCCTCGCTTAAGACCTCATACTGGTCCGTTAAAAAATTCTTATTCGTTTGAAAAAGGATACAGTCGAAGGATAAATTGCGCACCTCTTCCGCCGGGACGGCGATCACATTGCTCCCAAAAGGGAAAGTGCTGCCCAGCCCGTAATAGCCCTCTTCTCTGCCTGCTGTCACCGGAATATAAATGGTATAGTTCCCCTGTGAAAGATAATAGAGGTAGCTGCCATGAATGTGCCACGTAAATATTGTAAGCTCTCTTGAGTTGAGATTTGCCATCGGCTATATTTTGAATATGTATGCATGGGGATATGATTCCTCGCTGAAAAAGTAGTGCCAGCCTGATACATCGTTTATTCCATGTTGGCTGTAGACATTAATTCCCGCGCTGTGCACAGAAGCGAACACTCATGCTGGACATCTGTCAGGCATCGCACGGGCCTGGTATTTGATGCCAGCCTCTGCATGTATACATTAGGAATCAACGCCGCATTTCACGATCCTTCTGCCTGCCTGCTTAAGGATGGGATCCTTCTGGCAGCCGCAGAAGAAGAAAGGTTCACTCATATCAAGCACGGCAAGCGTCCCATACCCTTTACGGCTTATGAGCTGCCCTTCCACGCCATCGATTATTGTCTCCGGGTGGCAGGCATTCATCTTAAAGAGGTAGACCATATCGCCTATTCGTTCGATCCGTTCAAATTATTGGACAGGCATCTGAGGGGGGATCATATAGCTCTGCCTCTTCGGCCCGGCAGCAATGCCTCACCCGACAAGTCCGACGAATGGTACTCCGATTGGGACCCTCTTTTTCTTACCTTCATCGTCAACGCGCCGGGGCAGCTGGCGGATGGATATCCCCATCACCTTCGCAAACGCTTTGCAGGGGCAGGACCCCACGCGGAAAAATGGCATTTCGTGGAGCACCACATTGCCCATGCAGCCAGCGCTTTTCTGCCCTCTCCCTTTCAACAGGCGGCCGTCATGACCATCGATGGACGAGGCGAACGCGCTACCACGAGCTATTACCTGGGTAAAGACAATGACCTGACTCTCCTCTCGGAAGTATGCATGCCCCATTCACTGGGAATGCTGTACGAGGAAGTCACCGATTACCTGGGATTCCTGCGCAGCTCCGATGAATATAAGGTCATGGCGCTGGCCTCCTATGGCCGTCCGGAATTTACAGACGACTTCAGCCGGATCATCCGCGTCGGGGAGAATGGCGATTATACGATAGAGCATCATGTGCTGGAAGCCATGTTCGGCCCAGCCCGCCAGCGACACGAACCCCTGACGCAAAAACATTTCGATATCGCCCATTCCCTGCAAAAAGTGCTGGAAGCGACGGTACTGGAGCTGGCGCGCTGGCTTTATGACGCCACAGGTGAAGAGAACCTTTGTCTCGCGGGTGGCGTGGCATTGAACTGTGTGCTGAACGCCGTGCTGCGTGATCAGGGACCTTTTAAGCGTATCTGGGTGCAGCCCGCCGCCGGCGACGCCGGCACCGCGCTGGGCGCTGCCTTATGGATCGACGCTACAAAAAGAAATATACAGCAGCGCGCTTTTGAAATGACGCACGCCTATTGGGGTCCCTCCTATGAGGATGCAGAAATTGAAAAATTCCTCCAATGGACAAAGGTGCCGTATAAAAAGCTCGATAACGTCGCAGCCCAGGCGGCAGAGATCCTGGCGCAGGACAAGGTCATCGGATGGTACCAGGGCAGAATGGAATTTGGGCCACGGGCGCTGGGCAGCCGCTCGATCCTCGCTTCTCCCATCCATCCCGATATGCAGGCTCGTCTGAATGAGATAAAGGACCGGGAAGATTTCAGACCCGTGGCGCCCGTCGTGCTGGAGGACGAGGCGGATCAATGGTTCGAAAACGCAGGCTATTCCCCTTTTATGCTGTTCGTCAACAGGGTAAAGGCGGACAAGGCGGATATGATACCCGCCGTCCGGCATGTGGATGGTACGGCCCGTATCCAGACGGTGAATCGCCTGCAGCACCCATCCTACTATGACCTGCTGCAGGAATTTAAAAAGCGCACCGGCGTCCCGGTCCTGGTCAATACCTCCTTCAACACAAGGGGAGAGCCCATCGTATGCTCGCCCCGCGATGCCATCGAGTGTTTCTGGACCTCGCCCTTCGATGCGCTGGTGATCAATTCCTTTTTATTGGAAAAATAAGAGCTATGGAAATATGCGTGTCGGTCGTCATTCCAACCTATCAGCGTCCGGAGCTGCTGAACAGCTGCCTGGATGCTCTGCTTCGACAGGACTTTCCGGAAGGACTGTTCGAGATCATCGTCGTCACGGATGGCCCTGATCCTTTGACAACCACGTCCGTCGCGGGACGGGAAGACTGGTTCCTGTTCCGCGTGTACTCCACGGAAGAGAAAAAAGGCCCCGCAGCCGCCCGTAACCTGGGCTGGCGGATGGCGGCGGGACGGCTGGTGCTCTTCACCGATGACGATTGCCTTCCCGGCAAATACTGGATCCGGGCCTACTGGCTGGCTTACCAGATCTGCCTGCAGTTCAATGTCGACAACTGGTCATTCGGACCCGCGCTTGCCTTCAATGGTCCCATATCCGTCCCCCGCTCAGAAAGGCCCACCGACTACGAACGGAATACGGCCGGCCTCGAGACAGCGGAATTCGTGACGGCCAACTGCGCCTGCTCCCGTACAGCGCTGGAGTTGGTGGACGGCTTCGACGAATCCTTCACCATGGCCTGGCGGGAAGACAGCGAGCTGGAATTTAAATTCATCAAGGACGCCATACCCATTCTCCATGTTCCCGCGGCCCGCGTGGTCCATCCCGTCAGAAAGGCCGGCTGGGGCGTCAGCCTGAAGGAACAAAAAAAAAGCATGTTCAACGCCCTGTTGTACAAGAAACATCCCTTCCTCTTCCGGAAAAAGATCTATCCCCACCCACTGTGGAGCTATTATATCATCGCCATCAGCGCCCTGACAGCCATTATAGCCGCCCTGTTTCAATTTTGGGTATTGACGGTGGCCGCCGCCGCCATATGGGCCGGCCTGACGACAGCCTTTGCAATAAAAAGACTTTCCGGAGCGTCGCGGAGCTTTTCGCATATCACGGAAATGATCCTCACGTCGATGGTCATCCCATTCCTTTCCATTTACTGGACTGTATATGGAGCCATCCGCTATAAAACTTTTTTCTTATGATGGACGAGTCACCAGAGAAAATAGCCATTTTCCGGGCATTGCAGCTGGGGGACATGCTTTGCGTCATCCCCGCCGTACGCGCCCTGCGACGCGCCATGCCCGATGCAGAGATCACACTGCTGGGTCTTCCCTGGGCAGGTGAATTCGTAAAAAGATTCGACATGTACTTCGATCGCTTTATTCATTTTCCCGGCTATCCCGGGCTGCCCGAGCAGGAATACGACGAAGCAGCCTGGCGCTTTTTTTTGGGGGAAATGCGGGCGGAAGCCTTTGACCTTCTCCTCCAAATGCAGGGCAATGGCACCATCGTCAACGATCTGCTCGGGCAGTTTGGCGCCCGGCGGCTGGCAGGATTTCACAACAAGGACAGCAGGGTCATGAGTCCCTGGTTCGTGGAATATCCCACCCAGCTCCACGAGATAGAAAGACATCTTGCCCTGATCCGACATCTCGGGATCCCCGACGACGGTACTGAAATGGAGTTCCCGCTCAAAGAAGAAGATTATGAAGCATATGCCGCGCTCAACCTGCCCCTGCGCGCGGGACACTACGTCTGTATCCATCCGGGGTCGCGGGGCGGCTGGCGGCAATGGCCGCCCTCCCATTTCGCCTTGCTGGCAGACCATTGCGCGGACAGGGGCTTCGACATCGTCATCACCGGCACCGGTGCGGAGAAGGATATTACAAGAGAGGTGTTGAAATGCCTTCACCATCCAGCCATCGACCTGACAGGACACACCGGGCTGGGCGCTATGGGCGTATTGCTGAAGGATGCTTTCCTGCTCATCGCCAACTGCACGGGCGTCTCCCATATGGCGGCAGCCCTGCACACTCCTTCCCTGATCATCAGCATGGATGGAGAGCCCCGCCGCTGGGCGCCGCTGGATACGCGGCTCCATAAGACCATCGACTGGACCACCCATCCGGGCATCGGCGAGACGCTCCTGCAGCTCAATACCCTGATCCTGGACAGAACCCCGCTGGCCGTAGGTGGAATAATATAACGCCTATGAAGAACTGGACGCCAAAGACAAACCTCACGGAAGAAGAGGTTCGCAAAGGACTGGGAATGGTCATCGGGGATGGCCTGGCGGCGGAGGCCATGACGACCCTTACGGGCGGCGCCTTCCTCGTGGCGATGGCACTGCTCCTGGGCGCCTCCAACTTTCAAATTGGGTTACTGGCCGCCATGCCCACCTTTACCAATATTTTTCAGCTGCTATCCATCTGGCTGGTGGGCAAGTTCAACAATCGCCGGCTCGTGGCGGTAGGCTGTGCGTTATTAGCCCGCATCCCACTGGTGCTGACAGGACTCATGGCCCTCACCTCCCATACTTCCGTCAGCGTGCTGATGTCCCTGCTGTTCTTCTATTATTTTTTCGGCTCCATAGCCGGCCCCAGCTGGAATTCCTGGATGAAGGACCTGGTGCCGGAAACAAATCTCGGCAGCTATTTCGCGCGCAGGACGCGCCTGTCCCAGATCCTGAACGTAACGCTCAGCCTGATCCTCGCCTTTCTGCTGGATTATGTCAAAAGAGATCATCCCTCCGCCGAGCTCACCACCTATGCCCTTTTCTTTATCGCGGGCGGCATCGTAGGCATCACGGGAGCTTTCGTCCTTTCACGGGCGCCCGAGCCACGCTCTTCTCTCTCCGGGGTGCATTTGATCAGACTCCTGCGACGCCCATTGACGGATGGCAATTTCAGCCGCCTGCTGCGCTTCAACGCCGCCTGGACATTTGCGCTCAACCTGGCCACGCCCTTCTTTACGGTGTATATGATCAAAGCCATGGGCCTGCCTATGTCCTATATCGTCGGCCTCACAATCCTCGGACTGCTCAGCAGCATCTTCACCATCCGCACCTGGGGCAAGCTGGCAGACCGCTACAGCAATAAGACCATCATCGCCATCGGAAGCCCCATCTATATCCTCTGCCTCATCGGCTGGTGCTTCGTAGGCATTTATACCCGCGAATACGCCAACCTCATCCTGCTGGTCCTCATTCACATCGTCAGCGGCATCGCAACGGCCGGCATCAACCTGTCCCTCACCAATATAGGATTGAAGCTGGCCCCGAGAGAAGACGCCATCGTATACCTTTCCACACAAAATATCATTACGGCCTTCTTCTCTTCTCTGGCGCCCCTCCTGGGCGGCTGGCTGGCCGACTTCTTTACCAGCCGTCACCTCCATATCACCGCTCAATGGACAAGCCCAACGTACCAAAAGACATTTCGCCTTCTCATGCTGCACGAATGGAATTTCCTCTTCCTCATCGGAGCTTTCTTTGCATTGATCGCCATTCAGCTGCTGGCCGCCGTGAAAGAGACAGGCGAAGTGGAAAAAGAAGAAGTGGTCCGCATCATGCGTTCCAGCATCAAGAGCAATCTAAGGGAATATTTCATCATCGGCAATATCATCACCTGGCACGAACAGCTGCGGGCCATGCTGCGAAAGAGAATGCTCCGATGATCCCATGGCATATGCTTTGAGGCGTTACAAAAAAAATTTTATGACCATGAGCAAGCAAATCACACGCCGCAAAGCCATCGGCGGCATAGGCACCGGGCTGGCTGCATTAACTATAGTACCTGCATTCGCCTCGCCGGCGTCAGCGCATTCTTCTTCGGGAACAGCAGCTGATCTGGAAGACCCGACGACAAAATATCCTCGTCCTCCCTTCAATGCGCAATCGCAGCCCTGGCCGGGTCTCGCTGGCAAAATGGATCCCAGGCCGGATCATGGTGAAAAAACGTATAAGGGGTCGGGCCGTCTGGCAGGCCGCAAAGCCCTCATCACCGGAGGGGACTCGGGTATGGGCCGGGCCGCAGCCATTGCCTTTGCCCGGGAAGGCGCCGATGTCGCCATCAACTATTATCCAACGGAAGAGCCCGACGCACGCGAGGTCATCGATCTGATCAAAGCCGAAGGCCGCAAAGGAATACCTATCCCCGGCGATCTGCGCGATGAAGCATTTTGCACGCGACTGGTGCAGGAGGCCGTAAACGGCCTGGGCGGATTGGACATCCTCGTCAACAATGCCGGAAGACAGCAGGCGCACGCTTCCATTCTCGACATATCCACCGAACAGTTCGATTGGACCATGAAGACAAATATCTATGCGCCATTTTGGATCATAAAAGCGGCTCTCCCACACCTGAAGCCGGGCTCGGTCATCATTGGCACCACCTCGGAACAAGCCTATGACCCTTCTGCTGACCTGTACGATTATGCGCAGACAAAGGCGGCCACCATGAACTATGTCAAGTCCCTTGCCAAACAGCTGGGCCCAAAAGGCATCCGGGTCAATGGCGTAGCGCCAGGCCCTATCTGGACTCCCCTGCAGGTCAGCGGCGGCGCCACTATGGAGAAATTGAAGAACTTCGGCGGACAGACACCCCTGGGAAGACCCGGCCAGCCCGCCGAGCTTGCCTCGGTGTACGTACAGCTGGCCAGCAATTCCGGCAGCTTTGCCAACGGCCAGGTATACGGCGCAGCCGGCGGCTCGGGACAGCCTTAATTTACTGCGTCTTTATCCCTTTTTCCTTCAAGGCACGGTAGACGACCGTCAGCATCTCGCTCTTGATGGTCTGTATGCTGGCGATATCCACCACCCAGGCATGGATCACCACGCTTAGCGTCTTCTCCGTCGCCGTGGCCAGCAACACTTTCGGCGGACTCTCCTTTGAAAGACCATGATGCCCCTTCAGCGCCTCTACGATAATACCATTGATCTCCTCGAAGCTATGTCCGGCCTCGATATTGACAGGCATCTCGACCCTTACCTGGTTATTGCGTACGGTCCAGTTGATCACCTCCCCGGACAGCAGGTCCGCATTCGGCATAATGATCTCCGTGCCCTCTTCCGTCACCAGCCTGCTGCTGCGAATGCCCATATTTCGCACAATCCCTTTTTTGCCGTTGAGCTCGATAAAATCCCCGATCTGAAAAGGACGCTCGAAAATAAGTATGACGCCCGAGACAAGGTTGTTGACGATGT
>Ga0207667_10000518_pt1 | contig 50833 bp, 39 predicted proteins | sample KBSCornC52_FD_184301 | JGI IMG/M metagenome (GOLD analysis project Ga0207667, IMG submission 184301) | Corn rhizosphere microbial communities from Kellogg Biological Station, Michigan, USA - KBS Corn C5-2 (SPAdes) (version 2) | ecosystem: Host-associated > Plants > Roots > Rhizosphere > Soil ... | reverse complement strand
AGCGGGGCCGATCACCCCGTCACCACCATCTTCTACGCGCTCACGCTTTGGATCGGCCTTCCGTTCATTGCGCTCGGGGCCACTAGTCCCCTTCTGCAGTACTGGTGGTCGCGGGTTGAGGCCGGACCGGTTCCCTACAAGCTGTTCGCGCTTTCCAACCTCGCCTCACTGCTAGCCCTGGCTGCGTACCCAGCGCTGATCGAGCCAAAGTTCACGCTCCATGAACAGCGTGTGGGGTGGTTGTGGGGGTTTTGCTTCTTTGTCGCGCTCGCCGCCGGCCTCACGCTGCGTTCGCGCTCGGCAATAAGCAGCGCCACGCCGCAGCCCGCTGATGCCGAAGTAGTTGCTGACCCCGAAGAGGCTGCGCCACCCACCTGGCACAAATGGCTTTGGTTTCTGCTGCCCATGGGCGCATCGATGCAACTGGCAGCAATCACCAGTTTCATTACGTCGAATTTAGCCGCCATCCCGCTATTCTGGATCCTGCCGTTGAGCGTCTATTTGCTTTCGATCATCATCGCGTTCGAGTATCCGCGCCTGCTGCCGCCATTGATCGTCGCGCGTTCTTTCGCAGTCATGCTGGCCAGCACCATCTATATGGTTTCGCGGGTTGACGTTACCCTGCCGCTGCGACTCGGGATTGCCTTCGTGCTCATCGAGCTGTTTTTGGCAGGGCTGTTTCTTCACAGCCAGGCATACCTGCTGCGCCCGCGGCGCGCCTCTGAATCCACTATGTTCTACCTGTTGTTCGCCGCTGGAGGCGCGGTTGGTTCATTCGTTGTGGCGCTGGTGTTCCCGGCCGTATTTTCGTTCAACTACGACATCGCCGTTGTCTGCTTCTTTACTTCGCTACTGGTGCTGGCATGCCTTTGGCATTCGGGCTGGACCGTCCGATTACTCTGGGTGACGGCCACTGTCATCATGCTCTTTGCCTCCGTCCGGCTGCACTTCGCATACGAGCAGAACACCCTAGTGGCTGTGCGCAATTTCTACGCAGCGCTGCGCGTCAAGCAAACGAATTTCGACGACGCCAAGCTACGCACCCTCACCAATGGAACCATCCAGCACGGAACCCAGATCTGGGGCACCGAAGCGCAACGAAAAACGCCCACAACCTACTATGCAGAAGATTCGGGCATTGGATTTGCCCTCCGCGACTGCTGCACGGGCCGCGCGCGCAATATCGGGGTCATCGGCCTCGGCGCGGGAACTATCGCCGCCTACGGCCGTCCCGGTGACCGGATTCGTTTCTACGAGATTAACCCGGCCGTAATCCCCATTGCACAAAACACCTTCACTTACATTCGGGAGTCGGCCGCACAAATCAGCTTCGCCATCGGCGACGCCCGTGCCTCTCTATCGCGTGAGGCTCCGCAGCACTTCAATGTGCTGGCAGTCGACGCGTTCTCAGGCGACGCCATTCCCCTGCACCTGCTCACCGCGCAGGCACTTGAACTCTTTCGCCATCATCTGGCCGCGGGTGGCATCATCGCGTATCACATCTCCAATCAACATGTGAATCTGGAGCCTGCCATCGCCTTGCTCGCGCAAAACGCAGGCATGCACGCCGTACGGGTTAGCAGCCTTGCCAGCGATCGCAGCGGCGCATTCGGCTCAACATGGATACTGCTCAGCAACGATCCGGCCTTCTTTGCTATGCCGGAGGTGGCTGAACATTCCAGGCCAGCGGAACCGCGCCCCGGCCTGCGCCTCTGGACTGACGATTATTCGAGTTTGCTGCCGGTACTCCGCTGATATAGCAAGAGAGAATCCCGGCGAGCGCCCGTCTCATTTACTCTCGTTCATCTCTGCCAGTAGGCTTTCGACCTCAGTCGCCCGTCTTGGTAGTTCGGGCACTTGCCCGCCCTATGCCAAGCCCGGTAAAGTGAGTCCATTCGGCGCTTCACCGAAACTGCTTTCCCGGTGACTCGCCATGACTCCTCGCCATACAGCTTCCCTAAAGGACCTTGCATGTCTTCCACGCCCGTTCATCCCGTCGGCTCTCAGGATATCGATTCCACACTGCGCGAACTTCGGCTCTTCCCGGCACCATCCGAATTCAGTACGAAGGCTCACATCAGCAGCCTGGAGCAGTACGAAACTCTCTATAAGGAATCGGTTGCAGACCCTGAAAAGTTCTGGGCAACGGTGGCCGAGGACCTGCACTGGTTCAAAAAATGGGACAGGGTGCTCGATTGGAATCTTCCGGTAGCCAAGTGGTTTGTGGGCGGCAAGTTCAACCTGAGCTATAACTGTGTCGATCGGCATGCGCTCGGGGCCCGCGCCAGCAAGACCGCGCTCATCTGGGAAGGCGAGCCCGGCGAGGTTCGCCGCCTGACCTACGCGGAGCTGCACGTTGAAGTACAAAAGTTCGCCAACGTGCTCAAGTCTCTGGGAATTGGCAAAGGCGATCGTGTCGCAATCTACATGGGCATGACGCCGGAGCTGGCCATTGCCCTGCTGGCATGTGCGCGCATCGGTGCTATCCACTCCGTCATCTTTGGTGGATTTGCTGCCCACGCCATCGCCGACCGCGTCAACGACTCTTCCTGCGTGGCCGTTATTACGCAGGACACAAGCTATCGCCGCGGCAATGAAATCCAGCTGAAGCGAACCGTTGATGAGGCCATGGCCGCATGCCACACCGTGAAGAACGTCATCGTGTATCGCCGCACGGGCTCGCCTGTCGAAATGACAGCCGGCCGCGACCACTGGTGGCACGAACTGATGGCGAAGGCCGCTCGCGACTGCACGGCCGAGCAACTGGATTCTGAAGATCCGCTCTACATCCTGTATACTTCCGGCACCACTGGCAAACCAAAAGGTCTGGTACACACCACTGCCGGTTACGCTGTGCAAACGTATATCACCACCAAGCTTGTCTTCGATCTGCGCGATGAAGACGTCTTTTGGTGCACGGCCGACATCGGCTGGGTTACCGGTCACTCGTACGTGGTCTACGGACCACTGCAGAACGGCGCCACGGTGCTGATGTACGAAGGCGCGCCTAACTTCCCGGATTTTTCGCGCTTTTGGAAAATCGTGGACGACCATAAAGTGAGCGTCTTCTACACGGCTCCTACGGCCATCCGTGCATTTATGAAATGGGGAGACGAGTACGTGGAAAAATACAAGCTCGATTCCCTGCGCCTGCTCGGCACGGTGGGCGAGCCCATCAACCCCGAGGCGTGGATGTGGTACCGCGAGAAGATCGGACACAATCGCTGCCCCGTAGTGGACACGTGGTGGCAGACAGAAACGGGCGCTATCATGATTGCGCCTATCCCCGGCGCCGTAGCCGCCAAACCCGGCTCCGCAACGCGCCCTTTCTTCGGCATCCAGCCTGAAGTCGTCACGCGGCGAGGTGAGCCCGTGCCTGCGGGCAGTGGCGGCCTGCTGGTGATTCGGAAACCATGGCCCGCCATGGCTCGCACCGTTTACGGCGACCCGGAGCGCTACCAGAAGACCTACTGGAGCGACGTCCCGGGATGTTACTTTACAGGCGACGGCGCACGCCAGGATGCAGACGGCTATTTCTGGCTGATGGGCCGCGTCGACGACGTAATCAATGTCAGCGGGCACCGCCTCGGCACCATGGAAGTGGAATCGGCGCTGGTAGCGCATCCCAAGGTTGCTGAAGCCGCAGTCGTGGGCCGGCCTGACGATCTCAAAGGCCAGGCAATCTCCGCCTTCGTTTCGCTTGAAAGCGGCAATCAGCCAAGCGAAGAGTTGAAAGATGAACTGCGCAAGTGGGTCTCAACGGAGATCGGTTCTCTGGCCCGGCCAGACGACATCCGTTTTACGGATTCACTGCCAAAGACACGCTCCGGCAAAATTATGCGCCGCCTGCTCCGCGAGTTGGCTACTCACGGCGAAATCAAAGGCGACGTCACCACGCTCGAAGATTTCACCGTGATCGCCAAGCTGCGCGAAGCGGAAGAAGGATAACGATGAGTGCCGGACGTCCGCGGCTTCTGCGATACCAGGTGGCCACCAGCCTCGATGGTTTTATCGCTGGGCCAAACGGCGAGTAGGACTGGATTGCATCAGACGAATCGTTTGACTGGGATGCATTCTTAAGCCAGTTCGACACTCTCCTGATGGGCCGCAAGACTTATGAACTCGCCATGAGTCAGGGCTCTGTGCTCAAGTCTATGGGCAAGGCCGTCGTAGTCATCTCCACAACCCTCGATCCGTTGCAGCACCCGGATGCAACGATCGTAGCGACCGACGTGGCAAATGCAATTGCGCAGCTCAAGCGCCAGCCCGGCAAAGATATCTGGCTGTTCGGTGGCGGGGCGCTCTTCCGGACAATGCTCGATGCCGGCCTGGTGGATCGAGTCGAACTGGCTGTATCGCCCATTCTGCTTGGCAGCGGTGTGCCCGTTCTTCCGCCAGGCCGAAGTTGCCCGCTGCGTCTTGTTGAAAGCAGAACACTGCCGAGCGGAATGCTGATACTTACTTACGAACTTGCACAGTAGAGACCTTTGCGAGGAGGAAACTGATCTAAGTAGTTCCGTTGGATGATGGCAAACTTCCGTCTTGCCCCCACCAGCCGAGTGGTGGCAAAACATTCGTTTCGGGACGCGATTGCTCAAGAAACATCCGGCGTCAAACGCGGCAATGGTGCTCGCACTAGCATTAGGGATTGGGATGAATGGTGCGGTATTCACATTTGTGAATGCGCTGCTGTTGTGGCCACCACAGGGAGTGCAAGGGATCAACAAGCTCGTTGAAGTTAGCAATCTGAAGACCGGCGGCATACAGAGTTACCTACCCTTCAGCGATCCCAATTACGCGTACTACCGTGATCACACGCAATCGCTAGAAGGTTTGAGAGTGTTAGCGATTCCTCGAGACGCCGGTGTAATACCAACGATTGACTGGCGAGCTTCGGCACCGGCAGGCTTTAGAACCATCGGTTCGCTACCAGGAACGAAGCCCGATTGACCTGCATGGATCACGAAGGTTGTCTTCGGTGTTCGCAGGCATTGTGCGCCGTGCAGCAAATATCAAGCCTCGGAGCCCGGATGCGTGTGGACGGGCGTACCCGTTATGGTTGAAGCCTCCACACTTTCAAAACACTAACGAGGATGATTTCGTCTATGTGTGCCGTTTGGCGAGAAACGCGAACCCATTCAACTACGAATAGAATTCACCCACCAATCGCGAAAAGGATGTAGAACATTTCGCGGAACGGCGATTCGTGATCATTTGGCATGACAAGGGCCCACTCTCCTCGGGAGACATGGACGTTGCGCAGTCGCCAGGTTGATTTTCCCCAGGAAGACGTTCCAGCTCATCTGTGCCGAAACCTAATGTCACCGCTTCGTTTGCGCAGTGGTATGACACATCAGAATCTATTTTTCTTCCACATATGTGCCACAAGCAATCGATTCCGGCAGCACACCCGACAGGACAATATCTGCTGTCAGCGCGTTTCTCAGGCTGGAATGCCCGACGAGTTGTGTACTATTGGAGGTAAGAGAAACTCGTATGAGATGAGTTCTTGATGGGGTGAGGAAAGGCGCATGCGGCGGAGCAGATCGTGAGTCTGCTTCCGCAGGTAGCATTGGCCGTGTCGAACAGAAAGAAGATGCCGGTGGTCTACCAGGAAAGGTGAACTCGGGCTCATTCGACTAGATTACAATTGATAGTATTAGAGTGACGTATAGACAATACTACAAAGACGCCAATAAATCTAAAGTAACTTGCGTTGGAAACTATAGTGCTATATCCTCAAAATCACTGAATCACTTTTGTTGCTTGGACATTTACTGAGGTGAAGTAAATGGAAGAGAGTTATTGTCTTCCTTCTCGGGCCCAAGCTGCAATAAAAGCTTGTGCTTCTGATTCCAAGGAACCAGTCCCGCTCGCCAGATGCAATATCCAGGGTGATAAGCCGTTCCTCCGCCTGGACATACGCTTTAAAGCCTTAATCGCGCTGGCTTCCTTCCTGTTTGCCGTGGTACTCATCGGCTGCAGCGCATCCGGTTTCCAGCAGACAGCAGCACAACAAAACTCATCGGTGCCAGGGACATTTCAGACTTCAAGTGACGCCGTTGAGTTTGGGACTGTAGATGTGGGGCAGGTCGCAAATTCCAGCGTCACTTTAGTGAATTACGGTTCCACCGCAGTCAATATCACGGACCTGAAAATCGACGGTAACGATTTCGCGGTGACGATTTCAACGAGTCTGCCTCTATCGGTCGCGGCCAATGGCGGGACATTTACCGTGCCTTTGCAGTTCCGGCCGAAGGGCGCCCGCGACTCGGCGGGGATACTGAGTGTTACCACTTCTTCTTCAACGACCTTTGCCACTGCTTCCTCGATAACCTTTAACACTCCTTCTACAACTAGCTCCTCGCTCAAAGTCAAGCTTCATGGAAAAGGCGCCGTATCCTCTGGAACGGGTGGTCCCGCACTGAGCTCCGTTTCGTGTGGCCAAACTTCCATTACCGGCCCGGCCAGCGACAGTTGTACGGTTACCCTCAACGCGGCTGCCGGCAGCAGTGGATTTGTCGTCAACCTCACATCAGACAACAGTGCGGTGACTGTGCCAGCGTCAATGACCGTGCCCGCCGGAGCCACGAGCGCCGGATTCACGGCTACCATAATCGCAGTTAGCACCTCGCAGAATGCCACGCTGACAGCCTCAGCTGTTGGCATATCCACGTCTCTGACGCTTCAGCTCAATGCCTCTGCTCCGGTAATTGCTTCGACTCCCACCCTGTCATTGAGCACCGCGAACATCGCCTTCGGAGACGTAGCCGTGAACACTCTGGCTTCGCAAACCCTTACTCTTTCTTCGATCGGCACAACCGCTGTGACCGTGAATTCAGCCACCATGACGGGCACGGGCTTCTCCATCTCCGGAATGAGTTTCCCCTTGACTCTGAACCCAGGGCAGAGTGCCTCTCTGACTGTCCAGTTTGATCCTACTGTCAGCGGAGCTACCAGCGGCCAGATTCTGATTAGCAGCAACTCATCCACGAGTTCATCGACGACGGTCAGCTTAAGTGGCACCGGAGTGGCGGTCCCCAGCGCAATCTCCTGTATCAGTTCATCCTTAACCGGAGCCGGAACCGATGCATGCACCGTGATCCTTAATGCGGCCGCTCCCAGCAATGGGACGATTGTCAATCTGAGTAGCAACAATACTGCAGTAATCGTTCCCGCTTCTGTAACCATTGCGCCCAGCACAACAAGCGTCACCTTTTCGGCCACAGTCTCGGCGGTAAGCACGACTCAAACAGCTACCCTCACCGCAACTGAAGGAGGAGTTTCCAAGTCATTTGCCTTGCTGTTGAATGTTAGCCAGGCGACGCTTAGCGCCGTTTCCTGTATCGCATCCACGATGACCGGTTCGGGCACGGACGCCTGCACTGCCACGCTGAGCGGGCCGGCAACCGGCAGTGGACTGATCGTAAATCTCTCAAGCAGTAATACGGCTGTGACGGTTCCCGCTTCTGTCACCATCCCCGTCAACGCCACGAGCGTGGGGTTTTCCGCCGCTGTTTCAGCAGTTAGCACCACACAGTCCACAACCTTGACCGCGAGTTCAGGCAGCATTTCCAAAACATTCGCGATTCAATTGAACGCCAGTGGCCCAACGCTGAACATCAATACAAGCAATATTAATTTTGGTAGCGTAACTCTCAACACGACAGCAACGCAGTCCATCACACTCAACTCTTCCGGCACGTCTGCGGTGACGGTGAACTCAGCCACCGTGACTGGCGCCGGTTTCAGCCTTACAGGAGCTGCTTTCCCCTTAACTCTTAATCCAGGCCAGATTGCGTCTCTGAACGTAGCGTTCGATCCGACAGTCGCCGGCTCGGTATCCGGAAAGGTAACTATCTCCAGCAATTCCTCAAGCAACCCCAGTGCAACGGTCAGCTTGAGTGGGACCGGGTTGGCGGCTTCCTATCAGGTCAATTTGAGCTGGAATGCACCGAGCAGTTCGCCTGATCCGGTGGCTGGATACAATGTCTACCGTGCGCCGGCCGGAACCGGGTCCTATCAAGTGCTGAATTCAAGCCAGAATACCGTAACAAGTTATTCAGACACCACGGTCCAAAGCGGGAAGTCGTACGATTACGTGGTGAAAAGTGTGGATGCAGCGGGGGTTGAAAGTGCAGCTTCCAACATCACAACAGCGACGATTCCATAGCGCAACGGTTTCATGATGACTGGCTTAAGAAGAAAACCATCAACCGGCATTAGAGAGTGCCGATGAATATATGGAAGAAGAGCAGAGAAGCGTATGAATAGCATTGTCGCTTGTTTCGCAGTGGCTCTTGAAGTTTTCTTGAGCGCCTGGCGCTCGATAATCGTAGCTCTTTCTCCCAACTCTCTTGTACCAATGAGCTATCATGAGCTCAAAGCTAACCTAGAGGTGCGTCGAATGCCTCAGTCGTGTAGAGTGCGCTTAAGTGCCGTCTCCTATGCGTTTGTCATAGCCACGCTTACAGCGACCGTTGTATCATTTGCGGCAAATGCTCAGACCCTAGTCACGTCAGATTCCGCACTTAACACCGGCGCTGCTGCATCGACTTCCTATAGTGCCCCCGGAACGAGCGGCACCAATGCGCCGGTACATCTGGCCACAAACTCTTCCAAAAACCTATGGTTGCTATACAACAATCCGTGGGGGATAAAAAGCGGAAGCGGCACCATGTCACAAACTTACGATGGAAATGGATCGATTACTACCTCAATCAACCTCACCGGATTGCCGGGAGGAGGCGTCGACGCCTATCCATTTGTTCTCTATGGATGTGACCCATGGATGGACTGTTTCCAGGACCAGGGACCACAATTTCCGAAGCAGCTTTCCGCGATGTCTTCCCTGATGGTTGACATCAAATACTCAATGACCGGCACTATCACAGGGAGCGATATTGATCTCCTTTTCGATGAATGGGTGTGTAATTCAAGTACTCCCTCGGACAGCTCACAGTGTCTCGAAATTGAGGTCCTACCGTATTACAGTTTTGTATACTTCGGCGGCGGTACTTTCATCAAGACCATTAATGAGCCGGTGACATTAAACGGTGTCACAACTACATTCAGCTTTGATGAGTACGTTGGCGGGACCAACGTACTCTTCTATCCTCATACCATGCCCGGGATTCCTTCTGGAGAATTGAAATTCAATCTGCTCGATTTACTTAAGGCAGGAGTTACAGCTTTCGGAAATAACTCTTATCAATACCTGGCAGGGATTGAGCTAGGAACTGAGTTCGGAGCGAGTTCAACGCAGAAGTATACGCTCACGCTTAGCAAGTTCGAGATCGACCAATCCTCGGGCAATCAGCCTCCGGCGCCAACGAATCTGACCTCCGTAGTGGCTCCGTGAGCTCTGCGCTTCAAATCCGCCTCAGCGGCGACCATTATGAGGGATGGTTAGCTTTCTCTGTGGGATCTTGAAGGGTTCGGCCTTTGTGCACACCAAAAAGGAATTAATGCGAAGCTGCAGCGATGATGTTCTTATCATCAAACCAGGTGACACTGTAATTATGTTGCTGAAGGTAGTCCAACACAGCATCTCGTGAAAAACCGGCCCTACGCTGCAACTGATCAATCAATTCCGCGAAAATAACTACATTGCTCCGCGCTAGCAATCGCTCAGCACCATGTAATACCTGAAGTTCTGCGCCTTCGACGTCGATCTTCAGCACAACAGGTCTACGATCCAACGAAAGCCTCTCGCAATAAGCATCGAGAGTCATTGTTGCGACGCTGACGTTTTGGCCTTCACCATAAAGAGAACTCGCTCCGGGATTATCGCCAGACATTTCATGAAAATTCGCAGTCCCGATAAATTCAGAGACCGCGCATTCATTAACTGTAACGTTTGCCAGGTGATTATATTTGACGTTATGCCGGAGAGCATCTGCCGTGCTCCGATTGGCTTCAAAAGCATGAACTTCGCGGCAGCGCGTGGATGCCATGAGTGAGTACTGGCCAACGTGCGCACCGACATCGAAGAAGATCGATTCCGGCTTGAGCGCTTGTCGTACTGCTTGAACCATTTCAGGTTCGTACCAACCATTAACCGCTATGTGATAGCAGACTAGATCACCTAAAAAGCCCCTCACATGCATGCCATTTCCGAGGCGAAAGCTAGACGCAATTCTTCCACCACAACGTGCAATAAGTTCAGTGAATATCCAGCGCTGCGGAAGAATTCGAGAGAATGTGCGAAGCAAAGTCCGACAGACGAGAGGATAGCGTGAGGCCAGATATAGTAATCGGGAACGCATAGCCAATGACCTTCAAAGATCCGAACGCAAGGTGAGCGAGAGCTTCACCCGCAGGGCGACGGCCGGGACGGCCGAGTTAGGTGCGCCCCATAAAAAACGGAGAGAAGAAATCTTCTCTCCGTTTTTTTTGGGGCGCGGCGGCTGGTTTGTTTTTATTGTCCTGAACCAGTTAATGCAACACTCTGTGGGCTGTTTGTGGCATTATCCGTAAACCTCAAGGTGGCCGATTGCGTTCCGGTTGACGCTGGCTTAAATGTCACATTAATGACGCAACTCGCGCCCACGTTTAGTTTTGCGGGAGCTGTGCCACAAGTGGTGCTTGAGACACTGTATCTGTTTGCGTTAGTTCCGGTGATGCTCCAAGAGAGGTTGAGGAGCGCACCCGTTCCGGTATTTGAAATGGTTTCTGCAAGCGTTGCAGTTCTTCCCCGGTTTACGCCGCCAAAATTGAGGCTGCTAGGACTCAGCGTCACAGTTGGCGAGTTCACTGTTTGCGAGACACCGGCAGATGTACTGCTGTTGAAATTGCTATCTCCGCCATAGCGGGCGGTAAGTGTGCTAATCCCCGCATTTTGGAAGGTGATTGAGCAGCTTCCTGCTCCAGACGACAGAGTGCCCGTGCAAGATTCACCTGTGCTCGCGTTCACGGTGACTGACCCAGTAGGTCCAGCCCCAGTTCCCTTGACGGAGAAGCTTATGGCTACCGCTTGCTGGCGTGAGGAAGGATTAGGCGAGAGCGAAGTTATGGCAGCAGTGCTCCCGGCCTTGGATGCTGATGTCAATTGCGTTATCGGTGAGGGCGACGTGTATTTGATATCCCCCGCCCAAGTGGCTGATAGCGTACATGTCCCCGTGCCACTGATCATTGTAACTAGAGCATTGGCATTCGCCGGTGTTCCGCTGACTGTGCCAACCGTGCACACACCCGTGGTCCCCGTTATTTGCGGCATGGTGCTGGCATTTGTGGTGGCGTTAACGGTGAAGCTTGTGTTATACGCTGCGCTTGCCGGAGCACCGGTGAATGTTACAGTTGGAGTAAGCAGGTTAACCGCGAGACTTGCCGTGCCAATCACTGTCCCGGATGCCGCGGTGATCGTCGCAGAACCCGAACCTACCCCGGTCGCAAGACCAGCCGAGTTTATCGTGGCGACCGAAATGTTTGATGACGACCAATTCACGGAATTCGTGACGGTTCCCGTGGTCCCATCTGTGTAGGTGCCGGTCGCGGTGAATTGAACTGTCGAATTAGCGTTGATTTTTGCGGAAGTGGGACTGACGGAGATAGTGGCAATCACCGGGGTGTTAACGCTCCCCGCCGCGAAATTATCGAATATCACATCAGTAATGGGGGGAACATCTTGATTTGGGTCGATATAGTACAACCCCGGGTACCCATTTGTCAGACCGGACGTATCGGTTACGACGGCGATCGTCTTTCCGTTCACCTGCATCGTAATTGTGCTACCCATTACCTGGCACCAGATCAAGTCGTTCAGCATCGGGTTAATAGAGCTCAGGTAGAGGCTGCTGGGCGTGCCACCTGGAGCTAGACTCCAGATCCGATAATGTGAGTCGGACGGAAAATCCTGTGCATCCCAGCCGCACGCAATATAGCTTTCCGGCGTGCTGGGAATTATGTTACCTCGCAACTCAAGTGAGGCTTCCGGCGTAGAGTTGGGAGTTTTTGCCGCAACAACAGCCGTGGCAAATTGATCGGATGGGAACACTCCGTAGCCTGTATAGTTGGCGCAGTTTTGAGAGCCATATCCGCTCCCACCCGCTTGATTGTTTTGATACACCAACTTACTATATCCGCCACCGTCAAAGCCGCATCCCGTCCAATTCGATCCTAGATACGGACCGCCACTCCCCACGAAGGTGTCGTAAACAATTGGCGTATAACCGTCGCCGGCCAAGACTGTCATTGCCGCCGTGACGGTGTCTGGCCCAGAAGCACCCGTAATCGTCGCGTTTCCTGGGCTCGATCCGAATGCCGTACCCGTGATGTCGATGGGCGAAACCGATGTGTTCGAAGACGACCAATTGCTCATCGTTGCGGTCGTTCCATTCGCGTAAGTTATATTCCCGACGTATTGAACGAAGGCCCCAGTCGTAATCGTTGCCGATGCAGGAGTAATTGAACTGGAAACCACCGGAGGACCGCTCCCTGCCGAGAAATTGGCAAAGATCACGTCCGTACTTGTGGGCCCGCCGCCGTTGGGGTCAACATAATACAATCCCGGGTAGCCGCTGTTAATACCGGAAGTGTCGGTCACGGTTGTCACGACATTACCGTTGAGAGTCATTGAAACTGTGTTGCCAAGTATTTGGCATGTCACGACATCGTTAGTCGCCGGGACGATATTGCTTAACCATAGGCTGACCGGTCCAGGTGTTCCGGGCGCCAGACTCCACACCCGATAGTGATAATCAGCTGGGAAGTCCTGGGCATCCCAACCGCATGCAACGTAGGCCTCGTTCGTACTCGGGACCGCATTACCGCGAAGCTGAATGGATGCCTGTGGAGAGCTCGAAGGAGTTGGGGCTACGATCGTGACGGTTACGTACTGATCACTCGGAAATTCGCCGTAGCCGGTATAGAGAGCACAATCCTGGCCCCAGAAGCCACTACCGCCAGCCATATTGTTCTGGTAGACAAGCTTGTTATAGGCGCCATTGTTGTAGCCACAACCGGTCCAGTTGGAACCGAGATAGGTCCCATTAGTGCCAGAGAATCCGTCGCTGACGAGCTGTGTTTGAGCACAACAACTGCCGGCAAAGCTGAAGATTGCTAAACAAACGATTGTTACTGACAAGGGTCTCATCTCAATGCTCCTCCGAAGTGTGCAGGTCTTGCCTTGCTGTAAACAAGCTGCCGAGAGAATGTGAAACTCTCGCGCTTGTGCTGCTACTGCCCCACCTGCATGGCAAACAATGCCTGTTGTTTCTTTTCACAGCAGCGGTTGAACGGGGGGAAACGTCGGCTGGTTAAACTTGTCACTTCGCGGAACATGCCGGCAGCGAAGTGATAAACAGAGACGAAATTTCGAAGCTCGACAGAAGTATCTGGTTCGATGTCGTCGTTGGGACCGATCCTTCAGCTTGCTCGCGGCGAAGCCGAATTTGCCGCTTCAGCCGAAGCCGGTATTTTGCATGAGACCACTTCTTTGCCTGCCAATTCCGACTCAGACCCAAAAAGATAGTCGCTGCACGTAGTCACAGCAAACTCGCGAAGAATCTGTCGGATTTTCATTTCGGTCGGGCGCAGATTGATGTATGACTTGAATCGCCGGCGGAGGGACATCGGAATGCGTGGGTGATTGATGTCAATCTCACGCGGATGAATGTAAAAGCTCAGCGGAGCGCCGTTGGCTATTTGGCGCTTGCCCATGCGACGGATGATCGAGTAGTGGAAAAGGCGTAAGTATCCGCCGCCAAAGAAGCAGATCCTGAGCGGCCCGATTTCCGCAACACTTACTGGGAACTCAACCAGCCGGCCGACAACTACGAAATGGGGACGAGTCGGACTATCTGGACTACCTCCATGCCCTCGTCGCGCGGGGAATACTGAGGAATCATAGAGATACCCGCTGGAATAAACCTCGTCAAAAAACCACGGAGTAACCGCTGTTGATGAGAAACCCGGCGCACGATAGCCAATAACTCTGGTTCCACTAATGTCTTCGAGTAGTAAACGCGCTCGAAGAGCATCAGCTCGAAACTGTGTTTGTGTCATCTTATAGACGAGTTGATGTGAATAGCCGTGAGAAGCAATTTCATGGCCGCATGCAACAGCTTCACGAACTAAGTGCGGAAACCGCTCCGCAATCCATCCAAGAAAGAAGCAAGTTACTTGGCTTCCCTCTTCACTGAATAAATCCAACAGTCTGCGAAAGTTTCCTTCTACCCGAGACGGCAATCGGGGCCATGAAGTGATATCGGGCGCTTCGGCCACGTCGAGGATATGAAACCAGTCCTCAACGTCAACGGAGAAAGCACACTTCTTCGGTCCTTGCATGCGAGCCCCTTAGATACCTGGAATGTGTCGGATGAGCGCAGGCCCAAGAAGGTTTGTGAATGCCACCGGTAGCCGCCGCCAGATTCGGCTTGCCATCTGCATTCCTTCCGCCGGAGTTTCGGGCATAGAAGTATCGCGATTCATCCAGTAACCCCAATACAAATCGCTCGACACCGCGCCCCACTGCATTTTGAATTCGTAAGTGCCAGAGTCGCGGCTCGACCGCCCAAAATCCAGATACTTGTAGCCCCGTTCGGCCGCAAAACTCAAAACGCTCCAGTAAAGGAACATGTTAGGTTTCAGGCTGAGAAATTTTCGGTATGACGATGCCCATGCTACTTCCAATGTTCTGCGGAAGCCGATTATGAATGCGCCGGCGACTTCTTTACGGCCCAATCTGGTTATGCAAATATGGCTCTCGTTAGGAAAATGACGCAGAATTTCTGAGAAGAATCGTCGCGAATAAGCTGGAGAGCCGAGGTCATGCATGTTCTGCTGGTATACTTCGTAAAACTCTGGCAACAGCTCCGCGCCACCGAATTCCGGTACCATGCCATTCGTCATGGATTTCCGCACCAGGTTGCGGGTCTTCTTATCCAGTCTCCGCAACCGCTCATCAATATCCGCCTCAATGGTTAGAAGAGCACTGACCTTATCTCGCCTCAGCACCATCGGAAGATCATGCTGTTTGAGTTGACGCAGTTCCAGATAAATGGCGTCACTTCGCCGTGCGACGTCAACCGCTGATTCAAACAGCAGATTCTCGACCTTAGTGCTATCCGCAACAATGCCTCCGCCCTTCAGATGAGGCAGAGATGACAGATAACTCCTAAACATGCATTTCTGTTGTATGAGCGGTAGAATTCCCCGCACCGTACACCGTTGCTCGGCGAGCAGATAGATCCCCGGCCACCCAAAGACCTCCTTGAAGACTTGCTTCCATTGCCATCGGTGATAACTCGTGCAATCGGGATGTCCGTATACGAATTCGTCCCAGCGGTCTCTGTCGTCCCCAGTGCAAACATGAATTCGAATCTCGTCCACGATTACCTCAGGAGTCTCTCCACACCGTTATTTCCGCATAGATGTTTGCTGGCGCCCCAATCACATCATGTGGCATGCGAGCAGTACACTTAGAGTTGCGTGCTTAGATCTCCGCGATCACGAAGACACGCTGCGCTTACTGGACCTATGACGGGAGTAGAGGAACTATGGTTCTTGAACCTACTGCAAAGCTCGTGCGCCGGAAACCTCTTCCATATACCCGTAGATGTCGCAAATTGTGGTTAAAGGCGACTTAGGGTGTCGGTTACTAAGGAACACGGCATCGGAATACACATCGTCGGGGTGGTAGCCGTGCATACCATTTGGTAGCCAATTTCCGGAGTGAAAGTCGCTTCGATAAAACATCCAACCACTGTTGAGAAGGAAAATTACTTCTCCAAAGCGGTGGTCGGGGAAGTACACACCCAGTTCTTCGAGCTCTTCATCGCTGAGAACGCGCCCGCATTTTTGCTTAGCCAGGCACGCGTGCATGCCTTGACGTGCTTTCTCGTTGAAGAACCAAAAGCGCGCCATCGTCGAATCATAAACTCCAAGATAATCGTCAGGCATCTTCCACCCAAGCGCATCGATTTCCTTGACGAGGTCGAATCGATCGGTAACGGGTGCCATCCCATGATCTGAGCAGATAGCAATTGATGCGTTCGGGTCGAGACGCAGCGCAGTTTCAAAAAGGCGGCGCAGCTTCATTTCGTACTTGGCGAGCATGGATTGCAGCCGCTCCGGATGCACCCAGAACGCATGCAATTCCGCATCGAGCTGGCACAGATATACGAAGAAGAACTCCGCGTCGCTGTTTTCCAAGTCATTCTGCGCTCGTTCAAGGATCTGCTCATCATTCCAGTGATGATAAGAGTAAGCCCGATACGGAATGCCACCAGCTGCCAGATCGTCGAAAATAGAGTGGGCACCGGAGATGCCACCAGGTTCGTAAATGCACCTGCGTTCAACCCAATTGAAATATGGCATCAATGTTGGCTTTACGTAGCATTCAAATTGCCCTCCCATATGGAAAAAGCGGCGGCCGGCTTCCTTAATGAGCTTTTGAGATACGCGGTGGTTGACTAGCATATTGGGAAAATAGTGCAACCAGCGTAGCCAGGAAAATGGTGATCCCTTCGGGTCGTAGTAAAACAGGTTCCAATGACCGTGCTGACTTGGAACCCGGCCGGTAAGCAGGCTTGGAATCGCTCCTGAACTGAAACCTAACACGGTTCTTAGAGGCTGCCTGTAGGTAAGTACATCATCGAGGAACTTCCGCTCCTCAAGGATCTTCCACCCTAAAGCGTCGATGAGGACACAAATCGAGATCGGCCCCTCGCGAGCCACCATCTGAGACGCATCACATTCAGCGGTAGTCATTCAGCAATTCTCTTCTCAATCTACGGCGATCACTGCCCTGCCGTTGCGTTAGCCGATTCGAGGCTTGCTAATCCCAGTTCCCGAGCAGCATTGTCGTGGTAAAGCTTCCTCAAGACATCATCTGAAAGTCCAAGGCCGTAGATCTTCCAACCACCCTGCCATGGATATCCGGGATATTCAAAGCAATCGTCCTCAGTCTCAAGAAACCGAAAATATGTTCGATAACATTCTGTGGTCAGGCCGGTATCCATGCCAAACATGACGCGATCTTGAAACTGCCGCAGGAACCGGCTCGTATGGCGGGGTTGACGGCCAAGTTCCGCTATTCTTCCGCCCAATTCAACGCTTAAATTGGGATATCTCTCCATCCATTCTGTGACTTCTTCCAGGTTTTCCGAATGGTTCGCCATGTGCAATCCCCAGAAACGCGTATTGGGATGACGCTCGAAAATACGGTTTCGTTCGGCTAGAAGTTCCGCTTTGCTCGGGAGGGACTTACCAAAATAGCTCCAATCGGGATGCACGACCAGTTCCTGATACCGCTCATTGTGTCTGTCCATCCTGGCGAAGAATGCGTCCGGATCGGCTGTATGGATTGCTACGGGCATGCCAAGCTTACCCGCCCTCTCCCAAAGGCAATCTAACCTTGGGTCGTCAATGCCGACTCGCTCGCCTCGTCGATCGCGAACGGTTAGGCCGAGGTCCTTCAATACCTTCACTCCCATGGCTCCGGCCTCCCACGCGCGCTCGAGAGTTTCAAGGAGACAGTTCGGCTCGTCCAGTCGTGCGTAATCGATTTGGCAAAACACATAGAATCTTCCGGGGAACTTCTCTGTCAGGGAGCGCACTGAATTCAATAACTTCTCATCCCAGCCGCCAGTCAGGTTGATTGCGGTCTTCACGTTGGTTTCATCCATCACGTTGATAAACCGCTTCGGATCGACGTTCCGACGCATGACAATTCCATCGTTGAGATGACAATGCACGTCGATCACCGGAAATCGTGCACGCAGAACTTCTGTGACGGGAACCCGCAGCATTGCGTAAGGCTCATACTCCCGTAAGAGCAACTGATCGCGAGCTGGAGTTAGAACCCGATGATTGTAACCAATGTCCATTTGTTGGTCTGATGAGGTTATGGACGGCCTTACATGCCTATCAACTCGCGCCAGTGCGGATCGCACCTGTTCTTTAGCCCGCCAGCGCGCCTCAGCTAAGTAGACTTTCACTCTGTCACCAAGCATTACTCACGACCCTAGGAGCGAGTTGCTTCAAGTAAGCCATGGAAGTTATCAGCGATCATCAACGCCACAGAACGCCATGAGAGTTGGTGGTCGCCTTTAGTATGAGTCAGAGGGAGCTTCACCATGATGGAAACGAGTTGATGTTGCGTAATTGTCACACGGCTTCCTTCGAGGTTAAAGAATAGGTCAGCTGCGGCGCCATAGACTAGGTAACGTGGCGAGGCAATGCATGCAAGTCGTGCCCAACGACACCAGCAGCGAAGACATACCTTGGGGTGCACGATTGCGGCTTTTACCCAACCTTTCGTTCGTGCCAGTAGGGGTTGCTGTTTTGCCAGCAACGAAAGCAAGGTCGATCTGGTATCACTCGGTATGCCACCTAACATGCGACTTAGTGTCCAGCACCATATTGACTCCGCATCTGACACCGCGTCGCACCATTGCGGAAACTGCCCGAATTCACCCTTCGTGTCCCCACACATTTTCAGCAAAGTGCATTCCGATACAAATTGAGAAAATCGTTGCAAAGGAATTGGAGACGGCTGAGGGATAGGAGATGCTGCCAGTTCCCTGAGCCGTTGCGCTCTGTCCCTGTAGCTCGGCGCATATTGCCCGACTACTAGGAGATAGCAAGCCGCCATGGACAGATACAACTTTGCAATGCGATATCGCACGTCCGTGTCAATGTCGCGGCTTTGATCTGCTTTCGCTGCAGTTTCAAGCTGCTCGATGATCCGGTTGCAAAGAAACCACCATCCGTCCTCGATGGGGATGTCCGCTGCCGTGAACTGCGGCATCAGGTCAAGCACAGACTGATCGCCCCACACAACGATGCCACGCTCCCGGAGTTCATAAGCATAGATGTGTGGGCGCATGTTGCTCAGCGCAGACGCCGTCGACGTGACCACTACGATCTTGCACCTAACCCCATGCGAGATTAGGTGGCACTCGATCTCCGATTCAATTTCGGCGGTGCGAACCTTAGCAGATCGATTGAAGACAATCAGAAATGTTGCATCTCCTAGAGCACGCCATCCTAATCCATCCCTCTTTAGCGTCGCCTCACCACGGGAGAGACTTCCAGTCAAGACGATGGCACGCGCCCTGTCACCCACGACGCGAGCGCACAACCGCGCGCCTTCGTGCGCAATAAATGCCTTTGCTGTCTCTAGGCTTTCTGGTGCCGCCGGCTGCCTTAGTGCGGTTGCCATTTCTACCTCATTGCCTGTGCTGAAGATTACGTCTTATAATTCAGGTTCTATTTCTGTCTCCCACTCTGGCCCTGTTTACCACAACCAGATTCAAAGCCATTGTTGCTCCCGCATGAGAGCCGCCTTTAGCCCTGAGTCACAGTCTTCCTTGCGCAACCTGGAGTCCGCATTACACTCTCGCATGACGCGAGGGTCCACCCGCGCATTGCACCCCTTTTCCATGCGCGGAAAGGCTCAAGTGACCTTCGCTTGATAGAGCCGATAATGGCCATAACTGTATAGCCGATTTGCAACCATGCGAAGCTAAGATCATCACCAAGACCACGGTGCCAATTTCGTTGGCGCATGTAGTAACTGGATTGCGCATGCGTATCGAGCCAATGTTCTGTAGCACGCCCCACTGCGCTCCGCTTGTGAATCAAGCGAGCATTTGGCGCAATTACAAGTCTGCTGCCTCTTGGCAGGCGGGCGCACAAATCGATATCTTCCGCCAACGACCCTCCGGACAGGTTCGGATCAAAGCGCAGGGTTTGAACTACCTCAGCACGAAAACTCATTACGCCACATCCAAACTGTCGAACCTTTTGCGGTCCTCTGTACCGAAGATCATTCGCATGCCAGTAGATGGATTGCCTATCGTCGCTGAAAGCGCCTCTCACGAAGAGTTTTTCGAAAAGACGCCGCGTGAATGGCGGGACACTGTAATTCGTTATGATTCCGGATACCCCTGCAATTACTGGAGTATATGTCCGGACAATCTCTTCGATGTATTGCGGCTCCAAAATCACATCGTCATCGAGAAAGACCCATAAGTCGCCTATCGCGCGGTCCATGGCAATGTTCCGTGCAACGGCAGCACCCGAGATGTTCGGTGCATGTATGTAATTTACTAATATTGGCAAACTAGCAGGTTCGATTGAGGGTTCACGACTCTGATCCACAATTAGAATCTCATCTGGCCTGCGCGTCTGCGCAACAAGATCGTCAAGAGTGCTCCGTAGGTCTTCTGCACGATTCTTAGTTGGAATAATGACAGATATGCTCATCACGTCTTCGCTCTTGTCAGAATGGACTAATGAGTTCGATTTACGCAGATTCTGCATGACGCCTCCAGATATCGAAACACATTAAAGAGAAACTGGATAAACGCCTTCGTCAACGAGTTAATCGGCTGGGCGTTACTCCTTCTCATTCAACAAAGGCTTCTGTGCCCCGAGACCCAGATTGCCCACATGTCCCACGGTCGAGCGAAAACGTCGACGTGCGAGTTCTCTGAACCATTGTCTTTCTTGTCGTGTCAATCCGAAAACCCAAGTAATCGCCAGAAATGTTGCTACCTGTGCCAAAACGAGTGCGATGAATAGCTGCAGATTAGGTTCCACATGGAAGGTGATAATGACCGCAGCAACCAGGAATAACGGGCCCACAATCATAGGTCTAGCGAGACCCCTGCGTACAAATGTCCAGAGGCTTATTTCCGCCGCCTTCAGCGCGTAGCTTGGCTGTACGAAAAGCTTGATTAACAGCATTGGAAGGACCGTTCCAATTGCGATGCCCAGCAAACCATATGCTTTTCCCAAAAGTACGCTGAGGCCAATATTGACAATTCCTTCTGCAATCGTCCATGCACCAAGACCACCGTGCTGGCCCCTCGCAACTACGATAAGCAGCATAGGATGCAGCACCAGGTTGATTGTGTAGCCGACCGCAAGGATCGCCAGCAAGGGATAAGCCGAAAGGAATTCGGGTCCGACCCAGATTCGCAGCAACGCTCGCCCATCTATGAGAAGCAGAACTCCACCAAGAATGGACAGCAGGGCAAGCAGTCGGGTGGACCTGAATAGTAATTCTTGCTGTTCCTGTTGGCGCGATCCACCATCTAGCTCAGTCATTGAGCCGAAAACGGGACCGCCGGCCGCAATAACAACTGACTTGAAGCATTCGATCAGGCGAGTTACCACACTAAAAGGTGCGACGAGAGCAACATTAAGAACTAGCGCAATGACAGCAGAATCGGAATAGAAGCGCAAATAATCTCCAACCGAAACCAACAGCGACTTCACGCTGAATCCAAATAGTTCCCTGATGCGCATAGCAGTGATGAGATTCTTCGACAAACGGACTTGAGAATCGGCGAGCCGCACAAAGAAAATGTGCTGACCTAACGACAAAATCGAAACGACCAGTGTCGTGATCGCAACCGCCAGAAGTCCGCATCCCATTTCCAAGGCAACGACGATAGCAACACAACGCGTGAGTGTAGAAGCAATGCCCGCAGCATTATACAAATCCCAACGCTGGTGCGCCGAAATATACGTCGCCAACATCCGAATAGGACAATTTATCCCGACGCTGCACCCAAGGAGCAACAGCAACCAACTGAATACCTGGGGTGAGGTGCCGCGTAAGTTCATGACGCGAGGCAAATAGCATGCGAGCCCAATCGAAAAAGCGCATATTACGACGCCAGCTACTATGACGACACAGAGAGCCGATGAGAATGTCCGATCCACTTGCTCGCGAGCATTGCTTCCTCGGTACTTCCCGACGTATCTAAACATGGCGGCACGCATGCCGACGTCAAGCAAGCCATAATAATCGAGGACAGAGCCCACAAGGACCCAAACGCCATAATCTATGGCGCCAAGATGATGAATCATGACCGGCGTCAAAACGGCCGTACATACCGCCATGACAACCAAGCCAACCCAGTTCGAAAAGATGCTGCGTGTCATTGGTTTTGAGTGTGGTGCGGGGTTATGGGCTTGATGGGGTTGTGTTCCATCGGTGCAGGACCCTCTAATCTACCTTGATCAATTGGGCGGTGTGGTCGCCCTTCATCATCTTGACAGTCTCTCAACTTTCAGAGAACTGCGAACGATGAAATCTCCTTTACGCTTACGCTATATGGTCGAGAAAGGTAAAGATGAATACTCTTCTTTCACCCGCAGCGAAGGTCTGGCTCTCTCTTCGTCAATGTCTGTTGGTGAGCCGCACAACTCCAGATACATCTTCTCCGTATTCCGTACTTGCTGTTCGATTCCGAAGAACTGTGAAGCTCGGAGGCGTGCGGATTCACCCATTCGTCGACGCTCCTCACCGTGGCATATCAGGAAGGAGAGCGCAGCTGCAAGTCTCTCTGGATTATCTGGCGGCACAAGGAATCCACTGGCGCCATCTTCAACCGCTTCAGGAATGCCACCGACTTCGGTTGCCACCGTCGGGAGACCAGACGCCATTGCTTCAAGGATCGTCAGAGGGAGGCCTTCGTAATAACTTGGCAGCACGTTGATATCCGCAGCTTTTAGCCATTCCTGCACGCTTGACTGGTAGCCCGCCAGCCTTACGTTCCTTGCGAGACCAAGTTCGTCACATAGGCGTCGTATCTCTATTTCGCCATCGCCCTCTCCGAGACATATCAACCTGAGTGTTGGATACACGCGCAAAAGCCTGCGCATTGCAGCCAACAGGACCGCGTGTCCCTTGCCTGGATGAAAGCGGGCTACCATAATGAGAACCTGGTCCTCTTCGGCAAATCCGAGCTTGCGCCTTATTGCTGCGCGCGCGTTATTCGAAGCCGAAAACCGTCGAAGATCTATGCCATTGTGAATTATTGCGATCTTGTCGGTGGGAACGTGCTTGTGGCGAGCCAAAAACAGTGCATCTGAAGCGGATACCGCAACGTACTTCGATACAAACGGCACTATTGCACGGTCTACTTTGCATCTTGCTTTCCACCCAGTGCGCCAAGTTTCCCCTCCATGAAGCGTCTCAACAATGACCGGTACACCGCATGCCCACCCGATGGGACTGGCGAATAGGCTGCTCCAGAACATATGCGAATGCAAAATGTCAAATTTCTCTCGTACTAGAAGTCTAGCCAACTGCGTAGCTCCAACGATATCCCCCAGGCCGCCAAGGACAAGTGGAGTAATCATTATGTCTTCTGGGCAGCCTGCTCGGAATCGTTCAAAGGTCGTCGGTGAACAAACAAGACGAGCACGAAACAAGTTCCGTGACAGATTGCACAGGAGACCGCAGATATGCTCTTCCACCCCGCCCCATAGCGTTGAATTCGTGAAATGAAGTATCGAGCGGGGGCTATTCATATGGTCCTTACGGCCAGTCGTCGCGCTTTGATCATGCCGTTGTTACAGGGCACTCTGGACTGTCCGGGGCGGCTAATTGCTCGAAGCTGATGCTTTCTTTGCGAGATTGCCGCCTAAGCAACGCTGGAACCGCCGCAGTCAGCGCCACAATAACCCAGAATGGCTTCTGATACTCCGAGGAGACGAACATGGCTGCTGCAATGAAACTCAGCAAACCTGCCTGCATCGCCTCACCGGTATAGAGCAGCGACATATTCTTGCTGCTTTTTCCTTCCGCACGCAGTTTCCCTGCCGATCTCAGCGCTCCCCAACAGATCGTGCAATAAGCCAGAACACCTGGAATGCCCAATTCCGCGGCAAGTTCAAGGACGGTATTACATGCTATCCCATGCCTTTTTCCCGCCCCAGAAATGAAGGTATCTGAAAATGCAGTGAAATTGCCCAAACCTATTCCGGTTAGGGGATGGTTCTGAACCATCTTCCAGCCGACTCTCCAAAACTCCCATCGAATCTGTTCCGCAAGTTTGTCTCCATATTCTGGATGCATCATCCTAGACAAAGGTGACGCAGGAGAGATCAATAGCAGCGGTAGTATCATTAGCGCTACCATAATCGCAACCTTTCGCGACTTGCCTGAGCGAAGAACCAGATACAGAATTCCTACACCGAGACCAACTAATCCACCGCGAGATGAAGCCAACGTGAATGCAATCAAAATGCATACTAAAGATATCGCGCAAAACCAACGCTCTCGACGAGATGTGCTTCTCCAGACGAAGTACATTGCGAATGGAATCACCAGCACAGCACAGGTTGCAAAGTAATTCGAGTCACCCGCTATGTACCCTGGCCGTAGATTCGTTCCACCCGATGCCTGAAACTCACGAATGATATACAGCGATGTGAACACTTCTCCGGCCAAGGCCGCCAGCAAAGCTCTGTGTAGTCGTTCATACGAATTCACGAGAGCAATGGTTACGAAAAACAGCATGACATAGCTTATATAGCTAGACATGGGCCTGAATGTAATGGCATTTGTCTTGCTGAGCGTCAGTGAGGATAATTCCGCTATGCATAAAAGCACTAGAAAAGCGCGCGTTTCGGGAGAATTCACGAACCCGGGTGATCTCCGAGCCTTCGAAATCTCAAACAAAGCGGGAACGCAACAGGCGATGCCTATGCACTTAACCACCGTAAAGCCTGCAATCTCGGCTTCGAATAATGGGTGGTTCGGCATCGGTGCTGCAAATACCAACAAGTAGAACAGAATCATCGCTAGCGCTCCGATTAAAGCTGTGGAACGGTACCGTGTCTCAGGTAGCGCAGCAACATATTGGGACGTTCTTTCTCAAGCTGATAGACATATCTCATAGTGGCCTTCTGTATAGGGGACCGCTTGATAGTTCGGCAACCCAAGATTCCTTCCTTCAGACCTTTGAAGAAGTTGCCCCACTCTCTTGCACGGCGAGCGAAATAGGCCATCATAGCCAAGCGAAAGATGAGGAAGCACAGACCAGCCCATAACGGATAGTCTTTGTACGCTATCCACACGTAATTGCGGGTAAAGAGAAAATAAGATCGGCTGCTGGAACGCGCTTCCGCCGACATTAAATGACGGACTTTGATCTCAGGTGTGTAGAGGATGCGAAAACCCTGATCAAGGATACGTAGAGCGAGATCCCAGCCTTCGTTGTAAACAAACAGAGGTTCGAAATATGTTCCCGCATTTTCAAATACTACACGGCGGTAGGCAGAAGCTCCTTCGACAAAGAAGTGCGTTGCAAACTGAACCTCTGAAAACTCACGCCAATCTTTGGGGTGGCACCATTCTCGAATGCGCAAATTCCCCGTAACCGGGTCGCAAAGCTGAAATGCTAAAACGTGAAACTCCGGGTGCTCATCGAAAAGACGCACAACACCATCGATCAAGTCGGAAGACAGGAAACTAATGTCGTTATCGAGGGTGATAATGATTTCACCGTGGCAAACTTTCAGACCAGCGTTTCTTCCTCCGCAAGCGCCGAGATTGGAATCGAGCGTGATGAGTTTTATATCGCGTCCGAATTTCCTCACCACTCCTTCGACATCTTCTTCAGAGTGATTGTCCACCAGGATGATCTCCAGATTCGCATATGTCTGGGCAACAACCGATTCGAGCGTCTGCTGAAGAGCGCTAAGACGCTTGTAATTCAGTATTACGATGCTTACAAGAGGATTTGGCATCGAAATCCTTTCCCACGTTCTACGTCTAACTAGCTTTTTACGGTCCCAACCGCTCTCGACCCGGGGGCATAGTGCGCATTCAGGAAAACCTTTTGTATGCTCCTTAAGAGTCCGGTGCGCCCTGAATCAAGCGAATGCCCGCGGCGCTTAAACTAGGCAGATAGCCTTCCAGTGCCACGCGAGAGCTGAGCAATATTCCATGTCGCAAACGTTCTGCCGCAGCAGGCATCAAGAACGCCCAGAAACACTGCGAGATTTGCCAGTACAACTATGAACGGCAATCGCAGCACAGAACTCATACGAGAATTGCCGATGCGTAATGCCCCAAGAAGCGTGATCAGGTAGAACCCAATCTGTGCCGCGAAGAGTTCAACGAACTGGGGATCGTGCCGCAAAATAAAGGTACTTACAAGAATCATCACGGCTGGAATAGGCATGAGCCAACGCAAGCATTTGCGGGACAGAAACTGCCAAAGCCTAAATCCGCTCAACTGGTGACGTAACCTCCACATTGCCAGCGCACCCTGCCCGGCAATTCGTCGCCTGCGAGCAAATTCTTCTCGAGCTGAGCTGCTGCATCTTTCATAGGATCGCGCCTCTGGTTCAAAGAGAATCTTTGCTCCTGCAGCACCGACACGAACGGGGTGCTCTAAATCATTTGCCAAATTCGGATCCAGTTCAGAGAAGAAGGAGCCGCGCAAACAGTAGATCGAGCCATCGCATACTAGTACCGATCCGAGCTTACTCTCCAAAACGTCTACTGCGGCTTCGTATCCAAGATAGGCATTGCTTCCCATCGTGATCGTCGAGCTGTTGCGGTCCCTAACATTTTGCTCCAAACCAGTGACACACCCGACTCGCGCATCTGCAAAATGGCGCACCATCTTCTTCAGGCATTGCGGCTCAATATGCGTATTCGCGTCGGTGAAGAAAAACAAGTCACCTTTCGCAATCCGCGCCAACCGATTTAGAGTTCGGCTCTTACCCGACCTCTCCTCGTTCCGTACGAATCTCACACGCGGGTCTCGAACGGAGCGTATGGCGTTGTCAGTCCCATCGGTAGAAGCATCGGAGCCAACAAGTACCTCCAACCGATTCTGAGGGTAATCCCATGCCAACGTTTGTGCTAACTTCCAACTAATGTCCTTCTCTTCATTTCGTGCAGCAATTAATACGCTTACCATTGGAAAATAGTCGTCTGCAGTTAGGAATCGAGAACGGTGGACCAGCGCAATTATCGCAAGCAAGAGTGGATAGCCAATCCACACGTAACCGACCCACACCATGCCGAGCCAGAAGACTCTTTCCGCCGCGTTCATCGACCACCTCGACCCAGCAGCATGACTTTAAATGTCTTCAACAGCGTAAGCATATCCAGTACCATTGAGAGGTTCTTGATGTAGAACAAATCGTAAGAGAGCTTCTCCACGTTGTCTTCGATGGAAACACAATAATCTCTATGTACTTGCGCCCATCCTGTTGCTCCTGGACGTACTAACCAACGCTGGCGGTAGAGCGGAATTTCTTTAGCGAGAATAGCTTCTTGCTCAGGAACGAACGGACGTGGCCCGATAAAGCACATATCCCCCTTCAGGATATTGACCAACTGCGGCAATTCGTCGATTCTAGATCGCCGAATCCATTTACCGATACGTGTGCACCGTGGATCGTCACGAGTGGCTGGTGCGCTTCCTGCGGAGCCAACTTTCATCGATCGAAATTTGAAAAGAGTGAATGGTCGCCCATTTTCGCCCACACGTATTTGCCTGAGAATTACCGGGCCGGGGGTGTCTAACCGTATCAACAACACCGTTACCATCATGACCGGCAGCGCAACTATGAGCCCAATAACCGCGAAGAGAATAGAAAAGATCCGTTTGACAAAGAGCTTTGTAACGGAGGGCCGAAGCCTCCTGGAAAACAGAAGGCAGCCTACGCTGAATGTACCTAGCCACACCTTGCCGGTAAGTTCCTCGTACAGCTCTGCTCCATCTTCGAAGCTGAGTCCGGCCGCTTTCGCTGCCATCAGTTCCTCGACCGGAAGCGATCCACGCCTCTCATCGACGGCAACGATAATCCGGCGTACCTGCCGCGCCTCTCTTATGGACCACATCATTTCTGGGGCGCCGAGATTTCGCACGCCCGCAAATATGTTTCCGGTGAAACTTTGATCGACAATGCCCAGAACACGAATCCCAATGTCTGGTCGTTTAGTCAGTTCGTGAATAATATTGGCCGCCAACGGGCCAGAACCCCATACGATTGCCGATTCAGCATACGCAGGATGTTGCGCGATTTCCGCAAATAAGCAACGCGAGATTGCGAGAAATGTGGCTGCCAAAGCCATTCCAACAACCGCCGGAGTCGGATCCAGCCCCGGCACCCACAGTTGTATCAACGGTGCCATGATCAGCATCGCAACACCGAGCGCCTGCACAATACGCGATACGCTCTGCAAACGAAGCGTGGTTATCTTCGGCTCATAAAAGTCGACGCAGTAAAGGCAAAATAGGAGAATTATCCCGACCAGACATGCGCCACCTTCCATCGACGGGATGAGCGCAAAGTCCTCCTCGGCAAGCGCGCCAAAAGTAAGCAAGGGGGCAGCCAATACAAGCGATACCTCAATCATCGTAAGCAACGTAGTGCGCATCGGCAGCGAACTGTCAAGTATGCGACGCACTGTCTGCCTCTCCTCCACTCTTGACACCTAGGAACAGATCTCTGTCTTCCCAGATTGACACTATCAAGGCTCTTGTTGAGACGCAGCTTCGTTCCGCATCAGGCAGCGTTAACGTCGGGGTGAGGAGATCCTGTTGCCCTAGCACTATCCGCACTCTTGTAATTCGCCTCAATCAGTGCCGCCTGGGATCTCGGCTGATATTGACGCGTCTTCATCGAACTCTCTCGCATCGACAAGCTCCGCCGAGCCATTGTGCCCAGAACAAATAAAAGAAAACCAAGCATTATGAGGATTCCTGCGGTCCAGTGGCCTACAACTGACCCAGACGATTCTTGAAGAGACAAAATCACGAACACCAAGACACATGACACCATTGTTTCGTCCTCGTTTTTGCAGGATGGCTCTCGGATCGAGCAATTACAACCAACAGCGCACAATAAATAACGCCGTACTGCGCAATCTGTTTAGAAACTTTTGATACACGTGTTCTACATAACGCCGGGTCGGCCCAGGATTTTCATTAACTAAATAGCGTCACAGAATGGCTCCCTGAACGCCACAGTGTCCATGCATTCGGACTTAGAGGTAGGCCGATGTTAGGGTTTCGTCCACTTGATGGGAGAGAGGCGACCGCGCTGGTAGTAGTAGTCGGAATAGCACCGGTTCTTTGAGTAGTTCAATACTGCTCCAACTAACTTCCTTTTGTCGATCTGATTAACTCCTCTGATAAGCTCCTTCTTCTGTGTGATCCCGTAGCGCGTAACCAGAAGAATTCCATCCGCAAATGCTGACCACACACTAGCATCGGCGACGGGAAGCACCGGCGGTGAATCTATGATGATCCAGTCGAAGTATCCCACCAATTGCGTCATAAGTGGAGAAAGCTTCTGCGATTGCAGCAGTTCCAAAGGATTGCCGTCCACCTGGCCCGATGGAAGCACCCACATCTTTGCGTCGGGAAGATGCACAATGCTCTGAAACAGACTCACTTCTTTGCGTAACAATTCACAAAGTCCAGCTCGACTTTCCATGCCCAATTTTTGCGCTAAGGTTGGACGCCTGACATCCCCCTCAATGAGCAGCACCTTCTCATGTCGTCCTTTCGCAAGAGTGCAGGCGAGATTGGCCGATACCATGCTCTTGCCTTCTTGCGGAATCGTGCTAGTAATCAGAAGACTTTTTAAGTGCCGATCATGCCGCATATCGTACAGCCGCACAGATATGAGTCGGAACGCCTCTGCACCAGCGGATTCCTGATCAGTTAGACTCACCAGTTTGCCCCACTTCGGAGGCTTAATCGATATTGGTTTTATATGCCGAAATAGCTCCTGGTCTTGGCAATGAGCGTCTTGGACTTGAGAAGAGAGCACCACCGGCACCCGGTTAGGCCCATCTGGGTCAAGGCGCATCGGGTTTTCGCGATTCATCATAAGAGCCATTATTGCCCTCGCAGGTAGCTAAACGCTGTCCCGCCCAGAATAGTCGCCATAACGAGCATGCCGGTTACTAACCCTAACGCTATTCTCAGTTTTTCTTGCCGTAAATCCATCTCGCTCTGCACAGCCGGAATTTCCCACATTACATTAACAGGCAATAACGATCTGATTTGGAGTTCGGTATCAATTCGATCATCAAAGAACTCAAGCCCTGCGACGACAGCCAGTCCGAGGCCAAACCCTGCAATCAGACCAAAAGCAGAAAACTTCAGCCGATCTGGAAAGTCGGGCTTCGACGGCAGGCTAGGCGGATCCAGCGTGGTAAAACGTTGACCTTGCTGCATCTGTTCCATGCTTGTCGCCATCCTCGAACCGCTCTCCTTCTTCAACAACTCGTCATAATTTTGCTTCGACTGTTCATAGCCGCGAGTAAGTTCTGCTAGTTGTTGCTCCGCTATTGGCTGAGCATTAAGCCGGGACTGATATTCCCCAATTCTGGCCTTCAACGAAGTAATCGACTTATCCCGATTGTCGATCTCCAAACCGTTGGATTGGAGTTGTCCCTGCAGTTGCACTAAAACCGCGCTCATCTGAGGGTCCATAGCTACTCCTGCCGTAACTATGTCGGGCGGACGGTCAGTACTAGTTCCGCTCTTCTCCTCTTCGGCTACAAGCCTTTGTCTCAGCTTCTCCTTTGCAGCTACCTGATCTTGTGCCGCAATGACATCAGGATGGCGATCGGTGTAATGCGTCCGAAGCTCTGTGAGCCTGGTTCTGAGCTTCAAGAGTTCCCTATCAACAGCAAAGATCTGAGAGGTGCCTTCTCCGATCTCAGCAGAGGACGACGTTAAACCGTTCGCTCCGCGATATTGATCGATCATCGCTTGAAAATAAACACGCTGCTGTTTAGCGGTGTTGAGCGCATCTTGCTCATTTTGTAATTGCGACTGCAGCCCACTCAGTATCTGCAGATTGCTGGCTTGCTGTGATGGCAATTCTCCTTGATGCTGACCTTCAAATTGGCGGACCTTTGCTTCCTGTTGAGCAAGATTTACCCGGGCATTCGCAACTTGTTCCTGGAGGAAATTCGTCGTCTGTTCCGATTCCTTCTGCCGCGTCTGCAGGTTTTCCTTTATGAACAGGTCCGTCAATTCTCCAGTAACATTGCGCGCGATCTGCGGGTCGTATGAGGAGTAATAGATCCGGAACGCCGAAATTTGATCGTTCTGTGGATCACGCACGAGTTCGATGTCGATGTCTTTCCTCATCCTCGCGATCTTGTCATCGACTGTGCTTACGCCCCGCATATGCTCATAAAGGTCCAGCTTCTGAATGATCGACAACAAATGAGTGCGACTTAGGATTTGCTCGGTAATACTCTGCAGGCGGTCTTGAAGATTCCCGGTGACATTTGGCTCGACGTAGTTTTTGGGCATCGTCGGCTGTTCAACGAGAATCAGTGTGGTTGACATGTACCGGGGTGGAATTACCCAGCTCGCACCCCACACTGCTAACCACCCAATCAATAGAGAGACTAAGAAGTACATGTGGCGTCGGCGCAAGACACTCACATACCACTCAAAGTCGCGCTGATGTTCCGGCTTTTCTTGGGTGTCGTCAACCATATCATCTACCGAGAGGCCTGTGAAAATAGGAGGAAAGGGAAATGAATACGCGATCACTATCTGGTGCACTGGAAATCGCAGCAACGCCGCTGAAGTCCTGGCGGAGCCGCGTATAGCCGAACTCCGCCACCAGATTTTGGCCGATGTTATATCCGATTGATGCAGTCACGGAAAGTGTGTGTCCGCCTGGAGACACTTGAAGAGAAGAAAGAGAAGGTACACTATTTTCGCTATTCGCATAAACGGCTACTGAATTCAGGACCCAGTTACGCTTCAGTTGATAGCGTAAGGTAGCATCCTCGCTGTTGGAAATGTAGGCATCAAGAAGCCCTTGTCCCGCGGTAGTCTCTGTGGAATAGTCGGAGGTAAAGCGAAGGCGGGCCGTCTGCCAACCGAGGCCGGCTCTGACCGATGGAACCCACCTCTGATAGGAGGGAGCGTTGCCCGCTGTAAAATTCATATGCTGCGGCCCGGCTGCGACCGACACGGTAAAGTTCCTGTCCGAATACAGCGTGTAGAAGAACGAAAGAGTCTGCATTCTCGTAGTAGTCTGCTGCTGAGAAGTAACTATGCTGGCGCTCTGGTAACTTGCGCCGATATATTGCAAACGCGAAACACGCCGGCTGTAGAATTCCAACACCGAAACTGCTCTCGAAGCATAGAGACCTGATCCTTCGGAAACACTGGGGAAGCTGAGTGATTCAAATCCACCTTTTACTCCAACCATGGAAAACTTGGCGATCCGATAGCTGATTATGGCGCTGAGGTTGTTCTTCAATTCTTCCTCAAACGGAACAACAATACCTGAGGTTTGCGCAACCTCTGCTTGGAATGTCTCTCCTCCACTAGGCGCAAGTGGCTGATTGAAGACGTTGGAGTTTTGTCTGAATCTTTCTTGGAAACTCACAGCGAGTCGATTACTGAAGCCATAGTCGAACCGGGCCTCCATGCTTTGATTAATTGAATCAAGGGCGTTTGTTTTTCGGTAAAACGTAAAACCCGAATTGTAACTGAGCTTTTGCGTCATACGCGGGGTTTTTTGGTCGATCGCGAGGGAGGGCCATATCGAGTAGGTTGTATCGTCGATCGATGAGGAAGCTACTCCAGGCCGCACGTTGGAAATGTACGCCGAATTGAAAGTGAGCCCTCCACTGAGGTAGTTGGACCTTTGGCCGACTTCTTCGTCCAGTGGTAAAGAAGCTCCGTTTAACATAGGAGGCGTTATCATGCGCGTCTCTTGATCCGTTTTCGTGATGCCGTCATCGGCGCTGGGCTCCACTTGAGAAAGCAGCGGTACTGTGATGGCAACGGCAAGAATGGCAAATGCTTTACTGAGCATGAGACTCTTCATCGGACGATGATCGTATCGTGGGGCTCCAGGTTGATATTCTGTGCAATATTTTTACCTGCGATGAATTCCTTATAGTTGAAGCGGATGCGTGTCTGCGTGCCATCCACGGCTTGGCGCAGCACGTAGATATCCCTCTTGTTTGCAAAATCTCGAAAGCCGCCCGCGAGAGCAATCGCATCCACAATCGTGCCTGCAAGTGCGGTGGAATAGGAGCCAGGCTTCGCAACCTCGCCTAGAATGTTGAATTTCTTGCTATTGATTTTTTCAACTATCACCGCGACAGTGGGCGAAGTGATGAAATTGCGGAGCGTAGCGGTAATTTCCTGTTCCAATTGAAATGGCGTTTGACCGGCGGCTTGCATTTCTCCCACCAGCGGGAGTGATATCTTCCCGTCAGTCCTCACCGGAACCGTTCTCGTCAAATCTTTCTCATTCCACACGTTGATCGAGAGAACATCATCTTCGCCGATGATGTAGGCCCTGCTATTAGGCGCATTGCTCGGGGCTTCTTCGGTTTGACCCATTGGCTGCTTGAAAGCAATATCCTTGCGATCACGGTCAGCTTCCGATCTAGCCTGAGCGAAAGCCGACGAGGGAGCGAAGAGAACAGCCAGTATTAAGCCAGATTGCAGGATAGCTTTTGTACCGCTGTGCATTTGCACTTCTCCGACTGAGCCGAAACCACGCTGCTTTTCAGGGTTCAACACAGAGACCTTACGCAGATTCTCGGATTACATTGGGCCTGTCTCTACCCTGATTGAGCGTGGTTGCTTCCTATTTGAGAACTGCCACTCACCGACCATGGCTCAGGCAATCAGCGAGCAGTTCTGAATCTTGCTTGGAGGCTTTGCCTCGAAGGGACCGTATTTTTCTGGTTCGATATCTGACGCGCCGATCTCAACTGCGATGGAACGCGCAAGCGTATGGATGGAAAGGATGAACCGGCAAGCGTTCTTCTTTCGCAACAAAATTCCCGTCATTCCCGCCAGGGGTCCGCGAACTACTCGTACACGGTCGCCGCAATCGAGAAACGGATGTGGTTCAACTCGCATGCCTCCGGCAATGCTCCGTTGAATCGCCTCAATTTCGGCATCCGGTATCGTTGCGATCTGATCGCCGCATCTCAGGATTGAATACACTCCGCAAGTCATCACCACTTCGGTGCGCCTGTTAAGACCGCCGCGAACGAAGACGTAACACTGGAAGAGTGGTAAGGATAAGGTCTTCTTCCTGTCCTTCCATTGGCGGACCGAATCATATAACGGAAGAAACACCTCAAAGCCCTTCGCCGAAAGCGCATTTGCGATTGCCCTCTCATGCTGGTGCCTGGTATACAGCGCCCACCAGGGCGAAACATCTCCTGTGGTCAAGTACGATGGGGTTCCGTCCGCCAGCGTCCGCATGGTCTTCTTCTCCTCTGCAGTGCCCTGTAGATAAAGCTTCGCCCTGTGAGTTACATCCCGTGTACCGAAAACCCAGAGGAATAACCCGTTGCTGGATCGGATAGCTGACTATCAATTTTCTGAATACTTCACTCCTGGTTGGGTCAATAGCCAATTGACTCAATTGAGAGTAAATTCCTGTGTTGTCTCTGTTTCTCAGTCTCATTGCGAGCCATCGCCTTAGCTCGATTCCTGAGTCAACCCCTGAGTATTCGCGAGTTACTTAGCACTGCCGCCATCATGGAACATTCCGGAGTAGATTCGTCTACCGAGATCCGTACAACCTTTCCCCGGCTAACGATCTTGCTTCCATCTCCTTCAGCAGTGCCCTCCAACACATCGACTGCTAACTCAATCAACGAATCAACTCGCACGGCCTGCTCTCCTCGGAACAGGACACCTGTAAAACTCATGTTCACCACATTGCCGGCATACCACCGGTTCTCGCCAATAAGGCGATAACGGATAACAGCACATATGGGAAATCGTTGAGCGCGTGCGATCATACTTGCTCCGCAACAAACCGGTGCATAGATCGAGTAGTCAATTTTGCAATAATAGAGAGTTTCGCCCCTAGTTCATGCCGGATTCGCGCCACTGAACTCTGAATGAGTTCGGGAAAAACAGGTCGCGTTCAGCTGTGGAAAACAAGGTACTATGAGGCGTATTCTTTGGCAATAGACCTTTAGTGCCCGTGCTTTTGTTCAATGGTTCTAAATTGATGGCCCTTTTTAGAGCCATTTATCGAACTTTGGAGACACTAGTTGGTAATCAATTTTCAGCCGCAGCGACTCACTGAAGTAACTAACTTCCAACCTCAAATAAAGTGAAACTCTAAATCACATCTTCAGAACGGGATGTGATTGGGAAAAGCACAGCCCCCGCTTCCTATTGGGAATGGCTCACTTGCTAGAAATTTGTGATTGAGGAGGGAAGAAATCCACAGTTGACGAACTGGAAGAGGTAATGATCAGCGTAAGAAACTGTCAGTAACCGTAACCTGAACTCGGCTAGCGACTAGGATTTTGCCAGAATCCGACATAAAAAAGGGATTGAGAAACTCAAGCACGCTGCGCACAAGACATTGGGGCGTTTTGGAGAGAAGGACTTTAGCTATTTGTTGCCCACCAACCCGTGATTGACGGCAAAAAGGGCGAGTTCGAGGCGGTTGAAGACACCAACTCGGTCAAAGGCTCTGCTCAGATGATGTTTCACGGTTTGCTCGCTAATTCCGAATTTCTTGGCTATTTCCGCGTTGGAGTAACCGGCCGCCACGGTGGCGACAATTTCCAGTTCGCGGGACGTTAGGCCGAATGCACCTTTCAAAGTGCTGCCGCTATTAGAGTGCGTATTATCGCGCAATGCTCCCATCATGCTGGCGCCAACTTCTGCGCCAATCCAGTACTGACCGAGCTTGACTCCTCGAATGCCGTCAAACAGTGCCTGAGAGGAAGACGTCTTGAGCACCACGCCACGAGCGCCAAGCAACAATGCACGCTTAAGATCCTGGCCGGAAATGAATGCCGCTAGTAAGAGCGGCCGCACTGGAATGCCCAGCTTTTGAATCTCTTCTAGCACTCCAATTTCGTCGCCACCCCACATCTTGGCCACTTCGAGCAGCAAGACGTCAGGCTTTTGCTCCTGGGACATCTTGATCGCGTGAGCTGCGTGGCGCGCGACGCCAACTACTTCAAAGTCTGGCTCCTTCTCGAGCAAGGCGCGCAAACTGTCTCCGTAGATAGGTCTCTGCTCGGCGATAAGTATCTGAATGTGCCCATTGTTGCGGTCTTCGCTGGGCATTATGCTCGATGATTCCCTTGGCCGCTTTGAATCCCTTTCGCGAGAAATCACCCGCAGTCCCTGAGGAGTAGTCTGGCTTGCCATCTTCAGCCTTCTCACGTCCATGGTCAACTCGTATGAGCAGAATCTACTTGACGTTTACAGCCCCACTCCGCTCATGCGTCGTGAGCGAAATCAGGGCACAATTGGAGTTCCGCCTAAGAAGTAGGCATGTACATCAACGGATTTCGTCAACCCAAGTTCCCCGTTTGGACCGCAATGCTACCCACGTGAGGACAGAGCACTTTCCAGCCTGGGTGTTACGGCCTTCAGAGTCCCTCCGTTCCTTTTCGGTGGCAAAGCCAAGAAATGGCTACCAGTATAACGCATTCAGGAATTTCGGCAACCGCAGGTTTTGGCAAATCTTGACTCGTACCCGCCTAGGTGTTTTGGTGACTTCAAATTCCCACATAATCTACGTTGATATCAAACTCCGATGAGAATCCAGGTTCGGCACTCGTGGATATTCCTGTCTCCATCCCGTAAACCTTCACAGACTAAAAAAAACGTATCCCTGCTAAATGGTTACCCGATTGGCAAGTGGTTCGAAATCCCGTATTCTTCGGGTTTTAGCTCTTTGACACACTGACCCTCGCAGCGAAGTTGGGGAGCTTGTCGCAAACTCCATGATCGCCCGAATCTAGAATCTCCGCTTGACAAACTGAACTGAACCGTTCAGTATAGAAACTTATCCGGAGGTCTGGCATGATTCATGTCAAAAACCTGGTAAAGACATTTGGCAATTTCACCGCTGTGGATGACGTCTCGTTCGAGGTCGCCCCCGGCGAGATCTTCGCCTTCCTCGGCCCAAACGGGGCAGGTAAAACTACCACTATCAAGATGCTCACGACGCTGCTGCAGCCTACCAGCGGCGCCATCGAACTCGATGGTCTGAATCCACGCATCCACCAGAACGAAGCCCGCAAGCGCTTCGGCATCGTGTTTCAGGACCCCAGCCTGGACGGCGACCTCACTGCCTGGGAAAACATGGAGATCCACGGCGTTCTCTATCACGTGCCTTACAAACTGCGCCATCATCGCGCTGAAGAACTGCTCAAGCTGTTCGAGCTTTGGGAGCGGCGCAACGAGCAGGTGAAGAAGTTCTCCGGCGGCATGAAGCGGAGGCTCGAAATTGCGCGCGGCTTTCTTCATACGCCAAAGATTCTGTTCCTCGATGAGCCCACGCTCGGACTCGATCCGCAGAGCCGCAATCAACTCTGGAACCATGTACGCAGGGTGAACGAGTCGGAAGGCGTTACAGTCTTTCTCACCACGCACTACATGGACGAGGCTGACCGCGTGGCGCATCGCATCGGCATCATCGATCACGGCAAGCTTGTTGCGCAGGGCACGCCAACAGAAATCAAGGAGCAGGCAGGCGCTGCGACCCTGGAAGATGCATTCCTGACGCTCACCGGATCAACCATTCGCGATGAAAGTGCCGGCTCGGCAGACATGATGCGACAGTTCGCAAAAATGTGGAGTGGAGGCAGACGATGAGTGCGATTTACATTCTCTGGTTGCGCGAGCTCAAGCGCTACGTACGTTCCCGCGCGCAGATGGTGGCCTCTCTTGGGCAGCCGCTGCTTTATCTGCTTGCTCTTGGTTTCGGGCTCGGTCCGGTCTTCCAGCGTGCCGGATATGGAAGCTACATTCAACTGCTCGCGCCCGGCGTCATCGGCATGACCGTGCTCTTCTCATCCATCTTTTCCGGACTGGGGCTGTTGTGGGATCGCCAGTTTGGATTTCTGAAGGAAACACTCGTTGCCCCGGTGCCGCGGCTGCATATCATGATCGGCCGCACGCTGGGCGGCGCCACAGTGGCGGTAATCCAGGGCATGCTGGTGTTCATCATCAGCTTCATCGCGGGCTTTCGCCCCGCCAACTGGCTGCTGGTTCCGGTGGCGGTTGCATTCATGGTCGCAATTGCCGTCGTCTTTGCAGCACTCGGTGTAGCCATCGGCTCCAGCATTCAGGACATGCAAGGATTTCAGCTCATCATGAACTTCCTCGTTATGCCTATCTTCTTTCTCTCCGGCGCACTGTTTCCGCTCGCCGGTCACGGAATCGTCCTCACCGTCATCACGCGGCTCGATCCACTTTCGTATGGAGTTGACGGCATCCGGACTGTGCTGTTGAGCTCGTCGCAATTCGAACCCGCCTTCGCGGTTTCAACAAGCGCAATCGTGCTTGGCGCCGTTGGAAGCGTTTTGCTTGTTATTGGAGCGTGGCGGTTCTCTAAAATAGAGATCTAGGATGGCAAGATCGCGAAGTCCGTTAGCGCACGACAAGGTTCTTAGAGCCGCGCTCGATCTATTCGGTGAGCGCGGCATCGATGCGACCAGTATGGACGCAATCGCGCAGCACTCTGGCGTGAGCAAGGCCACGATTTACAACCATTGGCCCGACAAGGAAGCCCTGCTCATGGAAGTAATGATCATGATCCACGGCCTGGACCGCCAGCGCGACGATGTCGACACTGGGGACCTGCAGCGGGACCTCACTACCGTGCTCACGCGCCGTCCGCCTGACCAGTTCGACGAGGCGCGCATGCGCATGACGCCTTCGCTCATCGCCTACTCCGCTATTCACCCCGAGTTCGGAAAGGCGTGGCGGCATCGCGTGATGGAGCCTCCACGCGAGGGCATCAAAAACATCCTTCGTCGCGGTATTAAGCGCCGAATCTTGCCAGGCAGTCTCGATCTAGAGGCTTCAGTGGCGCTGCTGCTTGGCCCCGTGCTCTACGACCACATCTTCAACAAGGAAGCCCAGGTTAAGCCTCCGGACATTGGCCCCGTAGCCGCAGCTGCGTTTTGTCGCGCATTCATCAGCACTGCTCAGCCAAAGCGAAAAAGCAAATAGCGCAGCCAGATTCCTACCCAAAAGATTTCACGGGCATTTTCATTCTTCTTCTGCCCAAAAAAAGAGGCACCGCGCGGGTGCCTCTGCTGCAGATCGAAGATGGTTGCGTCTAGAACCGGAACACAACGCCAATCTCGCCGCGCGGATTCCAGTGCAAATGCGGTGAATAACCCAGCTGAGGCGTGTTGTTATTCAGCGAGAATGACGCGCCGATCCTGTCGCCGGAGGCGCGGATCGCCCAGCGCGAGTTCAGGTTGTACAAGAGTCCACCGCCATAACCGCCTGCAAACGAGATATTCGGTGTCTTGCCTTCTCCGCCGGTATGTTCAATGCCGAACAGGCCATGTATAAATCCGTCGAAATTCCCAAAAATGGTGGCACGAATTTCTGGGCCCGCCAACACATCATAGACAGACGGATCCCCAGGATTCCCGGTGCCAACTGCAGGCTTGTAATAATCGCCCTGGAGGGTAAGGCCAAAGTGCCGGCCGAAATCGCGTGTAACACCCCCCACTCCTCCGATCAGGCCGTAACGCGACTGCTCTACCTGGTTAAGGCTCGTGTAGCCCGCCATAGCAAATGCCTGGTATTTGAAAGCGGGCGCGCCAGGTCCGTTTTTGGGGCGCTCGGGTGCAAGCTGGCCGACAGCTGCTAACGGCATGATCGCGATCGAAAGCGCGGCCAGAATCGAAAACAAAGTCTTGCTCTTCAACGTGAAACACTCCTCAACTGGGCGTTGCGTGCTGCCGCTCAGGGGTCCAGCCCTACCGCAAAAACCAGGGTTGGCGCATCCTGAAGTCTCGGCTTGCCATCTTCGAAACTGCACAGGACACGGGACGCTTGGTTTTGCCGAATAGCCGACTCTGTGGCAATAAAACGGTACCTCCATAGACTACCCTTTCCCCCCTGCTTCCACGAAGCCCGGCAGGCAAACTTCAGGGCCTTTCTTGGGACGTTTTTCAAACAGAGTAGAAAGCAAACGGCGGGGCAAAACGCCGGCGCAGAGCAAGCCGGGGCCGGTTAATGCTTCCCGTTCAAAAGCGCTTCACGATCGATCACATTTCCGTCCACGATCAGCGTCGAAATTCGGCGTACGTTCCAAATATTGGCCGTGGGATCGCCATCAATTACGAGGATGTCTGCCCGACGCCCAGGAGCGATCAGGCCCAACTCGTTCCAGCCGAATTGAAGCGCGTAGTTGTTGGTTGCCGCGGCCAGCGCTTCGCGCGATGACAGCCCCAGCCGAACCAGCAACTCAAGCTCCGTATGCATCGAAATGCCGGGCATGGACCCGTCCACGGGTGCTGCCGAGCCAGCAAGGTAATGCGGATACGTCGAAAAAATTGTTTCGTTGATAAGCCACATGCGCATCGCATTCTGCGCTTCTTTTTTGCGCTGGTTCTCTTCCATCCAGCGCTGGCCCATGGAGGGCAGGTGACGCGTCCATGCAGGCAGTGGATAATCCATTTCGCCGGTCTGCACGTTGGTCGGATTGAACATATGTGAGGGATCGAGAAGCGCGGCTGCAGGGTCCTTCCACAGGTTGCGGTGCCCGGGCAGGTTCACAAAATACATGCTCAACGTGGGGATCAGCGCCGCGTGGTGGGCTGCCAAAAATCTCGCATACGCATAAACGTGCCGATCGGCTGGCGGAATGCGCTGCGAATAGTCGTAGGCCGTGTTTGCCGCAGGACCTGCCGGCGCATCCACCAGCGGCTGCTGCAATTCATCTGGGACGAGGCCAAGATCGTAGCGATCCATGTGAACCAGCGCGTCTACACCGTCCTCAACACCCACCTGGTAAGGTGTTGAAACAAACTCGCCATATGTGGCCATGCCAAGCTGATGTGCCCGCGCAATGATCCATTGGGTGTTGGCAGCGGTTATGTTGTGGCCGATAAATATCACGCGCGTACCAAGCCGCGCTGTGTCGATCAACTGACGACCTGTATCTTCGGGGCTCAGTTCAGCCGGTCGAAGGCCTTCGTGCAGTTTGCTCCTCCACGCAGGCTGCTTGGCCAGCAAACTCCAGTTGTCCGTTGTGCCTGCCGAATCAATGGGCACTATATTGGGACGCGGATTGGCTGCGTAATCAACTGCTCCGTGCTCGCGATCGTTGCGCGCCACAATTGTTGTGACGCCCATGTAGAGATTGGCACTGGCCTGCCCTTGCGAGTTCATGCCTGCGTAACCATCCACCAGTCCCGGGATGATGAACTTACCGGCGCAATCGATGATCCGAGCGACCTTGGGAATAATTATGGAACTCGCCGGTCCAGCCTCTGAGATCTTGCCGTCGCGAATAATGACGACTGCATTTTGAATATCTCGCGCGGAACGACCCCAATCCGTTACGTCGATGAGTGTGGCCCCGGTAAGCACCAAGGGAACCGATTCAGCAGGAACGGCCGCCGGTTGCTGCGCGGGCTTGGCCAATGCTGCTCCGTTATAGAGCACCAGCACGATCAGAAACAGACACACAATTTGCAGTCGGATGCCAGACAAAGCCTGACTTAACTGCTCACGCAGCATACCTGTGCGGCGTGGCGAATGCAGCAAAGTATCTAGCGTGAGCCGCCAATTCCGGAAAAAGGCCCCCGCCGACGCGCAGCTCAATTGCGGCATAACCGGAAGAATACACCAAGAGCACTGCGCAGATTCTGCGGTGTGTCCTCGCGATTTTCAGGTTTGCTCACGGCAAGTACAGAGCGCGGAGAATTTGCCTGGAACTGGTGTTCAGTCAATACGAATCCCACCGTGAATCACAACTTATCTCCAATAAACTCCTCGTTAGCTGGCCACGAGCGTGGGACGGCGACGTCCAACGAGCAGGGGCAGCACCTGTTGCATTGCCGCATCCACGCTCAGGCCGTGCTTCTGCCTCAGGTCGTCCACCTTGCCATGCTCAATAAACTGATCAGGCCAGCCGATTCGCACTACAGGCAGAGTGCAGCCCATCTCATCAAGAGCCTCGACCACCGCAGATCCGAATCCGCCCATCTTTACGTGATCTTCAAACGTGACGAAGACCGAAACTCGCTTGGCGTACTGCGCCAACATCTCGCGATCCAGGGGCTTGATGAAGCGCGGATTGATGATCGCAGCCGAATACCCTTCTGGTTCGAGTCGCGCGCCAAGTTCGCGTGCCATTGATACGAGCGGCCCCAGTCCAAGGATTGCAACGTCAGAACCATCCTGCAACACTTCGGCCTTGCCAATCGGCAGCACCTGCGGCTCAGTCTTGCACGGAACACCCACAACCGCACCGCGCGGATAGCGAATAGCGCTCGGCCCCGGAATCTGCAGGCCAGTCATCATCATGTCGGCCAACTCATCCTCATCCTTCGGCGCCATCAGCACGATGTCAGGGACGGAACGAAGATAGCCGATATCAAACAAGCCGTGGTGCGTGGGCCCATCGTCACCCGAGAGTCCGGCGCGATCCATGCAGAACAGAACCGGCAAATTCTGCAGGCAAACATCGTGAATAATCGGATCGACGGCGCGCTGCAAAAAGGTGGAATAAATGGCACATACTGGCCGGAAGCCGCGCGTCGCCATGCCGGCTGCAAACACCACCGCGTGTTCTTCCGCAATACCAACATCGAAGTAGCGCGTCGGATGATGCGGTCGGAAATGGTCCAGTCCCGTGCCGTTTGGCATCGCTGCGGTAATCGCCACAATGCGATCGTCTTTGTTGGCCAGCGCGGCAAGCGACTTGGCAAAAACTTCGGAGTACGTGGGCAGACCCACAGGCTTGGTATCGCCGGTCTCGGGATCGTACGGTCCCAGGCCATGAAACTTCTTTTGCCCATCGAGTGCCGGCTGGAATCCGCGCCCTTTTTGTGTCAGCACATGCAGCAGCACCGGATGATCGGCTGCTTTTAGAAATTTGAATGTTTCAATCAGCAGCGGCAAATTGTGCCCGTCGATTGGCCCAAAGTATTCCAGGCCAAACTCCTCAAACATGACGGAGGGCCACAGCATGCCTTTGGCGGCTTCTTCAGCGCGACGCACAACCTTGACCGCGGTCTTGCCACCGAATTTTTCAATGATGCGCGTTGCCGAAGCGTGCAGGTGTTGATAGTGCTCGTTGGTCACAATGCGATGGAAGTAGCGCGCAATCGCACCCACGTTGCGATCGATTGACCACTCATTGTCATTGAGCACCACAATCAGGCGCTTTGTCTGCTCCGCGATGTTGTTGATCGCTTCAAATGAAATGCCATTTGTAAACGCAGCATCGCCGGCAACAGCAATGACGTGCTCGTTTCCGCCTGCGAGATCGCGGGCCACCGCCATTCCCAATGCCGCGGAAAGCGCGGTTCCAGCATGCCCCGCGCCGAAGCAGTCATGCTCGCTCTCGGTGCGCAGCATAAAGCCGTTCAAGCCACCCGGCTGCCGGATGGTTTCGAACCGATTGCGACGGCCAGTGAGTATTTTGTGAACGTAAGCCTGGTGGCTCACGTCAAACATGATCTTGTCCTGGGGAGTGTCAAAAACCGCGTGCAGGGCCATGGTTAGTTCAACAACACCCAGGTTAGGGCCCAGATGGCCGCCGGTTTTTGAAAGAGTCTGAATCAGGAATTCGCGGATCTGCCCCGCCAGCTGTTCCATTTCCGCATCATTCAAGCGCTTCAAATCTGCGGGTGATTGGATGCTTTCCAGCAATGTTCCCATTTAGGTTTCCTTCTCCCTGAACAACGCCTCGCATCCATGGGGGAAATGGCCCCTCGATGTCGTGAAAAGTCCCAATTACCAGGGGGACCGCGAAGACTCTTTTGCCAACCAATAGTATACCTTTTAGCAGATTTCTCCCGATTCCAGTCGGATAAATGCTCCCCAAAAGAACCACAAACTACAGTATCCAAAGAGCACAGGCCGTATGTTGCGCCGCATTGTGTATTGGCCGTTGCATCGGAGGTTACCAAAGGTGGTATTCAGTTCCGTACGCATAGAAACGGCGTAAAGTTACCATTAGGGAGGTGCCCCTCTCTTTGTCCGATACCAAAACTTTTCTTCTACGTCGAAACTTAGTTGCCGTGTTGCCATGGGCCTCAAGTAAGGAGATCATTATGTACCTGCCAGTTAACGAAGCATCGATGCCTTCCGCAAAGGCTGGAAAATTCACTACGATTTCGCGTTCGTTTTCGACCCGCTCCTTTGTCGTGTTAGCTGCCGGTGTGATGTTCGCTTTCGGCCTGCTTTCCGGATGCAAGGGCACGCAATCCGTACAACAGCCTGCCGCGCGCACCGATCAGCAGGTTGCAAGCGAGATCCAGTCAAAGATTCAGGGCGAATCGGCACTCGCTGGCCAGAACATCCAGGTGAGCGTCTCGAACGGCGTGGCCACCTTGAACGGAACAGTGGGCGACGACGCTTCACGTGCGCTCGCGGCAAACGACAGCGGTACCGTTGACGGCGTAAAAACGGTGGTGAATAACCTGACCGTGCAAGCTGCAACAGAAAAGCAGGCGCCCACTTCCGCCCCTGCACCGTCTGAAACGCGCAAGCCTGAAGCGCGCCATGACCGGCGTCCGGTCCAGGCTCAGGACATTCCTCCGTTAAGGCCGATGCCTGCACAGCAGGCAGCCGCGAACAACAATCCGCCTCCCCAGCAGCAGGCTGCAGTGACGCCTCTGCCGCCACCGCCCGCGCCGCCTAAGCCGGTGACCCAGCAGTACACGCTCGATTCCGGTACCGTGGTTCCAATCACCATCACTGAGGCGCTCGACAGCAAGACGGCGCAGCCAAACGACGTATTCCACGGCACCTTGGCGAGCGACCTGGTCTCCAACGGTGTCGTTGTCATTCCGCGCGGGTCACCCGTATTAGGTCGCGTGGTCGAGGTTCATGAAGCAGCACACTTCAAAGGCTCCGCCCTGCTCACGGTCGAACTCACAGAGGTGGCGGCGCGCGGGCACAAGGTTACGCTGGTGACTGATAGCTTTCGCCAGGAAGGCAAAGCCCGCGGCAAGAACACGGCGATGAAGGCCGGCGGCGGAGCAGCACTCGGAGCCATCATCGGAGCACTCGCAGGCGGCGGCAAGGGAGCAGCCATTGGCGCGGCAGCAGGCGCGGGCGCGGGTACAGGCGTGAATGCCGTAACCCACGGCGAGCAGGCACAGATTCCATCGGAAACTCGGCTTGATTTCCGGCTGCAGTCGCCGGTCACCGTATCTGTAACTACCACTCCGGGAGCCACACGGCAGCCGTACCAACCAAACCCCGATCCGTCGCTGCAGCAGCGCTAGACCGTTGTTCTGAGCCAAGATTCCGGCAGCTTCGAAAAGCGTTTGATCGCTAGACCACGAAGCTGCCGGAGGTCTTTTAAACCAATCACGTAGCAAGCGGCACGCGCACCGGGATCGAATTGTCCTCCCGCGCAATCAGTCTCGAATAGCTTTCCTTCCCTGCATTCTTGACGCCTTCGACAGCGGACTCAACGGCTCCACATTCACATGCAAATCGCCTCGCCACACCCTTTGCGATGGCCGATTCGGCACAAACGGAGCCAGCACTACCGCAACCATCGCAAGCACTGCTGCCGCGTAGCCGAATTTCGCCGGCAGCCTCTCTGCGCCGGCCCACTCCTCACGCCCGCGCAAAGTTGTACGATGTGCGCAGGGACTCTTGATCGTTTGATGGAGGAAAAAGGCGGTGACTGGAAGGTCTGGAATGCGTTTGTTAGTCGTTGCTGCACTCATAGCAGGGTTGGTCCCCTGCCTCGCCTCTGGACAACTCCTCGAGCCTGGAGCGCAGTCGAGCGCGCCTAATCCGCTTACCGATACCACCGTGAAGCCGGGCAAAGTGCTGCTCTATGACCTGGAAGCGCGCTTCGCCAAGGACGTAGCCGCTCGCGGCGGAGCCGGATTTGCAGACTGGTTTGCTGAGGATGGCGTGGCTCTCGGCAATGGAGCCGCACCGAAGATCGGTAAGGTGGCGATCGCCAAGTCGGCCACTTGGTTGCCCAAAGATTACCAGCTCACCTGGACGCCATCCGATGCGATGATGGGGCCTTCCGGCGATATGGGCTACACGTGGGGCCACTACGAGGGGCGCAGCAAGGATTCGCACGGTAACCCTGTACTTACCAGCGGCCGCTATATCACCATGTGGCGCAAAGAGCCGGATGGTAATTGGAAAGTTGTGCTGGACGCCGGCGCAAATGAGCCCGCCGGCGCAGGAGATTGTTGCAAAATACCCACGGCAAATTAGCGCCGAAGTCTCTCAGCCAACGTCTCTCCAACAGATCGTCTAAGTAGTCTGTCGGGCCGGTCTGCGGGTAATTAGCCCTCGGGGTTCCGACGGTAACATACAACTGAATCCATCGCCCGATTATCGAAGTACCACAGTGGCATTTCATTTTCCAAAAAATTGGCCTATTTGTGTAAGAGCCAAACAGTAAGATTTTTCAGATACTTACCTCATCTGCGTGTAACTATGTTTGCGATGCAAGGCCCCAAGCGGTTTGAACCCTCGGATGCGTTTTCGCATTCCGAATTCAGTATTTTCGACCGCAATCCGGATCCGGCACTTGATGAGCTTGTCGAGCTCACCGCGATTCTCTGTGGGGCAGATTACGCCTACATCGCTTGGGCAGATCACAACCGTCTTTGGTTCAAGTCGCGCTATGGCTTCAAGGGAATCGAGCAGACGCGCACCAGTACCGGCTGTCATTGGACACTTGAAAAAGGCACTTCGCTGCTCATCAACGACGCCGGCGAAGATCCACGGTTTCTGCCCGAGGGGATTTCTCTCAACGGCGCTCGCCCATGTCTTTCGTATGCGGGAACTCCGCTCATCACCAGCACGCAAGAGGTCGTAGGCACGCTGGCGGTGTTGTCCGTCGAAGCCAACCGCTTCAAGCCGGAGCATCTCACGCTTCTCGAAATCATGGGCCGCCAGGCGGTCACTCGTCTTGAGCTTTACAACCGCATTCGCATGCAGGAGCAGGCGCAGCGTGCACGCCAGCGCACAGACCGCGCGCTCGCAATCGAGCGTCTATTTGTCGCTGCCACCCTCGATTCCATTCCCGCAATGGTGATCGTGCTCGATACTGCGGGCCGCATGGTGCGCCTGAACCAGCCATGTTCGCAGCTAATGGGCCTGAGCCTGGGCGAGGCCATCGGACGCAGCTTTGTTGAAGAAGTCATTGAGCCCGTCGATCGCGATTGGGTAGCCGGCAAGCTGCGCGATGCCGCAGCAGGTCAGGATTCAGGCCCGCACGAAACAGCGTGGCGCGTTCGCGGCAGCTCGGCTGAAAACGCCAGACCAATTGCCAGGCGCATCAGCTGGACGATTCGTCCCCTGCAGGGACCAAACGCTGAAATTCAATACCTCATCATCAGCGGACAGGACGTAACCGAGCAGCGTGAAATGGAAATGGCGCTGCTTTCCAGCGAGACCCGCTATCGCCAAGTGGTTGAGAACTCGCTGGGATTCGTTTTCACGTGTTCCATGGAGGGCCGCCTCACTTCGCTGAACGCGTTCACGGCGGAAACTCTTGGCTATCGCTCTGAAGCGCTGGTAGGACGTTCCGTGACTGAACTGATGGACCCATCCGGTGCTGCGGAATTCCAGGAATGCCTGCGCACTCTGCAAACGCAGGAAGAATGGCAAGGCGCGTTCCCCCTGCGTCGCAGCGACGGCATCTATCGCCGCATCGCAGTCCGCAGCCGGCGTATGCAACTTCCTGGCGAACGGCCTTTCGTGCTTAATCACGGAATCGACGTGACCGAACAGTACGAAGCACAGGTAGCATTACATCTGGCCACACGGCAACGCGAACTCATTCTTGAGTCAGTCGGCGATGGAATCTACGGCATCGATCTTGACGGCAGACTCACGTTCATCAACGAAGCCGGTGCACGTGCCCTCGGTTATTCAGTCGACGAGTTGTCAGGCGTCGACGTCCACGAGCTCATTCACCACAGCCATGCAGACGGCACGCCTTACTCCAAATCCACCAGCCCCATCCTGCAGGCGCTGCGCCGCAACGAATCTATCCGCATGCGCGACGAAGTTTTCTGGCGCAAAGACGGCACGGCCATTCCCGTAGAGTACAGTGCCAATCCCCTGGTGGAAGAAGGGCACATTTCCGGCATGGTCATCGCTTTTCAAAACGTGTCGGAGCGCCGCCGGCTGGAACGGATGAAGGATGAGTTCATCTCCACCGTCAGTCACGAACTGCGCACCCCGCTTACCTCAATGCGTGCTTCTCTCGGACTCATTGCATCCGGCACGCTCGACAAAAGACCCGAAAAGCAGCGCCATATGATCGAAATGGCTATCAGCAACAGCGACCGGCTGATCCGCCTCGTCAATGACATCCTCGATTTCGATAGCGTGGAGAAGGGTCGGCTGCCGTTGCACCGCCGCCCAGTGGAAGCGGTCGACCTGATACGCCGTGCTGCCGATATTGGTCACACCGCAGCCATGAATGCGCGCATCTCGTTCAACATCCAATCCTCGAACGAGGTGGTATTCGCGGATGAAGATCGCATTCTGCAGGTACTCAACGAGCTTGTGAGTAATGCCATTAAATTCTCCGGCAAAGATACGACCGTTCTCCTGACCGCTCAACCCGCGCCCGCCACAACCGTCGAGCCGGGCTCATCGAGCCTGGGTGAAGTCTGCTTCATCATTGAGGATCAGGGCCGCGGCATTCCGCAGGACAAACTGGAACGCATCTTCGATCGCTTTCAACAAGGCGACGCCTCTGACTCACGCGCACTGGGCGGCACCGGTCTTGGACTTGCGCTCTGCCGCAGCATCGTAGAGCAGCATGGCGGCCGTATCTGGGCCGAGAGCACTCCTGGACAAGGCAGCCGATTCCTCTTCACGATTCCGGCAGCCAGTTCAATTCACACGTAAGGCGATCCGCCTTCGCTGAACATCACCGAAATCCGTGTGGTTACCCACCCCAAGTTTGACCTCCATAAGCGCATTGGCGATGGTGTGTCAATGCAGCTGTCAAGTACCTCTCTGGACGCTTACCCCTCATCTGAGTGCATCCGCAAGTCGAATCGGCTTTGAGATTTATCGCAACTGCTTGACTCTCCGGTAGCGTGAGGCTTTACAACTGTCTCGTGCTCAGAATCGGCGAGTTTTCCTCTCTTGCTCAAGTCTCGATTAGAACCCTGCACCACTACGATGAAGTCGGGCTGCTGAAGCCGATGCACGTCGAAGCGGAGTCCGGCTATCGCCAATATTCGGTAAGCCAGTTGCCACGTCTCCACCGCATCCTTGCGCTTCGCGATCTAGGATTTCCACTCGATCGGATCGGAGAAGCGCTCGAGGAAGGCGTTTCGGTCGATGCGCTTCGAGGGATGTTGCTCCTGCGGCGGGTTGAGCAGGAGAAACAAATCAAAGAGGAGACGGAACGGCTCAACCGCTTGAATGCTCTGATTCATTTGATCGACAAGGAGGGTCGGATGACCAACGACGTCATCATGAAAGAGGTCGCGCCGCAATGGATCGTCTCTCTACGCGAGAATATTCCCGCATATAAGGTCGTCGGAAAGTTGATTGGCAAATTTCACGGTCTGCTCGGCCCGCTTGGCAGACAGGGAATAGGAGTCGGATTGCTGCACGACCGTGAGTACAAGGAACAGGATGTGGATGTGGAGGCGGGCATCTTCCTCAAACAGCCGATTGAGGTCATGGCTCCGCTCCGTTGTTACCAGCTACCCGCCGAGACGGTCGCCAGCGTGGTTCATCACGGCGCGTTCAACCGCATCGGCGAAGCGTATACGGACCTGCTGCGCTGGGTAGAAGCGAGCCGCTATCACCCTTTCAGCCCGACCCGGGAGTTGTTTCACCACGTCAATCAACCGCCCAACCGCGACGACAGCTCCAACGTGACAGAGATTCAAGTGCCGGTACAAATGGAGTAGCGATGTCCTCTTCGACTGCAACCTCAAATAGCAGCACCGGTCAAAGGGCCATTAAAGGCATCGATTCTCAGGGTTTTGCCACCGGCGAAGCTGTGATTGGCGCATTCGCCATAGCGGATCGTGAGGCATGAAATTGTCGCAAATACCAGGTACTTCTGGGGTGCATCTTAGCCGTGCTTTGTTGTCTGGAAGAGAGTCAAAGGTCTTCGATCCGCGCGACCCCTTAACAGGCTCGGACGGCACCGAATTGTCCGATGCCAGCATCGTCAAAAGAGACTCTCAATGGTGGATGTATCTTGCCGGCCAGGCACCCGGGCATGGAGCTACAGAAATCTATTGTGCCTGTCTTCCCCCAGGGGAACGTTTGTCCGCCAGCGGGTGGCAACTCATTCGGAATATCGCCGGAGAGCCTGATCCAGTCGCGGGACGAAGCCACAGCTCTTGCTGGGACGCGGGGGGCCGGCATTGCCCCTCGTACGTTAGAGGGTGGGATCCCACGAAGAATGCGTGCGTGGAACGGATCTATTATGCCGGCGCCGCGGAGAACATCTGGGGACCATACATGATTGGGTTCTTGGAATGGGACGGCGAAGGTTGGTTGGACCAGGCAGAACCCGTCTTCGTTGCAAACGAGAAATGGGAGCGCGGAAGCGTTTATGAGCCCAACCTCATCTTTCATGATGGCAAGTGGAAGATGTGGTACGTTGCCGGCTCGAACTATGAGAACTATCTTGTTCACGGCTATTCCGAAAGCGAGGATGGACGCACTAACTGGAGCAGACATGACGTGTTTGCTCCAGATGAGATGAAGGTGTTCGACTTCTGCGTTCGTAGCAGAGGTGAGACATTCGACGCGGTCTTTGCACGGGTCTGGATGGGAACTGAGGCGCCTCCACCCGAAACGGGCCTGTGGTGGTGCAGCGCCACTGCACCCTCAGGCAAGCTTTCCGATTGGGGCAAGCCTCTCCAAATAATGACGGCAGAGGATCACGGCTGGCACTCCGGCCCATGGAAACCGTCGCTCGAGTTCGACGAACTGGCTGGCGTGCGAGCGCTTGTCTTTTTCGACGGGGCGTATCGAACGAGCGACCCCGGGCCATTTCCATTTGTATTTACCCTTGGCTGCCTTGAAATCGATCTGCAACTCAACACTGCTTCCGAAACGCGGAACCGAGCTAGCTAACACGAACAGAAACGCAC
>Ga0207667_10000517_pt1 | contig 50882 bp, 38 predicted proteins | sample KBSCornC52_FD_184301 | JGI IMG/M metagenome (GOLD analysis project Ga0207667, IMG submission 184301) | Corn rhizosphere microbial communities from Kellogg Biological Station, Michigan, USA - KBS Corn C5-2 (SPAdes) (version 2) | ecosystem: Host-associated > Plants > Roots > Rhizosphere > Soil ... | reverse complement strand
ATTCGCCAAGAACAAGCAGAAGACCATCCGTAAGCAGAACGGCATGGGCATCTTCGCCACGCAGAGTCCCGAGGACGCGCTGGCCAGCGACATCTCCGCGGCGCTGATCGAGCAGACCGCCACCATGGTCCTGCTGCCCAACCCGAACGCCAGCCGCGAGGACTACATCAACGGCCTCAAGCTGACCGAAGCGGAGTACCAGGTGGTGGTGGGACTGGACGAGCGCTCGCGCTGCTTCCTGGTCAAGCAGGGCCACGCCTCGTCGGTGTGCCAGCTCAACCTGCGCGGCCTGGACGATGCGCTGTCGGTGATCTCCGCCTCCACCGACAACATCGAAATCATGCACCAGGTGCTGGCCGAACACGCCAATGCCGCCGGCATCCCCGCGGGCGATCTCAAGCCCGACGCATGGCTGCCCACCTTCTATGAGCGCCGCAAGGGCAGCGGCAAGGGCCGGCCCAGCTCGCCGGCCGGCGCCAACCAGACTACCCCCCGCCGCACCGCGGCCGGCTGACCCCAACCCTCGACTACGGACAACGTGCCATGACCAAGCAAACGCGCACCCCCCGTCTTCTGAAGCTTCCGGCCGCCGTGGCTTTCGCGGTGGTCTCGCTCGCGGGCTTCTATGCCGATCAGGCGCAGGCCCAGTGGACGGTCATCGACCCCGCGCACATCGCGCAGGATGCGACGAACTTCATCCAGACCGCGGCGCAGTACGGCAAGGAGGTCGCGCAGTACGCGGCCGTGCTGCAGCACTACGCGCAGCAGCTCATTTCGCTGCAGAGCATGAGCTTCACCAGCGTGCTGAGCCTGGACACCACCTACACCAGGATCGCCGACGATGCCGGCGTGGCGGACGCGTGCCCACCAGCCAACAACGACGTGTCCATCATTCCCGGCCTGGTGTCGCTGTCCATACCCAAATTGTCCGATTCAGTGCTGGAAAGCCAGACGAAGGTCTGCCAGCAGATCGTGATGCGGCGCAACCACCAGTACAACGTCACCGTGGACATGCTCAATCGCGTCAATACCGTCTATGGCGGATACGCGCGGCAGTTCGAGCAGATCTCCCAGATGGTCGGCACCAGCCAGGGCGCGCTCGCTGGCGCGCAGGCCAATATCGCGCGCGGCCAGGCCAGCATGGAGACCGAAATGCGGCTGTGGCAGGTGCAGATCCAGAGCGACGACCAGATCATCAAGTACCTGGAAAACCAGCAGGCCAAGCTCGGCCAGGAGGCCATGAAGGGCAAGCACACGCTGCTGGGCACCATCGTCCAGGCGGGTACGCTGGAACTGGCCTTCAAGACGCTCAACAGCGGCAACTGAGCCATCCGGCATTGAAGTCATTCGCGACAAGAACCTAAGGAACTGGGTGCCATGCCTGCATCAACCACTGGCGATTTTATTTTCTTCTCGCTGGTCAACAGCTATCTGAAGAGTCAGATCGCTCACTTCCAGGAAGACGTGCTCGGACGCATGGCGCTGTGGGCGTCGACCTTCGCGGTGATCCTGGTCACCCTGTGGGTGGCGATCCAGGGCTACCGGATGGTGACCGGCCAGAGCCGCGAGCCGATGATGGCCTTGGTCGCCAACATGGCCAAGATCGTCTTCATCGTCTCGGTCGCGACCACCCTTGCCGTCGCGGGCAACGATATCCAGGAGCTGCTGACCACGGATCTCGGCAAGCACATCAACTTCCTGTTCACCGGCAGCAGTGACTCGCCGGAGGACATGATCGATAAGAACCTGGCCAAGACCCAGCTGGCGCTGTCGGCGATCGACATCATCAAGGTCAACCCGACCGATATCGATATGGCCGGCCAGAAATCCAAGGCCGAACTGCTGGCTACCTTCGGCACCGCCAGCCCGCCGATGACCGCCGGTGCGATGCTGCTGCTCTATCAGTTCGCTATGGCGCTATTCATTGGGCTGGGACCATTGTTCATCCTGTGCCTGATCTTCGAGCAGACCAAGGAATTGTTCCGAAAATGGTTGATGTACGGCATCGGCACCCTGTTCTCGATGGCTATGCTTGCGGTGGTGACCTCGATCGCCATGCGCCTGTGCCTGAGCGTCGCCGAGGCGCTGTGGGCGGCCAACCTGATCAATGGCATCACGGGCGAGGGCGCGGAGGGCTTATCGAGCCTGGCACTGCAGCAGGGCGGCATCGGCCTGCTGATGACCGTGCTGATCGTAAGCGTGCCGCCAATGGCTGCAATGTTCTTCCAGGGCACGATGGGCAACTTCATGGCGTATTCGGCGATGGGCGGTGCGAACAGCCAGCCGGGTGCAGCGGGGCAGCCGCCGGGTTCGTATATGCCGTCACCGCAGAGCCAGACCCAGGCCACTCCTGATATGAGGTCGATTCCTTCCGCACCGGCGCCCGGCCTGGGCGTACGTGCACCCAGCGCACCGATGACAGCTTCCGCCGACCAGATCAAGATAGGCCAGAATCGAGAGACGTGACCGCCATGAAATCCCTGCTTGTCCTGCTCTTCTGCATCCTTTGCTTCAGCCCTGTGCTGCACGCCGAGCAGGGCTGCCCGCCTGGCATGGTTCCCCAAGGCGGGAATGGCGCGACTTCCTGCCGCCCCATTCCCGGTTATGGCCAGCCGGGGAGTCAGGTCGTACCAGGCGCACCGGCCAATGTCGTCTGGATCCAGCGCTGGGGGGCAGTCGCGCTGGATGCCCAGTACACCGGCAACATCGGCGCTTCGCACAACAAAGCCAGCCGAGACGAGGCAGAGAAGATCGCCATGGCGAACTGCGTCTCGCTGGGTTCAACGAAATGCGAGCTGATCTCCGCTTACTCCAACAGTTGCGTCGCGGTTGCGAAGGCCGACAGTCACTATAGCGTCGCAAGTCGCCCGACTCAGCCCGAGGCGGAGAAAGCGGTCATAGGCCTGTGTGAAGACGCGTCATGCAAAGTTATCTATAGCAGTTGTAGCCAAGCTCTAAAGCTTTAGTGAGATCAACAGCGCCGGCGCACCTCCGCGGCGCAGGCAATGCAGGGACATGGACACAGAGTCCGACCACGAAGCTTTGGCGGATGAAGGTGATTCAAATTAAGCACTGCATTTTTTGAATCCGACATCGCTATCCATCAGCAAAGGAATGCCCATGAAGAAGTCGCTGCTGCTCATCTTTCTCCTGGCCGCGAGTTCCACCGCGTCCGCGGGGTTCTTTAAGGCCATCCCGTACTACGGGAACAACCCTTACCTGTTCTGCAAGCTGGGCATGCCGTCGGATTGCTGGCTGCCCGGCGATCCGGTGACCGGCTCGATTACGGTTACCGATTGGGAGTGTTACAACCCGACCTCCGCCCTCGTTTACAAGGACGTCTGTCCCAAGGCCTTCCCGGGCGCATCGGGGTCGGGCGCCCTCGGCAGTTCCGTCGATCAGGCCCCGCCGGCACAACCCGTGTCCGCGTCGGCGGACTCGGCCAACGCCGACCACTGAGCGCGCCGCGTCATTGGAATGATACCGCCCACCTGCGCATCAGGCGGGCGGTATCACGAAGCGCGTAACGCAACACAAAATTCAGGCATTCCCGCACATCCCTTGCACTTGCCTTACGCCGCCGGACCAAGTGACACTCGCCGACGGCCCGTTTGAAAGGACCCGACGTTCCATGAGCCCAAGGAAGCTACTGCTTGTCGCGCTGCTCGGAGCACTGAGCGCGTGCGGCTCATCGCAATCCGCCAATCCTTCCGAAACGTCTTCCGCAACGTCTTCGGCGAAGGCTCCGGCAGCGGCGGCTTCCGCGCCCGCGGCGCATGCCTCCGCCGAAACTCAAGGAAAGAGTGCCATGTCTCCCCTGCAGAACCTTCTTGGCGTGTTCGCCGCGCCCAACGCTTCGCCCTGGCCGGCCTTCGACCAGGTGGCCGGCGTGCAGTGGCGCGATGCCAAGCCGCTTGAGAACACCGATGCCACCGGCCCCGACATGTCGCACTACCGCAGCGGCAACCTGCTGCTGGCCGGCTTCGGCATGGTCGACGTGCCGGACGGCAAGACCGGCGAAGAAGCCGGCACCAGACAGGACAACGAAGGCAACGTCGGCGCCACGCTCAACGGCGACGCGAACGTGGTGCAGTCGATCGCGCTGGTGAAGTTCTATCCCAGCGAGAACTACCAGGAAATCCTGCAGCACCAGCTCGGCGGCGATGCCGCGATCAAGTCCATCGGCGGCTCCTGCCAGCTGGATTTCGGCACCACCGCCGCCAACACGCAGAAGAACGCCTTCTACCAGATCACGCTCGGGGCCGGTGCGGCGCCCGTCTTCGCCGAGGCTTTTATCGACGACGACGGCGGCAACCAGGGCCCGGGCAGCACCACGTTCGTGTTTTATCGGAGCAAGCCGGCGCAGCGGATGGAGGCCATGCGCTGTAAGGAGACGTAAAACCTCCTCCACAACTCAAACCAGCATCGTCATCCACTAAGGAGTAAGCAATGGCTGATAGACGAGAGCACGCAGTGGCCACTGCGCAGGCATACCACCAGGGCAACATCGCCGGTCTGGACGACGCGATGACCCGTCGACTGGTTGCCTCCGTCGTCATGACGGAAAGCAGTGGCGGCAACCTCACCGTGACCAACAAGCAGGGCTATGTCGGCCGCTACCAGGCCGGCGCCGGCTGGCTCGCGGACGCGGGCTATGTCGACAAGGACAAGCTGCACGAAGCCATGAAGGGCTATCGCAGCGAATGGGCATGGGCCTCCAAGGGCGGCATGACCGAGTTCCTCAACGATCCTTCCAACTGGAAGAACGGCCTGAGCCTGGACAAGTACAAGGGCTCCGCCGAGCTGCAGGACAATGCGTTCCGCATCAACAGCGGCCATGCCTACAACCAGGCCATCAAGAACGGCGTGCTGCACGAGGACGACAAGCCCGAGAAGATCGCCGGCTTCCTCAAGGCGCGCCATATCGCCGGCTACGGCGGCGCCGTGGCAGCGGCCACCGGCGGCCGCGTGATGCGCGACAGCAACGGCACCAGCAACTACGACTATATGCACGACATCACGCGCAACCGTGATGGGCTGGACCAGCTGATGAAGCGCGCACCGGGCCAGCACACACCGGAGCCGGCCCGCGACAAAGCGCCGGGTGTGCTCAAGGAGGGTGCGCATGGTGCGGAAGTCGGCAAGCTGCAGGAAGAACTCAACCGCCTCGGCTACGACCTGAAGGCCGACAAGCAGTTCGGTCCGCAGACCGAGGCCAGGCTCAAGGCCTTCCAGCAGGATCACGGCCTGAAGCCCGATGGCCAGGCCGGCCCGCTGACCCACGCCGCACTCGACCGCGAGCTGAAGCTGCAGGCCGAACGCGGCAACAAGCAGCTCGGCGATGCGGCGCATCCCGCGCATGGCGTGTTCAAGCAGGCGCTCGACGGCGTGCACAAGATCGACGCCGATCGCCAGCGCGCGCCGGACCGCATCAGCGAGAACGTCGCCGGTTCGCTCACCGTCGCCGCGCAGCGCGCCGGGCTCACCCGCATCGACCACGTGCTGCTCAGCGAAGACGGCAGCCGCGTCTATGCGGTGCAGGGCGATCTCAACTCGCCGCACAAGAAGATGGCCGAGGTGCCCACCCAGCAGGCGGTCAACACCTCGCTGGAGCAGAGCAGCCGCGAGCTGACCCAGGCCGGCCAGCAGCACAGCGCGGCCAACGCCAACCAGAAGACGCACGAGACGCAGCAGGCTCAGGCGACACCGCAAAGGTAAGCAGTACGGCCAGGGGCGCCGCCCCTGGCCGATCACGTGTACCTGCGCAAAGTCCCTGAAAAACCTTCTGCTTCTTCAGCGCCGCACCAAGCCGCACCGCCCGCGTCGACCTTCGTTCCCTGCGCGGGGCAGACCACCGCACGATCCGATCCCGAGGAGTGTCACCGTCATGGCCAGCATCAAATCTTTCCTTCGCCTGCTGCCCTGCCTGTTGCTTGTGGCATGCAGCAGCCCGGCGTCGGATGGCCATCTGCCGGTGCCTTCCGGCGAAGCCGCGCCCGCCAAGGCGGCCACCGCGGCGGTCGCCGGCAAGACGGAGGATCGCGCGGCGGCACCTGCCGCGGCGACGTCGACCGCAGCCGCCAAGCCGGGGCTGCCGGTCGATCCGTCGCAGCTGCGCCCGGTGGCCGCCCTTCCCGGCGTCGCCTGCACGCAGCAGCGCAAGGACTGGACGCCGGAGTGCGTGGCGGGCGAATACGAGATCGCCGTCTATCCGGACGGATGCAGCGCCGACGGCTTCTATGGCCTGGTGCATGCCGATGGCGATACCGCGGTCACCTTGCAGAGCAGCTTTGCGCCGTTCCCGGCTTCGCCCGTGGCGAAGCTGCGGGAGGCGCAATTCGTCTGCATCGCGGCCGATGCCCGCAAGCATGCCGGCGAGCGGCTCTGGCTGTACGTCACGGCGATCCCGCCGGAATCCATCCCGGCCTGCAAGGACCGGGAGATCTGCGGCGCGCGCGGCATGCCGCCCGTCGACTGGTCCGGCACCGCTCCCAAGGGGCAGTGCCGCCTGGATCACGGCCATTTCGTCGATTGTGCGGCCGGCTGGGTCAGCGCTTCGGCGGTAGAAGAGTTTTCCAACGGACTTTGAGCAGCCTTTTTCTCTAACGACCACTCGGAGAATGTTATGGGTCGCGAAATCCTGGATGAGGCTTATCACCATTTTGCGCTGGAAGGCCGCAAGTACGAATACGGCCGCAGCGATCTTTCCCTCAACAACAAAGTAGGCAATCGCCACACCGATCCCAGCCGCAATGAAAAGGATCTGGACGGCGACGGCTACTACGGCGTGGACTGCTCCTCGCTGGTATGGCGCGGGCTGAAGAACGCCGGCTATGACGTCGGCAACGAACCGTTCGACACCAGCAAGCTGTTTACCGGCAACAAGACCACGGCCTACGCGGAAAAGCATTTCGATGTCGTTCCCGCTGCCGAGGCGAGCAAGACGCCGGGCTCGCTGCAGGCGGGCGACATCCTGATGTTCAACAGCTCGCACGGCCGGCACGTCGGCATCTTCAAGGGCTACGACCCGAAGGGAAATATCGAGTTCTACGGCTCGCAGGTCAGCACCGGCCCCGCGCTTACCACGGCCCGCGGCGACGGCAGCTATTGGAACGGCGGCGATTTCCATATCGTCGGCGCGCTGCGCGCGAAGCCGGAGTTCCGCACGCATGAACCGGTGCACGGCGGCAAGGCGGACATCCCCGCCGCGGCGGAACCCGCGGCCGCTCGCCCGCACGCCAACGCGGCAGCCACGCCGCACAAGGAACAGCCGCACGGCCACGAGGAATACCTGCACGAGGGTGCGCGCGGCGGCGACGTCATGAGCCTGCAGAACGAGCTGGCCAAGCTGGGCTATCCCAGCCGCGAAGCGCCGCTGCATGCCGATGGCCGTTTCGGCGCGAAGACCGACGGCGCCCTGCGCTCCTTCCAGAGCGAGAACGGACTGAAGCCCGACGGCATCGTCGGCCCGGAAACCACCAAGGCGCTGCATAAACAGCTGGCCCTGGCCCATCCCGAAGCGGCCCATCCCGAAGCGGCCAAGGCGCCGGCGCGCATGGACAACCCGGACCACCCCGGCTACGCCATGTACAAGCAGGCCCTGGATGCGGTGCACAAGCTGGATGCCACGCACCAGCGCGAACCGAACCACCTGAGCGGCCAGCTCGCCGGTTCGCTGGCGGTCCGCGCGCACGAGGAAGGCCTGCAGCGCATCGACCACGCGGTACTCAGCGAAGATGCCAAGCATGCCTACGCCGTGCAGGGCGAGCTGAACTCGCCGCTCAAGCGCGTGGCCGGCGTGGACACCGCCCAGGCAGTCAACACGCCGCTGGAGAAGAGCACCACGGCGCTGGAACAGGCCACGGCGACGCAGACGCAGAACCAGCAGCAGAAGCAGCACCCGGCGCCCGTGCAGACGGGTCCCGGCGTTTCCGTCTAATCAGAAACGCCCCGGGCCTGTCCGCGCCGCGGGCAGGCCCGGCTCCTTCCGCAGAGATATGCCATGTCGATCAGAACCAGGATTGCTTTCACCCTTCCGCTGATGCTGCTCATGTTCGCCCAGGGCGCGGCCGCCGAAGACACCAAGGACGCGAAACCGCCCGTGCCAGCAGCCGCACAGGCCGCCACGGCGGCCGTGCCGCAGGGCTTTTCCTCGTACGCGGCCGAACCCGCCGGCGGCGACAAGCCCGGCGACACCAGGCAGTGCGTGGTCGGCGCCGTCGCCGACGAGGACGGCATGAACCAGAAGCCGTTCGTCTACGTCGAGGACACCGCCGCCAACCGCGTGCTGTGGACGCGGCCGTTGGACCTGCCGCCGAACACCTTCCAGGGCCGCGCCACGCATTGCCTGCGCAAGGGCGGCACGGTCTACGTGCTGCTGCAGGCCGATACCAAGGCGGCGCAGTCGCTGTCGCAGACACTGCTGCGGGTAGTGGAGCTGGACCTGGGCAGCGGCAATGTCACCGCCAGCCGCGACGTGGCCATGCCCGGCGTGGCCGACGCGACTTCGGCCTGGGTCGACAAGGGCGAGGACGCCTTCCATCTCGCCGGCAAGGGCGGCGTGGCGGTAAGCGGCGAATACTTCCGCCTGGCCGATCCCGACAAGCATCTTTCGTTCACGGTCACCCTGCACTGAGCATGGGCCTGGCCGTGCATCCGCGACGCAGTGCGGCAGCCGCGTGGCTGCTGGCGCTCGCGTCCACCACCGCTTTCGGTTTTCCCATGAAGACACCTGAGATCAAGCAGAACCCGCATCCGCAGAAGCGCTACGAGCTGACCCTCAGCATCGAGGGCGCGCCGGGACCGTTCGACTCCATCGCCGGCACCGTGCACTACAAGGTGCAGAACGAGCGCAGCGTGCCGGCCACGCCGGTCAGCGGCGCCACGCTGACGCCGGAGAAGAACCTGCCGATCGAATTCGTGCGCATCAGCGACCACGAATACAAGGGCACGCTCTACGCCGACCTGCTGCAGGACGAGGACTACTACGGCCTGGGCGTCTGCCACTGGGCGGTGAACACCGCCTGGGCCACGCTGAAGATCAAGGGCGTGGAATTCTCGCCAGCGATGGATTCGCGCGAGCTGCTGGCGCAGAAGCCGGTGCCGACCTATTTCGTGCGCAGCGAATACTTCAACAGCAGCGACGAGCGCACCGCCTTCGGCACGCCGAACCGCGCGCTGTTCAAGCCCATCACGCGCACCGACATCTTCTCGATGACGCTGACGGCCAGGGAGACCGGCCCATGAGCAGCGAGAACACGACCATCGGCGACAGCACGATCGGCACCACCGATTACGCGCTGCTCGCGCGTGATGCCTACCAGGACCGCCAGACCAACCAGACCGTCGAACTGGGCGGCGTGAAGTACCGCGTCTTCGACCACACCGACGACCCGCGCACCGGCTACCAGGGCACCGCCTACCAGCGCATCGATACCGGCGCGATCGTGGTCGCCCATCGCGGTTCCGAATTCGACCGCGAGCTGTTCCAGGACGGCGGCACCGACGCCGGCATGGTGCTGACCGGCCTCAATGCGCAGGCGCCGGACGCCACCGCCTTCACCCAGCGGGTGATGGACAAGGCGCGCCAGCAATCCGAACAGCTGGGCGTGCCCTGCGACGTCACCGTTACCGGCCACTCGCTCGGCGGCACCCTGGCCGAACTCACCGCCGCACGCCTGAACCTCAAGGGCGAAACCTTCAACGCCTACGGCGCCGCCGGCCTGCTGTACGGCCTGCCGGAAGGCGGCCACCAGGTCATCGACCATATCCGCGCCGGCGATATCGTCAGCGCGGCCAGCCCGCACTTCGGCGAGGTGCGCATCTACGCCGCGCCGCAGGATATCGACACCCTGGGCAAGGCCGGCTACCGCGACGACAGCGGCCCCTTGAGCCCGCGCAACCCGCTCAAGGCCACCGATTTCAGCGCGCACGCGATCGACAACTTCGTGCCGGACAACAAGCTGCTCGGCCACTCCATCGTCAGCCCGGAAAACGCCGCGCTGTACCAGGAGCACAAGGGCATGATCGACCGCTACCGCAACGACGTGCGTGATATCCGCACCGTGCTGTCGGCACCGTGGGAAGTGCCGCGCGCGGTGGTGCACGGCGTCGAACACGTGGCGCAGGAGGTCGGCGAGAAGATCTCCGAAGGCGCGCATGCCGTCGGCAGCGCGGTCAGCCATGCGGTACACGAGGTGGAAGAAAAGCTGGAAGCCGTCGGCGAGCGCGCCTCCCACGCCATCCACACGCTGACCCACCCCAGCGAATGGCATCACGCCAAGCCGGACGGCGCCGCCCGTCTGGACCAGCCCAACCACCCGGACCACGCCCTGTTCCAGCAGGCGCGCAAGGCCGTACAGGTGCTGGACGCTTCGCACCAGCGCGCCTCCGATCAGCAAAGCGACAATCTTTCCGGCTCGCTGGTGGTGGCCTCGCGCCAGGCGGGGCTGGAGCGCATCGACCACGTGGTACTGAGCCAGGACGGCGACCGCGCCTATGCCGTGCAGGGCGAACTCAACTCGCCGTTCAAGCGCGTGGCCGACGTGCCGACCCAGCAGGCGGTGAATACGCCGGTCGAGCGCAGCAGCGCCCAGTGGGAACAAGCGGCGGCGCAGCGGCAGCAGGCGGGGCAGCAGCCGGGGGTCCAGCCGGGCCAGGCGCCCCAGCTTGGCGCATGAGCTGCCGGGTAGTGGAGCAGCGGGATGTCGCTGACGCGAAGGCGATCACCGGACCTGCCACCGAAACGCGATTACACTAGGACGAATGACGATCGGAAGGCATGCCGCGGCGGGGGTTTCACCGGCCATGGCATGGCAAGACCACAGGGGCCGAAGCACCTGGCTTCGGAGCAACGGATGCGAGTCAGGTTCTCATGAGCAAGACGAAATGGTTTTGGGCCGCCGGCCTGCTGCTGGTCGCCCTCGTCGGCGGCGTGTTCTTTTCCGGCTGGCTGGTGGCCCTGCTGCTGAAAGTGGAGGTTCCGCTGTCGTGGAACACCTACTACCAGTACGTGAGCGCGCTGGACCAGCCGCAGGTGCATGCCTATGCCGGGCGCATCAAGGCCGCCGGCTATATCGGCTTCGGCCTGCCGGTGATGCTGTGGATGGTGGTGTTCTACTTCATCGCCCGCACGCATAAGCCGTCCATGCACGGCGACGCGCGCTTCGCCCATGGCGGCGACCTGCGCAAGGCCGGCATGTTCAAGGAGACGCCGAACGGCATCCTGGTCGGCAAGTACAAGGGCGACCTGGTGCGCCTGGGCGGCCAGCAGTTCGTGATACTGGCCGCGCCGACCCGCTCGGGCAAGGGCGTGGGCGTGGTGATTCCCAACCTGCTCGACTACCAGGAATCCATGGTGGTGCTGGACATCAAGCAGGAGAACTACGAGCTCACCTCCGGCTGGCGCGCCAGCCAGGGCCATGAGATCTATCTGTTCAATCCCTTCGCCGAAGACCGCCGCTCGCACCGCTGGAATCCGCTGAGCTACGTGTCCAAGGACCCGTCCTTCCGCGTCTCCGACCTGATGAGCATCGCCGCGATGCTGTATCCGGACGGCGCCGACGACCAGAAGTTCTGGGTCAGCCAGGCGCGCAACGCCTTCATGGCCTTCACCCTGTACCTGTGCGAGAAGTGGGAGCACGACGAGCAGAAGGGCCTGCCCCTGGTGCTGCGCGACAAGCCGACGCTGGGCGCGGTGTACCGCCTGTCTTCCGGCGACGGCACCGATCTGCGCCAGCTGTACCAGTGGATGTCGCAGCAGCCGTTCCTGAGCGGCAACGCCCAGACCGCCTTCGCCAACCTGCTGTCGCAGGCGAACGAAACCTTCTCCTCGATCCTGGGCACCTTCAAGGAACCGCTGAACGCCTGGATCAATCCGGTGCTGGACGCGGCCACCGGCGACGACGACTTCCTGCTCACCGACGTGCGCAAGAAGCGCATGACCGTGTACATCGGCATCCAGCCGAACAAGCTGGCCGAGAGCCGCCTGATCGTCAACCTGTTCTTCAGCCAGCTGATCAACCAGAACACCAAGGAGCTGCCGCAGAACAACAAGGCGCTCAAGCACCAGTGCCTGCTGCTGATGGACGAGTTCACCTCGATCGGCAAGGTCGACATCATCTCCTCCGCCGTGTCGTACATGGCCGGCTACAACATCCGCCTGCTGCCGATCATCCAGAGCGTGGCCCAGCTCGACGCCACCTACGGCCGCGAAGTGGCGCGCACGCTGATCACCAACCACGCGCTGCAGATCGTCTACGCGCCGCGCGAACAGCAGGACGCCAACGACTACTCGGAAATGCTCGGCTACACCACCGTGCGCAAGGAGAACATCACCCGCGGCAAGGGCGGCGACCGCTCGCGCAGCGAGTCCGAGGAGCGCCGCGCGCTGATGCTGCCGCAGGAGCTCAAGGCGATGGGCAACGAGAAGGAAGTGTTCCTGTACGAAGGCATCCCGCATCCGGTGATGTGCGAGAAGATCCGCTACTACAAGGACAGCTACTTCACCGCGCGCCTGCTGCCCAAGGTGGAAGTGGCCGTCCTGAAGATCTGAGGCCGTGCCGGCTTCGGGGCGGCGTCGGCGCTAGACTTGGCGCATGACGCTGCCCACCGCCCTGCTCGAAGCCCTGCACGCCAGCTTCGCCGGCGATGCCCTGTCGCTGGGCGAAGCCGAACGCCTGGCCTACGCCTACGACAACTCCCGCCGCAACGCCCTGCCCGACGCGGTGGTGTTTCCCACCACGCACGAGCAGACCGAAGCGCTGGTGCGCGCCTGCCGCGAACATCGCGTGCCCCTGGTGGCGCGCGGCCGCGGCACCAATACCACCGGCGCCACGGTGCCGGTGGACGGCGGCGTGGTGGCGAGCTTCGAGCGGATGAACCGCATCCTGCGCATCGATCCGGATAACCGCCTGGCGGTGGTGGAACCGGGCGTGCTCAACGGCGACCTGCAGCAGGCGCTCAAAGCCCACGGCTTCTTCTGGCCGCCGGATCCCACCTCCTCGCCCTGGTGCAGCATCGGCGGCAACCTGGCCTGCAATTCGGCCGGCCCGCGCACGGTGAAGTACGGCAGCCCGCGCGAGAACACCCTTGGGCTGCGCGCGGTGGCCGGCACCGGCGAAGGTTTCCGCTGCGGCACTTACACCAGCAAGGGTTCCACCGGCTACGACCTGACCCGCCTGCTGATCGGTTCGGAAGGCACGCTGGCGCTGATCACCGAAGCCACGCTCAAGCTCACTCCGAAACCCAGCGGCCTGCGCACGCTGCGCGCCACCTATCGCGACGTCAGCGCCGCCGCCCACGCGGTGGCGCGCATCATGGCCCAGCCGGTGACGCCGTGCGCGCTGGAATTTATCGACGACGTCGCGCTGAAGCTCGCGCGCGACCACGGCGGCGACAGCGTGCCGCTGGCAGGCGCGATGCTGATGATCGAAGTCGATGGCGAACCGGACACCCTGGCCGGCGCCGTCGAAGCCGTCTCGCGCGCCGCGCGTGGCGACGGCCTGGAAAGCCTGCAGGTGGCGCAGACCGCCGAGGAAACCCAGGCGCTGTGGTCCGCGCGCAAAGCCTTGTCGCCGGCGCAGCGCACCATCTCGCCGAACAAGATCAACGAGGACGTGGTGGTACCGGTCAGCCGCCTGCCCGAGCTCGTCGACGGCATCAAAGCGCTGGCGGCGGAGCACGACGTGCTGATCGTCAGCTTCGGCCACGCCGGCAACGGCAACCTGCACGTGAACCTGCTGCCGCGCGACGAAGCCGAGCGCGAACGTGCCCATGCCTGCCTCGCGGAAGTCTTTGCGCTGGTGATCCGCCTCGACGGCACGCTGTCGGGCGAACACGGCATCGGCCTGGTCAAGCGCGAGTTCATGCCGCTGGCGCTGCAGCCGTCCACGCTGGGATTGATGCGCGGGGTGAAGGCGGCGTTCGATCCGGACGGCATTCTCAATCCCGGCAAGTTATTGCCATAGCGCGCACTGTCGACGCGGCGGACCGTGCTGCTAGGCTCCACGCATTACAGGGGGAACACCATGAAAGTCGTCCGGCTTCTGCTGCTGATCTGCGCCAGTCTTGTGTTGCTCGCCTGCAGCCAGCAGGAGCTGATCGACAAGCTGACGCCGAAGGCGGAATCCGCCTATGCGCAGAAACTGTTCGCCGACCTGCGCGCCGGACACTACGACACGGTGAAGGAAGCGCTTGCGCCCGCGCTGCGCACGCCGGATATCGACAAGAAACTGGCCGAGCTGGCCACGCCCTTTCCCGCCGGCCAGCCCAAGTCGGTGCGCGTGGTGGGCGCCAATACGTCGGCCGTGAGCAAGAACGGCGGGCCCGCCACCACCCGCTACAACCTCACCTACGAGTACGAATATGCCGGCTCGTGGGTCCTGGCCAATATCGTGCTGAAGCGGGACGAGACCGGATTGCAGGTGGTGGGCCTGCATACCGAAGCGCGCTCGCGCTCGCTCGAAGCCACCAGCGGCTTCAGCCTTGCGGGCAAGGATGCGCGGCACTGGGCCTTCCTGGCGCTGGTGATCGTGATTCCGCTGTTCTGCGTGTATGCCTTCGTGATGTGCATACGCACGCCGAACCTCAAGCACCGCTGGCTGTGGGCCATCTTCACCCTGGTCGGCTTCGTCTCGGTCAGCCTGAACTGGAGTACCGGTGAACTCGGCTTTCGGCCGCTGTACTTCCAGCTGCTCGGCGCCGGAGTCCTGCAGAACGGCTACGGCTCCTGGCTGATGAGCATCACGTTTCCGCTGGGCGCGGTGTGGTTCCTGTGGAAGCGCTACACGCTGTTGAAAGCTGCTGCGTAGCGGCGATCAGGCGTTCTCCATCCGGGAAAGCTGCTGCCCTGAAGTCCGCGCCGGCGGCGCGCACGCCATGTCGGCGGCCTTATGGCGTCGAACCCTAGCCTTTTGTCTTAAACCCATGTGCGAGTGCTTGCACTCGCAAACGCGGCGGCGCGATATGGATAAGCGCATCGGTTCACAGCGTGCACATCATCCACCATCAGGGATTTGAGCTCATGAAAACGCCGCCATGGTTTGTGTGCTTTCCCGCAGCGATGTTCGTCAGCGCAACATGCTGGGCGAAGATCACCGCGGTCACCGATCTGACGCCCGCCACGGTGCCCGACGGGCAGCTGCCGAGCGGATACAGCAGCATCATCTTCAATATCGCCAAAGGCGACGAGCCGCGGTTCTTCCGCCTACCGGAGCGGCCGGACGATGGCGACTGGGTACTTTTTGCCAGCAGTTCGGACATGGGCCGCTACGTGCTCAGCAACAAGCTGAACCTGCCGCTGAAGCAGGTGAAGATTCAGGCGTGCGGCTACTGCAATTTCAGATACAGCAAGAGCAAAGGCCAGTGGAGCGTCAGCGGTTCCAAGCTCAAGTTCTATTCGTCGGCGCAACACGCCATCCCGGCCGGATCGTGGGATATCGCGATCTACGACATCAAGCCAGGGGATGCGTTTCCGCGCATCGGCCTGCCGGCGTCCGCCGACGACAAGGACCTCATCATCATCCGTTCCGCATCGTCGCTGGAATCGCGCATCGATCCGGATGGCCTGCTCTACGCGTCCACGGCCGTGATCAAGGCCGGCGACGTCTATGCGCTTCGCTATGTCGCGGATTTCAAGAAATGGGCGGTCGAAAAAGCGCCTGAGCGGCCGATCGATCTGCGCTCAGTCAACGCAAGCCCGAGCTCGCCCCGCTCGATCATGCGGCTGACCGACGATCTGTGGATTCCCACGATCAAGCTGCCGCCAGGCGCAGGTGATCGCGATCGCATCACCATCCGCTCGGCGACCTCCCGCAACGCATGGATCGACCCTGCCGGCATCGAGAAAAAAGGGGCGTTCGGTCTAAGCCAGGGGCAGGAGTACACCTTCATGTACCTGGGCGACAAGCAACGCTGGGTCGTGATGGATGCGCCCGATACGGTCTATACGGCGGCAGACCTGAAAGGCGGCGTCATGCCGTCGGCGGCGACGCCGCGCGCCATCTATGTTTCAGACAGAAAGACCTTCATCCCGAGCATTTCCCTGCCGAAACCGCAGCAGAAAGGTGCCCGCATTGCTTTCAAGGGTGAAGCCGCACGCCCCTTCACCGTGCTCGCGCCTTCCAGCAGCGGCGAAGTAGAGACGCTTTCCGTCGAGGTCGGTGAAACGCCGGCCCTGGTCAGCGGAGGCGGTCGATGGCTGTTGGAAAACCACACCATCGACCTTCTGGGAATCTATAGCGACCAGGCCGCTGCCGATTATGGCGATGGCTTGATGCGTGCCCAATTGTTCGAAGAGGTTATGAATACAAACCACGCGCTGGAGAATTCAGGCGCCGAGGTCAGGGTGCGATTGGTCGGCATGAAGCAAATCGCGGCGCAGCGCAGCTGGACCGACATTGATGCGGCGCGCGTCGCGCTCAACAACAACGCTGAAGCTCTCCGGTGGCGGGATGAGTTCAAGGCCGACCTGATTCATTACGAAGGCGTCGAACGCAGGAGCGGCAGCAATAACAGCGTTTGCGGAACCGCCTCGGGCTTCCTTGGCGCGAGCTATCCGGTATCGACGGGTTCGGCCACCTGCGGCACGAAAACGTTGCGGCATGAACTGGGCCATCAACTGAACCTGTCGCATGCGAATCAGGAATCTCTCTTCGGCGGCCGCGGCTACGCCCCAGCAGCGACCATCATGTCGCCGGACGGCGGATCCAGGCCGTTCTATTCGACTCCGAATCGCTACACCCAGGACTACGGGATACCTATGGGCGTCAGAAGAAAATACGACGCCGTGGATACCTTGAACGCTACTGTCCCCGTCGTTGCCGACTATCGGTGAGCCCCTATGAAAAACATCATCAGATCGATGCTGGCAGGACTGGCCGCGGGCTTTTGCATCACCACCTGCGCATATGCGCAGACCGCCACCGATGCGGATTTTCAGTTCGGCGTGTACAGGCGCGCCATCGAAAACAGCGGCGCGGACTCTGCATGGCTATTCCGGCGCCCCATCGCCACCTCGCGTACCCCTTCGTATGTCATCTACCGGAACGACAAGATAGCCGGGCTCGTACCGGGAGATACCTTTCAGGCCAGGCTGGACATCGCCGGAGAGCTGAATGAGGCCGCGGTGTTCGTCGTCCGCTGGGAAGAAACGGCACAGGCATCCTTCCGCAGCCTGCACGGCTATATCCAGTCCATCGAGCCCGGAGGCGCGAGGTTGGGCACTTTTCGCTTGACGATGCGGCTTGGCGGCTCGGAACTGACTGGCTGCGTGCAGATCCAGGACAAGGATTACTGCTTCATCGGCAAGAACGGCGTCGGCTGGGTATCGTGATCGCCGCGCCGCGGCTCCCGTTGAACCGGGCCGCGGCCGGCTAGCACGCGGCCCTGCTCAGGAGCTGCGGCTACCGGTCGCCCCGTGTGCGATCAGGTGCAAGCCGAACAGCACGAACACCGCCCCCGCGAAGCCATCGATCCAGCGCGTCAGCCGCAGGTAGCCGCGGCGCATTGCCGGCAGGGCGAAGAACGCCGCCACCAGCGAGAACCACAGGAAGGTCTCGGCGATGATCATGCCCCACAGGCCCCAGCGCGCCGCCGCGCCGACGCCGTCGCCGACGAAGGCCGAGAACACCGAGCCGAAATAGACCAGCGCCTTCGGGTTGGCCAGGTTGGTGAGCAGGCCGGCGCGCAAGGTGGCGAAGTCGCTGCGCTGCACGGTCACCGCATGGGTGGCACCTTCGGCCGGCGCCTTCCATGCGCCGCGCAGCGCCTTCACGCCCATCCAGGCCAGATAGAGGCCGCCGGCCACGGCGATCAGGCGCGACAGCCAGGCCAACTGGTGCAGCACGATCTGCAGGCCGAGCAGGGCCAGCGCCGACCACACCAGCGCGCCCAGGGTGATGCCGATGACACCGAACATGGCCTGGCGGCGCGAGCGGCTGACCGCGGTCTGCGAGACGAAGAAGAAATCCGGGCCGGGGCTGGCCAGGGCGATCAGCTGGATCAGGGCGATGGTAAGGAACAGACTCATGGGTCGCTCTCGACTGGGAAAGGACACGCTGGATAAGACACGGATGTTTTGCGGCTGCGCAACTTGTTCCCGCCGGGCCGATTCCCTACGCTGACGGACGTTTGGCCGGGTCTAAGACCAGTCCCAGGCCGCCCGCGGGGGATCGCCGAGTTCGCCGGAAGGGCAGCACCAGCACCGCTGGCTGCCCCGCCGCTCGCGTGCCCGACGGACCGCCCCGCGATATTAACGAATCACCAGGACCGATAGAGCCCGATGAGCATCAAACTCCGCCTCGTCATCATGTACTTCCTGCAGTTCTTCGTATGGGGTTCGTGGCTGCTGACCATCGGCGCGTACTGGTTCCAGAACAAGCATTGGCCCGGCACGCAGTTCGGCGCGATCTTCTCCACCATGGGCATCGCCTCGCTGTTCATGCCCTCGATCGCCGGCGTGATCGCCGACAAGTGGATCAATGCCGAGAAGCTGTTCGGCCTGATGCATATCGGCGGCGCGATCATGTTGTTCGTGGTGCCGACGATCAATTCGCCCGGGCTGATGTTCTGGGTGATGCTGCTGAACATGATGTTCTACATGCCGACCATCTCGCTCTCGATCGCGGTGGCGTACAACGCGCTGAAGAGCGGCGGCGAGGACATCGTCACGGTGTTTCCGCCGATCCGCGTATGGGGCACGGTGGGCTTTATCGCCGCGCTGTGGACGGTGAGCCTGCTGCATCTGGAAACCACCGAGGGCCAGTTCCACGTCGCCGGCGCCGCCGCGCTGCTGCTGGGCCTGTACGCCTTCACCCTGCCCAAGTGCCCGCCGCGCTTCGAGCGCAAGGAACACCAGTCGCTGCTGGATACGCTGGGCCTGACTTCATTCGCGCTGTTCCGCAACGCGCAGATGGCGGTCTTCTTCGTGTTCGCCATGCTGCTGGGCGCGGCGCTGCAGCTGACCAATGCCTACGGCGATACCTTCCTGCACGACTTCGCCAAGATGGACGAGTACAAGGACCTGGTGGCGGTGCGCTATCCGGCCATCATCATGTCGATCTCGCAGATCTCCGAAACGCTGTTTATCCTGGCGATTCCGTTCTTCCTCAAGCGCTTCGGCATCAAGACCGTGATGCTGATCAGCATGCTGGCGTGGACGCTGCGCTTCGGGCTGTTCGCCTATGGCGATCCGGGTGCGGGGCTGTGGATGATCGTGCTGTCGTGCATCGTCTACGGCATGGCCTTCGACTTCTTCAATATCTCCGGCTCGCTGTTCGTGGAAGGCCAGGCCGACCCGTCGATCCGCGCCAGCGCGCAGGGCCTGTTCATGCTGATGACCAATGGCATCGGCGCGGTGCTGGGCAGCTCGATCAGCGGCTGGATGATCGATGCCTTCTTCACCCATGCGGACGGCGGCAAGAACTGGCACGGCATCTGGACCGCGTTCGCGGCCTATTCGCTGGTGGTGGCGGTGTTGTTCGTGTTCCTGTTCAAGCACAAGCACGATCCGGCGGCGGCGGTGGCGGCTCGCGCTGCGCACTAAACCGGCCCCCGTCATTCCAGCGAAAGCTGGAATCCAGAGCCTTGAAGGCGCTGGACCCCAGCTTTCGCTGGGGTGACGGAGGTTTCGCTGGGGTGGAGGTTTCGCCAAGGTGACGGAGGGCGGCTTCGACGGCCGCACGGGCAACCATCGCGCGGCCTTTTTCGTTGCCGGCCCGGGGCGCAGGAATTTGTGGTGAGAATTATTCTCATTTAAGATGCCGGTTTTTCACGGCTGCCTAACATCATGCCCCGCCTTCCCCGCGCTATCGCCCTGGCCCTGCTGGCCAGCGCCGCCTCCGCCCACGCCGCCGACGACACCCCCGACCAGAAGCAGGCCAAGGATCTGGCCGCCGTCCGCGTCACCGGCGACTGGCTGGGCGACGCCACCGCGCGGGACGTGCAGAACCACCCCGGCGCGCGCACCACCATCCGCCGCGAGCAGATCGTCGAGGCCGCGCCGACCCAGGTGCGCGACATCCTGCGCCGTATCCCGGGCGTGCAGATCCAGGAAAGCAACGGCACCGGCGGCAGCGATGTCTCGCTCAACGTGGGCGTGCGCGGCCTGACCGCGCGCCTGTCGCCGCGCTCGACCATCCTGCTCGACGGCATCCCCGTCGCGGTGGCGCCCTACGGCCAGCCGCAGGTGTCGATGATGCCGATGGCGGTGGCCAATCTCGAAGCGGTGGACGTGGTGCGCGGCGGCGGCTCGGTGCGCTACGGGCCGCAGAACGTGGGCGGCATCATCAACTTCGTCACGCGCGAGATCCCCGAGAACTTCGGCGGCAGCGCCGGCGTCATGCTGCAAGGCGGCGAGCACGGCGGCATCCAGACGCAGAGCAATGCCTTTGTCGGCGGCACCACCGCGCAGGGGCTGGGCGTGGCCCTGCTCTACTCCGGCACCAAGGGCCCCAGCTACCGCGAGCACGAGAACAACACGAATATCGACGACATCATGCTGAAGTCGCGCTACCGCTTCAGCGACACCGACACGCTCAGCGGCAGCCTGCACTACTACCGCGGCCAGGCCGGCATGCCCGGCGGCCTCAGCCAGGCGGACTACGAGGCCAACCCGTTCCAGTCGCGCCGCCCGTTCGACGATTTCCGCGGCCTGCGCAAGGACGCCGTGCTGAAGTACAGCCACATCGACGACCGCCGCAGCTTCGAGGTGCAGACCTATTACACCGACAGCTTCCGCGGCAGCCATATCGAAACCATCACGCAGAACGCGAAGACCGGCATCTACACGCACCAGCTCAACGCCTATCCGCGCAACTACCACACCTTCGCGATCGAGCCGCGCTATTCGCAGCTGTTCGATCTCGGCGGCTGGACCCACGAGATCGGCGTCGGCTATCGCTATCTCAACGAGGCGATGCACGAGCGCACCCTGCGCAATAACAAGTACGACTCGCCGCTCTATTACACGCCGTTCGACAGCAACCCCTACAACGGCTCCTACGTACGCAGCGGCAACAACGTCGGCGGCACCGAGGCGCACGCGCTGTACATCGACGACACCATCAACGCCGGCAACTGGACCATCACCCCCGGCCTGCGCTACGAGCGCATCAATACCTGGTGGCAGGCGCTGCCCGACGCCACGGTGATCGTCAAAGGCCCCACCTACCGGCGCGAGAAGTATTCCAAGCCGCTGCCGTCGCTCAACCTGATCTATCACCTGTCCGAGCGCTGGAAGCTCTACGCCAACGCCGAAACCTCGTTCGGCAGCCTGCAGTATTTCCAGATCGGCCAGAAGAACGCCGACAACCAGTTCGCCAGCGGCCTGGCGCCGGAAACCGCGCGCACCTACGAAGCCGGCACGCGCTACGACGACGGCGCCTGGGGCGCGGAAGCCACCGTGTTCCGCATCAATTTCGACCACGAGCTGCAGCTGGTCGGCAAGATCCCCGGCGTGGCCGATTCGCACGACGGCTGGACCAATCTCGGCGCCACCACCCACAAGGGCCTGGAAACCGCCGCGCATCTGGACGCCGGCGCGTTCGACCCGGCGCTGCGCGGCCTCACCCTGTGGGGCACCTTCACCTACACCAAGGCCACCTATAACTACGGCTCCTTCGCCGGCCGCGACCTGCCGTTCTACTCGCGCCGCACCGCCAACCTCGGCGTGCGCTACGAGCGCGGCCCATGGACCTTGAACCTGGATGCCTTCACCCAGTCGCGCCAGCATTCGCCCGGCTCGCCGAGCTTCGATCCGACCAAGCCTTCGCAGTACATCACCGTCGGCACGCCGGCCGGCGATTACGGCGATATCCCCGGCTGGACCAGCTGGAACCTGCGCGGCGAGTACCGCTTCGGCCCTGAGCTGTCGTATCTGAAGCTCGGCGCCGGCGTGAAGAACCTGTTCGACCGCCGCTATTTCACCCGCTCCACCGACAACAACAACGGCCTCTACGTAGGCCAGCCGCGCACCTTCTTCGTGCAGGCTTCGGTGGATTTCTGACCGCGGGGGCCGCTCCGGGCTAAAATCGACGGATGCAGATCGGCCCCTACCGCATCGACCCGCCCGTGGTGCTCGCGCCCATGGCGGGGGTCACCGACAAGCCGTTCCGCCTGCTGTGCAAACGGCTGGGCGCGGGTCTGGCCGTGTCCGAGATGACCATCGCCGACCCGCGCCTGTGGCAGACGCGCAAATCGCTGCACCGCATGGATCACGCCGGCGAACCCGAACCGGTCAGCGTGCAGATCGCCGGCTACGACCCCGCGATGCTGGCCGAGGCGGCGCGCTACAACGCCGATCACGGCGCGCAGATCGTCGATATCAATATGGGCTGCCCGGCCAAGAAGGTGTGCAATGTGTGGTCCGGCTCCGCCCTGCTGCAGGACGAGCCGCTGGTCGCGCGCATCGTCAAGGCGGTGGTCGACGCGGTGGACGTGCCGGTGACGCTGAAGATCCGCACCGGCTGGGATCGCCAGCACAAGAACGCGCTCAACATTGCGCGCATCGCCGAAAACGCCGGCATCGCCGCGCTGGCGGTGCATGGGCGCACCCGCGCCGACAAATACGAAGGCGAGGCGGAATACGAGACCATCGCGGCGGTCAAGGCCGCCGTGCGCATTCCGGTCTTCGCCAACGGCGACGTCACCACGCCCGAGCAGGCGAAGCAGGTGTTCGACGCCACCGGCGCCGACGCGGTGATGGTCGGCCGCGGCGCGCAGGGCCGGCCGTGGATCTTCCGCGAGATCGCCCATTACCTGGCTACCGGCGAACACCTGCCCGAACCGGGACCGGCCGAAGTGGCCGCGATCCTGCTCGCGCATCTGGAACATCTGTACGCGTTCTACGGCGAGCAGTCCGGCGTGCGCATCGCGCGCAAGCATCTGGGCTGGTACGCCAAGGACCGCCCGGAGAACGCCGCCTTCCGCACCGTGGTCAACCGCGCCGAAAGCGCGCAGGACCAGCTGCGGCTGACGCGCGAGTATTTCCAGGCGCTGGAAAGCGGGCTGGAACTGGCCGCCTGACGCCGCAACGCCGATATCGGTCCTGATCTGGCCGACGGCGGATTGAACCCGTCACAGTCCAAGCCTAAGCTGCCCTTCCCGCCCCACGCGCAGGCCACCCATGGCCACCGAACCCACCGGCGATTTCCCCTATATCCACGGCTTTTCGACCGAGGAGCAGGCCCGCCTGGTCCGCCAGGCGCGCATGTTCGAGCCCAGCCTGTTCAGCCATGTGGATTACAGCGACGCGACCCGCCTGCTCGAAGTCGGCTGCGGCGTCGGCGCGCAGACCGAGATCCTGCTGCGCCGCTTTCCGCAGCTGCACGTGACCGGCGTGGACCGCTCCGCCGCGCAGCTCGCCGCGGCCGAACGCAACCTCGCCGCCACCGCATGGTGCGCTGAGCGCTATACGCTCAAGCAGGCCGACGCCACCGATCTGCCGTTCGGCGAACGCAGCTTCGATGCGGCTTATCTGTGCTGGGTGCTGGAACACATGCCCAGCCCGGCGCGCGTGCTGAGCGAAGTGCGGCGCGTGCTCAGCCCCGGCGCCACGATCTATGTGACCGAAGTGCTGAATTCGTCGTTCTTCTTCGATCCCTACTCGCCGCACCTGCTGCGCTACTGGATGGCCTTCAACGACCATCAGTACGACTCCGGCGGCGACCCGTTCATCGGCGCCAAGCTCGGCAATCTGCTGCTGGCCGGCGGCTATCACGACGTGCATACCGAGGTGAAAACCATCCACCTCGACAACCGCCAGCCCGGCCGGCGCAAGCACATGATCGAGTTCTGGGAAGAGCTGCTGCTGTCGGCCGCCGAGCCGCTGCTGGCCGGCGGCAAGGTAGACGAGGCCACCGTCGCCGGCATGCGCCACGAGCTGCAGGCGGTGCGCAACGATCCGAACGCGGTGTTCTTCTTCGCCTTCGTGCAGGCGCGGGCCAGCGTGTATTGACCTGCGCCGGATCAGGGCGCTGCGGCGGCCGGCTCCTTCACCTTGAAGCCATAGGAAGCCAACACCGGCCGCAGCGCCTGAATCCACAAGGCATAGCCCGCAGGCTTCATATGCAGCCCGTCGTCGCGGAACAGCTCGGCGCGCGGCTTGCCTTCGGCATCCAGCATCGGCGGCGCGATATCGACGAAGCGCACCCCGCGCTGCGTCGCCGCCCAATCTCGGATCAACCCGTTCGCCTCGCGCATCGCCGGCCACAGCGACCAGCGCGCCACGCTGGGCTTGATCGAGATGTACACCACCGGCACCGCCGGCGAGTCCTTGCGCACGCGCGCCACGAAGGCCTTGAAGTCGTCCGCCACCTGCTGCGCGGAATGCCCTTCGGAGATGTCGTTGTCGCCGGCGTACATCACGATCAGGCTCGGACGGTACGGCGCCACGATGCGGTCGGCGTAATAGGTGCTGTCCTCGATCGCCGAACTGCCGAAGCCGCGGTTGATCACCGGCACGCCGGGAAAATCCTCGGCCAGCGAATGCCAGTAATTGATCGAGGAGCTGCCGATGAACAGCACGGCGTGCTGCTGCGGCGGCTGGGCGCGGTCCTGCGCGGCGAAGGCGTCCATGGCCGGGCGCCATGCCTCGGGGCCCTGGGCCGCCTGGGCCGCGCCGGCCACCGCCAGCAGCAGCCAGGCCAGGGCCAGCAGCCAGTGGCGGGTCGGGTGGACGTGGGTCGGGGTCATGCTCGCCTCCATGGGGTCGATCGCACCTGGCCGCCGGGGCCGGCCAACCCGTCAGAATGTAGCGGATCCGGCCTTGCGCCAGCCCGCATCGCAGCAACGATTGGGATGGCTCTGAGCTATCCTCGGCCGCTTGCACGGGCGTCCCCGGGGGTGCCGAAAAGCCGCGATATTCGGCCTGCTGGCCGTCCAAACGGCTGAATCGGCATGAAATCGTCACCTGCCGGCCGCATGCTGTAGCTGCAAAACCGGGGACCGGCATGTATCATGCCGCACCCTCTTTCATCTCTCTATCCGTAAGGAAGGATATAACCCGCGATGAGCAACTTCCTCTTCACCTCCGAATCGGTTTCCGAAGGCCATCCGGATAAGGTCGCCGACCAGATCTCCGATGCCGTCCTCGACGCCATCCTGGCCCAGGATCCGCGTGCACGCGTGGCCTGCGAGACCCTGGTGAAGACCGGCGTGGCCATCGTGGCCGGCGAGATCACCACCAGCGCCTGGATCGACCTCGAGGCGCTCACCCGCAAGGTGATCGTGGATATCGGCTACGACTCCTCCGACGTCGGCTTCGACGGCGAGACCTGCGGCGTGCTGAACCTGATCGGCAAGCAGTCCCCGGACATCAACCAGGGCGTGGACCGCAAGAAGCCCGAGGAACAGGGCGCCGGCGACCAGGGCCTGATGTTCGGCTACGCCACCAACGAGACCAAGGACTTCATGCCGGCGGCGATCCACTACTCGCACCGCCTGGTCGAGCAGCAGGCCAAGGTCCGCAAGAAGAAGAATTCCCCGCTGCCGTGGCTGCGCCCGGACGCCAAGAGCCAGGTCACCCTGCGCTATGAAGACGGCGTGGCGACCGCGATCGACGCGGTGGTGCTGTCGACCCAGCACGATCCGGACGTGAAGCAGAAGGATCTGGTCGAGGCCGTGCGCGAGCACATCCTCAAGCCCGTGCTGCCGGCCAAGCTGCTGCACAAGGGCACCAAGTTCCACATCAATCCGACCGGCAAGTTCGTGATCGGCGGCCCGGTGGGCGACTGCGGCCTGACCGGCCGCAAGATCATCGTCGACACCTACGGCGGCTGGGCCCGCCACGGCGGCGGCGCGTTCTCGGGCAAGGATCCGTCCAAGGTCGACCGTTCGGCCGCCTATGCGGCGCGCTACGTGGCCAAGAACATCGTGGCCGCCGGCATCGCCGACCGCTGCGAAGTGCAGGTCTCCTACGCCATCGGCGTGGCCGAGCCGACCTCGATCTCGGTGACCACCTTCGGCACCGGCAAGATCGCGGACGACAAGATCGAGAAGCTGATCCGCAAGCACTTCGACCTGCGCCCGTACGGCATCATCAAGATGCTGGACCTGATCCATCCGATGTACCAGCAGACCGCCAGCTACGGCCATTTCGGCCGTTCGCCCTACGAGGTGAAGGCCGCCGACGGCAGCACCTACACCGCTTTCTCGTGGGAGAAGACGGACAAGGCCGAAGCGCTGCGCGCGGATGCCAAGCTGAAGTAAGCGCAATCGCATCTGCTTTAAGGAAACGGGCCGCGCGAGCGGCCCGTTTTCGTTGATGCCGACGCCTGGGCAGCCTGCGCAACAGCTACAATGTTCGGATGTCCCTGATCCAACTCCAGCGTGTCGACTTCAGCGTCGGCGGCCCCCTCCTGCTCGAACACGTCGATCTGTCGATCGAGGCGAACGAGCGCGTGTGCATCGTCGGCCGCAACGGCGAAGGCAAATCCACCCTGCTCAAGCTGATCGCCGGCGACCTGAAGCCGGACGACGGCGAACTGCGCCTGCAAGCCGGCACCGTCGTCGCGCGCATGGCGCAGGAGGTGCCGCAGGACACCGCCGGCAGCGTGTTCGACGTGGTCGCGGCGGGCCTGGGCGACCTCGGCGCGCTGCTGGCGCGCTATCACCACCTGCTGGCCGAGCACGACTTCGATGCGCTGGGCGACGTGCAGGCGCAGATCGAAGCGCGCCACGGCTGGGATCTCGATCGCCGCGTCAACGAGGTGCTGGAGCGCCTGGAGCTGCCCGCCGAAACCGACTTCGCCGCGCTGTCCGGCGGCATGAAGCGCCGCGTGCTGCTGGCGCAGGCGCTGGTGCGCAAGCCCGACGTGCTATTGCTCGACGAGCCGACCAATCATCTGGATATCGAGGCGATCGGCTGGCTGGAGGGTTTCCTCAAGTCCTTCGCCGGCAGCCTGATCTTCATCACCCACGACCGCTCCTTCGTGCGCTCGCTGGCCACGCGCATCGTGGAGATCGACCGCGGCCAGCTCACCAGCTGGCCCGGCGACTACGACAATTATCTGCGCCGCCGCGAGGAACGCCTGCATGCCGAAGCGCAGGCCAACGCGCTGTTCGACAAGAAGCTGGCGCAGGAAGAAGTGTGGATCCGCCAGGGCATCAAGGCGCGCCGCACCCGCAACGAAGGCCGCGTGCGCGCGCTGAAGGCGCTGCGCAACGAGCGCGCCGCGCGGCGCGAGCTGGGCGGCAACGCCAAGATCACGCTGGCCAATGCGCAGGCCTCCGGCAAGAAGGTGATCGAGACCCGCCAGGTGCACCAGGCCTACGGCGGCCGCGTGCTGATCGACGCGCTGGACACCGTGATCATGCGCGGCGACCGCGTCGGCATCGTCGGCCCCAACGGCGCCGGCAAGAGCACCCTGCTGAAGATCCTGCTCGGCGAACTGCAGCCGCAGCGCGGCGAGGTGGTGCTTGGCACCGGCCTGCAGATCGCCTACTTCGACCAGCACCGCACCCAGCTCAACGACACGCTCAATGCGCTGGACAACGTCGCCGAAGGGCGCGAATACATCGAGCTCAACGGCCAGCGCAAGCACATCATCGGCTACCTGCAGGACTTCCTGTTCTCGCCCGAACGCGCGCGCGCGCCGATCACCCGCCTGTCCGGCGGCGAACGCAACCGCCTGTTGCTGGCCAAGCTGTTCGCGCAGCCGTCCAACCTGCTGGTGATGGACGAACCGACCAACGATCTGGACGTGGAAACGCTGGAGCTGCTGGAAGAACTGCTGACCGAATACCAGGGCACCTTGCTGCTGGTCTCGCATGATCGCGAGTTCCTCGACAACGTGGTGAGCAGCACCCTGGTGCTCGAAGGCGAGGGCAAGGTCGGCGATTACGTCGGCGGTTATACCGACTGGCTGCGGCAGCGGCCGGTGGCGCGCTCGATCGAACTCGTGCCGACCAAGCCTGCCGAGACGCCGCGCGCCGCTGAACCGGAGAAGCCCAAGCGCAAGCTCAGCTTCAAGGATCAGCGCGAACTGGAGCTGTTGCCCGCGCGCATCGAGCAGCTCGAAACCGCAGTCGCCGAGCGTTCGGCGGCGATGAACGATCCGGCGTTCTATCAGCAGGACAACGCGGCGATCCAGCGGCATAACGATGCGCTGGCGAAGCTGCAGGCCGAGCTGGAAGTGGCTTACGCGCGCTGGACTGAGCTGGAAGGCTGAGCCGCATCAACATCTTCAAGATGGAGATCCTTCTCCCCCGGGAGAAGGTGGCGGCAGCCGGATGAGGGTACGGGCGGAGTCGAGCGCACCACTTCGCCCGTACCCTCACCCCAGCCCCTCTCCCGAAGGGGGAGGGGCTTCGCTCAGCCAAGCGCTCAGTGCTCTTCGCGCTTCGCGCTCTGCATCAGCCGATCCGTCCACGCGATACCGATCGCCGAGATGATAAACACCAGGTGGATGATGGTCTGCCACATCACGCCCACCGGCGTGAACGTGGCGCACTTCAGCGCGGTGCCGGGCCCGTTCTCGGCAATGCTCGCCAGCACCTCCGCCGAGCAGAACGGCAGCCCGGTCAGCGCACCGGCGGCGATAAAGGTCTTCAGCAGGTGGATCGAGGAGATGCCGATGATCGCCATCGCCAGCTTCACCTTCAGCACCGAGGCATTCACGTGCGACAGCCATTCGGGCTGGTCCGGATGGTTCTCCAGGCGCAGGCGCGACACGAAGGTCTCGTAGCCGCCGACGATCACCATCACCAGCAGGTTGGAGATCATCACCACGTCGATCAGGCCGAGCACGATCAGCATGATCTCCTGCTCGCCCAGCGAAGGCGCCTCGTAGATCAGATGCCACAGCTCCTTGGCGAACAGGAATACATAGACGCACTGCGCCACGATCAGGCCCAGATACAGCGGCAGCTGCAGCCAGCGGGAACCGAAGATCAGCCAGGGCAAGGGGCCGAGACGAGGAGTAGGACCATGCATAAGGAAAAACTCGTGGCGGAAAAGCAGCCAGCCTAGCGAGACCGCAAGATTCTGCGCAAGCTCCCGCCAGGCCTTTCACCCAGTGTTCTGCAGACCCTGCGACACCCCGTTGACGCAGGCCACCAGCGCGCGCAACAGGGCATCGTCCTCGCTGCCGCCGGCGCGCCAGCGCCGCAGCAGGTCCACCTGCAACAGGCTCATCGGGTCGATATACGGATTGCGCAGGCGGATCGACACCTTCAGCTTCGGCGCATCGCGCAGCAGCTCGTCGGCGCCTTTCAGCCGCAGCACCCAGCGCGTGGTGCGCTCGAATTCTTCGCGGATCAGCGCGAAGAACGGCTCATGCAGTTCGCCGGCGAGCTGCGAGAAGGCCTCGGCGATATCCAGATCGCTCTTGGCCAGCACCATCTCCACGTCGTCCAGCATGTTGGCGAAGAACGGCCAGTCGCGCGCCATCTCCACCAGCGCTTCCTCGCCGAGTGCCTGCGCGCCCTGCTCCAATGCGGTGCCCAGCCCGTACCACCCGGTAATGATCGAGCGGCACTGCGTCCACGCGAACACCCACGGAATCGCCCGCAGATCCTGCACGCCGCGCATGCTGCGGCGGCGCGAAGGCCGCGAGCCCAGCGTCATGCGCTCGATCACGTCGATCGGCGTGGCGCTGCGGAAGTAATCGATAAAGCCCTCGCGATCGACGAAGGCGCGATAGGTCTTGCGGCTCGCCGCCGCGAGCTGCGCCATATGTTCGCGCCACACCGCCTCGCGCCCGTCCTGCTCGCGCGGACGCAGGCTGGCGCGCAGCACCGCGCCCACGGTCTGTTCCAGATTGCGTAGCGCCAGCGCGCGGATGCCGTACTTGCGATGGATCACCTCGCCCTGCTCGGTCACGCGCAGCACGCCGGCCACCGAACCGCGCGGCGAGGACATCAGCGCCGGCGCGATGCGCGCGCCGCCGCGGCTGGCCGAACCGCCGCGGCCATGGAAGAACGACAGCTGCACACCGGCCGCACTCGCCACTTCCAGCAGTTCCACCTGCGCACGCTGCAGGCCCCAGCGCGACGCCAGCGTGCCGCCGTCCTTGCCGCTGTCCGAATAGCCCAGCATCACCCACTGCCGGCCGCCGCGCTGTTCGAGATGCGCGCGGTAGATCGGATCGTCGAACAGCGCGCGCAGCGTCGCCGGCGCATTGGCCAGGTCGTCCACGGTTTCGAACAGCGGCGCGACGTCCAGCGGCACGCGATCGGCGTCGGCGACCAGGCCGCCATGCCGCGCCAGCGCCAGCACGGCGAGCACGTCGGCGGCGGAGCGCGCCATGCTGATGATGTACAGCCCCACCGCATCGCTGCCGTAGCGCCTGCGCGCATCGCGCATCGTGGCGAACACCGCCTTCAGGGATTGCGCGCCGGCATCGTCGCTGTCGCCGAACGCGCGCTCGCCGCTGGCATACGGCTGCAACGCCGCTGCGCGGGAAACCTCATCGCGCTCCGGCCATTCCGCCTCGCCGAACAAGGCGGCGAGCGCATCGTCATGCACGCGCGAATCCTGCCGCACGTCCAGCCGCGCCAGGTGGAAACCGAAGCTGCGCACGCGCCAGATCAGCCGTTGCACCGCATAGGCGCCGGCATGCAGGCCGCGATGATCGATCAGGCTGTCGGCGATCAGCTGCAGATCGGCCAGCAGATCCTGCGGCGAGGCATAGGCTTCCGGATGATCGTCGTCATGCGTGGCCTGCAGGCGCGCCTGCACCACGGCGAGAAAAGCGCGGTACGGCATGTCCGCATGGCGCGGCCGCACCTGCGCCGCGGCTTCCGGAAAACGCTCGCGGTAGTCGGCAAGACGCCGCGCCAGGCTGTCGTCGACGCTGATCCGCCCCTCGGTCTGGCTCAGCAGGCGCGCGAGGCCGGCGATATCGTCGATGTAATGCTCCAGGACATGCGCGCGCTGGGTGGACAGGCTGGCCGCGATGGTGTCCGCGCCGACATTGGGATTGCCGTCCATGTCGCCGCCCACCCAGGTGGCGAACGACAACAGGCGCGGCAAGGCCACCGCCACGCCGTAGACCTGCTGCAGCGCATCGGCCAGCGATTCGTACAGCGCCGGCACGATGCGGTAGATCGGATTGGCCAGGTAGAAGCCGACGTGGTGATGCTCGTCCTGCACGCTGGGGCGCACCGGCGAGGCTTCCGCGGTCTGCCAGGCGGAAGACAGCGCCATGAAGATGCGGTCGTCGTCTTCCTTGCGTTCCTGCGGCGTGCGGCTGGGATCGAAGTTGTCGATCAGCGCGCGCACGATCGCCTGCTCCTTCTCCAGCAGCGAGCGGCGCATGGCTTCGGTGGGATGCGCGGTGAATACGGGTTCCACCCGCAGCCGCGCCAGCCATTCCAGCAGCTCGCCGGCGCCGACGCCCTGCTCCTTCAGGCGGCCCAGCGCATCCCGCAGCGATTCGGGCTGCGGCGCGCGGTCTTCGCGCTGGTAGTCGCGGCGGCGGCGGATGCGGTGCACGCGCTCGGCGATATTCACCGCCTGGAAATACGTGGCGAAGGCGCGCGCCAGCGCTTCGGCATGCGCGGTCTCGACCCCGGTCAGCGGCTGGGCCAGCAGCGCCAGCGGTGCGCCTTCGTGGCGGCGCGCGATGGCGGCGGTGCGCACGCGCTCGACTTCGTCCAGGAACGCCGGCGCCACCTGTTCGGCCAGCATATTGCCGACCAGGGTGCCCAGGCGGCGTACGTCTTCGCGCAGGGGCGCATCGTGCGGGGCGAACTCAGGACTGCGCTGCTGGGCCATCGGAACCACGTCGGCGGATGTCTGGACTTCCAAGACTACCCCGAACGAACGGCTTTTTGTGCAGCGCCGCATGAGCTCGTAACGGTTGCTTCTGCAACCAAGTGAAGCGAAGACCTCTCATCCCCGTCATTCCGGCGCAGGCCGGAATCCAGTGGCGACAGCGTCCGCTTGTCGCGGAGACGTACAAGAGCAGTGCTCTGGGGCGACACGCTCCGGAGCAGCACCTCGTTACTGGATTCCGGCCTGCGCCGGAATGACGAAGGTGAAAGGTCGATGCGTCAGTGTGCCGCCGGCTGCTTCAGATAACGCTCCAGCCAATCGTTCGACTCCGCCAGCATCTGCAGGATCGATTCGCGCGCGCGGTACGCATGCGCCTCGTTCGGCAGCAGCACCAGCCGCGCGGTGCCGCCCAGGCCCTTCACCGCCGCATACAGGCGCTCGCTCTGGATCGGGAAGGTGCCGGAGTTGTTGTCCTGCTCGCCATGGATCAGCAGCAGCGCGTCCTTGATGTGGTCGGCGTAGTTGAACGGCGACATGGTGTTGTACACGTCCTGCGCCTGCCAGTAATTGCGCTCCTCCGACTGGAAACCGAACGGCGTCAGCGTGCGGTTGTACGCGCCGCTGCGCGCGATGCCGGCCTGGAACAGCCGCGTATGCGCCAGCAGGTTGGCGGTCATGAACGCACCATACGAATGGCCGCCCACCGCGATGCGCCCGCGTTCGGCCACGCCACGCCGCACCACTTCGTCCACCGCCGCCTCGGCGCTGGCCACCAGCTGCGGCACGTAGGTGTCGTTCGGTTCCTTGCTGCCTTCGCCGACGATCGGCACGGAGAAGTCGTCCAGCACCGTATAGCCCATCGCCAGGAAGGCCTGCGGGCTCCAGTAGCTGATACGGTTGAATCGATACGGCGAATCGGTGACCTGCCCCGCCGCGTCCGCCGATTTGAACTCGGTGGGATAGGCCCACATCAGCATCGGACGCGGGCCGTCCTTCTTCGGGTCGTAGTGCGGCGGCAGGAACAGCGTCGCGGTGAGTTCCACGCCGTCCTTGCGCTTGTAGCGGATCTGCTCCTTCTTCACGTCCTTGAGCTGCGGCGTGGGATGCGGGAAATGCGTCAGCGCGCGCGGCGCGGCGGCGGAGGCCAGTTCGCGCACATAGAAGTTCGGCGTTTCGGCCGGCGCCTCGCGCGAGGTCAGCGCGCGCTTGCCGCCGGCGTCGAGCAGCAGCTGCGGCTCTTCGTAGTACGGCGCCTGCGAATGGAACAGGCGCTCGCTCTTGCCATTGTCCAGATCGACCTTGTCGACGAACGGACGATCGCCTTCCGGCGACGCGCCCTTGCCGAGCCGGAAGATGCCATGCCCGTCGGCGGTGACCAGCAGGCGCTGTTCGCCGCGCTCGTCGATCGTCGTGGCCGGCGTGCCCAGATCCTTGTAGCGATCCTCCGAGGAACCTTCGCGCACCAGCTTCGGCGCCTGCTCCGGATGATCCGGCGCAATGCGCCACTCCTTCACCTGGCGCGTCTTCCACCAGAACTCCTCGATCAGCGCCAGCTCGCCGCTGCCCCAATAGGCGCCGGCATAGCGGCTGGCCAGCTTGGCCAGCACGGTGGGCTCCTGCGTAAACGGCGCCGCCTGCGTCTTCACCAGATCGCGCACCTCGGCCTGGCGCGCGGGATCGCCGCCGTCCTGCGCCTCGGCCCACACCAGGGTGGCCGGCGCATCGGCGCGCCAGTCGATCTCGCGCACGCCGGTGCGCACGGCGTCATTGCCGGTGGGCAGGCCGTCGACCAGCGGCTGATGGGCAATCTCCTTGACCAGCTTGCCGTCGAGATCCAGCACCTCGATGCGGCGCGGAAAGTTTTCCACCGGCACCAGGTAGGAGAACGGCCGCTCGACGCGCTCGCGCAGCAGATAGCGGCCATCCGGCGAAGGCGCCAGCGACAGGGTGAGCGCGGGTTCGCCGAGCTTCGTCACCTTGCCGTCGAGGTCGACCAGCGCGGCCTGCGCACGCAGGTAGTGCTCCAGCAGGCGCGCATCGTTCTCGTTGTGCAGCAGGTCCTGGTAGGTGGGGGTCGCCTTCACGCCGCCGCCGGCCTTCGTTTCCTGCGCGTTCGGGCCGGTCGGAATGCCGCCGCTTGCCGGCGCCTCGCCCTGATCCTCGGGCCGCAGTTCCACCAGCAGGCGCCGGCTGTCCGACAGCCAGCGATAACCGCGGCCGGCCACGCTGTTGAGCGGCAGCTCGGTGAGGCGGCGCGCGCTGTGCGCGGCGACGTCGACCACCCACAGCTCGTTGCGGCCGGATCTCGCTTCCACCTGGTTGAAGGCCAGATAGCGCTGGTCCGGCGACCAGCTGGTGCCGGCGATCGACAGCGGCGACGGCAGGCCCTGCAGGCGCTGTTCCTTGCCGCTGGCGATATCCAGCAGCCACAGGTCGCTGCCGAAGGAGAAGCGGCTCTGCGCATAGGTGCGCGGATTGATGCGCAGGCCGGCCAGCTTCAGCTCCGGCTGCGCCACCACGTCGATGCCCGGCAGGGACGGGGTCTGGATCAGCGCCAGCAGGTCGCGGTGCGGGCTGATCGACAGCTGCGGCGGACGCGGCGCGTCGACCAGCGCCTGCAGCGGCGCGGGCGGCAGCCGATAGCCGCCGGCGGCCGCGGCCGGCGCCGGTGCGGCCTGCGGAGTGCGGGCGGACGTGGCCAGCGGCAAGGCGGCCAGCAGGAAACCAACGAGGGCGAGGCGCCGGAGCGGACGGTTCATGGGCAGACGATCCCTGTTCGAATAATTTTGCGACCTTAGCCGTCCGGCGCCGGCCGGGCCTAGGCCATCCGTCACGGTTCAGGCCGCTGCGGCGATGCCTGGCCTGACGAATCCCCAACGCCTCAGCCGCTATACTTGCAAGCTCCCGTCGAGGGGCGCTGCGACCGTGGCTGTGCCGATCCCACCCAAGGTGAGGTCCGCGCAAGTCCGGCCAGGCTCGGCGGTTTTCATTGTCAAACGGCGCCCGGTCAACCGATGCGGCATCCATGCCGCACAAACTTCCGGAGCCACACCATGAACGCAGTAAGCAAAGAAGCCGCCGGCCAGGACTTCAAGGTCCGCGATATCTCGCTCGCCGACCTGGGCCGCCGCCGTATCCGCATGGCGGAAGAGGAAATGCCGGGCCTGATGCAGATCCGCGCCCGCTACGCCAAGGAGCAGCCGCTCAAGGGCGTGCGCCTGTCCGGTTCGCTGCACATGACCAAGGAAACCGCGGTCCTGATCGAAACCCTGGGCGCGCTGGGCGCCTCGGTGCGCTGGGCCTCCTGCAACATCTTCTCCACCCAGGACGACTGCGCCGCGGCCATCGCCGCCGCCGGCACCCCGGTGTTCGCCTGGAAGGGCGAGACGCTGGAGGAATACTGGGATTGCACGCTGGACATGCTCACCCACCCGGGCATGCAAGGCCCGGAGCTGATCGTCGACGACGGCGGCGACGCCACCCTGCTGATCCACAAGGGCGTGGACATGGAAAACGGTGACGACTGGGTCAACACGCCCAGCGGCAACCATGAGGAGCAGGTGATCAAGGATCTGCTCAAGCGCACCGCCAAGGAGCGTCCCGGCTTCTGGAAGAAGGTCGCGGCCGACTGGAAGGGCGTCTCCGAGGAGACCACCACCGGCGTGCACCGCCTGTACCAGATGATGGAAGCGGGCAAGCTGCTGGTGCCGGCGATCAACGTCAACGACTCGGTCACCAAGAGCAAGTTCGACAACCTGTACGGCTGCCGCGAGTCGCTGGCCGACGGCATCAAGCGCGCCACCGACCTGATGGTGGCCGGCAAGGTCGCCGTGGTGTGCGGCTACGGCGACGTGGGCAAGGGCTGCGCGCATTCGCTGAAGGGCTTCGGCGCGCGCGTGATCGTCACCGAGATCGACCCGATCAACGCCCTGCAGGCGGCGATGGAAGGCTTCCAGGTCGCCACCGTGGAAGACACCCTGGGCACCGCCGACATCTATGTCACCACCACCGGCAACAAGGACATCATCACGCTGGAGCACATGGCGGCGATGAAGAACAACGCCCTGGTGTGCAACATCGGCCACTTCGACAACGAGATCCAGATCGACCGCCTCAACGGCGCCAAGGACGTGTCGCGCGAGACCATCAAGCCGCAGGTCGACCGCTACACCTTCAGCAAGTCCAAGCACAGCATCTACATGCTGGCCGAAGGCCGCCTGGTGAACCTCGGCTGCGCGCATGGCCATCCGAGCTTCGTGATGTCCAACAGCTTCTCCAACCAGACGCTGGCGCAGATCGACCTGTGGCAGAACAAGGACGTCTACGAGAAGACCGTGTATCGCCTGCCCAAGCAGCTGGACGAAGAAGTCGCCCGCCTGCACCTGGAGCAGATCGGCGTGAAGCTGACCAAGCTGACCGCCGACCAGGCCGCCTACATCGGCGTGCCGGTGGAAGGCCCGTACAAGCCGGACCACTACCGCTACTGAGCGGCGGTCCAGCCGGAACGAAAGGCGCGCGGTGCGAACCGCGCGCTTTTTTTTGTGGCGGCCAGCAACACTCCGCCGCATCTGGGTTTCGTCATTCCGGCGAAAACCGGAATCCAGTGCCTTTAAGTCACTGGACCCCAGCCTCCGCTGGGGTGACGAAGTGTTTTACCAAGAAGATGAGGGTTCCAGCTGGAAGATTGATTTATATATATCGCTTCATCGCGACCAAGAGATATATACTCGCCCGCATTCCTCACCGAGAGTCCGACGATGCCGGCCATCAGCTTCGAATTCTTCCCGCCCAAGACCGACGAACAGCGCGAACAGCTGGACCGCACCGCCCGCCTGCTCAAGGGACGCGGGCCGGACTATGTCTCGGTCACCTTCGGCGCCGGCGGCTCCACCCTCAGCTACACCGGCGAGACGGTCGCCCGCCTGCATCGCGAGCACGCGCTGGACGTGGCGCCGCATCTGTCCTGCATGGGCGGCACCCGCGCCGAGATCGCCGAGCTGCTGGACGGCTACCGTGCCGCCGGCTACCGCCGCATCGTCGCGCTGCGCGGCGACCTGCCCTCGGGCATGGCCTCGCCCGGCGACTTCCGCTACGCGGCGGAACTGGTCGGCTTTATCCGCCAGCACAGCGGCGATCATTTCCATATCGAAGTGGCGGCCTATCCGGAAACCCATCCGCAGGCCGACGACGCGCTGGCCGACCTGCGCCATTTCAAGGCCAAGGTGGACGCCGGCGCCGACGGCGCCATCACCCAGTATTTCTACAACCCGGATGCGTACTTCCGTTTCCTGGACGACGTGCGCCGGCTGGGCGTGGACGTGCCGGTGGTGCCGGGCATCATGCCGATCGGCAACTACAGCCAGCTCAAGCGTTTCTCCGACGCCTGCGGCGCGGAAATCCCGCGCTGGATCGCCAAGCGCATGCTGGCCCATGGCGACGATGCCGAGGCGATCCGCGAACTGGCCGCCGACGTGGTCGCGCAGCTGTGCCAGCGCCTGCTCGACGGCGGTGCGCCGGGGCTGCACTTCTACACGCTCAACCGCGCCAAGGCGACGCAGGCCGTGCTGGAGCGGTTGTCGATTTAAGCGCGGGTTCGAACTTCCAGTCAGGCCGCGCGGGTTATCCTGCGCGGCATGCGTCTCTTCCTGTCTGCTTCCGCACTGCTGTTCTCCCTCTGGCTGCTGCCCGCTCCTGCCACCGCGCAGGAAGGCGTGCATCGCTGCATCGGCGCCGACGGCACGCCGCTGTTCACCGACCAGCCCTGCGCCGCGCTGAAAGCCACGCCGGTGCAGGCCGCGCCGAAAGCCAATACCGCCGCCGCGCCGAATGCGCCGGCGCCGTCAGCGCCGCCGCCGATCCTGTGCGCCGCCACCGTGGCCGAGCTGCGCCAGAGCGTCACCGACGCGTTCGCCACGCGCGATCCGAATCGCCTCGCCGGCCTGATGCTGTGGGAAGGCGCGGGGCGTAATGCGGTGGTGTCGGATATCCGTTCGCTGGGTGCGCTGATGAAGCGTCCGCTGCTGGATTTCGGCGAACAGAACGCGGCCGAACAGGCCTCCGGCAGCGATCCCGACGCGCCGCCCGCCGAGCGTCCCGCGCAGCCACCAGCGGAACATCAGCTGGTGGTGCATACCGCCTCCGACGACGCCAGCGGCGAGCCGAAGGAAACGCGTTTCGACATCGTGCGCCGCTCCGGCTGCCTGTGGCTGCGCAGCGCCGGCTGAGCCGGAATCGAACGAGCGCTTGAACGCCTGCAAGGCGGCTGAAAGATGAGCCCACCCGGCAGCGGGTATCATGTTGCTCATTTTTCGGAGAATCGACATGGCGCAGCAGTATCCCGAATGGATCTGGCAGAACGGCCAGATCAAGCCCTGGCGCGAAGCCACCACGCATGTGATGGCGCACGCGCTGCACTACGGCTCGTCGGTGTTCGAGGGCATCCGCAGCTACGCCACGCCTGACGGCGCCGCGATCTTCCGCCTCACCGACCATCTCAAGCGCCTGTACCAGTCGGCCAAGATCTACGACATGGTGCTGCCCTATTCGCAGGACGAGATCGCCGCCGCCTGCCGCGAAGTGATCAAGCAGAACGGCCTGGGCGCCGCGTATCTGCGTCCGGTCGCCTACCGCGGCCTCGGCGGCTTCGGCCTGTCGGCGGAAACGCCGATCGACGTAGCGGTGGCCGCGTGGCCGATGGGTCCGTATCTCGGGCCGGAGGCGCTGGAAAGCGGCATCGACGCCTGCGTGTCGAGCTGGCAGCGCTTCGCGCCGAACACCATTCCGGCCGGCGCGAAAGCGGGCGGCAATTATCTTTCCGGCCAGCTTATCGCGCGCGAAGCGCGCCGCCTCGGCTTCGGCGAAGGCATCGCCCTGGCCAACACCGGCCTGCTCAGCGAAGGCGCGGGCGAGAACCTGTTCCTGGTCTTCGACGGCGTGCTGCACACCACCCCGGCCAGCGCTTCCATCCTCACCGGCATCACCCGCCACACGCTGATGACGCTGGCGCGCGAAGACGGCATCGAAGTGATCGAGCGCGATATCCCGCGCGAATACCTGTACCTGGCCGACGAGCTGCTGATGTGCGGCACCGCCGCGGAAATCACCCCGATCCGCTCGGTCGACGGCAAGAAGATCGGCTCGGGCAAGGCCGGCCGCGTGACGCGCCGGATGCAGGAGCTGTTCTTCGGCCTGTTCAACGGCAAGACCAACGACCAGTGGGGTTGGCTGGAGCCGGTGTAATACCGACTCCTTGCCACAACCTCCCTACCCTCGTCATTCCGGCGCAGGCCGGAATCCAGTGCCGATATCGATCGGTTGTCGCGAAAGCCCGGACCTCAGCGCTTTCGCACATTCATGTGTCGTCCCTACTGGATTCCGGCCTGCGCCGGAATGACGTTGCAGGCAACGCGACGGCTAGGTATCAGTCGGCCGCCAAGGTTCCCGCCGGTTCGGCCTCGCGCCTGCGATGCGTCGCCTGCTCCCGCAACACCCCCATGAACGCCCGCTCCAGCGCATCCACCTGGGCCGCACTCATGCACTGTTCCTCGCCGACAAAGACGAAGCGCAGCCGGCCATGCAGCGCAAACGCCACCAGGCCAAGCGGACGCACGCCGAACGAGCGCACCGACAGCGTGAAATCCTCCAGCCGGAACGGCGCATCCGCTTCCAGCAGTTCGATCGGCCCCAGGTTGGAAAAGGAAAACTGATTCCAGTTGCCGTTGCGGCTCAGCGCATCGCCGATCCGCACGATGGAACGCAGCTTGCCCTCCGACGGCGGCTTGAGCATTTCGCAGAAGCGATATTTGCCGGGAATCGCCTGCAGTTCCTGCTCCATCTTTCCGGCCATTTCGCGATAGATATCGCGCGCCCGCTCCCACAGGTCCGCGCCGCGATCGGCGCCGACGGCGATCTTGAAGCTGCCGCCGCCGAAGAACAGCATGTCGTCCTTCAATTGCGGCAGGCGACCGCGCCGCGTGTCGATGGGATTGTCGATGCGCGTCGGCGCCCGCTTGCCCAGCGCCGACTGCAGGGCCAGATCGAGAATCGCCAGCAGAGCCGCATGCATCGACACCTGCTCGGCCCGGCAGCGATGCTTCAGCACCGCCGTCAGCCCCGCATCCACATGCCATTCCCGCCGCAAGGCGTCGTGCCGCAGCGGGCGGCGCGAGGGCGGGATGACCGCGATCAGGCCGTTGATCACCGCGGCCACCATGCGTTGCTTGCCTTCCTCGGGACCGCCCGGCGCGGCGGCGACATCGAGCGGGCTGAGCGGCGGATACGGCACCAGCGGCGCCTCACCGTGCAGGCCGGCGAGCAGTTCGCGCGCCAGCGTGAGGATGCTCATGCCATCGCAGATGCGGTGCGCGGTGGTGATCAACAGCACGCCGCCGCGGCCGGTGCGCAGCCAGGCGATGCGCAGCAGCGGCTCGTCGGGCGCGAACATCGTCGCTTCCTCGCGCGCGATCTCGCCGGCCAGCACCTGCTCCGTCGTGCAGATCGCCGCGCGCAGCGGCACCGGGCCGGCCGCATCGAGCGCGTAATACAGACCATCGCTTTCCTCGCGCAGCAGCATGCGCAAGGCCGGATGCTTGCGCTGCACGCGATCCAGCGCGCTGCGCAGCCGTTCGATCGACAGCGCGCCATCGATGCTGAGGCGATAGGTGATATTGCCGTCGATCAGCCGCTCGATCGTGGTGAGCTTGCGCATCATGGCGTCTGCTCCGTGGCGACCGCCGGATTGCCGGCAAGCGCGCCGCCGCGCGCCGGTTCCTTCTTGCAGAATGCTGCGATGCGCGGATGCAGGCTCTCGAACGTACCGAGCTTGCCGCGGCGCCCGTCGATATAGCCGCAGGCCACCGCCAGCACCTTGCGCAGTTTCTGCGGCTCGAACAGCAGCACGTTGAAGGCCTGATGGAAGGCCAGCAGTCCGCCCAGCCAGTGCAGCGCCCAGTGCGCGCGATACAGGCGCAGGGTGAACACGCCGTTGCGCGCGCCGTAGTAGCGCCGCCACGCCGCGTGGTTGGTGGTGAACAGGCGGCCGTGGCGCTCGATCTGGCCGGTGGTCTGGCGCATCGTCACCGCCGCGTTCATGCGCACCGGCACGCCCTGGCTGTTGGCGCGCAGGCCGTACTCGATATCGATGTACTCGATGAAATAGTCCTCGCGGAAAGCGCCGAGGCGGCGGTAGGCCTGCGCCGAGATCGCCGAGCCGGAGGAGATCACGAACAAGGTGTCGAACATGCCCTCGGTCGGCTCGCGCATCTTCTGCGGCTTGGGCCAGCGCCGTCCCGGCGGCATCACCACCATGAACTTTTCCAGGTTGATCTCGTAGATCTTCGGGCCGAGGATGAAAGCCTCGCCCTGCTCGCGCTCGCAGGCCTGCATCATCGCGGCGAAGAAGTCCTCGCCGATATCCGAATCCTGGTCCAGCAGGAAGATCACTTCGCAGCCGCGTTCGAGCAGCAGCTCCGCGCCGCGGTTGTAGGCGCCGGCCAGGCCGCCGCGATTGGCGTTGTGCAGCACCGTGCTGCCCTGCCGCTGCAACAGCTCGTACAGGGCGAGGTCGGGCTGCGGCGAGTTGTCGATCGCGACCACGTTTTGCCCGGACGCCGCCGCCTTGTCGAGATTGCGCAGGAACGCCTCGCTGGGGTGGTACAGCACGAAGATCACGCCGTAGCTTTTCATAGGCTTTCCACGGGCACGGTGGTGGGCAGGCCGGCCGCGGCCGGCGCCGGCAAGGCAGACGCCGCCTGCAGCAGTTCCATCGCCAGCTGGCGGATCTGCGTGGCCTGCGCGCTGGGCAGCGAGCTTTCGTCCGAGATGAAAGCCAGGTCCAGGCGTTCGGCGAAACCGACGATGGTGATCAGGCTGGCCGGCGTGGGTTCGAGCAAGGCGGATGGCGCGTGAATCGCTTCGAGGCGGAAGCCGCCTTCGTCGCGCGACGAGTCATCCAGGCGGCCGAGATAGGACAGCGATACGCCGCGGCCGCTGCGCTGCGCACGCGAATACGCCAGCAGGCGGTCGTACAGCGGATGCAGGTGCTCCAGGCCCAGCAGCTGTTCGTGCACGGTCGGCCCCAGGCGATCGACCTGCCGGCGCATGTCGTCGTACAGCGCGCGCGCCAGCGCCCAGAAATCGCCGGCCTGCGGCTGGCGGCGGCCGAACGACAGCCGCACCGTCGGCGCCATGGTGAACAGCGCGCCGCCCTGCAGCGCCGGCAGGTAGCGGCGCGCATCGACCGGCGCCACGAACTTGTCCACGCCGCGGATGCCGCGCACCGACCAGCAGGCCAGCATGAAGGCCGTGCACAGCGCGGCGAACACGCCGACCTCTTCGTCCTTGGCGCGACGCACCAGCGCCTGCACCGCTGCCGGCTCGATCGACCAGCGCTGCGTATAGGCCGCGCCGTAGCTCTGCGGCGGACCGATGCGCTGCAGGCGGATGAACGCCTTGAACAAGGCCACCTTCAGGCGCGCGCGCCGCTGCAGCCAGCGGTTGCGCTTCGCCTCGGGCGGTACGACGTCGGCACCGCCCTGCAATTCGAAGCGAGGACCGAGCCTGGCATCCGGACGGCCGTATACCGTCAGGATGTCGCGCAGCAGGCCGACCGCCGAAAGACCATCGCAGATGCAGTGATGGCAGCTCAGCAGCAGCTCGCTGCGTTCTTCGCCGCGCAGCCAGACCACGCGCACCAGCGGCTCGCGCGCGCCGTCGAACAGACGCTCGCATTCGAGCCGCGCCTCTTCCTGCCAGGCGTCATCGCCATCGCGTTCGACGATGCGCAGCGCGATCGGCGGCGGCGCGTCCTGCTGCACGAACCAGGGATGCCCGTCGGCGCCCTGCTCGACCAGGCTCTGCAGCACCGCATGGCGCGCCTGCACGCGCTCCAGCGCGAGACGCAGCCGCGCTTCGTCCAGCACGCCGGACAAGCTCGCCGGCAGCACCAGCGCCACCGCGCGCTGCCCGTCCAGATACATGCCGCGCTCGAACAAGGCAAAGGGACGGCGCGCGCTCATGCCACGCTCCGCTGCGGCTCATGGATCATTTGTGAGGTTTCGGCTTCGCCCAGCAGACCCCAGCGGCGCAGATGCCGCAGCGCTTCGCCCACGCCGTCCTCGGCGCGTATCGCGCGGCCCAGCGCCTCGGCTTCGCGCACCATCGCCGGCTGCGCCATCGCGGTCAGCGTCGCCGCCAATGCATCCGCATCGAGCTTCCGGCGATCCAGCGCCGGCGGCGCCACGCCGCGGCGCTGCAGGCAGCGCGCCCAGAACGGCTGGTCGCCATAGAACGGCACGATCGCCGACGGAATACCCGCACGCGCGGCCGCCGCGGTGGTGCCCGCGCCACCGTGATGCACGGCGCCGGCCATGCGCGGAAACAGCCAGTCGTGCGGCGCCTGGCGCAGACCGTAGATCTGTTCGTCGAGCGCACCTTCGGCGACCTCCAGCCCGCCCCAGCCGGCCGCCAGCACCGCGCGCCGGCCGCTCTTGCGCACGCCGTCCAGCACGATGCGGGTGAACTCGGCGGCGCGATGGCTGACCATGCTGCCGAAGCCGATATAGACCGGCTTGGGTCCGGCCGCGAGGAAGTCGGCGAGTTCCGCCGGCGGCGTCCATGCCGGCGGATCGAAGAACCAGTAGCCGGTGAGCTGGGAGCTGTCCGGCCAGTCCGCCGGCCGCGCCAGCAGGTGGCGGCTGAAACCGTTGAGCACTTTCTCGTCCAGCGCATGGCGTCCGAGATACGGGCCATGCCAGGGATAGCGCGGCAGGCCCAGCCGCGGCCGCACGATATCGTTGATCGCCGGCCGCATCACATGCCACACCAGCAGCCACAGCAGGCGATGCGCGGCGAGGCTGACCGCACCCGGCAACCGATCGCGCGAACCGCTCAGCACCATCGGCGGCAACAGGCGCGACGGCGTCAGTGGCTGCAGCCGCGCGATCGCGAACGGCAGGCCACGCTTTTCCGCCAGCGCCTTGGCCAGCAAGGTGCTGTTGCTGACGCCGATCAGCAGGCCGGCGCCTTCGCTCGCGGCCATGCCTTCTTCCGCCCAATGCTCGACCCACAACGCGTAGCGCTGGCGGAAGATGCGCGCCATCGCGCGCAGGTTGAGGCCCTGCTCGGCGATGCTGCGATCGGCTTCCAGCATCGCCTGGAAATCCGCGGTGAGCGGAAAGAACTCCAGCCCCGCCTCGCGCACCAGCGGCGCGAAATTGCCGCTGGTGGCGATGCGCACCGGATAACCGGCGCGGCGCAGGCCCTGCCCCAGCGCCACGCAGGGCCGCACATCGCCTTGCGTGCCGATGGTGAAGATGACGATCGGTTGCTGCGCGCTCATGCCGCGGCCAGTCCCGGTTGCGGCGCCAGCGGCGGCATCGCGCTGACCTGCTCGTCCGGAATGTCGAACAGGCGATGGCGCAGCACCGTGCCGATCGTTTCAGCCGGCATGGCTTCGAGCACGGCTTCGTGATGGCAGGCCAGCTGCTGCACCTCGATGCGCCAGCCGATAAACGGCCGCCACGCCGAGGGGCGGTGATCGAGGATGCCGTCCAGATCGCCTTCGCGCTCGGTGGCGTGGAAGAACAGCAGGTCCAGATTGATCCGCCGCGGCGTGTACTGCCGTGCGAGTTCGAGGTTGTTGCGCATCACCGCGAACAGATGCTCGATAAATTGCGGATGGCTCTTGATGATCTCCTGCACCAGCGGAATCGAGCGCGCGTTGTAGCTGTGCAGCAGCAGCGAGGCCAGTTCCTTCAGCGTCTGCGGCGCGTGCTCGCCCGCGTGCTGGTGCAGGCCGAGGAAGTTCAGCGCGGCGCGCACTTCCTTCGCTTCCTCGCGCGGCCGCGAGCGTTCGCCGGCGGTGAACAGATAGCTGTCGATCATCGCCAGCAGCTCGACACGCTCGCCCATCGCCAGCAGCTGCTCGGCGATGGCATGGCCGATCAGTCCGCCCATCGAACGCCCGACCAGGCGATACGGCCCCTCCGGCTGGATGCGCCGGATCTGCGCCAGGTAATCGGCTGCGACTTCCTCGATGCTGCCGGGCAGGCGCAGGTCGCCGCGCAGGCCGCGCGACTGCAGGCCATAGACCGGCACCGCCGGATCCAGATGGCGCAGCAGCGCGGAGAAGCCCAGGCTCAGGCCCATCATCGGATGGATGCAGAACAGCGGACGCGGCGCATCCTTGCCGACTTCGCGCAGCTTGGGCGGCGCGCGCAGCACCAGCACTTCGCCCAGCGGATCGTCGCGCTCGCCGCCGAGGCGTTCGACGAAGGCCGCGAGGTTGGCCACCGTGGGCGCTTCGAACAGGCTGCCCAGCGGCAGCTCCACGCCGAATTCCGCGGGGAAACCCACCGCCATCTCCGCCGCGGTCAGCGAGTCGCCGCCAAGCTCGAAGAAATTGTCGTGCAGGCCGACGCGTTCGAGGCCCAGCAGGCGCTGCCACAGCTCGGCCAGCTTGCACTCGACCGGCGTGCTCGGTTCCACGAAGGCGGCACGCGCCACGCGATCCGGCGCCGGCAGCGCGCGGCGATCGAGCTTGCCGTTGGGCGTCAGCGGCAGCTCCTCCAGCAGGGTGAAGCTGGACGGCAGCGCGGGTTCCGGCAGCCGGCGGGCGAGGAAGACGCGCAACTGATCGGGATCGAGCGCGGCGATATCGCGCGGCACCACGTAGGCGGCCAGCGCCATGCTGCCGCCCGCGTCGCCGAACGCGATCACCGCCGCGGCGGCGATGCCGGCGTGCTGGGTCAGCAGGTTCTCGATCTCGCCCAGCTCGATGCGATGGCCGCGGATCTTCACCTGGCTGTCGGCGCGGCCGATAAATTCCAGCAGGCCGTCGTCGCGCCAGCGCACCAGGTCGCCGGTGGCGTACATGCGGCTGCCGTCAGCGGCGAAGGGATCGGCCGGGAAGCGTTCTTCGGTGAGCTGCGGGCGATGCAGATAACCCTTGGCCACGCCGGCACCGCCGATATACAGCTCGCCGGTCGCGCCGGTCACCACCGGCCGCCGCGCGGCATCGAGCACGTACAGGCGCGTGTTGAGAATCGGCCGGCCGATCGGCGGAATGCCGGCGCCGATTTCCTCCAGCTCGTACGCGGTGGACCACACCGTGGTTTCGGTGGGGCCGTAGAACTGCGTGACGCGCGCCGCCGCGGCCTTGAGCCGCGCGGCGAGTTCCGCGCCCAGCGCTTCGCCGCCGACCAGCGCATGCACCTGGTCCAGCCGCGTTTCCGCGCCGGCCAGCAGGATGCGCCACAGCGAGGGCGTCGCCTGCGCATGGGTGACGCCGCTGCGCCGGATCAGCCGCGCCAGTTCCACCGGCTGCTGAGCGGCGCCGCTTTCGGCCATCACCACGCAGGCGCCGGCGGTCAGCGGCAGATACAGCTCCAGCCCCGCGATATCGAAGATCACCGTGGTGACGGCGAGGAAGCGATGGCCCGGCGCGGGTTCGAGCAGTTGCGCCATGCCTTGCAGGAAGTTGGCGAGATTGGCGTGGGTGACCTCCACGCCCTTGGGGCGTCCGGTGGAGCCGGAGGTGTAGAGCACGTAAGCCACGCCATCCGGGCGGCTCAGGTCCGGTTCGTGCGTCGCAGCCAGCGCCGGCGCATCGAGCTGTTCCGGCAGCAGCTGCATGCCGCCGCCCATGGGCAGGCGGTCGTGGATGGCGCGGGTGGCGAGCAGGGCGATCGGCGCGGCGTCGTCCAGCAGCAGGGCGGTGCGTTCGGCGGGGCCGTCCGCGTCGATCGGCAGATAGGTCGCGCCGGTGCGCATGATCGCCAGCAACGCGATCAGCAACTGCTCGGTGCGCGGCAGCGCCACCGCAACGATATCGCCCTGCGCGACGCCATCGGCGATCAGCTGGCGCGCCTGCGCCACGCTGCGCTGGTGCAGTTGGCGATAGCTCAGCACAGTGTCGCCGGCGATCACCGCGGGCGCGTCCGGGGTCAGTGCAGCCTGGCGCGCGAGCTGCGCGGGCAGGCTCAGCGTTTCGACCGGCGCGGCCGTGTCGTTCCACGCCACCAGCAGGCGGTGGCGCTCTTCCTCGCCGAGCAGGTCGACGTCCTGCAGGCGCGCTTCCGGCTCGGCCAGCACGCCTTCGATCAGGCGGCACAGGCGGCGGCGGTGTTCGTCCAGCTCGTCCATGTCGTACAGCAGCGGATTGGCGTCCAGGTCGAAGCGCAGGCCGGTGTCGGTGCCGCGGTCGTAGACGAAGACCATCAGGTCTTCCGCCGAACTGTTCGACAGGTTGTGCAAGGAAGTGCCGGCGCCGGCGAAATCGAGCTGGTAGTCGAACGGTTCGATATTGATGCCCAGCCACGCGATGCTGCGGCCCTGCCCGACCACGCCCAGATCGCGGCGCAGGTCTTCGTAGCGGTATTGCTGATGGCGCAGCGTCTGCCGCACGGCGCGGGCCACCTGTTCGAACAAGCCGCCCGCGGTGAGCTCCGCCGCAAAGCGCAGGCGGATCGGCACCACGTTGGCGAACATGCCCGGCGACTGGCGCGCAGCCGCATTGAGCCGCGCCGAAACCGGCATGCCGAAGACCAGGTCCTCCGCGCCGGTGACGCGGTGGTAGTACGCGGCCACCAGGCCGATCAGCACCTGCGGCAGGCTGGCGCCGGTGGACTTGCCCAGCTCGGCGAGGCGGCGCGAGGTTTCCGCGGACAGATAACCGGTGCTGCGGCACAGGCGATCGGCCAGGCCGGGGCGGTGCTGGCGGCGCGACAGGGTGACCGCTTCGGGCAGGTCGGCCAGCTGTTCCTTCCAGTAGTCGCGATCGCGGCGAAAGCGGTCCGATTCGCGATACGTCGTTTCCTGCGTAATCGCCGTCGCCGCGGGCGTGAACTCGCACGGCGGGGCTTCGTGTCCGCGCACCAGCGCCGTATAGAGTTCCGCCAGCCGCCGCGCCAGCAGGCCGCCGCCGTAGCCGTCCACCACGATGTGATGGCCGCGCTGGTACCAGAGGTAGTGATCATCGGCGAGCTTGAACAGCACGCTGACCCACAGCGGATCGTGTTCGAGATCCGGATGGCGGGAGTACTCCTCCTGCATCCACGCCTCGGCCGCGGCACGCGGATCGGCTTCGCCGCTCATATCGAAATACGGGAACTGCCCGCCATAGACCTGCCGGATCACCAGCAGCGGCTTGCCGTCGCGCTCGATCACGTTGGCGCGCATCATCTCGGCCTCGTAGACGAGGCGATACAGCGCCTGGCGGAACAGCGGCGGTTCGACCGGACCGCGGATATCCACGGCCTCGGCGATATTCATGATCGCGCCGTCACCGCCGATCTTGTCGTTGATCCACAGGCCGCGCTGGGCAGTCGTCAACGCCAGCACGTCATCGCGCACGTCACTCATCGCATTCCCCCTGCAGCCGGCATGGCCGCACGCATCCGCAGCAGCACAAAAAACAGGCACTCATTAACCGGCGTTAGTCGCCCGGGTAATGCGTTTGAAATACCGGATAATCACGGCCGAATTAAGCCGCCACGGCCAGGACCGGCCATGTTTCAAAATGTCGCGTGGCATCGATTGTTATGACGCAGACGGCTACCGGCACCGGCATCTGATGAATGCCGGCATGAGCCATAACGAATCTGCTTGGGTGACGTCCGACAACGGAATGGGGATTCCGCATCACATATGGACAATACGCTAAGACTATTCCCCTACCCCGTTCTCGGGTCCGAGTGTCCATGGCTGAACGGGAGCTTGTCCATTGGGGAAAGCGTGCTCTACATCACAGCTTGTGCGGCGCAGCACGCCTTACCCGGAAAATGAGAAATTAATGGCGAAGGATTCGTCAACGGCACCGCGGATAAATACACGCGATTTTCAATAGAGTGAAAGCCGCGTCAATGCGTGGATTATCTTGCGCGCTAACAGACGAATCATGAAACGCCCGTCAATTCACTAATGTGAATTAGCGCGACGGCATGACTCGATAATGGCGCCCAGGCGCCACGTTATTGAAACACGATGCTGGCGATGGCGCCGTTGGTATCGGGACGCGGGCGCATCGAGACATCCCAGCCGTACAGCTCGCACAGGCGCCGCACGATGGCCAGGCCCAGTCCCGCGCCGCTGCCGCCCGCGCCTTCGCCGCGCACGCCGCGCTGGAACAGGCGCTCGGCATCCTCCGGCTTGATGCCGGGGCCGGTGTCGATCACTTCGATGCGGTCCTTGTCGACCTTGACCGTGACCTGGCCTTCCAGCGTGTACTTGATCGCGTTGCCGATCAGGTTGGTCAGCGCCACCGACAGCACCGAGGCCGGCGCATTGATGCTCAGCGGACCGTTCACCACCAGCTCGACGTTGAGCGGCTTGTCGCGCATCTGCGGGCGCTGGCTCTCGATCACGTCGGAGGCGACCTTGGCCACTTCCGTGGTTTCGCCGCGGGTCGGGCCGCGGCGCTCCGCGCGCGACAGCAGCAGCAGCGCTTCGATCAGCTCGGTGGCCTGGCGCGAGGAGCGCTCGATGCGCTTCAGGCGCTCGCGCAGCTTGTCGGTGAGGTCGGGCGAGCCCTGCAGCAGCTCCGTGGTGCTGGCGATCACCGCCAGCGGCGTGCGCAGCTCGTGGCTCACATCCGAATTGAATTCGCGGTCGCGCTCGACCATCGAGGTGAGGCGGGTGGCGTATTCGTCCAGCGCCAAGGCCAGCTCGCCCACTTCGTCGTCGGCGAAATGCGCGGCCAGCGGCTCGACCTTGCCGTTCTTGCGGAATTCGCGCAGGCGCTCGGCGAGCTGGGTGACCGGCTTGAGCACCTTGCGCGACAGCCACATGCCCAGCACCAGCGAGAGCAGGCCGAACACGAACACGCTGCCGATCACGCTGTACAGGAGTTGGCGCTTGCCCAGCTCGTCGCGCGAGACGTCGTACTGGATATAGCTGATCACGCCGTCCTTGCGGCGCACGGCCAGCTTGTAATGGTGCGACTTGCCGTCCGCGCCGGTCTCGTACATGTCGTGCACGCCGGTATCCAGGCCCTGCCACGACAGCGGCGCCTTGTAGATGGTCCGGTCGCTCCAGGAGGCCGCCCTGATGATCTCGAACGCAGGCGCCCGGTCCGGGTGGGCCAGGACTTGTTCGTTGAGGCGGTCCACTTCGTCCTGCAAGGCCGAAGTGATGAGCTGGTTCTCGACGCGCTCGCGGATATTGAGCGCTGCGAAGGCAAACAGGGCGCTGAGGCCGAACCCGAACAGCGCAAAGCTCAGGACCAGGCGAAAACGCAGCTTACGTCTGGACCGCATCCGGGTCGACCATGCGATATCCGATACCGTGCCGCGTGTGGATCAGCGGCCTGTCAAAAGGTTTGTCGATCGCCGCGCGCAGGCCGTGGATATGCACGCGCAGGCTGTCGCTGTCGGGCAATTCCTCGCCCCACACGCGCTGCTCGAGATCCTGGCGCGTCACCACCGAGGGGCTGGCTTCCATCAGCGCCTGCAGCAGCTTCAGGCCGATCGGATTGAGCTGGATCGACTTGCTGTCGCGGCTGACCGTGAGCGTGTCCAGGTTGTAGGTGAGATCGGCGACCTTCAGCACGCGGCTCTGCGGACCCTTGCCGCGGCGCGCGAGCACTTCCAGGCGCGCGGCCAGTTCCTGCAGCGCGAACGGCTTGGTCATGTAGTCGTCGGCGCCGGACTCGAAGCCGGTGAGCTTCTGCTCCAGCGCATCGCGCGCGGTCAGCATCAGCACCGGGGTCTGCTTATGCGCCTCGTGGCGCAGCTTGCGCGCCACGTCCAGGCCGTCCATGCCGGGCAGGGTCAGGTCCAGCACGATCACATCGAATTCGTTCACCACCGCCAGGTGCAGGCCGGTCACGCCGTCGCCGGCGAAGTCGACCACATGGCCGCGATCTTCCAGGTAATCGCCGATATTCGTTGCGATGTCGCTGTTGTCTTCGATCACCAGTACGCGCATACGCCACTCCGTGTCGCCGCCGGCTCGAGCCGGCCATGGCGGCAAGCTTAACAATTTGCGCCATGGAAGGTGGGCGCGAGGCCGGCAGCAGGCTGAATCTGTCCGGCCGCCCTGGCGGCGGCCCAAAAGAAAAGGCCCGGAGGCGCGGCGGGAAGCCGCTCCATCCGGGCCCAAGCTACTGCCCCGATACCGAAATCTGCTGTCACTAGACCATAGCGGTTGAAGTGCCGAGCAAATTGCAGTGGGA
>Ga0207667_10000516_pt1 | contig 50888 bp, 49 predicted proteins | sample KBSCornC52_FD_184301 | JGI IMG/M metagenome (GOLD analysis project Ga0207667, IMG submission 184301) | Corn rhizosphere microbial communities from Kellogg Biological Station, Michigan, USA - KBS Corn C5-2 (SPAdes) (version 2) | ecosystem: Host-associated > Plants > Roots > Rhizosphere > Soil ... | reverse complement strand
TTCGGCAGGGTGCGTGTGGGTACTTGCATGCGTGCCGAAACCATGCTACCATAACGCGTGCAAGTACCCACTCGCACTGCCTGTACCCTGAAAGAGCAAGCGTGGAAACCGTCGTCCTCGATTACCATCCCGATGATCTCGCCGCTACCGAGAAGCGCGTCCAGGACGCCCTCGAGCTCGGCGCCGGCCGGGTCATCCTCAACCTCGACGGACTGCGGGTCCTCGACGCCGAGGGCGTCCGCGGCCTGATCGAGATCCTGCGCAGTTCCCGGACCGCCGATTCGGGCGAGTTGGCCCTGCGCTCGTCCGACCCCGACGTCCTGCGAACGCTCAGCGTCACCGCGCTCGACCGCCTCTTTCCGGTGCTCCAAGGAGAGCCCGCATGAAACGCCTCGTCCTGATCCCGGCCCTGGTCGCCGCCCTCCTGGGCGCCGGCCCGAGCGACCAGCTGACCGCGACCCAACCGGCCGCCCGCGCCTTGGTCCAGAAGATGCTCGCCGCCAACCCGTCGCTCGCCACCTATCGCGCGCGCGTCCACGTCGATACCCGGATGCTGAGCTTCCCATGGCTCGCGCCCAAGCTCGACGGGACCAGCTATTTCAAGCGGCCGAACAACTACGAGGTGGTCTTCGACCGCGTCCCCAGCTACGCCAAGGGCTTCGAGAAGCTCTTCAACGACGTTGGCGATCCGTCGAGTTGGGAAAAGGACTCGTATCTGGCGCTCGACGCCAACCGGACCCTCGACGGCAAGTCGATGCTGGTGATACGCATGACCAAGAAGATCTATAGCACGACCATCGATCACACGCTGGCCTACGTCGACCCGGCGACCCACCGGCTCGCGCGGATGGAGTTCTATTATCGCAACGGCGGGTTCATCGCGATGGACCAGACGTTCCGCACCGAGGGCTCGTACCAGCTCATCGACAAGCAGCACGCCGACATCGCCATCCCGCACGTCCACGCCGTCGCCGACGCGACCTACGGCGCGTACCAGACGAACGTCGCGGTCGACCCGTCGGTCTTCGTGAAGAAGTGATCGTCGAGCCGAACGTCGCCGTCCATGCGGAGGGGACGCGCGACAAGATCCTGGCCGCCGCCCGCGAGGTCATCGCCCGCAAGGGCAAGCGCGGCGCGACGACGCGCGAGATCGCCGACGTCGCCGGCGTCAACGAGGCGACCCTGTTCCGCCACTTCGGCAGCAAAGAGGCGCTGATGCTGGCGGTCGTGCAGCACTTCTGCGGCGCGCTCGAACTCCAGGACGTCGTCGACCATCTCTCGGGAACGCTCGAAGAGGAGCTCTACGCGATCGCCTTCGCGGTGATGACCCGGCTGATGTCGGTCCGCGACATGATCCGCTGGTCGCTGGTCGAGGAAGAGTTCGACAAGAACATGTTCGATCAGGCGAACTGGCGCCCGCACACGCTCATCCACGGCATCCTGGTCGAGTACATGACCAAGCGCGTCGAGACCGGCGACCTGCGCGGCGATCCGGTGAAACTGGCGCTGGTCTTCCTCGGTTCGATATTCGCACAGGTGATCGGGACGGAGAAGTTCCCGCTCGCCGAGATCTACGGCAGCCGCGAGGCCGCCCTGCACTACTTCGTCAACGTCTTTCTCAACGGTGTAAGGAGCGATCACTGATGTCTACTACCGCGCAAGCCCCGGTCGCCGCCGGCGACGACGTCGTCGACGTCGAGGAACGGACCGGACCGCGCAAGCGCGTCATCGCCCTCGGCGTCGGCGTCGTCGCGCTGATCCTGGCGCTCGTCTTCGGGCTGCCGTGGCTGGCCTACGCCCGGTCGCACGAGTCGACCGACGACGCCCGCATCGACGCGAGCTCCGTGCTGGTCAACAGCAAGATCGCCGAGCGGGTCAGTTCGATCGCGGTCGACACCGACCAGCGGGTGAAGAAGGGCCAACTGCTGATCGTGCTCGACAGCAGCGACGAACAGGCGAAGATGGCCCAGGCGCGGGCGAACTACGACATGGCGATCGCCAACCAGCGCACGCTCTCGATGCAGGGCCAAGGCGGCGTGGCCGCCGCATCGGCCGACATCGGCGGCTCGCAGGCCGGCGTCGACGTCGCATCGGCGCAGCTCGCGGCGACCCAGGCGCAGGTCCCGGCCGCGCAGCAGGCCTACCGGAAGGCGCAAGCCGATCTGGCCCGCACGCAGTCGCTGGTCGCGACCGGCGACGTGCCGCGCGCCCAACTCGACGCGATGAAGGCCCAGGCCGCGGCGGCCGCCGCGCAGCTCCGCGCGGCGCGGTATCAGGTCGGCGTGGCCAGCGCCAACGTCGCGGCCTCGCAGCAGCGCGTCGGCGCCTCCCAGGGCGGCCTCACCACCGCGCAGGGCCGGCTCGCGCAGAGCACCGATCCGAGCCAGGTCGAGGGCGCCAAGGCGCAGCTCGACCTGGTCAAACAGACCCTCGGCTATACCAAGATCTATTCGCCGATCGACGGCTACGTCGGCGAGAAGAGCGTCGAGGTCGGCCAGACCGTGAGCCCCGGCGTCCCGCTGCTCACGATCATCCCCGACGACGTCTTCATCACCGCGAACTTCAAAGAGACCCAGGTCGGCGTGATGAAGCCGGGCCAGGAAGTCGACATCAGCGTCGACGCCTACAAGGGCGTGAAGTTCACCGGCACGGTCGCCTCGATCAATCCGGCCTCGCAGGGGACGTACGCGCTGGTGCCCCCGCAGAACTCGACCGGCAACTTCGTCAAGGTGACGCAGCGCATCCCGGTCAAGATCGTCTTCGACAAGTCGTACGACGCCTCGAAGTATCCGATGCGGCCCGGCATGAGCGTCGAAGCCTCGGTGAAGGTCCGCTAAGCCTCTCCATGGCTACGCAGCAGTTCGCAGGCATCGAATACGGTCTGCGTAGGGTCCTCGTGACCGTCGCGGTCATCACCGCCACCCTGCTCGAGATCGTGGACACCACGATCGTCAACGTCGCCCTGCCGAACATCCAGGGGAACTTCGGCGTGGCGGTCGACCAGGGCGCCTGGATCGTGACCGGCTACATCGTCGCCAACGTGGTCGTGATCCCGCTCACGCCGTGGCTGGCCGCGCGCTTCGGACGGCGCGAATACTTCTTCGCATCGGTCGTCATCTTCACGATCGCGTCGCTGATGTGCGGTTTCGCCGGCTCGTTCGGCGCGCTGGTGTTCTGGCGGATCGTCCAAGGCCTGGGCGGCGGCGGGCTGATCTCGACGGCGCAGGCGATCCTGCGCGACACGTTTCCGCAGGAGCAGCAGGGCACGGCCATGGGCATCTTCGCGATGGGCGTGATCGTCGGTCCTGCGATCGGTCCGCTCCTGGGCGGCTGGATGACCGACAACATGTCGTGGCGCTGGGCGTTCTTCATCAACATCCCGGTCGGCATCGCGTCGGCGACCCTGGTCTGGAACTACCTGCGCAACATCGAGAAGCCGACCTTCCGCAAATTGGATTGGGCGGGCCTGGGTCTGCTCGCCGCCGGGCTCGGCTCGATGCAGTACGTCCTGGATCAGGGGCAGACGTACGACTGGTTCGACGACGGCAACATCCGTCTGCTCGCGTTCGTCTCGGCGGCATCGTTGATCGGCTTCGTGTGGTGGACGCTGCGCTCGAAGATCCCGGTCGTCGACCTGCACGTGCTCCGGTTCCGCGAGGTCGCGGCCGGCAGCGTGCTCGGCATGGTGCTGGGCGTCAGCCTCTACGGCTCGGTCTTCGTCCTCCCGCAGTATCTCCAGGGCTCGCTCGGCTTCACCGCGACCATGTCCGGGCAGACCATGCTGGTCCGCGCCCTCGCGATCATGCTGTTCACCCCCGCGACCGCGATGCTCGCGCAGTCGGGGAAGATCGATCCGCGCGCGTCGACCGCGATCGGATTCATCTTGCTCGGCATCTCGAACTGGATGCTGGCCGACGTCACGACCTCGAACGCCGACTTCGGAACCTTCATCTGGCCGCTGATCATCAGCGGCATCGGGCTCTCGCAGATCTTCGTCCCGCTCTCGCTGGCGGTGCTCGGCGGGCTGCCGACCCGGGAGGTTCCGGCCGCAAGCGCGTTCTTCAACCTCTCGCGTCAGATCGGCGGCAGCGTCGCCACGGCCGTCCTGATCACGTTCCTCCTGCGCGGTTTCGCAGCGCACCGGAGCACGCTCGCGGCGGGCATCACCGACAAGCAGCCCGCCACCGCACAGATGCTTGCGTCGAGCACGAACCGGGCCGCTACCCTGACCACGCTCGGGACCATGGTCGATTCGCAAGCGCTCGTCCAATCCTTCGCCGATACCTCGCGCTGGGTCGCGGTCATCTCGATCGGGCTCGCGCCCCTCGTTCTCTTGTTGAAGCGGCCGAAAATGCACGGCGCGCCGCTGCCGGTCGAATAGGAGTCTCTCGTGTCATCTCGCCTTAGCGCATCCATCCTGACCGCCGCCCTCTTGGCGACGTTCGCCCTGCCGGTCGCGGCCGCACCCGCGCGCAACCGCGCGGTCGTGCCGAAGCCGTCGCCCGCCCCGTCGATGCCGGCCGTCCCCGACGTCGCGCCGGGCTACGTCGCGCCGCAGGTCGCGCCGAGCGCGCCCGGCCTGGCCGGCATCACGGCGCAGCCGTTCGTCGGCATCACGCTCCAGGACGCGATCGGCATGGCGCTGCTCAAGAATCCGGACCTGGCGGTCTCGGCCGCCAACGCGCGGATCGCGAGCTATCAGATCGCGGCCGCCAAGGGCGCGTACGACGTGAACTTCATGCTCGAACCGTCGGTCACGCACGCCAGCGAAGCGCCGCAGAACGCGTTCTTCGCCGGCCCGAACTTCGGTCCGATCGTCCAGAACCGCCAGCAGCTCCAGGGCGGGCTCTCCGGCATCACCCCGGGCGGACAGCAGTACAGCGTCGGCCTGAGCGGCGGACGGCTCGACGACAACACCACCATCAACGCGTTCAACCCGACCTTCCCGACCTCGCTCCAGCTCGCGTTGACCCAGCCGCTCCTCCAGGGAGCGCGCGACAATCCGGTCAAGCATCAGATCGAGCTGGCGGTGATCGGCGCGGACGCCTCGCAGGCGCAGACGCTCGCCGCCGCCTCGCAGACGATCGCGGGCGTCGAGAACGCGTACTGGGATCTGGTCGCCGCGTGGCGATCGGTCGCCATCCAAGAAGACGCGCTCAAAGAGGCGATCGCCCAACAGGGCTCGACCTCGCGCCTGGCCAAGGCCGGCGCGGCCGCCGACATCGACGCGGTCGAATCGTCGGGCCAGGTCGCGACCTTCGAAGACAACGTCTACTCGGCGCTGCAGAACGTCGCGTCGCTCCAGAACGCGCTCAAGGGCCTGATCGTAAACGACCCGGCCGATCCGATCTGGCGCGCCAATCTGGTCCCGACATCGTCGGTGCTGAGCCTCCCGCCCGCACCGTCGCTCGATGCGGTGATCGCAAGCGCCCTCAAGGGGCGCCCCGAAGTCCGTCAGGTCGCCGATCTGCAGAAGCAGGCCGACGCCGACGCGGCCTTCGCCAAAGATCAAGCCCGACCGAAGCTCAACCTGCAGGCGGGCTATCAGAGCAACGGCTTCGCGGGCAACCTGATCCCGGGCAACGTCAATCCGCTCGGCGGACCGGCGCCGGCGGTGCCGTCGTACCTGCAAGGCGGCCTCGGCCAGTCCGCCTCCAACACGCTCGACGGCAAGTTCCCGACCTACAACCTCGGCCTGGTGTTCAGCACGCCGCTCGGCAACCACGCGGCGAAGGCGCAGATGGCGATCGCGGCCGAACGCCGGCGCATCGCCGCGCTCCAGACGAGCGGCATCTACCAGCGCATCCAGACCGAGTCGCGCAACGCGGTGCAGCTCTACGCCACCGCGATCGCGCGCCTGAACGCCGCCCGGGTGGCGCGCCAGACGGCCGAACAAGTGTATTCGAGTGAGAATCGCAAGTTCCACAACGGCGTCTCGACCACGTACCTGGTCCTGCAGCGTCAGGTCGAGCTCCAGCAGGCGCGCGGCCGCGAACTGCAGGCTCAGACGGATCTCAATAAAGCCGTGGTAGAATTGTCTCGCGTCACCGGTGACATTCTGACCCGGAACAACGTTACGATAGCGACGATAGGAGGCGCGACGATACCATGACGGCCCTGCACTACGCGAAAGCCCGCATGATGAGGCGTTCGGAGCGAAAGCTCGCCGAGCGCAGCGCGGTCCTCTACGCCCGTTCGCTCGAACGCTGGAACACCAAACGCCCCGTCGCCACATGAAGAAGAAGGCACCGCCAACGCGGTGCCTTTCTCGTCGCGTCCCGGGGGCGGTTATCGCTTGGTGAGCATCCCTGTTGCCAACTCGTCGACGAGCCAGATGAAGTCGCTCGAGACGGGTGGGTCGACGATCTGCACGGGGCAGGCGGTCGGATCGTACGGGCCCTGACGGGCGATGCCGAGGGCGGCGGCCTTGTCGGGGCCTTCCGTCGCGATCGCGATCACGCGCGCGCTGTTGATGACCTTCGGCGTGATCGAGATGCGGTTCGTCTGCGTGGCTTTGGAGTACGTCGCGCGCACGAGCCGGTCGGTGTCCGTCAGCGGATCGGTGCCGGGGAAGAGCGAGGCGGTATGGCCGTCCTTGCCCAAGCCCAGCATCAAGAGGTCGAAGCGCAGATACTCGCCGAGGTCCTCGCGCAGGATCTTCGCATAGGCGGTCGCTGCCTGGGCCGGGTCGATCTCGCCCTGCATGCGATGGATGTTGCCCGCCGGGATCGGCACGCGCGAGAGCAGGGCGTCGTACGCGTTCTTGTAGTTGGAGAGCGGGTCGTCGGGACGGACGCAGCGTTCGTCGCCGAAGTAGACGTACACGTCGCCCCACGAGATGCGCTCGGCGTACGCGTCGGTCGCGAGCAGCTTGTAGGCGGCCGTCGGCGTGGTCCCGCCGGCGAGCGCGACGTAGAACGCGCCGCGCTCCGTCTGCGCGGTCTCCGCGACGTTGCAGAACAGGTCGGCCAGGCCGGTCGCCAATGCGCCGGCGTTCGGATAGACGTCGAGGCGGCCGAGATTGCGCTGGCTCATGGTCGATCCCTTAGTCGGCGGAGTGTTCGAGAAAGGCGCGCGCCGCGTCCAGGGTGGCGCGATAGACGTCGGAGGTGCCCGGGCGCAGGATCGCCTGTTCGACGAGCGCCACGACCGCCACGTCGTGGAGCGTCTCGCAATGCTGCTCGCGCGGGTGGGCGCCTTCGACCGTCAGACAGACGACCGGGCCCTTCGGTTCTTCGAGCTTGGCGCGATAGGTCGAGTTCTCCGACGAGAGCGCGATCTCGTAGACGCGCCGGGGCTTGCCCTTGACGTGCAGCGCGACCTTCACGCTCGACGGCGTCCACTTCAGCCGGCTCGCCAGCCAGCCGAGCAGATAGTACTGTTCGGCCGGCGATCCGGCGGTGATCTCGACCGATACGATCTTGCCGAGGTCCTCGGCCAGTTCGGCGTCGTCGAAGAAGATCGCGATCATCTCTTGCCAGGGCGCGAGCCGCAGATACGCCAGGTCCTGGACCTTGGTCCGCCGGCCGGCCGAGAAGTATTCCATCAACTGACGGAGCGATTCGATGTCGCCGCTGCCGCGCGACGAATCGAGCACCAGCACGTCGGCCAGCTCGTTGAGTGCGAAGAAGTTCCGATCGCGGACGCTCTCCTTGCCGGCCCAGAAGAGCACGGTCGGCACGTCCGGCACGATCTGCGCGTGGGTGCTCGACTGCAGTTCTTCGGGCGTCCCGTGCGAGCCCGACGCGTCGACCATCACCAAGCGCGCCGGATGCTTGGCGATCAGCGCCTCCGCGCGCTCGCGGGCCTCGGCCAGGATGCTCGCATCGTCCACGTAGACCACGAACGTCATGGTGGCCGCTTGGGCCGGACTGCTCACAGCGTGCGCCAATGGTCGAACAGCTGGGTCGCGCCGTGCGGCCCTTGGCTGCCCGCGCCGTAGTTCGGGAACGTCGGCGTCGCGTTCTGCCAGGATTGCTGGATCGGCGTCACGATCTCCCAGGCGCGCTGGACCGCATCCCAGCGCGTGAAGAGCGTCTGGTCGCCGCGCATCGCGTCGGCGATCAACCGTTCGTACGCGGGCGGCGATTGGACGCCGAAACCGGTGCCGTAGTTGAAATCCATCGAGACGGTCCGGATGTGGCTCTTCTGCCCGGGCACCTTGGCCTCGAAGCGCAGCGAGACGCCCTCGTCCGGCTGGATCTTGATGACCAGCACGTTCGGATCGATCTCGTCGGTCTTCTCGCCGTAGAAGCGATGCGGGATGTTCTTGAAGGTGACGGCGATCTCCGAGACCTTGCGCGCCAGCCGCTTGCCCGAGCGCAGGTAGAACGGCACGCCGGCCCAGCGCCAGTTCTCGACGAAGAGCTTGACGGCGGCGTACGTCTCGGTGTCGGACTTCGGATCGACGTCGGGTTCGGTGCGGTACGACGGCACCGGCTTGCCGTCGATCAGCCCGGCGTCGTACTGCCCGCGTACGGCCATCTTCGGCACGTCGGCCAGCGCCGGCGGTTGGATCGAGGCGAAGACCTTGAACTTCTCGTTGCGGATGGCGTCGGCATCGGCGGTCGCGGGCGGTTCCATCGCGACCAGCGCGAGCAGGTTCATCACATGGTTCTGGATCATGTCGCGCAGCGCGCCGGCGCTGTCGTAGTAGCCGCCGCGGCCTTCGACGCCAAGCGTCTCGGCGGCCGTGATCTGGACGGACTGCACGTAGTTGCGGTTCCAGATCGGCTCGAAGATCACGTTGGCGAAGCGCAGGGCCATGATGTCCTGGACCGGCTCTTTGCCGAGGTAGTGGTCGATGCGATAGACCTGGCCTTCGTCGAAGACCTTCTCGACCTCGGTCTGCAGCGCGCGCGCCGAGGCGAGGTCGGTCCCGAACGGCTTCTCCACGACGATGCGCGTCCAGCCCTTCGGGTTGCTCTTCGGATCGAGGCCGGCTTTCTGCAGCTGATCGATGATGCCGGGGAAGACCGAGGGCGGCGTCGAGAGGTAGAACAGGCGGTTGCCGCCGGTCTTCAAGTCGCGGTCGTTCTCCTCGAGGATCTGCTTGAGCGCTTCGAAGTGCGAGGTGTCGCTGAAATCGGCGGTCACGTAGCGGATGCACTTCGCGAAGTCGTCCCACATCGCGCCGTCCGGCTTGGCGCCGTAGGCGAATTGGTCGAGCTGCTCCTTGCAGTACGCGCGGAAGCCGTCGTCGTCGTATTGGCTGCGCGCGAACCCGACCAGGGCGAAGTTCGTGGGCAGCGTCCCGCGCTGGCGGAGTTCGTAGATCGACGGCAGCAGCATCCGCTTGAACAGATCGCCGCTCGCGCCGAAGAAGACGATCGTGCACGGATCGCTGATGCGCTGGGTGTCGAGGCCTTCGCGCAGCGGATTCGGGGCGGTCGCGGTAGCGGTCACGCGCCTTCCTTCTTCACGGCGTGACCGCCGAACTGGTTGCGCAGCGCCGCGATGACCTTGGCGCTGAACGATTCGTCCTGACGCGAGGCCAGTCGCGCGAGCAGCGAGAGGGTGATGACCGGGGCCGGCACGTTCTCGTCGATCGCGGCCTGGACCGTCCAGCGGCCTTCGCCGGTATCGTCGACGTAGCCGCGGATGTCGGCCAGCTTCGGGTCGTCCTTGAACGCGAGCACCGCGAGCTCGAGCAGCCACGACCGGACGACGCTGCCGTAGCACCAGACCGACGCGACCTGCTCCATGTCGAAGTCGAACTGCGACTTCTCGAGGATCTCGAAGCCTTCGCCATAGGCCTGCAGCATGCCGTACTCGACGCCGTTGTGGACCATCTTGGAGAAGTGCCCGGCTCCGGCCCGGCCGACGTGGGCGTAGCCGTTCGGAGGGGCGAGCGTGGTGAAGATCGGCTCGCACGCCTTGACGGCCGCATCGTCGCCGCCCACCATCAGGCAGTAGCCCTCTTTGAGGCCCCACACGCCGCCGCTCGTCCCCGCGTCGACCAGCGAGACCCCTTTGGCCTTGCAGCGATCGTAGGCGGCCAGGCCTTCCTTGTAGTTGGTGTTGCCGCCGTCGATGATGATGTCGCCCGGGCCGAGCAGCGCGCACAGCGCGTCGATCGTGTCGTCCGTCGGTTTGCCCGACGGCACCATGATCCAGACCGCCTTGGGCGACCCGGTCAGCTTCGCGACCATCTCCTCGAGCGAGGCCGCGCCGGTCGCGCCGCTCTCCTTGGCGGTCGCAGCGACCGCGTCCGCGCTGCGGTCGAAGGCGACGACGCGATGGCCGCCCTGCTGCAGACGCGTGGTCATGTTCGCGCCCATCTTCCCGAGTCCGACCATTCCGAGTTGCATCCGCGTTATGCCTTTGCTGCCAGTGCGTCGTCGACGGCGTCGATCAGCGCGCGCAGGCCGCGCTCGACGTCGCCTTTGAGGTGGATGCGCGCACCCCGGCGGCTGCGCTTGTCGAGCGCCTGGAAGTCGCCCAAGGCCTGCGCCGCCTCGAGCGTCCGGAACCCGACGTTGAAGCCGGGGATGGCCGGATCGTCCGGCGCGTCGGCCGTGATCTGCAGCGCGACGATCGTGTTCGGACCGCCCTTGTGCAGCTGTCCGGTCGAATGCAGGAAGCGCGGACCGAAGCCGACCGTGGTCGCGACCTTCTTGGCGTCGCGGATCTTGACGCGCAGTTCGCGCAGCAGCGCCTCGTGCTTCGGGTTGCGGGCGATGTAGGCCGTCAGCGCGACGTAGTCGCCGGCCGTCACTTGGCCGAGCAGTCCGGCGAGGGCGGCATTGCCGTCGTTCGCCGAGAGCGACGCGCTGCCCGCGAGGTAGGTGAGGTCGAAGGCCGGCCCGTCGACGTTCGCGGCCGGCTCTTCGATGGTGCCTTTGGCCGCGTAGTCCGCGAGGAGCGACTTGGTGTTGTCCTTGGACTCTTGGACGTTGGGCTGGTCGAACGCGTCGATTCCGATGACCGAGCCGGCCGCGGCGGTCGCGATCTCCCACAGATAGAACTGCTCGCCGACGTCGTAGGTGTCGTTGAGCTTCAGGCGGACGATCGGATGGCCGGCCGCTTCGAGCGCCGAGAGCTTCTGGTCGATCTCGGCGTCGGCTTCGCCGGCGACGGTCGAACCCACGTAGACGAAGATGCGGTCGTCGCCGTAGACGGCCGGTGCGCCGAGCGGCTCGCCTTCGATCGGCACGATACCCTTGCCGAGCTTGCCGGTCGATTCGGCGATGAGCTGCTCGGCCCACGCGCCGAACGCAGCGACCTTCGGATGGGTCACGATGGTGAGCTTGTCGCGGCCGGCGGTCGCCGCGCCGCCGAAGGCCGCGCCGAAGCGCACCCCGCGCGCCACCTTCGGGTCGGCCGTCTTGGCGTTGCCGGTCATCGCGCCCAGACCGCGGTCGAGCAGCAGGCTCACGTCGTAGCCCGCCACCGCCGCCGGCACCATGCCGAAGTACGAGAGCGCCGAGTAGCGGCCGCCGATGTTCGGGTCGTTCTCGAAGCACGCGCGGAAGCCGTTCTGCTTGGCTTCGGCCGCGAGCGTCGTGCCCGGATCGGTGATCGCGACGAAATGCTTGCCCGCGTTGGCCGAACCGATCGCCTTGACGACCTTCTCGTGGTAGTAGGCGTAGTAGGCGTTCGGCTCGGTCGTCGTGCCGCTCTTGGAGGCGACGATGAAGAGCGTGTTCGCGATGTCGATCGTCGCGTCGAGCTCGGCGATCTGGACGGGGTCGGTCGAGTCGAGGACGTGCAGTTGCGGGTGTCCTTCGACGCGGCCGAACGTGTCGTTGAGGATGTCCGGCGCGAGCGACGAGCCGCCCATGCCGAGCACGACCGCGTGGTCGAACGCTTTCACGTCCTCGGCGAACGCCTTGAGGTTGGGGATCGCCTCGGTCAGATGCTCGGGGATGTCGAGCCAGCCGAGCGCGTGCGCGATGATCTCGGCGTCGGCCGCGCCGTTCGACCAGAGGGTCGCGTCCTTGTTCCAAAGGCGCGTGAGGAAGTCGTTCTTCGCCAGCCCCTCGAGCGCGGCGTCGAACGGAGCCTCGGACTTCCCGAGCGAAAGCGCGACGCGCTCGTCGCCGCCGGAGAGCATCTTCTGCTTGTAGACGATCGCGCCGAGCAGGGCCGCGAACGAATCCGAGAACGAGGCGACGCCCTCGACCTGGAGCTTGTGGGTGACGTCGTAGAGCGAGATGCCGGCGTCCTGGAGCGCCTTGGCGGTCGCCCGCGCGCCGTCGAGGTCGGTCTCGACCGTGTCCGCGACGACGGTCCCGTGGTCCAGCAGCGCCGCGAGCGTGTTGGGCGGCATGGTGTTGATCGTGTCGGTGCCGATCACCGTCTCCACGTACATCAGGTCCGGATAGGCCGGGTTCTTGGTCGACGTGCTGGCCCAGAGCGGGCGCTGCACGGCGGCGCCGGCCGCCTTGGCCTTGGCGAACGCCTCGCCCCCGAAGAGCTCCTTGAACTTCTGGTACGTGAGCTTCAGGTTGGCGATGCCGATCTTGCCCAGCAGCGGCTCGAGCGCGCTCTCGCCCTTGCTGATGCGGTCGCTCAGGATCTTGTCGACCGCGCTATCGATGCGCGAGACGAAGACACTGTTGACGGAACGGATATGGTCGACCGGCTTGTTCTCCGCCAGCCGGCGGTTGATGCCGTTGATGTACGCGCGCGCCGTCTTCTCGTAGTAGTCGACCGCGAAGATCAGCGTGACGTTGATGTTGATGCCTTCGTAGATGCATTCTTCGATGGCCGGCACGCCTTCGTCGGTGCCCGGGATCTTGACCATCAGGTTGGGACGTCCGACGCGCTTCCACAGCTCCTTGGCCATCGCGATCGTGCCGGCCGTATCGTGCGCGAGCAGCGGCGAGACCTCGAGGCTCACGAAGCCGTCGTTGCCGCCGGCCGCATCGAAGACCGGGCGGAACAGGTCGCACGCGTCCTGGATGTCCTGCACCGCGAGGTCCCAGAACAGCGCGTCGGGATCCTTCTCGCTTCCGAGCAGCGACTTGAGCTGGGCGTCGTAGTCGTCGCCCGCGCCGATGGCCTTCTCGAAGATGGTCGGATTGCTGGTCATCCCACGCAGTCCCTGATCGATCAGGCGCTGGAGTTCGCCCGAGGCGAACATGCTGCGGCGGAGATTGTCGAGCCAGACGCTCTGCCCGTCGGCGAGCAGCTGCTGCAGTTGATTACTCACGGATGTTTGACTCCTAGACTACGTGGTGGCGAAGGCGAAAGTGGAGGTCGCGAGCGATGCGATCGCATCGGCCGTGAAGCCGTACTCCTTGGCGATGTCGCCGGCCGGTGCCGACGTGCCGAAATGGTCGATGCCGTAGGCGATGCCGCGATCGCCGACCCAGCGATACCAGCCGAGGGTGGCGGCCGCCTCGATGGAGATGCGCGCCGTCACGGCCGGCGGAAGGATCCGGTCGCGATACGCTTGCGGCTGCGCGGCGAACGCGCTCATGCACGGCATCGAGACGACCCGCGTGGCGACGCCTTGCGCGTCGAGCAGCTTCTTGGCGTCGAGCGCGAGCGCGACTTCTGAGCCGGTCGCGATCAGGATCAGGTCGGGCGTGCCGTCCGCGCCGGCCAGGACGTACGCGCCCTTCTCGGTCGGCACGGAACGCTCGCCCAGGAACGGGACTTTTTGACGCGTGAGCACGAGCGCGTACGGCCCGTCGTGCGGCGCGACCATCAGCTTCCAGGCCTCGCGCGTCTCGATCGCGTCGGCCGGACGGATGACGGTCAGGTTCGGCATCGCCCGCAGCATCGCGAGCTGCTCGACCGGCTGGTGCGTCGGGCCGTCTTCTCCGAGGAAGACCGAGTCGTGGGTGAAGATGAAGAGCGCGTGGATCTTGGCGAGCGCGGCCAGCCGCACGGCCGGCTTCATGTAGTCCGCGAAGTTGAAGAAGGTCGCGGTGAACGGCAGCAGGCCGCCGTGGTAGGCGATGCCGTTGGCGATCGCGCCCATCGCGTGCTCGCGGACGCCGAAGTGGATGTTCCGTCCGTCGTACGATCCCGGCTGGAAGTCGCCCTGGCCTTTGAGATACGTCTTGGTCGACGGGTCCAGGTCGGCCGAACCGCCGACCAGTTCCGGAAGGGCCGCGGCGACGGCGTTCATGGTCGCGCCGCCGGCGTCGCGCGTGGCGACCGCGCCGGTCTTCTCGTCGAACGCCGGCCACGGCAGGTCGGCCGGCAGCCGCTTGTCGGCGATACGCTCGAACTGCGCGGCCAGGTCCGCATTGTCGTTCTTCCAGGCCGAAAACGCGCTCTTCCACGCGTCCTCGGCGGCCGCGCCCTTGGCGCCGATCTCGCGGTAGAACGCCAGGACGTCGTCGGGCACATAGAACGTCGGCTCGAGCGGCCAGCCGAGACGTTCCTTCGTCTTCGCCGTGTTGGCGGCGCCGAGCGGCTCGCCGTGCGCTTTGAACGAGTCCTGTTCGGGCGAGCCGTAGCCGATGTGGGTGCGCACCGCGATGAACGACGGCCGATCGGTCACCTTCTTCGCGATCGAGATCGCCTCGTCGATCGCATCGGCGTCGTTGCCGTGGCCGATATCGACGAACTGCGTGTGCCAGCCGACCGCGTCGAACCGGGCGACGTGGTCGTCGGTGAACGTGATGTCGGTCGGCCCCGCGAGCGAGACGCGGTTGTCGTCATAGAGGACGATCAGCTTGCCGAGCTTGAGATGACCGGCAAGCGAGGCCGCCTCCTGGCTGATGCCTTCCATCAAGTCGCCGTCGCCGCACAGGCAATACGTGAAGTGATCGACGATCGGATGGTCGCCGCTATTGTAGATCGCGGCCAGGTGCGCTTCGGCCGCGGCCATACCGACGGCGTTGGCGAACCCTTGGCCGAGCGGACCGGTGGTCGCTTCGACTCCGGGCGTGTGACCGAATTCGGGGTGTCCCGGCGTCTTGCTGCCGAGCTGGCGAAACGCTTCGAGCTGATCCAGCCCCAGATCGTAGCCGGTCAGATAGAGCAAGGAATAGAGCATCGCCGATCCGTGACCGGCGGAGAGCACGAAGCGGTCGCGATCGAACCAGCCCGGATCTTTCGGGTTGAACTTCAGATGCCGCGTCCAGAGCGCGTACGCCATTCCGGCGGCTCCGAGCGGAAGGCCCGGATGACCCGAGTTGGCCTTGTCGACCGCATCCACGCTCAGGAAGCGGATGGCGTTGATACGCTGCTCGTCGGCGGGGGTATTCGGCACGAAAAATCCTCATAGAGAACATGAAAGACGGCTTGAGTGCTCGGGGACCAACCCCATTCCTCAAGCGGCCCTGCATTTCTTACCCAATCGGGACGGTTGTCGAAGCGGGGGCAGGCGGACGCGCTCGCGGGCCCGTCGAAACGACCGCGCCATGAACGAGGACGCGCTTGCTCGGGCTATCGGAGAACTCGTCGCGGCACCGTCGCGGGTCGCGGGCCAGGACGGCGGGGTCATCGACGAGGTCATCGAGGCGCTCGATACCGGGACGCTGCGGGTCGCCACCCCTCACCCGGACGGCACCTGGACCACCAACGCCTGGGTCAAGCAGGCCATCCTCCTGTATTTCCGCCGGCGCGACGTCGAGTGGATCGGCGATCCGCTGGGGGCCACCCCGGCCTACTACGACAAGCTCCCGATCAAACGGAATTACGAGGCCCTCGGCGTCCGCTGCGTCCCGCCCGGCGTCGCCCGGTTCGGCTCGTTCCTGGCGCGCAACGTCATCCTGATGCCGGGCTACGTCAACATCGGCGCCTACGTCGACGAAGGCACCATGATCGATACCTGGGCCACGGTCGGTTCGTGCGCCCAGATCGGCAAGCGCGTCCACCTCTCGGGCGGCGTCGGTATCGGCGGCGTGCTCGAGCCCGCGCAGGCCTCTCCCGTCATCATCGAAGACGACGCGTTCGTCGGCTCGCGCTGCATCGTGGTCGAAGGCGTCCGCGTCGAACGAGAAGCGGTCCTCGGCGCCGGCGTGGTGCTGACCGGTTCCACGCCGATCGTCGACGTGCGCGGCCCCGCGCCGGTGACGACCAAAGGCCGGATCCCGGCGCGGGCGGTCGTGATCCCCGGGACGATCCCGAAACGGTTCCCGGCCGGCGAGTACGCCGTGCCGTGCGCGCTGATCATCGGCGAACGCAACGCCCAGACCGACCGTAAGACCTCGCTCACCGACGCTCTGCGCGACTTCGGCGTCTCCGTCTAGCATGAATCCGCGCGTCCTCCGAATCCCCGGGTCGCTGATCCGTCAGATCGCCGCGAAACGACGGCCGGATTCGATCGATCTCGGCTTGGGCGAACCGACGCTGATGCCGACTTCGGCATACCTGGACGCGGCGATGGCCGATGTCAAGGCGCGCGGTCTGCGCTACAGCCACAACGCGGGCGATCCGGAGCTGCGCGTCGCGATCGCGAAGCACTACGGCTATCCTGGCATGGACTACGCCGAGAACGTCTGCGTGACGACCGGCTCGCAAGAGGCGATGTACGCCGTGCTCAAGACCTTGCTCGATCCGGCGAAGGACGAGCTGCTCGTGGTCGAACCGGCCTTTCCGTCGTACGTGAAGATGGCGATGCTCGAGGGAGTAGCGGTCCGCACCGTGCCCATGAGCGCCGCGGACGACTACGCCTTCGATGCCGCCCGGATCGTCGCGGCCATCGGCGAGCGGACGCGCGCGATCGTGATCTGCTCGCCCTGCAATCCGACCGCCCGGGTGCTGTGTGAAGGAGAAGCGCGCGCGCTGGTCGCGGAGCTGGAACGGCGCGGCGGAGAGCCGGTCTGGCTGATCCACGACGAGATCTATCGCGAGCAGACGTTCGTCGAGGACGCGAGCGAACTGGCGCGGATCTATCCGCACACGATCGTGACCAACTCGCTGAGCAAGAGCAATGCCCTGACGGGGCTGCGCATCGGCTGGTTCGTCGGCCCGGCAGCGTTCGTCGAACAGGCGGTCAAGACGCACGCGTGGGCGGTCTCGTGCGCCGACACGTTCGGCCAACACGTCGCCCGCCACATCTTCGCCGATCCGAACGGCATTCGCGAGCACGCCACCTGGTATGCGGAACATCGCACCGCGGTCCTGGGCGCATTGCGCGCGAGCGGCCTGCACGTCGCCCCGGTCGACGGCTCGTTCTACGCGTGCGTGCGGTTGCCACACGGGCACTCGTCATTCGACGCCGCCATCGCACTGATCGAGAACGAGAACGTCGTCACCATCCCCGGCAGCGCGTTCGGCGCCTGCTTCGAAGGCTGGCTCCGCCTGAGCTGGGTCGCCCCGATCGAGGCCGTCCACACCGGCATCGGGCGTATCGCCGCCTACTGCGCGAGGATCTAGCCGACTTCGACGAGAGCGACGCTTTGACAAGCTTTCTCGGTGTTCGTCGGTGAACTGATCGCTAGACCTTCGGAAGCGTGAATGAAACGGACGACCGCATACGCTCGTCGCCGTCCCCGAGATCGAGACTGGGGCCGAAGGTGATGATGTGTTTTCCAGGTTTGAGACCCGAGAAACGGACGACGAGATATTCGGACGGCCCGCCATTGACGATCTGCACGATCGGCCGCTCTTCGTCGATGCGGTAATAATAGGCGGCGTCCTGGAGCGGTTCGTCGGTCTTTCCGTTGAAGAAGTCGGTGAAGAAGAGGCGCAACCGGACGGTCGCGGCATTGCGCGAGAGGAAAAGCGACCGCAACTCGACGTTCTGCCCGACGTCGATGGTCGTGGCGAGCGGCGTCACCTGGATGTCTGCGGTCGTCAGGGCCGAGCACGTGAGCGTCGAAGGCGCGCCCAGGTCGAGGGCGCCGTATTCTCGAGGAGGTTCGTCGGCGAACGTTCCGGTAACGCTCGGAAAGACGATGAGGTCGCCGTACCGGTTCCCGCGCTTGTCGGTCGCCTTGAACCGAATTGCCGGAACTGCGGCGCTCGCCGACGCGACGAATTGTCCGTCGCTCGAAATCGCGCAGCGCGTGATACCGGGTCCCATCGAGATGACAGGGAGCGTCGATGTGTCCGCCGACGCCGTGGCGCGATCCGTCAACGCAAGTGTGAGCATGGCGATGAGGACTCCGCTCGCCACACGCTTCATCCGTCGCCCCCCTCGATGGCTTCGACGTCGGCAAGGTCCTTCGGGCGGCCCGATGCGCGTTTGTTCGCAAGGAGCGCGTCTCGCCCGATATAAGCGACGGGTACTCCACCAAAGGTGGACTCGACGCGCGAGGCCCAGGCGGTGGAGAACGCAACGCCGCTGATATCGGTCAGGATATCGACGCGCAAGGGCGGTGCGCCGAACATGAAGATGAGATCGTCGCTTTGGAGATCTCCGATCGTCAGGTCGCCGACCGGAGCGCCGAACGAGAGGAGCGCGCCCATCGTTCGGGCGGCGTTCTCGGGCGTGCGTTCGATGAAGATATCGAGGTCGCCGGTCGCGCGTGGAGTCGCGTATTGCCCGACGGCGTGGGCGCCGACGACGAGAAACCTAACTCCGGCGTCGTTTAGTCCACGGAGAAGTTCTGTCCAGTCTGAGCTCGGTGATGTCCGTTCCACGCATCCTCCAGGCTAGCACGGTAAGATCCCAGACCGCCTCTGCCCGTTCGGCCGGCGTACGTTCCCGCCAATAGGCACGATCGGCCGCATCTGCCGCCTCGCGACTCCGATACGATTGGACGGCCGACCGTTCGTCGCTCATGACGGATAGATTCGACGCACGCGCCAAACCGGCCTCGGTTAACCGAGCCAGACGGTCTGGATGTTGACGAACTCGTGGAGGCCGAAGGCGGAGAGTTCGCGGCCGTAGCCGCTGCGTTTGACGCCGCCGAACGGGACGCGCGGGTCGCTGGCGACGATGGCGTTGACGAACGCGCAGCCGCATTCGAGTCGCGCCGCTAGTCGTTCGCCCTCGGCGACGTCCCGCGTCCAGATCGACCCGCCCAGTCCGAAGGCGCTCGCATTGGCCAGTTCGATGGCGTGGTCGTCGTCGCGCGCGCTGATGACGGCGGCGGCCGGGCCGAAGACCTCTTCGTCGAACATCCGCATGCCGGGGAGGACGCCGGCGACGACGGTCGCGTCGTAGAAGAAGCCCGGACCGCTGCGTTCGTTCCCGCCCGCGACCAGCCGCGCGCCGGCGTCCACGGTCGCGCGCACCTGCGCGTGCAGCGTCGCGCGGAGATCGGCGCGCGCGACCGGGCCGAGCCCGGTGCGGTCGTCGGCCGGATCGCCGACCACGAGCGCACTCGCGTTCGCGGCGAAGCGTTCCACGAAGGCGTCGTAGACGGCGTCGACCGCGATGAAGCGTTTGCCGGCGATGCACGACTGGCCGTTGTTCTGGAAGCGCGCGGTCGCGGCGGCCTTGGCGGCGGCGTCGAGATCGGCGTCGGCGCGCACCACGAACGCATCCGATCCGCCCAGCTCGAGCACGCTCGGCTTCAATGCCGCGCCGGCCGCGCCGCCGACGGCGATGCCGGCCCGCTCGCTGCCGGTCAGCGTCACCGCCGCGATCCGCTCGTCGGCGATCAGCCCGTCGGTGGCGTCGTTCGCGTAGAGGATGGTCGCGACGAGATCCGCGGGCGCGCCCGCCTCGCGGAAGATCCGCTCGATCTCGAGCGCGCAGCGCGTCGTGTTCTCGGCATGTTTGAGGACCATCGCGTTGCCGGCCATCAGCGCGGGCGCGGCCGCCCGGAAGACCTGCCAGTACGGATAGTTCCAGGGCATGATCGCGAGCACGACGCCGAGCGGGCGGAACGCGACGTAGCTGTTGGATGCGGACGACGGTGCGGGCCGGTCTGCGAGCAGCGCGCCGGCGTTGTCGGCGAACCATTCGCAGCAGGTCGCGCACTTCTCGACCTCGGCGCGCGCCTGGACGATCGGTTTGCCCATCTCGCGGGTCGCGGTCGCGGCCAGGGACTCGCGCTCGAGGCGCAGCCGGCGCGCGACCTCGCGCAGGAGCGCCGCGCGCGTCTCCAGGCCGGCGTCGCGCCACCGGCGGGCCGCGGCGCGCGCACCGTCGAGACGCACGCCGACCTGCGATGCGGACATGTACGCGAATCCTTCGAGGTCGCGGCCCGAGGCCGGGTCGACGGTCGTGAAGTCCATCGCGTTAGATGTCGTGGTCCGACCACGCGCCGCGCGGGCCGACGAAGATCTGGATCATGTTCTCGGGATGCAGCGTGGCTTTCGCGACGCGCTGGATGTCCGCCGGGGTGATCCGCGCGTAGCGCTGCGCGAGCGTCTGGTAGTAGTCCAGCGGCAGCCCGTTCGATGCGACGGCCAGCAGCTCGTCCGCCTGGCCGCCGGCGGACTCCTCGCTCAAGAGCGCCTGGCTCACCAGGCGCGTCTTGGCCTCGAGCAGTTCGGTGGCCGTCACCGGCCGGTTCTGCAGCTCGATCAGTTGCTCTCGGATCAGACCGATCGCGCGCCCGACGTTGGCCGGTGCCGCGCTCAACTCGATCGCGAACGTGCCGCGCGACGCGGTCGCGTTGGCATCGCTCGAGACGCTGTAGACCAGCCCGCGCTTCTGCCGGAGTTCTTGCCACAAGCGCGATTCGAACGCGCCCGCGCCGCCGAGGATCTGGCTCATCAGATCCAGCGCGTCGAAGTCCGGATCGGTGCTCGCGAGCGCCGGCTGACCGAGCTTCACGTAGACCTGGTTGGCGGCCGTGCCGACCCAGTCGTGGCCGGCGGTCGCCACCGGGTAGGGCATCTGCCGGGTGGAGGGCGTGGGCCCGTCGGCCTTCCAGGCGCCGAAGGCCGCTTCGAGCGCCCGGCGGACGCGCGCGGGGTCGACGTCGCCGACGATCGCGATCGAGGTCAGGTCCGGACGCCAGTAGCGATGCGCGTACGCGACCAGGTCGTCGCGCGTGATGCTCGCGACCGTGTCCTGGGTGGGGAATCGCAGCGACGGATCCGCCGGCGAGAGCAGGAGGCGGAGGTAGGCGCGATCCGCGTCCACGCTCGCCAAATTGTTCTGCGACTGCATGCTATTGGCCAACTGATCGCGTTCGAGCTGGACCCATTGATCGGGGAACGACGGATGCATCTCGCCGTCGGCCACGATCGCCAGGATCGCGTCGAAGTCGCGCGACATGCCTTGCGCGGAGAACGCCCCGCCGGTGGTCACGTACGCGCCGAGGTCGTCGGTGGTGCGGTGACGCAGGTCGAACGGATAGCGGTCGCTGGCGTAGTCCGCGACCGACGACGCCAACTGCGCGACGCCTTCCTTGCCTTCGGGCTGGAACGCGGGGCTGGTGCGGATCGCGCCTTTGAGGACGAAGGTGGGCCGGTCGTGCTTCTCTTGGACGATCACGCGCAGGCCGTTGGCGAGCGTGAATGCGACCGGCTTGAGCTTGCTGCGCGCGCTCGAAGGCGTGCGCGCGATCGCGGCGATGGCGTGCGGCACGACGATCGGACCGCTCGGCTGCCGGCCCGAGAAGTCGTCGCTGACGACCGCATCGCTCTTGTTCGACGACGCTGCGGGCGGGCGCTCGTTCGGGCGCAGGTGCCCGACGACCGTCGGTGCGGCGAGATACTTCGCGGCCGCGGCCGTCAGATCGGCGGGCGTCAGCGCGTTCAGACGGCGGTCTTCGTCGGCGACCTTCTCGCCGACGATCCCGTACGTGTAGCCGGCCAGCGCCCCGAATCCGGTGATCGAGTCGGCCGAGAAGATGCGATCGGCCAGCGTCATGCGCTTGGCGCCCAGCGCCAGATCCGGCGAGACGCCGGTGCGGATGAGATTATCCATCGTCGCTTGGAAGACGGTCTGCGCTTCGCTCGCGGTATGGCCGGGATTGAGCACGATGAAGACGTTGAGCAGGCCGCCCTTGAGCTGGGTATCCGCGTTGGTGGTGACGGCGAGCGCGATGTTCGTCTGCACCAGCGCTTGATAGAACGGCGAGCGCTGGTTCTCGATCAGGGTCGAAAGCGTCGAGATGGCGGGCTCGCCCGGCTCGGTGTCGCCGGGGACGGCGTACGCCATGTCGACCACTTCGAACGGGAATGGAAAGGCGGCCTCGACGACCGCGCCGGCGGCCGCTTTCGGACTTGCGGTCGATCGCGCCGGCAGCGTCTTGGCCGGGATCGCGCCGAATGCGCGCCGGACCTTCTCGAAGACGTCTTGATGGCGGACGTCGCCCGCCACCACCAGGGTCGCGTTGTTCGGCGCGTACCACTCGCGATAGTAGGTCGCGATATCGGCCGCGCTCGCTCCCGCGACGTCGGCGCGCGCGCCGATCGGCGTGCGGCCGTGCGGATCGCCCGGGTAGGCCGCGGCCCGGACGCGCGCGAGCAGATTGAAGAACGGCGACGAGTCGTCGCCGTCCAGCTCCGAGAGGACCGCGCCGCGTTCGACGTTCCAGTCGCTCTGGCGCAGCAGCGCATGCTGCATGCGGTCGGCCTCGAGGTACAACCCGACGTCGAGTCGGTCGGCCGGCAGCGTGAAGTAGAACTCGGTGTAATCGTAATCGGTCTGACCGTTCATCTCCGCGCCCAGGCGCGCGGTCGTATCCAGCAGGCCGCCCGCGCTGACGGCGGTCGTGCCGCGGAACATCATGTGCTCGAGCGCGTGCGCGAGGCCGGTCTTGCCGGGCGTCTCTTGGAGCGAGCCGAACCGATACCAGGTCGCGACCTGGACCACCGGCGCCGCCCGGTCCTCGACCACGACGACGCGCAGACCGTTCTTGAGGGTAGTGGTGAAGATGCCGGCGTCGGCGGGCCCGGCGCTCTGCGCGCGCGTCGCGCCGGGCGCGAGCGCGAGGAGCAATCCGAGGACGACCAGGATGGAACGACGGTACACCATGACTCCTTACCGGGGATCCGGGAACGGGCGGGCGATGCCGAGATAGTACTCGGCGGTCGCGACGACGGCATCGAACGGCAGACATCCGATCAGTTCGCCGCCGAGGACCCTCACGCCGCGTTCGGCGGCGAGCGCGCGGACGGTCTCGACGACGCGATAGAGCGGAGTCGCATGGTACATCGTGACGTTGAGCGAGACCTGAACGACCTCCGGGCCGATCCGCAGGCCGAGCGCTCGCACCGTCCGCAGCCCGCCGTCCCGCTCCCGGACGATCCGCGCGATCTCCGTCGCGACGGCCAGGTCGCCGGTCGCGAGTTCCACGTTGAAGGCGACCAGGATCGGCCGCGCCCCGACCGCGATGGCGCCCGCCGAGGGATGGCCGCCGGCCGCGCCCACGTCGGGCGGGTCCGGCCGGCCGGCCAGCCCTTCGAACCCGCCGCGTCGGACCGCTGGAAGCGTCCGCCCGCTCGCCGAGGCGGCTCCATAATAATAGGAAGGTACGCCGACGCGCTCCCAGATGCGCTCCGCGGCCCGGTGCGCGAGGGCGGCGGCCGCCGCCAGCGTCGCGCTTTCGAGCGGGACGAACGGCAGGACGTCGAGCGCGCCGATCCGCGGATGCACGCCGCGATGCGCGCGCAGATCGATGCGCGCGGTCGTCACCTCGGCGAGCGCGACCGCCGCGTCGACCAGGGTGTCGCCGCCGCCGAGGATGGTGAGCACGCTGCGATGGTGAGCGGCATCGCTGGTGCGATGGACGACCCGCGCGCCCGTCGCTTCGACGGCCGCCACGCAGGCATCGACGATCGCCGGGTCGCGTCCTTCGGAGAGATTGGGGACGAGTTCGAACGTCAACGATCGAACGCGAGCGCGATCGCCCGCGCGATATCCGGCGCGTTCTGCGGCGTATAGAGCGTGGTGTAGCCGAGCTTGCGCGCCTCGGCGTCGCGGCGGTTGGCCGCGCTCACTTGGCGCAGCTCCCCGGATAGGCCGAGCTCGCCGTAGGCGGCCGCCTCGGGCGCGAGCGGGATGTTGCGGAACGACGATGCGATCGCGAGCGCGATGCCCAGATCCGCGGCAGGTTCGCTCACCCGCAGCCCGCCCGCGACCGAGGCGTACACGTCCTGGGTGCCCAGATGCATGCCGACGCGCCGCTCGAGGACGGCCAGGATCATCGCCAGGCGCGCCGGATCGACGTTGTTGGCCAAGCGGCGCGGCGTACCGTAGGCGGTCTCGCCGACGAGCGCCTGGACCTCGACGAGGACCGGGCGCGATCCGACGATCGACGCGACCACGCACGAGCCGCTCGGGCGCGCGCCCCGATGCGAGAGGAACAGCTCCGACGGGTTGGCGATCTCGCGCAAGCCGTCGTCGTGCATGCCGAAGACGCAGATCTCGTCGATCGAACCGAACCGGTTCTTGTACGCCCGCAGGATGCGGTAGTCGCCGCTGTTCTCGCCCTCGAAATACAGCACCGTGTCGACCAGATGTTCGAGCAGGCGCGGCCCCGCGATCGTGCCGTCCTTGGTGACGTGGCCGACGATGAAGGTCGCGCAGCCCGTCCGCTTCGAGAACTCGACCAGGGCCTGCGTGCAGTCGCGGACCTGGGCGACGCTGCCGGCGTACGATTCGGACTCGGGAAGCCAGACCGTCTGGATCGAGTCGACGATCAGCGCGGCCGGACCGATCTCGTCGAGCTGGTCGAGCACCGCGCGCAGGTTGGTCTCGGGGAAGACCAGCAGATCGGAGGCGACGTGCAGACGGGCGGCCCGCAGTTTGACCTGCGCGGCCGACTCTTCGCCGCAGACGTAGACGACCGTGCTCGATTCGGCGAGCCGCGCCGCGATCTGGAGCGCGAGCGTCGATTTGCCGGCGCCGGGCGGGCCGCCGACCAGGGTCAGGCTGCCCGGCACGATGCCGCCGCCGAGCACCGCGTCGAACTCGGGCAGGCCGGTGGTAACCCGCTCGACCCGGGTCGACTCGATCGCGCCGAGCGGGATCGGTCCGCTCGCGCTCGCGCGGACCGCGGCGCGGGCGGTCGCGCGTCCGCCGGCGACCGCGAACGGCCGCTCGTCGAAGGTGTTCCAGGCGGCGCACTGCGGGCAGCGGCCGAGCCAGCGCGTGGACTCGAACCCGCACCCCGAACAGAAGAAGACCGCCCGCGCTTTCGCCATGTCGCCCGCGCTCCTATCGCGGTCTGCCGCTGATGTTCGCGAAGATGTAGCCATCTACATCGCGGACGGTCGCGATCGGCAGGAAGCCGGGGGCGGTGACCGGGTGGTTCTGGTCGGCGGCCATCAGCGTCCCCGGCTTTCTGCAGGCCGGATCCCCCGCGTACGGAATCTGCTCGATCGTGCGGTCGCGGAAGTAGAAGAGCGTGTAGCTCTGGATCGGGAACCAGGCGGGCAGCACCGCATAGCAGATCCGATCGTAGTAGCTGGCGTGCGCGAGCAGGACGGCGAACATCGCGGAGCTCCCGGAGTACCACGCGTTCGAGTTCACGTGATTGTAACGCACGAAATAGAACGTCGAGAACGAGACCAGTCCCCAGATCATCCCGCCGACCAGCAAGACCCGCGCGAGCCCGGTCGCGACCTCGCGATCGCGCCGGTCGCGCGGCAGCGCCGCCAGGTCGAAGATCAGCGCGATCGCGATGGCGGCCAGGATGCAGAAGACGGGCATGCCGGCCAGCGTACGGGTCGCGTTGGGAGCGCCTTCGTCGGTGAGCGCGCCGCCGAACGGGTAGAGCGCGAGCCACGCGTACGTGAAGACGACGGCCCACCTCGTCCGGACGTACCGGAACGCGGCGAGCGCGCCGAGCGCGGCCAGCGGGACGACCCAGCCGAAGAGCGCGCCGAAGTCGTCGAGGTAACGCCACGTCAGACCGGATTGCGGATCGCCGGTCGTGACCAGATACGACCAGCGGAAATGCGCCAGGTAGTTGTGCGCGAAGACGCCGAGCGACTGCGCGTTCACGCCGCCGGCGAAGGTCGAGAGCCGGCCGGTCCACTGGGTGGTATGCGGGTCGAAGAACCAGACCCACAGGGCGGGCGCGGCGACGATCGCCCAGATCGCGAGCGCGAGCCCCAGCGACCCGAGCGCGCGTCGGTCGCGAAAGCGGAACCAGTTGAGCGCGAGCAGACCCAGGCCGAGCGCGACCGAGTAGAACCAGCCGGCCATGTAGGTGTAGGCCGTCAGCCCGAGCAGCAGGGCGCCGATCGCGAGCCCGCGGGTCGACGGTCGCTCGGGCCTACCGTCCTCGTCGGCCCGCCGGAAGGTGCGCAAGAGCGCGTAGAGCCCGCCCAACAGGAACGGCAGTTCGCAGGTCGGCTCCCACGCCACCCGCGAGAACTGGATGAAGATCGGCCCGGTCGCCGTCAAGAGCGCGGCCAGGAGCGCGACGTCGCATCGCCCGGTCAGCTCGCGCGCGATCCCGAAGACCAGCAGGATGGTGATCAGACCGAAGATGACGGCCGGGAAGCGCAGCCCGAACGGGGTCGCTCCCAGGACCAGGCTGGACGCGTAGCCGGCGATCGCATAGATGGGCGGATTGCGCGCGATCGGACAATAGAGGTAGGGGAGCAGCGTCCCGTCGATGTCGTGCCCGGTGGTCGCGATGCTGTGCGCCGAGTTGTAGAGGTCGAGCTCGTCCCAGGTCAGCTCGGTCGGCACGGCGCCCAGCAGGTAGAGCCGCAGCGCGGCGCCCAAGAGCACGATGAAACCGAGCGAGATCCAAAGGGCGCGGCGACGCATGAGGGCGAATGCGCGGCGTCGTGACCACGCCCCTCCAAATCGCCATCGACGGCCCGGCCGCCTCCGGCAAGACGACCGTCGCCCGCAAGCTCGCGGCGCGCCTGCACGTGCTCTACTTGGACACGGGAGCGATGTACCGGGCGCTCGCGTTCGAGGCGCTGCACACGCGCACGGACGCGGACAACGAACCGGCCCTCCTGCATCTCTGCCACGATCGCGCCGTCCGCATCGCGCTCGACGTCGCCTCGCCGCTCGGGTTCCGGGTCTTCGCCGGCGATAAGGAACTCGACGAGCAGACCCTGCAGTCCAACGAAGTGACCGCCATCGTCTCGACGATCGCCAAGCATCCGGGCGTTCGCGAGGCGATGGTCGCGGAGCAGCGTCGCATCGCCGGGGCCGGTCCGGTCGTGATGGCCGGGCGCGACATCGGGACGGTCGTCCTCCCGAACGCGCGCGTGAAGATCTTCCTGACGGCGAGCGTCGCCGCGCGGGTCGAACGCCGGCTCGCGCAGTATCAGGCCTCGGGCGTCGACGTCTCGACCCATCAGCTCTCCGAGGAGATCGAAGAACGCGACCGGCTCGACCGCAGCCGCGCGGTCTCGCCGCTGGTGCCGGCGGCCGACGCGCACGAGATCGATTCGAGCGGCTTGACCGCGGATCAGGTGGTCGACAAGATCTGCGCGATCGTCGAGGCGTCGCGGTGAACCTCTTCCTCTACAACCTCGCGAAGGTCAGCATCGACATCGCGGGCAAGGCGCTGTGGCGCACGCGCTCCTTCGGCACCGGGAACGTCCCGGCGGACGGCGCGCTCATCGTGGCGTGCAACCACCGGTCGTATCTCGACCCGCCGATCCTCGGCACGTATTGCCCGCGTCCGCTCGCGTATATGGCCAAAGCCGAGCTGTTCGACATCCCGCTGCTGGGCGCGGCGATCCGCGCGGTCGGAGCGTACCCGGTCGACCGGGCGGGCAGTTCGACGGCGGCGATCAAGCGGTCCCTCGACGTGCTGCGCGCCGGCGGCGCGATCGGGATCTTCCCCGAGGGCACGCGCAATCTCGACGGTACCGTGCAGGCGCGCGAGGGAGTCGCGCTGCTGGCATCGCTCTCGAAAGCGCCGGTGGTGCCCGCCGCGCTCGTCGGGACCGCCGACGCCAAGAAGTTCCGCCAGATAAAGGTCGCCTTCGGTCCGCCGCTGCGCCTGCCCGAAGGCCGGAAAGCGACCCGCGACGATCTGGCGAAGTTCACCGACGACGTCATGAGCGCGATCGCCGCGCTCGCGGAGAGCATCGGTGGAAATTCGTAACGCCGGCATGCGAGCGTTCCGCCACGGCGGCACGACGTGGGCCGACACCAAGCATCAGCCCGAACGCAAGGACGATCTTGTCGGTCATTTGGTCTGACCGCTTCGAAGCGCATCTCGAGGCGGCGGTCCTCGCGCATCCGGGCTCCTCGCCCGTGGCGGACCTGCTGTCGTATCACTTCGGCTACGGCGCGTACGGGCCGGCCCGACGCGGCAAGCGGCTGCGTCCGCGGCTGGTCGTGCTCGCGGCGCAGGCCGAAGGCGGCGAGATCGAGGCCGCGCTCGATGCGGCCGTCGCGATCGAGATGGTCCACAACTACTCGCTGATCCACGACGATATCGAGGACCGGGACGAACTGCGCCACGGCCGTCCGACGCTGTGGGCGCGCTCCGGCGTGCCGCAGGCGCTCAACGCCGGCGACGCGTTGTGCGCACGGAGCGTCTTGGCGCTGACCGACGCGAGTGCACACCATCCGCCGGCCCGGGTCGTCCGCATGATCCACGCGGTCCAGCGCGCCAACCTGACCATGTGCGACGGACAGTCGCTCGACCTGCAGTTCGAACGCGAGGCGCACGTCGATCTGGCGGCCTACACGACGATGATCGCCGGCAAGACGGCCGCCATCTTCGCCGCTGCCGGAGAGTTGGGCGCGCTCTGCGCCGGGGCCGACGACGCGGTCGACACGTATCGCGCGCTCGGCAGCGCCTACGGCCTGGCCTTCCAGATCGCCGACGACGTGCACGGCATCTGGACCGGCGAGGACGCGACCGGTAAGCAGCCGGGCACCGATATCGCGCGCCGCAAGTGGACCTATCCGGTCGCGTGGGCGCTCTCGGGCCCGGAGTCGGCCGCGCGTTCGGTGGTGGCGGAGGCGTACGGGCGCGGCGAACCGCTCGACCGGGCCGACGTCGACCGGGTGGTCGAGGCGCTCGATGCTTTGGGCGCTAGAGAGGCCGCCCGGCGGGCCTCCGCAGAACATCTCGCTCGTATCGAGCGCCACCCGCAGGGCGGCGTTCGTGACTTTCTGCTAGGAGGAGACCCACCGGCGTGAAGACGATCGCTCGACCGCTCTGGCTGATCCTGGTCGTCGGGCTGATCGCGCGACTGCTCTTCGTCGGCAGCGACGGCTTCCACAACGACGTCCAGGCGTTCCAGTCGTGGTCGCTGACGCTCGCCGAGCACGGCTACGCGCAGTTCTACGCGAAAGCCGGGTTTGCGGATTATCCGCCCGGCTATTTCTATATCTTGGGCGCGATCGGGTGGCTTTGGGAGACGTTCTTCAAGCACGCCGATCCGAACTATTTCGCCTTGCGGCTGATGGTCAAGATCCCCGCGATCCTGGCGGATCTGGCGGTCGGCTTGCTGCTCTATAAGCTCGTGCGCCGGTTCGCCGACGAACGCTGGGCGCTCGGCGCGGCCGCCCTCTACGTGCTCAATCCCGTCTTCATCCTGATCTCGGCGATGTGGGGCCAGGTCGATTCGATCTCGGGCGGCATCGCGCTGCTCGCGCTCTACCTCCTGCTGCGCTCCGACGACGAGACCGCGCGCGCTCCGTGGTTCGTCGGCAGCGCCTGGGTGCTCTTCGGCTACTCGCTGCTGATCAAGCCGCAGGCCGCCATCCTGATCCCGCTCTTCCTCGCGTTCGCGTTCGTCGACGCGAACAAGCGCCGGATGCGGCTGCGCGCGACCGCCGCCGGCATCGGCGCGAGCCTGGTCGTGACCCTGCTCCTGACGCTGCCGTTCCACCCGACCTGGAATCCGGTCGCGGCGTACGTTTGGCTCGCGGGTCAGTACCGCGTCGGCGTCTCGCAGTATCCCTACGGCACGATCAACGCCTTCAATCTGTGGGCGATCAAGCAGAAGTTCTGGCAGTCCGACATGCTGCCGACGCTGTTCTTCCCGCAGGCCGTCTGGGCGTGGGTCCTGACCGCCGGCGCCGCGGCCCTCATCCTCTGGCGCTACCTCCAGACGAAGACCGCGCAGGCGTTCGTCGAGAGCGCCGCGCTGCTGCTGGTCGCGTTCTTCATGCTCGCGTCGCGGATGCACGAACGCTACATCTTCGACGGGCTGCTCTTCACCATCGCCGCGATCCCGTTGGCGCGCCGCTATCTCTGGGCGGCGCTGATCTTCAGCGTCGTCACCTGGCTGAATCTGCAGTATTCCCTGCAGTACATGGCCGCGCTCGAACAGCACTGGCCGGTCGACGCGCAAGACCTGTGGGGCTGGGGCTCGCACGTCCTCGCTCTCGTGAACGTCGCGACGTTCTTCGCGCTCGGCTACCTGTTCTTGGGGGTCGACGCATCGGACGCATCCGACGCGCCCGTCGCCGCGCAGCCGTCCGGAGACGCGGGCAAGCCGCGGCCCGCGGTCCGACCGGTCGAAAGCCCTGCGACCGGGCGGCGCTGGTTCGATCCGCGCGAGGGCCTGATCGGCATGCGGAGCTGGATCGATTGGGCGATCGCCGGCGGTCTGGGCGTCGTCTCGTTCGTGCTCTCCTACTTCAACTACAGCGCCATCGGCGAGAAGATCTTCGACGAGATCTATTTCGCCCGCGCCGGCGAGGAGTACCTGAGCAAGAACCTGCCGATCTACGAGAACACCCACCCGCCGCTCACCAAGCTGCTGGTGACGCTCTCGATGATGCTCTTCGGCGGGCTGCACGGCGGCGACAACGCGACCGGCTGGCGGTTCCTCGACGTGGTCTTCGGGGCGCTCGTGATCGTGCTGCTCTACGTCTTCGCCAAGCGCATCACCGGGTCGGTGGTCTTCGCGACGATCGCGACGAGCTTCTTCCTGTTCGACGGGATGCACTTCGTGCAGTCGCGGATCGCGACGCCCGAAGGTTTCGTCGTGTTCTTCTCGCTGGCGGCCGTGTACGCGTTCTACCGGTTCTGGATCGCCGCGCAGGCCAACGTCCGCAAGGCGAGCCCGCCCGCACAGGAGTGGGCGGCGGTCATCGCCGGGGTCGTCTCGTTCGCGATCGGCGGGGGTGTCGGGCTGTTCCTGACGATGACCGCCTACCATCGGTCGGCCTTCGGCCCCGTCTCCATCTACGCCGTGTTCGGGCTGGCCGTCTCGCTGGTCATCGCGTCGGGCCTGTATCTGCTCGCGCGCTTGCTGGTCTTGCCGAAGATCTATCCGGCCGACGGTGACGAGGTCTCCTATCCCGACGGTTCGCGCGCCTCGCGAGCCGGCGGCGCGGTCGTGCTCGAGACCCCGGACGGGGGCGTGCTCGACTCGGCCAGCAAGACGCCGCGACTGGGATTGCGGACGCGATCGAAGGACGGCGGCCTGATCTATACCGACGAGGATCTGCAGATCGCCTACGCGCGCGATCTGACGACGACGTATACGACGCCCGAGGGGACCGGCACGTTCGTGCCCGGCGTCGTGAGCGCCGGCGACGCCGCGCAGCGGGGCAAGGACGCGCGCTTGTGGCTGGTCGCCTTCACGATCGCGCTCGGCATGCTCGTCGCGAGCAAGTGGTACGGCGTGATGGGCTTCGGCGTCAGCTTCATCGTGGTGATCGGCGTCTGGCTGCAGCGCTATCTCACCGGCCGCCGGGCCGCGCTGTGGGGCAATCCGCGCGGCTTCCGGCTCGACGTCGCGATCGCGACCATCCTGTTCGTGGCCGGGACGGTCTACGCGCTCGCGTGGATCCCGGATCTGCATCGCGGGGTCGACATCAAGGACGCGGCCGACGTGATGAACCGCCAGGTCTCGATGTACGAATACCACCACAACCTGGTGGCGACCCATCCGTACGCGTCCAAGCCGTGGGCGTGGCCGATCGACGTGCGGCCGGTGGCCTATTACTACCACGATTTCCGCAAGGGTGCGGCTAGCTCGAATCAGGCGGCCTGCTGCGTCTCCGAGGTGCTCTCGCTGCCGAACCCGCTGGTGATGTGGTTCGGTCTGCTGTGCGTGCCGTTCGTCGGCTTCCTGGCCTGGACCAGGCGGAATAAGGGCTACGCGCTCATCGTGCTGACGTACCTGGTGCAGTGGCTGCCCTGGTTCCTCTCGCCGCGGATCGCGTTCGCCTATCATTTCTATGTGGATCTGCCGCTGATCTGCATCTGCGATGCGATCGCCCTGCAGTGGCTCTGGAACCGCTTCAAGGACGATCCGGTCGGTCGCTGGGGTGCCGGCGCGTCGATCGCCGTCTTCACGCTTGCGGTCGCCGGGGCGTTCGTATTCTTCTATCCGGTCCTGGCCGGCACGCACGTCACCTGGAACGCCTGGCACGCCCGGATGTGGCTCGACCGCTGGGTCATCTGACTCCGGCACGATTTCCCCAACACTTCGTCCGCCCCGGTGGCTCTATCGGTACGTGATACCAATACCGGTCGACCTCATCGAATCTGCCAAAGGCGGAGAGACCGAGTACGTAGAGCGGCTCGTCATCGCGATCTGGCCGGACGCCTATCGGCTGGCCCTGGCGATCGTCGGCGATCGGCAGGGAGCCGAAGATGTCGCCCAAGAGGCCTGCATCATCCTGTACCGGACGATCGGTTCGCTGCGCAGCACCGAGGCCTTCCGCTCCTGGTTCTATCGCATCGTCGTGCGGGAGGCGTCCGAGCACAAACGCCGTCGCTCGCGCCTCGAACCGGTCCTCGCTGTCGCGTCGGAGAACGTCGACCAAACTGCGTCCATCGACATCTGGCGCGCGCTCTCCGGATTGCCCGACCATCTGCGCGACGTTGTCGTGCTCCGCTACTTCGAAGACCTCTCGAGCCGCGAGATCGCGTCGATCTTGCGCATCCCGGACGGCACCGTGCGATTCCGACTGATGATCGCGCGACGCCGGCTGCGTCCACTGCTAGGTGAAGCGACCGATACTGCAACGCAGCCGAACGAGGTGACCACCCATGCAGTCTGATCTCTATCAGCCGTGCGCCAAAGCGCGCGCGCTCATCGCCGTCCCCGCCGTCCCGATCGTCGCCATTCGCGCCGGTGCGCAACGCCCCGCGAGCGCGCCGTCCGGCGGCCGTCGTAAATGGCTCCTCGCCGCGCTTCTAGCCGGAGCGCCGATCGTCGCCGTCGCTGCGGCCGCCGGGATATGGAACGCGCATGTCTCGTTCGGCTCCGGCCCCAACGGAGAGATGCGATTCACCGGTAGCGACCGGCTTACGGGGAAGCAGTTTCCGACCTCGGCGGACCTTCGGTCGGCCGCGCGCCAAGCAGCATTTCCTGCCGCACTAGCTACGGGGTTGCCGGCCGGAACGAGGCCGACCCAGATGGTCTATGGACCAAGCGTCATCCTGGTCTCGTACCGTCTCCCTGGTAAATGGCACGGAGGCATCCGCCAGCAAACGGTGATCGTGACGGACCCGCGTTCGGTGGACAGTCGACCGGCGAACCCGGGTTCCCCTCTTGCTCTTTCGTTGTGCTGCGGCGGCACGAGCCGCATGAAATGGCTGGTGGGCGGCGAGCTGGTGATCCTCCCGGAGACGGACAGGATGACCTCGGCCGAGCTCGCGCGCTTCCGGGCTGCTATGCTCGCGCAGGCGTCGCGGCTCGAAAGCGCCTCCGGGCCCCGTTAAGGGGCTGCGCCCTGCTTCGGAGAAGAGGGCCGGGCTATGTCTGGACATTCCAAGTGGCATAACATCCGGCTCAAAAAGGGCAAGGTGGATGCCAAGCGCGGCGCGCTCTTCACGAAACTGAGCAAGGAGATCATCCTTGCCGCGCGGTCCGGCTCGGCCGATCCCGAGGCGAACTATCGTCTTAAGATGGCGGTCGATAAGGCTCGCGAGAACAACGTCCCGCAGGAGAATATCAAGCGGGCGATCGCGCGCGGCTCCGGTCAGGACGGCGAACGCGAGATCGAAGAGCTGCGCTACGAGGGGCACGGCCCGCACGGCGTGGCCGTGATCGTCGACGCCGCGACCGACAACCGCAACCGGACCGCCGGCGAGCTCCGCTTCCTGTTCACCAAGAACGGCGGAACGCTCGGCGAGGTCGGCGCCGTCGGCTGGATGTTCGACGCGGTCGGCATCATCGAATGCGACCCGCAGGGCAAGAGCGAGGACGCGTTCACCGAGAGCGTGCTGGTCGACGGCGTGGTCGATGTCGACTACGCGGAAGAAGGCTGCGTGATCTATACGGAGCCGGCCGAACTCTCGGTCGCGCGCGACGCGCTGCGCCAGGCCGGCCTGAAGATCTCGGCCGTCTACCTGGGCTCGCGGGCGAAGATCAAGATCCATCCCGAAGGCAAGGACGCCGAGGACGTGTTCGCGTTCCTCGACGCGCTCGACGACCACGAAGACATCCAGCACGTCTTCAGCAACGTCGAACTCTCCGACGCGGCGCTCGAGGCCCTGGCCTAGTGGCCGACTGGCGCGAGACGCTGCACGAGTACGTGCCGCGCGATTGGGTCTTTCCGATCGTACTGGCGGCGTTTACCGGCGTCGCGGTCTGGTTCGGGCACGCCATCTATCTGTTCTTGCTCCCGCCGGCCGGCACGGTCACGGTGCCGTCGTTCGTCGGTCAGACGCTGGGCGACGCATCCGCCGAGGTCGCCCGCCTGCACCTCAGTTCCTCGGTGATCTCGCATACGACCAGCGACAAGTATCCGAAGAACGTCGTCATCAACCAGCAGCCCGACGCCGGGGCGGCCGTGCGCGAAGGGCGGCAGGTCTCGTTCGTGATCTCCGACGGCATCGTGGCGCGCTTCATGCCGGACCTGCGCTATCAGTCGATGCGCGAGGTCAACGTCGACCTGGCGCGCTCGCATCTCCAGCTCGGCAAGACCACCTACGTGAAGAGCGACGTCGTGCCCGAAGGGCACGTGGTCGATCAGGATCCTTCTCCGCTCGCCAACGTGAACGAAGGCGACGCGGTCGACCTGGTGCTGAGCAAGGGCGGCGCCGCGACGCTTCGGGTGCCGAGTTTCGTCGGCATGAACGTCGACCAGGCGCGCGTGGCGGCCGACAAGGCGGGCATCAAGCTCGGCCAGATCGTCTGGACGCCGCTCGGCGTCGGCGGGCCCGCGCACGGCCAGGTCGCGCGCCAAGTGCCGGCCGCCGGTTCGAAGGTCAACGCCTACGATCCGGTCTCGATCCAGGTGAGCGCGGGCCCGCACGAATCCGGCTACATCGTGCGTCAGGCGCATCTGCTGGTCTCGGTCCCGGTTCCCGAAGGGGTCGCGCCCGGGACCCAGCTCAAAGTCCGGCTCGCCGTCACCGACGCGACCGGCACCTACGACCTGTTCAACGCCTACGCCCAACCCGGGGAGAAGTTCGACTTCACCGTGACGGCGGTCGGGTCGTCCAACGTCGCGATGTTCGTGAACGGGAGCAAGGTCGGCACGACCGTCTTGGGCGAGGAGCCGCCCGCGGTCTACAACGACAAGCCGGTCAAGCCGGTGACGCAGCCGTGAGCGCGGTCAAGATCGCGCCCTCGCTGCTCTCGGCGGATTTCTCGCGCATCGCCGAGCAGGTCGCGGCGGTCGCCGATGCGGACTGGCTGCATCTGGACGTGATGGACGGCCGGTTCGTGCCCAACATCACCTGGGGCCCCAAGATCATCGGCGATCTGCGCAAGCTCTCGAAGGCGACGTTCGACGCGCATCTGATGATCGTCGAACCGGAACGCTACGTCGACGCCTTCCGCGAGGCCGGCGCCGATATCATCACCTTCCATCTCGAAGCGACCCCGCACGCGCAGCGCCTGCTCGCGCACATCCGCTCGATCGACGCCAAAGCCGGGATCGCGATCTGTCCGCAGACCCCGGTCTCGATGCTGCAGGACGTCATCGAGGACTGCGACCTGGTGCTGGTCATGAGCGTCAATCCCGGCTTCGGCGGGCAATCGTTCATCCCGCGCTCGCTCGAGAAGCTGCGCGAGGCGCGCGCGCTCATCGACGCCCGCAACCCGGCCTGCGAGCTCGAGGTCGACGGCGGGATCGGCGAGGGGAACCTCGCGGAGATCGTGGCGGCCGGCGCGTCGGCGCTGGTGATGGGTTCGTCGATCTTCGGGACGGCCGATCCCGGCGCGGCCGTACGCCGCATGCGGTCGCTGCTGCATTGAACGAAGACGCGCTGATCGCGGCGCTGGCGGAGATCGTCGCGCCGGCGCGTACCCGCGTGCTGATCGGGATCGGCGACGACGCGGCCGTCTGGCAGCCGTCGCGCTCTCACCGCAGCGTCGTGACGACGGACGCGCTGGTCGAAGGCGTCCATTTCGATCCGGCCTGGATGACGTGGCGCGAGATCGGCGCGCGCGCGTTCGAGGCGAACCTGAGCGACATCGCCGCGATGGGCGCGCGCCCGGTGCTGGCGACGGTCGCGCTCGGCGTGCCGGCCGGAACGCCGCACGAATCGCTGCTCGAACTCTATCGCGGCATCGCGGCCTCGGCAGCGCGCGCCGGCTGCACGGTCGCCGGAGGCGACGTCACCCGCACGCCGGTGGTGACGCTTTCGATCACGGCCATCGGCGAAGTGCGGGCGACCAGCCTCAAGCTGCGGACGGGGGCGAAGAAGGGCGACGCGATCGTGACGACCGGCAAGCTCGGCGCCAGCCGCGCCGGCCTGTGCGCGTTGCGCGGGCAGGTCGAGCTCGAGGGCGAGCGGCGCGCCTGGGCGCTGCAGGCCTATCGCGCTCCGGTCGCGCGGTTGGCCGAGGGCCGCTGGCTGGGCGCCTCGACCTCCGTCCACGCGATGATGGACATCTCCGACGGCCTCTCGACCGACCTCGCGCGGATGTGCGCGCGCTCCGGCGTCGGCGCCACGCTCGCATCGCTGCCGGTCTGCCACGCCGCGGTCGACGCGGCGCGGGCGCTGGGCGAGACCCCGGATGCTTTCGCGCTCGCGGGCGGCGAGGAATACGAACTGCTGGCGGCCGTCGACGGGCGCGCGTACCGGCACCTGGCCGCGCGATTCCGGGCCCGTTTCGGCCGAGAACTCTTTAGGGTCGGTACGTTTCGCGCGGAGGACGGCATCGTTCTGCGCGGAGACGACGGGCTCGAGACACCGGTCGCGCGCACGGGATGGGACTCGCTTGAATCGCAATAACGACGACCTCGCTGGCTTCCCGCTGGTCGGGAGCATCCAGAACTCCGTCGGCATGGGGTTTCTCGGCAACCAGGCCGCGGGCGCGATCGCGAACGCGCTGGGCGCGCGTCTGATCCACGTGCCGACCATGTTCGCCTCGGCCCACGGCGGCTTCGCCGGACGCTCGTCGTCGATCGCCGATCCGCTCCAATTCCGCCGCGACGTCGCCTTCCTGATCTCTCAGCGTCCCGGCATCGTCATCATCGGCTATCTTCCCAAGCCGAACTTGGTCGACATCGTGGCGACCCAGCTGCGCGACTACAAGGGCGTGGTGCTGCTCGACCCGGTCATCGGCGACTACCAGAAGGGCCTCTACGTCAGCGAGGAGACCGCTCGCGCCATCCGCGACCTGCTCGTGCCGATGGCGCAGATCATCACGCCCAACCGGTTCGAGGCCGAGGTGTTGGCCGGCGGCGGCGTCCCCGGGATGTCGGAGCACGCGTTCCTCAACAAGCTCTTCGATCTCGGTCCGGAGTCGATCGCGGTCACCTCGTTCGAGCGCGACGGCGAGAAGCACCGCACCAAGCTGCTCTACTCCAACGGTTACAGCTACCACCGGGTCAGCGCGCCGTACTATCCCGCCTACCCGGCCCACGGCGTCGGCGATACGTTCGCCTCGTCGATGGCGATCTTCATCGGCCTGGGGGCCTCGCCGTTCGCGGCGACCCTGCTGGCGACCGCGCTGTGCGCGCGCGCCGTCGCCAACACGGGCACCTACGGCGGCGCGAGCGTGGATCCGGTCGCGGCGCTCTCGAAGTGGAATCCGCTCGGCTATCACGTCGACGACGAACGCACGATGCGCTTCTGCGAACGCAGCAACGTCGAGAGCGAGTCGATCCGCGCGACCGCAGAGGACGGCCCCCGCCTCAAGTTCGCCCCGCCCAAACACAAGATCATCTACGGGTAGGCAAGAGCGGTGATCTGCATCGGGGCTCGCCTTTGTCATCCCGAGCGTAGCGCGAAGCGCGTAGTCGAGGGACCGCCGCGATGACCGGCGACATCGATTTCGGCTCGGGCGGCGCGGCGCGACTGCGGCTCGAACTTCTCGGCTACGAACATCCCGACGTCGCGGAGCCCGACGGGCTCGATCTGATCGCGGTCCGCGCGCATGCGACGGCCTCGCCGGTCGAGGCGGCCTTCGATCTCGAACTCGCCGTCTACGAACTGCGCGAGCTGGCCGACTACCTGACCGAGATCAACTCCGGCAACGGCCCGGCCAAATCGTTCGACCTCGCCGGCGGCCTGCTCTCGCTCTCGTTCGCCCCCAGCCGCCGCGGCCCGATCCTGTGCGCCGTCCGCCACAAGAACATCGACGCCGCGCACCTGCGCATCGAATATCTCGTCACCCTCGAACCGAGCGACGTCACGCGCTGCGTCACGCAGTTGCGATCGACGCTCTCAACGTGACGATCGCGCTGCACCCCTGGGCCGACGACGATCTTGGGATCCTCGTGCAGACGCTCGGGGATCCGGCGATGATGGCGCACTTGGGCGGGATCGAGACCGCCGAGCAGATCGCGGCCCGGCACGAACGCTTCCTGGCGCTGCCCGCGACCGAAGGCATGTTCACCATCCGTCTGGGCGACATCCGCGTCGGCACGATCGGATACTGGGAGACCGCCGCGCACGGCGAACCGGTCTACGAGACGGGCTGGTTCGTGCTTCCGGAGTACGGCGGCCGCGGGATCGCAAGCCAGGCTGCGACGCGGATCGTCGAGCTCGCGCGGGGGCAGAGGCGCTTGGGATCGCTGCACGCCTATCCCGCGGTCGACAACCTCCCGTCCAACCGGGTCTGCGAGAAGGCCGGCTTCAGGAACCTGGGCGCGCTCTCGTTCGAATACCCGAAGGGGCATTGGATGCTCTGCAACGATTGGACGATCGAGCTCGTCCCAAGCGCGCCGGCTTTGCTATAGTACGGGCATGCTGATGCTCGCTTCGTTTTTGCTGGCCGCGGCCGGGCCGGCGTCGGTCTCGCCGCTGACGGGACTGCACGGTCTTGTCGGGTCGTGGCACTGCACCTATCGGGCGGGAGCGACGAGCTTTCCGTACGACGCGACCTACGCGTTCGACCGCGACGGCCACCGTCATGCGCGCGCCCGGCAGCGATCCGAACCACATCGCCTACCGCAGCGTCTCTCCCGATGCGAGTATGGCCGTGAGGTTCGACCGCGTCTCGGCGTCGACGTACACGTTGCACGCGACGGTGCGCACGGGCGGGAAGACCACCACCTCGATCGACACCTGTAAAAAGACGACCGCCGGCACGTAGCCGGCGGTCGTCTTGAGGGTTCGGCGCGTCGCGTTAGACGGCGCGGGTGACGCGCTTGCTGCGCAGGCACTGGGCGCAGACGCGCGCGGTGCGATGCGTGCCGCGGTCGTTGATCTTGACCGCCTGCAGATTGGGCAGCCAGCGGCGACGGGTCTTGTTCATCGCGTGGCTGACATTATTGCCGGCCATCGGACCCTTCGAGCAGACTTCGCAGCGCTTCGCCATGGAACCAGTTCCCCTTAGAATACAGATTGGACGGCGCCTCCGACGGCGCAACCTCGGGATAGTATCACGGGTGCGGGCTTGGACGCAAGGATTCCTCACGGTCTCCCCAAAGACCGGGCCCTGATGGACGTGACCTCTCTCGACGGCCGGGCCTATGCCAAATTTTTGACCGCCGGGACCTATTTCCTCAGGAAATATCGCCAGGTCCTCAACGACCTTAACGTCTTCCCGGTCCCCGACGGGGACACCGGGACCAATATGTACCTGACGGTCCGCTCGGCCGCCCTCGAGGCGGGCAAGGTCCACGGGGCCCCGCTCTCCGAAGTCGCCGCGGTCGCCGCCCAGGGAAGCCTGATGGGTGCCCGGGGCAACTCGGGCGTGATCATCTCCCAGATGCTCCGCGGGTTCGCCCACCACGTCCGCCACCGCAGCGAGATCGATACGTTCATCCTGGCCACCGGCATGAAAGAGGCGGTCGCGGCCGCCCGATCGGCCCTGCTCCGCCCGGTCGAGGGCACGATCATCTCGGTCGCCGAGGCGGCCGCGGATGCGGCCTATCACGAGGCCCTCCACGAGCCCGACCTGTACCGTTTTGCCAACGGCGTGCTCAAGGCCGCCAATGAGGCGCTCGACCGGACCCCGGATCAGCTCCCTATCCTCAAAGAGGCGGGCGTGGTCGACTCGGGCGGGGCGGGTTTCGTGTTCTTCCTCGAGGGCGTGCTTCGGTTCTTGCCCGACGTCAAGGTCCGCGCCACCCTCTTCCCGCGTCGGCCCGCCAAGCAGAGGGTCTTCACCCAGACCCAGATCGTCGGCGAGAACAAGTTCTGCACTGAATTCATCCTCGAGCAAGCGACCTGCGGCGTGCCGGACCTGCGCGGCCTGCTCGAACCGCACGGCGAGTCGCTGCTCGTCATCGGCGCGCCGCCGACCATCAAAGTCCACGTCCACACCGACGATCCGGACCGGGTCCAGACGATCGCCGCGGCCCACGGCGAGCTGACCCGCATCAAGGTCGATAACATGGAACAGCAGCACAACGTCCTGGTCGTCGACAAGCCCTCGGTCGCGCATTCGATCGTCGCGGTCGTGCCGGGCCCCGGCTTCGAACGGATCGCGAAAGAATTGGGCGCCGAAGTGGTCGTCTCGGGCGTAAAGAACCCGAGCGTGCGAGACCTGCTGCTGGCCGTCAATAAGTGCCTCTCCGACGACGTCTACCTGTTCGTCAACGACAAGAACGTCGCGCTGGCGGCCGGCGAGATCGCCGGCCTGACCGGCAAGAGGGTGCACGTCCTGCCGACCATCGATCCGGTGGCGGGCATCGCCGGCCTGTTCGCGTTCCGCTCGGCCGGAGACGCGCTGCCGAGCGAGGAGGCGATCATGGCGGCCGCCGGGCGCGCCCGCGCGGCCCAGGTCTTCTTCGCGGGCAAGGACGCCACGGTCGGCGGAACGACCGCGGCCGAGGGCACGCCGGCGGCGCTGGCGGCAGGCAAGCTCTATGCGGGCGCGTCGCTGGCGGATGCGGCCAAGGCCGTGCTCGAGGCGCTCGGCGCCGGAGGCGGCGGCTTGATCACGCTTTACTATGGCGGCGTCCAGACGGAGAAGGACGCCCGGCGAATGAGCGAAGAGATGCAGGCGGCGTTTCCGGGTGTCGAGGTCGAATACTACTACGGCGGTATGAACAACGCGGAGTTCTGGATTTCCATCGATGACTGACTCGAAACGACCGATCATCGCCGTCGACGCGATGGGCGGCGACCACGCGCCCGGCGAGATCGTCGCCGGCGCCCTGATCGCCGCGCGCGCCTACGACGCCGACATCGTGCTGGTCGGCGACGAAGCCCAGGTCACGCCGCTGTTGGGCTCGGACGCGCCCGCCAACATCCGGGTCGTGCACGCGCCGGACGCGGTCCCGATGGACCAGCACGCCTCGCAGGCCCTGCGTTCGTCCGAGACCACGTCGCTCGGCATCGCCGTCGGGATGGTCAAGCGCGGCGAGGCCGACGCGGTCGTCTCCGCCGGCAACAGCGGGGCGTTCCTGGCGATCGCTCTCATCAAACTGCGCACCATCGAAGGGATCGCCCGACCGGCCATCGCGACCGTCTGGCCGGCGCTCAACGGACCGACCGTCCTGCTCGACTCGGGTGCGAACGTCGATTGCCGCCCGGAATGGCTCGAGCAGTTCGGCATCATGGGCTCGGCCTACGCGCAGAAGGCCCTGCACATCGCAAATCCGCGCGTCGCCATCCTCTCGGTCGGCGAAGAACGCACCAAGGGCAACGCGCTGGTGCTCGAGGCCTCCAAGCTGCTCGAAGCGGCGCCGATCAACTTCACCGGCAACGTCGAAGGCAAGGATATGTTCCGCAACCTGGCCGACGTGATCGTGGCCGACGGATTCGTCGGCAACGTCGTGCTCAAGACCAGCGAAGGCTTGATCTCGACGCTCGGCGCCGTCATCAAAGATGCGATGCTGGGCGGCAGCGTGGTCGCCAAGATCGGCGCGGCCCTGATGCTGCCGTCGCTGCGGAAGCTGCGCAAGAAGTACGACTACGAGACGATCGGCGGCGCGCCCCTGCTGGGCCTGCGCGGCAACTGCATCGTCACCCACGGCCGGGCGTCCCGTAACGCCATCCAGAACTCGATCAGCCTGGCGATCGAAGAAGTCCGCAACGACGTGATCGGCAAGATCTCCGAGCTGGTCGCCGCCCAGGTCGTCAAGGAAGAGGTGTAGCGATGGCCGTCGCGATCGTCACCGATTCGACCTCGGACATCGAACCGTCGCGGGCCGAGGCGCTCGGCGTGACGGTCGTCCCGCTGATGGTGCTGTGGGGCGATAAGAGCTTCCGCGACTACGTCGATCTGACGCGTCCGGAGTTCTACGCCAAGCTGGCGGCCGAACCGGTGCTGCCGACGACCTCGCAACCGACCGCCGCGATGTTCGAGGCGGCCTTCCGTCCGTTGGTCGAGCGCGGCGATGAGGTGCTCTGCGTGGTCGTCTCGTCGAAGCTCTCGGGCACGATCAACGCCGCGCGCGCGGCCGCTTCGGTGTTCCCGGACGCGACCATCCGGATCGTCGACTCGGAGACCGCCGCGGGCGGGCTCGGGATGCAGATCCTCCTCGCGAACGAAATGCGGAAGCAAGGCGCGACCCTCGACCAGATCGAGGCCGAACTGATCGAGGAGGAGGCGACGCAGCGATTGTACGCGTGCGTGCCGGATCTCTCGCATCTGCAGCGCAACGGCCGCATCGGCAAGGCGCAAGCCTTGATCGGCTCGCTGATGAAGATCGTCCCGGTGCTCCGGCTCAAGGACGGCGAGGTCGCCGCCGAGGCCCAGGTCCGCACGATGACGCGCGCGCGGCAGGCGATGCTCGACCTCACGATCCAGAACACGCCGGATCCGGCCAACGCGCGCTACCTCGTGATGCACACCAACGCGCTCCCGCTGGCGCAGAGCGTTCTCGAAGAACTGCGGGCGAGACTGGGCGGCGTCGAGCCGAAGCTGCTCGACATCCTCGAAGCCGGGCCGGTCATCGCGGTCCACGCCGGTCCGGGTGCGGTCGGCATCTTCAGCGCGCAAGACTAGAAAGCAGGATACCGTGTCCGTCTCACTCGTCCTCGACAGCACCGCCGACATCACCCCCGACGACGGACGCGCCCTCGGCGTCGAGATCGTCCCGATCATCGTGGTGGTCGGCGAGCAGCGTCTGCGCGACGGCATCGACATCGAGCGCGCGGCGCTCTACCGACGCATGGAGACGGTCAAGGATCTGCCGACCACCGAGCCGCCGACGGTGCGGTCGTTCGCCGACGCGTTCAAGCGTCAGGTCGATCTCGGCAACGACGTCGTCGCGCTGACGGTCTCGGCCGCGCTCTCGGGCTCCTACGCGAACGCGCTCGAAGCCGCCGAGCCGTTCGGAGCCAAGGTGCGCGTCGTCGACTCGAAGAGCGCCTCGGCGCTGCTGCGCCTGCAGGCGATGGAAGCGATCGCGGTCGCGCGCGCCGGCGGCGACGCCGACGCCGTCGCGCTCGCTGGCGATCGCAAGCGGCTGCGCGGTCAGGCGTTCTTCGCCATCCCGGACGTGACGTTCTTGGGCCGCACCGGGCGCCTCGCGAAGCCGCTGGTCGCGCTCGGCGGGATGATGGGCGTGAGCCTGGTGCTGCGCGTCGCCGAAGACGGCTCGATCGGCCTGGCGGGTCAGAGCCGCAGCTTCGAACGCTCGCAAGAGATCACCGTCGATCAGGTCGTACGCGCGCTCGGCGACGAAAAGCGCGTGAAGATCACGGTCGCGCACGCCAACGCGCCGGCCAGCGCCGCGACCCTCGAGACCCTGCTGCGCTCGCGACTGCGGGTGCCGGCCGAGATCGCCACCGCCGAAGTCGGCACGGTCATCGCGGTCAATATCGGACCCGGCGCCGTCGGGATCTGCGCGATCGCGACGTGAGCCCGGGCCCGACGCTCGGCATCTACGTCCACCTGCCGTTCTGCCCGTACATCTGCCCGTACTGCGACTTCGCGAAGTGGCCGCACCGGCGCAGCGCTTCGGACCGCTACCTGCGCGCGCTCGGATCGGAGATCGACGCGATCGGGCCCGTTCAGGCGGCAACGCTGTTCTTCGGCGGCGGCACGCCCAACGCGTACGATGCGTCCGAACTCGCCGGTCTGATCGGGCGGCTGCGCGAGCGCTTCTCCTTGCCGGACGGAGCCGAGATCTCCGTCGAGGTCAATCCGGAGCTGGTCCGCGAGGGCGACTTCGCGCGCTATCGCGAGGCCGGCGTCACCCGCGTCTCCATCGGCGTGCAGTCGTTCCAGCCGGCCGAGATCGCGACGCTGGGCCGCAAGCATACGCCCGAACAGGTGGCGGCGGTGGTCGCACAGGCGCGGGGGGCGGGCATGCCTTCGGTCTCGCTCGACCTGATCTTCGCGGTGCCCGGTCAGACCCGCGAGAGCTGGCGCCGAGATCTCGAACGCGCGATCGCGCTCGACGCCGACCACGTCTCGACCTACGGACTGACCGTGGAGGAAGGCACGCCGTACGCCGCCTGGCGGCTGCGCGAACCGCGCGCGTTCGCGGACGACGCGCTCGAGGCCGAGCTTTACGGCGAGGCGATCGACCGGTTGGAGGCGGCCGGCTACGAGCACTACGAGATCTCGAACTTCGCCAAGCCCGGCCACCGCTGTCGCCATAACGAGAACTATTGGCACAACGGCGACTACCTCGGATTGGGCGTCGGCGCCGCGTCGTTCCGCCGCGGCGAGCGGGGCGTGCACACGCGCGACCTCGAAGAGTACGTCGCGGCCGCGGCCGCGGGGCGGCCCATCCCATCCGAGACGGAGCGGCTCGAGGGCGCGCGCCGCGCGGGCGAGGCGGCGATGCTTTCGCTGCGGACCGCGCAAGGGGTTGTGCCGGAAGCGTTCAAAGAGCGTTACGGTCTTGATTTCCTTACGTTCTACGCCCCGATCGTCGAAGAATTCCGCGCCGCCGGCCTGCTCGAAGCAAGCGCCGATCGCGTGCGGCTCACGCGCCGGGGCCGATTCGTGGCCAACGACGTATGCGCGGCGTTCGTAACGTTCGGCTAGGCGGCCCGCTCGCGGGCGCGGCCCTGCGCGGCGTCTTCGCCGTGGTCTTCGCGGTGACCGGCTTCCTGCTCGGGCGCGAGGCCTACCTCAACATCTTCTCGCTGCATTTCGCCAGCGACGCGCTGCAGTGGCTCTTCCTGATCGGATCGCCGGTGGTCGGCGCGGTGATCGGACTGCTGCTGGCCCCGCTCGCACAGTCGCTCTTCGAAGGCGAACTGACCCAGGCGGAGACCGCGATCGAGCGGCTCGCGCCGAGCGAACTTGCCGGCGGGGCGGTCGGCCTGATCGTCGGGCTGGTGATCGCGCTGCTGCTCAAGTCGATCGTGTTCGAGTTCATCCCGGTCGCGGTCGTCGGCAAGTCGGGTTCGTACCTCGCGATCGTCATGTACATCATCGTGTCGATCTTCGCGGCCTATCTCGGGGCGCGCGTCGGCGCGAAGACGCGGATCGTCCCGGTCAGCGGCAGCGCGCTCTCGGTGGGCGGCGGCGGAGCCCCCAAGATCATCGATACGTCGGTGATCGTCGACGGGCGGATCGTCGAGATCGTGGCGGCCGGCTTCCTGGAAGCGCCGCTGGTCGTACCGCGGTTCGTGCTGCGAGAACTGCAGGCGATCGCGGACTCGCTCGATTCGATGAAACGGACCCGCGGACGCCGCGGCCTGGAAGTGCTCAACCGGCTGACCGAGCTCACCCAGATCGAGATCTCGGAGCGCGATTACGACGATCTCCCGCCCGGCAGCGTCGACGCCAAGCTCGTCCGGCTCGCGCAGGAGTCCGACGGCCGACTGGTCACCAACGACTACAACCTCAACCGCGTCGCCAGCGTCGAAGGCGTGGTCGTGCTCAACATCAACGAATTGGCCAACGCCGTCAAGCCGGTGCTGCAGCCTGGTGACGAGATGCACGTGCACGTGATGCGCGAGGGCAAGGAGCCGCATCAAGGCGTCGGCTACATGGACGACGGCACGATGATCGTGGTCGAGCAGGGCCGCAGGCTGATCGGCGAGTCGGTCGAGGTCGTGGTGACGAGCGTCCTGCAGACGGTCGCCGGCCGGATGGTCTTCGCCAAGCTGAAGAAGGACGCGGGCGGATCGTGAGTTGGACGGCGGCGATCGTCGCCGCGGGTCGCGGCACGCGGCTCGGCCGGCCGAAACAGCTGATCGACCTGGCCGGCATTCCGCTGGCCGGCTGGGCGATGCGGTCGCTGGCCGCGATGCCCGAGATCGAGGACGTGGTGGTGGTCACCGACGCGGAGTTCTTGGAACCGATGCGCGATCTCGCGCAGCAGATCTTCGGCGCGAAGCCGGTGCGCGCCGTCACCGGCGGCGCGACCCGGCAGGCCAGCGTGCGCCGCGCCCTCGACGCATTGCCCGACCGCTGCACGCACGTGCTCATCCACGACGGCGCCCGGCCGCTGGTCCGCGCCCGCGACGTGCGGGCCGGCATGGACGAGGTGCGCGAGGGCCGCGGCGCCGTGCTCGCGACGCCGGTCGTCGACACCATCAAGATCGTCGATCCGCGGACCATGACCGTCGCCGAGACCTTGCCCCGTGGCGCGCTCTGGGCCGCGCAGACGCCGCAGTTCGCCACCCGCGCCGATTTCGAACGCGCGCACCGCGAAGCGGAACGGGCCGGCGTCGAAGCGACCGACGACGTCGCGCTGCTCGAACGCATCGGCATCGTCGTCGCGATCGTCCCGTCGACGGGTGAGAACTTCAAGGTGACCGTGGAGGAAGATCTGCTGCGCGCCGAACTGCTGTTACGGGAGAACCTCTGACCATGCGCATCGGCCATGGATTCGACGCGCATCGGCTGGTCGAGGGGCGGCGGCTGGTCTTGGGCGGCGTCGAGATCGCATTCGAGAAGGGCGCGCTCGGGCATTCGGACGCGGACGTGCTGGCGCACGCGCTCTCGGATGCGCTGCTGGGCGCGGCCGCTCTCGGCGATCTAGGCGCCCACTTCCCGGACGGCGACGCGCGCTGGAAAGATGCCGACTCGATGGACCTGCTGGCGTTCTGTGCGGCCCAAGTCCGGCGCGAGGGGCATCGCATCTCCAACGTCGACGCCACCATCGTGGTGCAGGCGCCGCGGTTGGCGGGCCACATCCCGGCGATGCGGGCGAACGTCGCGCAGCGGCTCGGCCTCTCGCTGCACGCCGTCAGCGTGAAGGCCAAGTCGAGCGAGGGCATGGGCTATACCGGCGACGGCAGCGGCATCGCCGCGTACGCCGTCGCGTGTCTGGAGCCGGCGTGATGACGGTCGACGAACTGGCCGCGAAGATGCAGGCCTGGGGGCTGCTCGAAACGCCCGCGCCCGACGCCGCGCTGCGCTGGATCGCGACCTTCATCGAAGCGTACGGCGATCGCCTGGCCTCGGTCGATGACGCGTACGCGCCGATCGTCGCCTTGCGGAACGAAGGCTGTCTGATCCCGGCCCTAGAGCTCGAGCGGCTACGCTCGCGCGACGTGCTGTTCTTCCTCGATACGTTCGCGCAGCACATCGATCACCAAGCCGAACTCCGCGGCTTGGACCTGCGTCACGACATCGGCGTGATGGCCGGCGAGTTCGGGATCGCGCCGGATGCGGGCTACGGCGCCGTCCGGATGGCACTGACCGGCGAGGCGTCCGGGCCGCCGCTGGAGCTGCTGGCGCCGCTGCTCGGCCACGACCGGATCCTGATGCGGATCGGTGCGGTCAACTCCAAATTGCTCCACGGCCGTGGCCTCGAGCCGATCGCCTACGGCCCCGACGGCAAGCCGTTCGAGCCGCTCCGAGGCACCAAACCCCCGGAGTGAAACTCCGGCCTTTCCTTACGTGTCATCCCGAGCGTAGGGAGCGAAGCGACCGTAGTCGAGGGAGAAGGTTGACGCGTGCGGTTAGACTAGGTGGATATGGCCCGGCCCTTCAGCGCACTTCTCAGCGATCTCCGAGCACCGCTCGAACGCGACCCTGCCGTTCGCGGCTGGCTCGACGTCGTCTTGTCCTATCCGGGCTTCCACGCGCTGACCGCGCATCGGATCATCCATCGCCTCCATTCCTGGGGCATCCCGCTGCTGCCGCGCTGGCTCGCGCACGTCACGCGCTTCCTGACCGGCATCGAGATCCACCCGGCCGCGCGCATCGGGCAGGGCGTGTTCATCGACCACGGCATGGGCGTCGTGATCGGCGAGACGGTCGAGGTCGGCGACGACTGCACCATCTACCAGGGCGTGACCCTCGGGGGCACCAGTCTCTCGCGCGGTAAGCGCCATCCGACCCTCGGCAAAGGCGTGACCGTCGGCGTGAACGCGGCGGTGCTCGGGGCGATCTATCTCGGCGACGGGGCGAAGGTCGGCGGCGGCTCGGTCGTGGTCAAAGACGTCCCCGCCAACGCCACGGTCGTCGGCATCCCCGCCCGAGTCGTCCTGCAGGACGGCAAACCCGTCAAGGCGGTTCCGGATCGCCCGCAGGTGGAGATGCCGGACCCGAACGCCCAGATGATCTCCGACCTGCAGGCGCGGGTAGGCGATCTCGAACGTCTGCTGCGCTTGCGCGACGCTGGAGATCACGATGCCGCTGCGGCTATATAACACCCGGACGCGTTCAACCGAAGCGTTCGCCCCGCTCGACGGGAACAGGGTCCGCATCTACGTCTGCGGCCTGACGCCGTCCGCCCAGGCCCACATCGGGCACGCGCGCTCGTTCCTGTTCTTCGACGTGCTCCGTCGCTATCTGACCTATGCCGGCTACGACGTGACCTACGTGCAGAACGTCACCGACATCGACGACCGCAGCATCGCCCGCGCCCGCGAGACGGGCGAGCACTGGTACGATATCGTCAGCGGATACTACGCCTCGTTCAAGGCGTCGATGGCGAAGCTGGGCGTGCGGGAGCCCGACGAAGAGCCGTACGCGACGAAGTTCATCGCGCCGATCGTCGGGATGATCGACGAGCTGATCGCCAAGGGCCACGCGTACGTCGCCAGGGACGGCGTCTACTACAGCGTCCCGTCCTTCCCGCGCTACGGCGCGCTCTCGAACCGCAACACCGACGAGTTGGAGTCGGGCGCGCGCATCGAAGTGGACGAGTTCAAGCGCGACCCGCTCGATTTCGCGCTCTGGAAGTTCGTCAAGCCGGGCGAGCCGTTCTGGCCCTCGCCGTGGGGCGACGGCCGCCCCGGCTGGCATATCGAGTGCTCGGCCATGTCGCGGGAATTGCTCGATCCGGCGGGCGCCGGCTTCGACATCCACGGCGGCGGGGCCGACCTGATCTTTCCGCATCACGAAAACGAGATCGCCCAGAGCGAACCGCTGATGCCGCATCCGCCGATGGCCAACGTCTGGATGCACGGCGGGCTGCTGCTCTTCGAGAACAAGAAGATGTCGAAGTCGCTCGGCAACTTCGAACCGCTCGAGGATCTGCTGCTGCGGCACGACCCGCAGGCCATCCGCCTGCTCTTCCTGCAGACCGGGTACAGCAAGGTGATGAACTTCACCGAGGAATCCATCGGCGCGGCCGCGCTGAGCCTCGAGCGTCTCAAGACGGCGTACCGGACGTTGCGCGGCGCGCCGGTCCGCGCCACCGGCGATGGCGCGACGCTCGAAGCGGCCGTGCGCGGGGCCCTCGATGCCGACATGAATACGGCCGGAGCGCTCGCCGAGCTGCACAAGGTCGCCGGTCGCGCGAGCGAGTTCGAAAAGATCGGCACCGACGTCGCCGGCGTCTACGAGGCCCTGCTCGACGTCCTCGGCTTGACGCCGGACGCGTCGTGGCTGGTCGCGCCGGTCGCGGCCGGCCTGCCCGAGGACACGCTCGCGCGTTTGCGCGCGGCCTTCGGCGCCGAGATCTCCCCGAACGGCGCGAGCGCCGAAGACGCGATCGCGCGTATCCTCGACGCGCGCACGCAGGCGCGCGCCGACAAGAACTGGGCAGAGTCCGATCGCTTGCGCGACGCGCTGCTCGCCTGCGGCATCGCGATCAAAGACTCGAAGGATGGTACCACGTGGAACGTCGCCGCAGGATAGGCAGCCCGGAGCGCCGCGCCGCACCGCTCGATTTCGACGACGTCATCTACGGCATCCACACCGTCGACGAGGCGCTCGAGGCCGGCGAACGGCTGCGCGCGATCCACATCTCGGACGATCGCAAGCGCGACCCGATGATGCGCAAGATCCTGGACAACGCCAAGGCGGCCGGCATCCCGGTGCGCTTCGAAGAGCGCACCTGGTTCGCGCAGCTTCCGTACAAGGCGCACCAGGGCTGCGTCGCCCTGGCCCAACCGTATGCGTATGCCAGCCTGCACGACGTGCTCGGCAAGCACACGGACGGCGCGCGTCTGTTCGTGATCCTCGATCACATCACCGATCCGCACAATCTGGGGGCGATCATCCGGACCGCCGAATCGGTGGGCGCCGACGCGGTCGTCATCCCCGAGCGGCGGGCGGCCGGCGTCAACGCGACCGTCCGCAAGGCGGCCGCCGGAGCTGCCGAACATCTGCCGGTCGTGCGGGTGGCCAACATCGCCGACACCATCCGGACGCTCAAGAAGGCCAATATCTGGGCGGTCGGGGCGGATGCCGGTCGGGATTCCCAGGACATGGTCGAGGCCGACCTCGACCGCGACCTGGCCCTGGTGATGGGCGCCGAAGACGGCCTCTCTCAGCTGGTCGAGCGGGAATGCGACTTCCTGGTCCGGATCCCGATGCACGGCCAGACCGAGTCCCTCAACGCCTCGGTGGCGACCGCGGTGCTGCTCTACGAGGTCCTCCGGCAGCGCCGGCCGAGCCGAAAAGGTCCTTGACGGGAGGAGGACCTCCTCCTATACTTTCTTGGATGCGCCGCGCTCGACGGGCCACGGCTCGCGATTGGCGCGTATCGCTTTCCCCCGGGGGCAAAAGGCAGAATGGCAATGACCCAGCCCGTGTCGGATGGACTGGACTATCACGAGCGTCCCGACGAAGACCTCGTGGCCATCGCGAAGAGCGGCGACCCGCTCGCG
>Ga0207667_10000515_pt1 | contig 50966 bp, 45 predicted proteins | sample KBSCornC52_FD_184301 | JGI IMG/M metagenome (GOLD analysis project Ga0207667, IMG submission 184301) | Corn rhizosphere microbial communities from Kellogg Biological Station, Michigan, USA - KBS Corn C5-2 (SPAdes) (version 2) | ecosystem: Host-associated > Plants > Roots > Rhizosphere > Soil ... | reverse complement strand
TGGTGAAGGACCCACGCTCGACCTACAAGCCGGGCCGCCGGGGCCGCGAGTGGCTCAAGATCAAGCGCGCGATGGCCACCCTCGACGTGGTGGTGACCGCGGTCGAGGTGGGCAACGGCCGGCGCAACAACCTCCTCTCCGACTACACCTTCGCGGTGCGTGCCAGCGAACAGGACCCCACTCTCCTCAACGTGGGCAAAGCCTACTCCGGCCTCACGGACGCGGAGCTGGCCACGATGTCCGAGTGGTTCCGCGCCCACACGATTCAGGAGTTTGCTCACGGCAAGGTCCGCACGGTCGAGCCGAAGGTCGTTCTGGAGGTGACATTCGACCTCGTGCAGCCCTCCTCGCGCCACAAGAGCGGATTCGCGCTCCGATTCCCACGCATCCTCCGCATTCGCAATGACAAGCCCCCTGAAGAGATCGACACGCTCGAAACCGTCCGACGACTCGCGGAGGAGAGCCAGCGCGGACCGGCCGATCCTGCTGAATCGTGATGTCACCGTCGATTACAGGAGTGGCGGGTGGACTTCGCGAACCCTGTTGACGTGTGCTGCCTCGGGGTCGCGCGAAGGAGGAGAGATCATGTCGAAGTGGGGCGTAGCCGGAATCGTCGTCGCATGCCTTGCGGCGGGCTTCCTAATCGGTGTGTTCGTGATGCCGGATCGGGGCGGCGAGCGGGTGAATCGTGAACAGGTACCGCCGGCGGTCGCGCCTACATTATCTGGCACCTTGCAGCCCATCATCAAAGAGGAGGCGCGCAAGCGGGCACAGGAGATTGGCGACAAACTCATATCGCGGCCGAGCGACCATGATATTGGCATCGATCCGGCGGCGAAGCCGGATTCGGCCGGAGCTCCTGTGGTCGTCGAGCGGGAGGCATTCGAGATGACGCTGCCGCCGGGCTCCGTCGTGAAGCCGGAGAACCCGAAATACGGCAGTGAGCGGCTTGTCCAGACGCGCGTACCGGGCGGCGGGTCGCTCAGCATCGTGTTGGTGGACGACAAGGCGAAGGTGGCGGATTACGCGGATGGCGCTCTGAACGGGCTGAAAGAGACTATCAGGAACCCGGAAAGCATGATAAACACCGCGCTGAGCTGGCTCAACATGGAAAAGGTGGACGGGTTCCGCGCAACGATTGAAGGCGAGCCGTTCGGGTTCGAAGTGGGTACTCGCACCGGCACAGACAAGGGTTACGTCATTATTGTCGAGTATCCCATCGAAGCCGAAGGGAAGACGAACGAAGTAGTTCAGCGGATGCGCGAGGCCCTTCTGACGCTCAAGCTGAAACAGTGAGGGAGACCATGAGCTCCCGATTATGGAGGACAGGACATGAAGATGATGGCGCTCGGGCTGGTCGCGCTTGGCGCATTGATGTTCATCGGTTTCGGATTCACGCGGGTGATGGCGCTGCTCATCATCGGCCTGATTCTGGATGCGTGCGGGTGCGTGCTGCTGGTTCAGACCGCTAAGCGGTGATAGTCCTATCGTGAGTACGGGGTGAGGGAGTCCGGGGATGAATCCCCTCTCTACGAAACAAATCCCGCCCTCGCGGGATTGACGATGGGTGAATCGGGCGGCGGCTGGCAGTGAGATCGATCGAAACGTGCGCGGCTCACTGTCCGTAGAGTGTGCGTCGGGCGCCATCCTCCCGAGGAGAACCCAATGAATCGCGTGCGAGCCGTCCTGCTTCTGCTCACCACCATCCCCGGAATCCCGGGATGCTCCTTCTCCGCGTCCAGCCACACCGAGGCTGCGCCTCCGCCTGGACCTGCGCCCACGACGTCCGCGATTCGGGCGGGATTCTGTCGGATTCACGTGCACGAGGTGGAAGACTCCGCTACGGGGCGGGAGTACCAGTGGACCATCGAGGGTACGGGGCCGGACACGGCGAGCCATACATCGACCACGGCCACTCAGAGCGAGCGGCCGATATCCGTCGCCGTCGCGCCCGCGGGTTCGCAGCACTTCCGCTGCCAGATATCAGTGCGCGCCGAGGCCGCCCCTGGCGACAAGACACATGTCTCCGAATCGACCGCGATAGCTCTCGGCAGCGATACGCGTTCCGAGTCGAACGATTGGACCGAATCGGGGCCAGTCGCTTCCGTCTTCAAGGTTCTCCAGCCGAAGGATAGCGAGCAGGAGCTCCCGAAGCAGGTCGTGCTCGCGACCGTCAATTCCAAACCCGTGTCCATCCGCGTTGGCGAGTGAGCGCCACGCTCCGATGCGACCAGAGAGTCCGCTGCTTGCGGCGACGCGGCGGGGAAGCAAAAGGCCTGGGAAACCGGGCGGGCCGCCTGCACGTCAATCGACTGACGCGAGGAGACGAGCGGAATGCAGAGATTGGATGAGATTGACGGGGAGGCAGAATCGTCGTACCAGTTGACCGAAGCGGAAGCCTCGGCGGTCGCTCCGGCCGATGGGTTGGGTGGCCTCGTGGCGGACCTGGATCGCGAATCGGAGGCGAATCAGCGTCGGTTCCGGATCTTTAGTCGCTTCCTGATCGGGCTCGTCGCGGGAGTCGCGGGAGGCTCGCTGGTCTGGCTGTTCGCGGAGGCCGAGGGTCTCGTTCAGTCGAGGGGCATTGGCGCGCTGTTCGCGCTGTTTGGGTTGGTTGGACCTGCGACCGCCGTCTATGTGGCGACCACGAAACGCCATCGGCGGCTCGCCAGGCAGGTTGCTCATTGTGACGACATGCGGGCACTCGGGCCGCTCATCGCGTCAATCAATCTGCCCGGCAACCGGGTCCAGCGCGAGGTTGCGGAGGCCGTCACACGGATGCTTCCGCATCTGGACGAGGCCGCTGTTGACCACCTTACGTCGATTCAGATCGACATGCTCAATTACCAGATCCGCCGCGCCGCCATCGATCCGCTCTCTTATTCGACCAACGTCGACCGTTTGCGGGACACGGCGGGGCAGAACCGCTACTATCGGCTTCTTCAGGCGATCCTCGAAGCCGCTCCGCTCTTCGGGAACAATGAGACTCTGAAGCATCTCGAACGGTTGGCCGCCACAAGAGGGCGGGCAATTCGCCGCGGAGGCGTCCCACGGCCAGCCCGTCGCGCGGATCTGGCGGCTGCGGCGATGCTGGCGGCGGAGCGGGTGCGCGAGCGGCTGGACCGGAACGTGGCGTCCGCGCAATTGCTTCGGCCGGCCGAGAGCACCGAATCGGGCGGGCTGCTGCGGCCGGCCGGATTAACCGACGGGCCGCGCGCAGACCTGCTCCGCGCCTCGGATGCGGGTGAACAAAACTCCGATTCGTCAGCAGGTATATCTAACGTATTGACGTAAATTCGAGCGATCGGTTAGCATGGGCCAAACCACGGCTGTTGTCGGCTGATTTTGGAGGAGCCCATGCAAAAGCGCGCGTTTACACTTATCGAGATGCTCGTCGTCATTGCCATCATCTCGATTCTTGCGGCCATCCTCTTCCCGGTGTTCGCGCAGGCCCGCGAGAAGGCGCGGCAGGCGTCCTGCATCTCCAACCACAAGCAGATGGGACTCGCGCTTGCGATGTACCGGAACGACTACGACGAGGTGAACGCCCGGCATCGCCTCTGCCCCGACGCCGTGGGAAACGAGCTTTGCGCGGTGCAGAACCCGGCGCCGCTCGGGTGGACCGGGCCGAACGAGGTCTGGTGGGCGCCGTTCGACAACTCGCAGCCGCCGGATTCGCCCGGCCCCTATCCGCACTACAATGCCGGGTTCCTCCAGCCGTACGTAAAGAGCGTGCAGATATTCAAGTGCCCGTCCGATCCGAAGTGGCAGTGCGGATACGCCATGAGCTACATCTCCTACGGGCCGATGGGCCAGCCGGACGCCTTCGTCACGAATCCGACCGCGCTATTCGTGTGGGACCATGCGAAGACGCCGGGATGCGCGGACACGCGGACGGGGAAGACCGGGCCGACGTGGGGACCGTTCCCGCCCGACAAGGATACGTCGCACACCCACTATCCTTACCGCCACAGCGACGGGTTCGTCGGATTGCGCTACGATGGCAGCTCGAAGTTCCGCAAGCCCTCCAGTCTGACGGACCGCGACTTCCTCGCCGATGTGAATCCTTAAGGGGCAGCTTTGGTATACTGAGCCAGAGGAGGGCGCCCTCACCTGGGCGCCATGCGCATCCATGCCTTCACCCTTCCCGGGAATGGACCCTTATCTCGAGGGACCGCTCTGGCCCAGCTTCCACACGCAGCTCTGCGCGGAGATCGCCCGCCAGCTCACTCCGGCGCTCGGCCCGCGTTACATCGCGCTGGTGGAGGGGCGTCTGGTCGTGGAGGCGGTCGACGATTTCACGACGGCCAGGCGCGCCATCACGCCGGATGTGACCGTTGCGGGAGAGCAACCCGTGTCGGGCGGGGGTATCGCGGTCCGCGAGCCGCCGCTGCGGCTGGCCGCCGCGATGGAGGTGGAAGTGCCGCAGCACTTCGTAGAAGTTCGCGAAATTCCGTCGATGGTTGTCGTAACGGTCATCGAGGTGCTCTCACCGGCCAACAAGACGGGGGAAGGGCGCTCCGACTACCTCCGGAAGCGGCGCGCGGTGCTCAACAGCGACGCGCACCTTATCGAGATCGATCTGCTTCGCGGTGGCGCTCGCCCGCCGATGCGCGATCCGCTGCCCGATTACCCGTACTTTGCACTCATACACCGCGCTTCGCAGCGCCCGATGGCGGACACCTGGCCCGTCGGCCTGCGCGATCGCCTTCCCTCCATAGATGTGCCGCTCCTCCCGCCCGACGCGGACGCCATCCTCGACCTGCAAGCGGCCTTCGACGGAGCCTACGATTCGGTGGGCTATGGCCGGGTGCTCGACCGGTCCCGTACCCTCGACCCGCGCCTCGCGGCAGACGACGAGGCGTGGGTTAGGTCGGTCGTCGCCCGCACCCTGAAGTAGCGTGAATCCTTAACGCCGGTCGGCGCCCATGCTATACTGAGGGTATGGACGCGCACACCCTCCGGGTGCTCGAATTCAGCCGTGTTCTCGACCGCCTCGCTGCCCACGCCACGAACTCCCTGGGACGCGAGGCGGCGCTTTCGCTCGTCCCCTCCAGCTACCCCGAAATCGTCGCGCGCAGGCTACAGGAGACCCGCGAAGCGCGGGGGCTGCTCGACCTTGAATCGGGGATGCCGCTCGGCGGGATTCACGATGTACGAGAGCCGGTGGAGCGTGCGGCAATCGGTGGGCGGCTCGCGCCGGTCGAGCTGCTCGATATCGCCCACACGATTGGGTCCGCGCGCCGGCTGAAGGTCTATCTCCAGAAGCGCGCCGAGACCCACCCCCTTCTCGCCGAGATCGCCGGCAACATCCCCCTCTTCCTGCTGATGGAGCAGAAGATCGAGGAATCGATTGCCGACAACGGAGACGTGCGGGATTCGGCGACGCCGGAGCTGGCGCGAATCCGGGGGCAGCTCAAGGTCGCGCACTCGCGGCTGATGGAGAAGCTGAACTCGATGCTCGGCAGCGAGCGGTACAAGACCTTCATCCAGGAGCCCATCATCACGCTCCGCGAAGGTCGCTACTGCATTCCGGTGAAGGCGGAGAATCGCGCGCAGCTCGGCGGAATCGTCCACGACGCCAGCGCGAGCGGGGCGACCGTCTTCGTCGAGCCCGGCGTGACGGTCGAGCTTGGCAACCAGCTCAAGGAGCTCGCGGTCAAGGAGGAGCAGGAGGTCGCCCGGATTCTGGGGCGGCTCACGGCGATGGTCGAGACCTCCGCCAACGACCTGCGCGCGATGCTCGGCCTGCTCGCGAACCTCGATTTGGCGAACGCGAAGGCGCTGCTGGCCGGGGAGATGGAGGCGAACGAGCCGCGAATCAACCGGGCGGGAATCGTCCGCCTGCACGCCGCCCGCCATCCGCTGCTGACCGGCACGGTCGTGCCAATCGACGTGGAGGTCGGCGACCGCTTCACGACCCTCCTCATCACCGGCCCGAACACCGGCGGCAAGACGGTCACCCTGACGACGGTGGGCCTGCTCACGCTCATGGCGCAGTCCGGCCTCCAGATTCCGGCGGCCGTCGATTGCGATCTCTCCATCTTCGACATGGTCTTTGCGGACATCGGGGACGAGCAGGACATTCAGCAGTCGCTCTCCACCTTCTCGGCGCACCTCCGGAACATCGTTAGGATCCTGGCGGCGCTGGAGAAGAAGTACCCGGAGCAGAACGCGCTGGTGATGCTGGACGAGGTGGGCGCGGGGACCGATCCGGCGGAGGGGGCGGCACTCGCCAAGGCGCTCCTGAACGAGATGAAGCGGGCTGGCGCGCGCATCATCGCGACCACGCACTACGGCGAGCTGAAGGAGTACGCCTACTCCGACCCCGGCGTCGAGAATTCGGCCGTGGAGTTCGACCGGGAGACTCTCGGTCCGACCTACCGGCTCCTGCTCGGCGTGCCGGGCTCCAGCAATGCCTTCTACATCGCGGGGCGGCTGGGGCTCTCCGCGGGCATCATCGAGGAGGCGCGCACGCACCTCTCGCACCGCGACCAGACCTCGGCGGACCTCCTCCAGCAGATTGAGGAGAGCCGGCGCAAGGCGTTCGAGATGGAGCGGGAAGCGCAGCAGGCGAAGCACGAGGCGGAGCGGCTGCGCGACGAGTACGAGAAGCGGGTGCGGCAGATATCGGACGTGCAGCGGACGGTGCGGCAGCAGGCCGAGGAGGAGGCGCGCGCGGTGCTGCGCAGGGCCACCGAGAAGGCCGAGAACATCATCGACGAGCTCCGCAAGATGAATCGCGGCGCGCGTAAGGGACCGACCGCACGGCAGCGGCTCGTGACGCTGCGGCGCGAGGTGAGCCAGGAGCTGGAAGTTCCGGAGCCGGAGGCGGTCGAGCCGATCCCGACGGAGGGCTTCCGTTTCAGGAAGGGCGACCGCGTGCGGGTCACGACGCTCGGAATGGACGGCGAGCTGCTGGAAGAGCCGCGGGACGGCGTGGTGGCTGTCCAGATCGGCGCGATGCGCGCGACGCTGCCGGTGGACACTCTTCGGCCGGCCAGGACGCCCGCGGAACCGGTGGCGGCGCGGCAGAGGCAGAAGTCGCAGGCGAGCGAGATCCAGATGCGCAAGGCGCTCCACATCTCGCCAGAGGTGACGATTCGCGCGATGCGGGTGGACGAGGCGCTTCCCCTGCTCGACCGCTACATGGACGACGCGTATGCCGCCGGCCTGAAGCAGGCGCGAATCATCCATGGCCGCGGCACCGGAGCGCTCCGCAAGTTCGTCGCGGACTACCTTCGCGAGCATCCGGCGGTGCAGTCGTTCCGCGCGGGCGAGGAGGGCGAGGGCGGCGACGGCGTCACGATGGTCACGTTCAAGGCGTGATTTCCCGGTATCCGTTGCCCTGGGATGGAATCCCAGGGCAACGAAACAAAAGCCGCCTTCGCGGCTTCCATTCAAGCCGCGAAGGCGGCTTTTGTTTCCCAGCCGGGAATTCATTCCCCGGCTGTAGGCGCAGCCATATGATGCTCAACGACGACGCTGTATCCACCCTCATTGCCTGCGCGTTGAAGGCGCGCGAAAACGCGTATGCGCCGTACAGTCACTATAAGGTCGGGGCGGCGGTCGTTGTAGAGGACGAGCGGGTGTTTTTCGGGTGCAATGTGGAGAACGCGTCTTATGGGCTGTCGCTCTGCGCGGAGCGGACGGCAATGGCGTCGGCGGTGGCGGCGGGGGCGAAGCGGATTCGGGCTGTGGTCGTCGTGACGGAGGCGGAGCCGCCCGGAACTCCGTGTGGCGCGTGTCGGCAGTGGATGGCGGAGCTTGGGGACGACAGCATGGAAGTGATCGCTGCGAATACGGCCGGGGACGTGCGGTGGTTCACGCTGGGCCAGCTCCTTCCCGACGCATTTCGCCTCGACGGCGGAGGGCCGCGTTGAGCCGGACGGCGGTACAGTTCGGCGCGGGGAACATCGGCCGGGGATTCCTCGGCCAGCTCTTTCATGAGAGCGGGCTGGAGGTCGTGTTCGTCGATGTGGCGCCAGATCTGCTGGGCGCGCTGAACGCGCGACACGAGTATGCGATTCACATTGTGGGGCCGGGGGCGGAAGAGGTCCGAATCACCGACGTCCGAGGCGTGGACGGGCGGGACCGGGAGGCAGTTGCGCGCGAAGTGGCGGATTGTGAGGTCGCCTGTACGGCCGCGGGGGCGGGAGCGCTGAAGCATGTGGCGCCGAACCTGGCGGCTGGCCTGCTGCTGCGGCATAGGGAGCGGCGAGGGCCGCTGAATGTGCTCATCTGCGAGAACCTGCATGGCGCGAATGCGGTTCTGCGGGGACTGGCTGCGGAGTGTTTGCCGGAGGGTGAGCGGGACGAAATTCTGGCGAAAACGGGGTTCGTGCAGGCGGTGGTGAGCCGGATGGTTCCGCTCCAGACGGCGGCGGACAACGGCGGCGACCCTCTGGCGATCCGGGTGGAGGCGTACAAGCGGCTGCCGGTAGACGGATGCTCCGCGGTGGGGAACCTGCCGGCCATTTCCGGCGTCGAACCGGTGGGGAACTTCCTCGCGCATGTCGAAAGGAAGCTCTACACCCACAACTGCGCCCATGCGACCCTGGGTTATCTGGGATACGCGCGCGGAATCGAGTTCGGGTACGAGGCGCTGGCGGACCCCTCCATTGCGGCCACCCTTCGCGAAGTCCTCTCCGAGACCGGCGAAGCCCTGATTCGGAAGCACGGGTTCGATCGCGGCGAGCATACTGCGCATGTGGATGACCTGCTGGCCCGATTCGCGAACCGGGAACTCGGAGACACCTGCTTTCGGCTGGCGAGAGACCCAATTCGAAAGCTCGCGCCGCATGACCGGCTGGTTGGGGCTGCACGGCTGTGCGAATCGCAGGGTGTCGAGCCGGTGGCGCTTGCCGGCGTTATCGGGGCAGCATTCCGGTTCGACTCGCCGGATGACACATCCGCGGTAGAACTTCAGGAGATGCTTCACGAGCACGGGATAGAGTGGTTGCTGAAGGATGACGGCATCGGACCCGACGACCCGCTGGGTAGACGCATTATCGCGGCGTACCGGGGGGAGTAAGCCGTGTCCGAAAACGTCCGCGCGATTCGTGAAGGCGAGTACGAAGAGTGTCTCGCGCTCTGGGACGCGGTCTGGCCGGAAGATGGGCGCGCCTACTTCGCCCGCTACTTCTTCGGTGATGCGAACTTCCAGCCCGAATACGTGCGTGTCTGTATTGTCGATGGGCGAATCGTCAGCGCCGCGCAGATTGTGAAGCGAATCGTGTCATGCGGCGACTTTACGCTAACGATGGGCGGCATCGCGAATGTGGCGACGCTGCCGGAGTACCGGCGCAGGGGTTACAGCCGCGCGTGCCTGCGGCAGGCTGTCGAGGTGATGGAGTCGGACGCGATGGACTTCTCCCTCCTCTTCACCGGGACGCACGCGCTCTACGAGGGGCTGGGCTGGGAGCGCGACCCGTCAACATGCTTCGAGGCGAAGTTGCGACCGCACATCCAGGTCCCGCCGCCGGCATTAAGGATACGCGAATACGCCACGCGCGACGATGCCGCAATTCACGCGATATACGGTGAGTACAATGATTCGAGGCCCGGCGCGGTGCGGCGGTCCGCGGCCTACTGGCGCGATTGGATTGGCCTGAGCGAGGGCCGGTTCCACTCACGTGCGATTGTGGCGGAATCGGAGGGAGCGGTATGCGGCTATTGCCTCTACCGGCTTGATGGGCCGGCGAGCACCCTGGAGGTTTTCGAGTTCGGTGTCATGCCGCCCGCGACCGGCGTAGTTGCGGCGCTTCTGGGGCACGCGGCGGTGGAGGCCCAATCCGCGGGTATCAGGGAAGTGTCGCTTCCGCTGCACGAGAATCCTGAAGTAGCCCGGACGGAACGCTGGCTATTCGAATCGGGCGAGGTGCAGTCGGCGGATAGCCCAATGGTGCGGTTTCTGCACCGCGACTCGTTATTGTCGGGGCTCGCGCCTGAGCTCACGATGCGCTGGATGGAGGCGGGGAGCCCGCCGGGATCGCTGCTCTTCACCGGGCCGTACGGTGCGGCGCGAATCGGTGCCGTGGGCGGGTTCCTGCGCGTCGAGGAGGTCGAGGAGTCGGGTGGCGCTCTCGGCCAGGCGGACCTGTTTCGCATGCTGACGGGGCGCGGACTCCCGGCATCGCTCTCCGAAATTGAGAGGCGATTCGCAGAGGCGCTGTTTCCGCCGCAGGAAGCGTGGTTCTGGGAGCTGGACGGGTTCTGAGTTGCACGTGGCGCAGGTCGGACGCATCACATCATGGGGCCGGCTGCGGATATGATTGAGGCCAGAGGAGCGGGAAATGTCGTACATGCTGACGGAGACGCGCGAGCAGCCCGACTGGGTTGAACGCGCGATTGAGAGCGAGCGGGGTAACGCGTCGCGGCTGGCGGCCGTGATGCGGGAGCGGGACATCCGTTTCGTGATCATCGCGGCGCGCGGCACGTCCGACAACGCCGCCACCTATGCGAAGTACCTCTTCGAGATCGTTGCGGGCCTTCCTGTCGCGCTGGCCGCGCCCTCCGTCTACACGCTTTACGACGCGCGGATGCGGATGGAGAACACCCTCGTCATGGGCATCTCGCAGTCCGGACAGGGGACCGACGTCGTCCAGGTGCTCTCCTCCGCCCGCTCCGCCGGCGCGCTGACGGCCTGCATCACGAACTATCCCGATTCGCCGCTCGCACACGTCAGCGACGAGGTCTTCCTCTGCCATGCCGGCGAAGAGAAATCCGTAGCGGCCACGAAGACATATACGACCGCGCTGGCCGTGGTCGCGCTCATTGTGTCCATGCTGGCGGACCGGCGGGACCTGCTGGACAGCCTCTGTCATGTGCCCGCCCGGATGAAGGCGGCGCTCGCGGTCGAGGAGATCGTGGCGCAGTCGGTGGAGCGCTACCGCTACATGCAGGAGTGCGCCGTGCTGAGCCGAGGCGTGAATCAGGCGACCGCGCTGGAGGCCGCCCTGAAGATGACGGAGACCAGCTACGTAGTCGCGAAGCCCTACTCCGGCGCGGACTTCCTCCACGGGCCGATCGCGATGGTGGCGGCCGGGTTCCCCTGCTTTCTCTATGCACCGGAGGGGCGCGCGTTTCCCTCGTTGCTGGAGCTGGCGCTGAAGGTGAAGGACCGCCAGGGCGAGCTGCTGGTTGTGTCGACCGCGCCGGAGATTCTGGAGTTGGCGACCGTACCCATCAAGCTACCGACCGTAATCGACGAGCTGCTCTCCCCGCTCGCCTACATCCTGCCCGGCCAGCTCTTCGCCTACTATCTGGCGAAGGTTCGCGGCGGAGACCCGGACGCCCCGCGCGGCCTCACGAAAGTCACTCTTACCCGATAAGCTCATGATTAACGAACAGCGGCTGGTCGAATTGTTTCTGGAGATGTGCCGCGTCAACACGCCTCCCCGGCACGAGAAGGCGTTGATTGACGTGATTCAGCCGCGGCTGGAGGCGCTCGGGCTCGAGTGCGTTCGGGACGAGGCGCACCTTCAGACGGGCGGCAACAGCGGCAATCTCATCGCGACCCTGCGCGGCAATGTGGAGGGGGTCGAGCCTATCTTCTTCTCGTCGCACTTCGATACCGTCGAGCCGAACCCGAACGTGCGGATTCTCATCGAGGAGAGCGTGATTCGGTCGGACGGCACGTCAATCCTGGGAGCGGACGACAAGGGCGGGCTGGCCCCGATCATCGAGGCGGTACGGGTGATTCAGGAGCGGAACCTCCCTCACGGGGACGTGCAGCTCCTGCTAACCGTGAGCGAGGAGATTGGGCTGCTCGGTGCTCACTACATCGACCGCTCGCTCGTGCATGCGACCATGGGATTCGTGCTGGACACCGGGCCGCCCGTAGGGACGGTCGTCTACACCGCGCCTACGCAGGATTCATTCGACGTGATCATCACTGGGAAGCCGGCGCATGCGGGCTTCGAGCCGGAGAAGGGAATCTCGGCGATTCAAGTCGCGTCACGCGCAGTGGACCGGATGAAATTGGGGCGAATCGACCCGGAGACGACCGCGAACGTCGGAATCATCCATGGCGGAATGGCGACCAACATCGTCTGCCCGGAGGTGCGGATTCGGGCGGAGGCGCGGAGCCGGAACGCGGAGAAGCTCGCCGCGCAGGTCGCGCACATGAAGGCGGCGTTCCACCAGGCGGCCGCGGACTTCGGCGCGGAGGTCGAGGTGAACGTGCGGCGGATGTACGAGACGTATCGTATCGACGAGGACCATCCGGTCATTACGACAGCGCTGGCCGCGGCGGCGAATCTCGGCCTCGAATCGGGCCTTCGACAAGCCGGCGGCGGTTCCGATGCCAACGTCTTCAACGCGATGGGTCTGCCCTCTTGCGTCCTCGCGACCGGCATGCGCCAGATTCACACCCACCACGAGTGCATCGCCATCGCGGACCTCGTGCGGAGCGCCGAGTGGGCGGTCGAAATAGTACAGGAGACGGTAAGACGGAAGCGTGAGGCGATGCGTGATGCGTGAAGCGTGAACCGTACCAAAGGGATCGTGGACTCTCCCAATTGTGCCCAGGACCAGAATCGTGTCAGCCCACCCACGACCCTCACTGTACCGTTCACGCATCACGAGTCACGCATCACGCATTACGAGTCGTCGTTCAGGGAGAGATTGTGAGAGCGCGTTCGCGAGGACGGGTGGAGACAATTGAACGGGAGCGGCCCGGCGCGCAGGAGATAACCGTCCGGGTGGGCGGCGGGCTGCGCGCCGCGGTGGCGTATACCGCGCTGACCGGTCCGGCCTGCGTGGGCGACACGGTCGTTCTGAACACGTGGGCGGTCGAGCTTGGCCTCGGCACCGGCGGATTCGACTTCGTCTGCGCCATCGAGGGGCGCGAGATGGAGGCGGAGCCGCCCGGCCATCTGATGAAGCTGCGCTACACGCCGCTCCAGTTTCCGGTGCTTACCGCCGCCGCTCCCGAGAGCCCGCATCATGCGGCGGTTGAGGAGTTCACTTCGCTCTGCGGGATTCCCGTAGTCTGCGCCGAGCTCCACTCGCAGGTTCCCGCCATCGCGGCCGCCGCGAAGTGGGAGACCCGGGGCCAGGCGACCATCGCCTACGTGATGACGGATGGGGCCGCGCTCCCCATCGCCTTCAGCCGGCTGGTGGACCAGATGAAGGAGGCGGGCCTGGTCGACGCGACCATCACCTCCGGCCACGCGTTCGGGGGCGACTACGAGGCGGTGAATCTCTACTCCGCCCTCGCCGCGGCCCACGCGGTGGTGAAGGCGGACGTGATCATCGTGGCGCAGGGCCCTGGAAACACGGGCACGGAGACCGCGCTGGGATTCAGCGGGATCGACCAGGGGACGGCGCTGAACGCGGCTTCTACACTGGACGGAACGTCGATTGCGGTCGCGCGGCTCAGCTTCTCCGATCCGAGGCCGCGGCACGTGGGGTTGAGCCACCACACGCGTACGGTTCTCGAGCGGATCGCGCTGCGTCCGGCGCTGGTGCCTATTCCGAGGCTCGCCGGAATCGAGCGGCACTACCTGCTGAGATGCCTGGAGGAGGCGGCGCTATCCGAGCGGCACGAGTTTATCACGGTTGCGGCCGAGGGCGGATTCCAAGCGTTGATGGACAGCGGCATTCCCGTCACGACGATGGGCCGGAGCGTGCAGGAGGACAGGCCGTTCTTCCTCTCGGCGGCGGCGGCAGGCCTCATAGCGGGCCAGTGGGTATCCGGCAACCTGCATGTTGCGCGGCGATAGGCGTGGGGAGGTGGGTATTCAGGTGTTGGGTGTTGACCGGCACCCCGGCCTGAAGGCGCGGGGCTATTTGGCTGAACGGCGCTCCGCCGTAAAGTACGGGCGAATAACTCGCCAACGAGCGTTGATGCCAGAGATGGAAGTTCCGTTGGCGAGTTATTCGCCCCTACACCTGAACACCTAACACCTCAACACCTGACACCTGAATACCGCTAATTGTAATTGCGCATCAGGCCGATGACCTTGCCGATGACGCGGCTGTCCTCGCGATTCACCTCGATCGGGTCGTAGGCGCGATTGGCGGGAATTAGGCGGACGCGGCCATCCTGGAACTGGATGCGCTTGACGGTCGCTTCATCGCCGAGGAGCACCGCCACAAGGTCGCCGTTCTCGGCGTTCGACTGCGGCTTGATGACGACATAGTCGCTCGGCATGATGTGCTCGTCAATCATCGAGTCGCCCTTGACGCGGAGCACGAAGGCGCCCTGGATGTTGCGGACCATCTCCAGCGATACCGGAAGCTGGCCTTCGAGATTCTCGCTCGCGGTGATCGGCGTTCCCGCCGCGATGGTGCCGACAATCGGGATGAAGGTGACATTGCGCTTGGGCGAAGTGGCGCCCGTCTTGCCTATGACCGTGATGGAGCGCGAGGTGTTGGCGCGCTTGATGTAGCCCTTGCGCTCAAGCGCGTCGAGGTGGACCGTGACGCCGCGGAGGCTGGAAATCTCGAACGCGGTCCCAATCTCCCGAATCGATGGCGGGTAGCCTTTGTCCTCGACGTATTCGACGATGTAGTTAAGAATGCGCTCCTGCTTATCGGTTAGGCCGCGAGTCATGGTCATCTCCTCCTGAAGGGCCGCACGTTGCGGCCGTTTATCCCCGGTAGCTCTAAGAATACACCTACAGCCGTCTACTGTCAATGGGTTTTGGGAAAAATTACCCAAAATCTTTCTACCTACGGAACCTAACCGGATTATTTCGGGCGTACGTACGTCCTGAGAGTGCAAATCTGAGTGGTTCGGCGAGGGCGGAGTGTGCGGCTGAGGCCGTTTGACAACCGCCGAAAAGGTGCGGTAAGATACCAATAGAGGTGTTCGGCAGTCGCGAACCGCACCTGCGGGGCCGCGATAGCCGAACACCCTAATATATGTGGGAGCCGGATGAAGCTTTCCGTCATTACCGACGAGATATCGCAGGATTTCGAGCACGCCCTGTCCGTCATGGGCGAATACAGCGTGACGGGCGCGGAGTTGCGAGGTCTCTGGTCCATCAACATCGCGGACCTGTCGCGAGACGACGTGATTCGCGCGAAGCGGGCGCTCCGCGAGCGCGACATGACGGTGACCTGCCTCGCGACGCCGATGTATAAGTGCGACCTGGAGCAGGACGTCGCGTCCATAGAAGGGCCGATGCACCTTGCGCGCGCTCGGACGATGGGCGAGCAGATGGAGCTCCTTCGGCGGTGCGCGGGCATCGCTCATGAGTTTGGAACGGACCTGATTCGGGTATTCGCTTTCTGGCGGAAGGGCGAGCTGTCGCCGTCGGTCGAGGCGCGGATCGTCGATGCCTTCGCCGAGCCGGTGCGGATCGCCGAGCAGGAAGGCGTCACGCTGGTCCTGGAGAACGAGCACGCCTGCCTCATCGGCACGGGCGCGGAGGCGGGACGGATACTCTCGGAAGTGGACTCGCCGCGACTGCGCGCCTGCTGGGACCCGGGCAACGCCTTCTTCGCCGGCGAGCGAGCCTTTCCGGACGGATACGAGGCCGTGAAGCCATTCCTCGCGCACGTGCATGTAAAGGATGCGGTGATGGACGCGGACGGCGTCGCCCCGCGCTGGTGCGTGATCGGGGAGGGCGAGATTGGGTACGAGGCGCATTTTGACGCGCTGCGCCGCGACGGCTATGGCGGCTGGATCTCGCTGGAGACGCACTATATCCCGCGGGGGGGGACCCCGGAAGAGGGCTCGCGGGCCTGCCTTGCCGCATTGCGCAAACTGCTTCCTGACGGATGATGAATGATGAATGAACGATTCGTCAACTGGTCAACTGGTCAATTGGCTGGCCGGCAATTGACCAATTGACGAGTTGACCAACTGACCCACAAAGGACTGACGTACATATGGCTAAACAGTATCAGACCTCGAAGGCGAGCAAGCTGACCTCCATCACCGCGTGGCACGACCTCGCGCGGAATCGGCTGGGATTCCTGTTTCTGGCGCTCCTCTTCGGATTTGGAATCATCGCCTACTTCGGCACCGGGCCCGGTGGTAACATCGACACGGGCCGGAATCGCCCCGCGACCACGAACGATACGGTGGCCACGGTCAACGGCGAGCCGATCACGCGGAACGAGGTCGACTCGGCTTTCAATCGGGTTCGCCAGTTCTCGCGCGGCAACGACGCGAGCGCGGTGCAGCTCGAAGGGATGATGCTGGGTCAGCTCGTCGATCAGGCCCTCCTGCGCGGCGAGGCGAAGAAGCAGGGGCTCAAGCCCTCCGACGCGGACGTGGACAAGCAGCTCGCCGACCTGAAGAAGGGGCCCGACGGCAAGCCGCTGAGCGATTCGGACTTCCAGGCGCGGCTGGCCGAGCAGAATGTGACCGAGGATCAGCTTCGCGACGAGATTCGGCGAGGGCTCTCCGGCAAGGTCGTGATGGACCGCATCGCGGCGAAGGAGAACGTGACCGAGGCGGACCTGCGGAAGCAGTATGAGGAAGTGAAACTGCGGCACATTCTCGTCTCCACCTCGAAGCTGCCGGACGCTCAGGCGAAGGCGAAAGCCGAGAAGATTCTCGCCGAGGTGAAGGCGGGCAAGGATTTCGCGACGCTTGCGGACGAGTATTCCGACGATCCGGGCAACGCGCCGATGAAGTTCGACCCGAAGACGAAAGAGCAGGTGCCCGCCGGCCCGAAGAAGGGCGGATTCATGGACTGGGCTCCGGCAACCAGTTATGTCCCGGAGTTCACGGACGCGGCGCTGGCGCTGAAGCCGGGCGAGACGAGCGGCCTCGTGAAGACGCAGTTCGGCTACCACATCATCAAGCTGGAAGACAAGCGGACCAAACTGCCGAAGGACTTCGACAAGGACAAGGCAAAGCTCCTGGACGACCTGAAGCAGAAGAAGGCGCAGAAGCCGCAGCAGGACTTCATCGATCAGACTCGCAAGACGGCGAAAATCGAGTGGAAGGACCCCGGCCTGAAGTGGAAGTACGACTACAACAAGCTCAACGGCTCGATGGGGATGATGATGCCGACCGGAGGCGACCACGAGAAGGACCAGCAGGCATTCGTGGCCGAGCTGCAGGCGTATGTCGCGAAGAACCCGGAGGACGCGCAGGCGCAGATGATCCTCGGCAAGCAGCTCGACAACGCACTGATGATGGCGAGCCTGCCCTCCATGCCGGGCCAGCCCGCGAAGCCGCAGGCGCCCGCCGCCGACAAGGACAAGCTCCGCGCCGAGGTCATTGCCGCCTATGAGGGCGCGCTGAAGCGGAGCGAGGATCAGCAGACCCGATTCCGGCTGGCGCAGCTCTACCAGGAGAACAAGCAGCCGGACAAGGCGCTCGATCAGTACATGAAGATAAAGAAGTTCTCCGCGTGGGATGATTCGGGCTCGGGCTCGAAGTTCACGCACCAGCAGCTCGCGCAGCGATTCAAGGAGCTGGGGCGCGCGGATCTCGCTGCCGACGAGGAGAAGAAGGTCGCCGAGCTGACAGCGGCCGAGGAGAAGCAGAAGAAGGAAGAGGCCGCCGCGAAGGCCGCGGAGAAGCAGAAGGCGTCTACGGTAACCGTTGGACCGGGCTCGACCGGCACGGTGACGGCTACGAAGCCCGCGACGATTCTTCCAGGCGCGAAGGAGAAGCCGGCGGCTGCGACGCCATCCGGGGAATCGAAATCCTCCGCGCCGAAGTCCGGCCAGTAGGTCCCGACCCGACTCGAAAAACAACAGCACGGCGTCCTCTCGCGGACGCCGTGCTGTTGTTTGGACGGGCTGTCTGTCTTCACGCAGGAATCCCCGTTCTGAACGTGTGATGAATAGCCGGGCGAGGGCTCACCACAGGCAAGTCTCGGGGTGGCACGATGAATCGAAATTCCTTTACGTGGCTTGCGGCGGTTGTCGGTCTTTCGACCTGGCTGGGCGTTGCGGGGGCCGGGCCGGCTCCCGAAGTTTCCGAACCGCTGCCCGCAAAGATTACCCTCGCACCACTCTATCGCCAGTACGGGCTGGTCGCTCAGGCACAGCGCGGCGACACTTGCTGGGCGTACAGCATCATCGGGTGCCTGGAGCTGGAGCTGTCTCGCTCCAGGAGGACACCAACCCCTCTATCCGCCTTCCATCTCGTCCAGGCAGCCGCGAAGACCGACCAGGACACCATCGATTCGCGCGGCTCGAATTTCGGGCGGGCGGCTCGCGCAATCGAGCGATTCGGAGTGTCGCGTCGCGATGGAAGCCCGGCTGGCGATGAAGGCGCGCCGCTCTCCCCTAACGTGCCGGAATCCCACAGAAGGCAGGCATCCGCGCTCGGTCGCGGAATTCAGGAGGACTGGATCCGCTTCTGGAGGAGCCCGCCGGGCTGGACCGCGCAGGAGCTGGAGACGGTGAAGCGCCGCCTGGCAGCCGGGCACCCGGTGGCGGTCGGAATGCGCTGGCCAAAGCAGCTCACAGTGGAGGACAGGGACCTCTGTCTGCTGGGAACCTGCCAATCGCTCGACGAGACGTTCGACGGACACTGCGTCACGCTGGTCGGCTATGAGGATGGCGCGAAGTTTCCAGGCGGCGGCGTCTTCCTGATTCGCAACACGTGGGGACCGGGGTGGATGAAGGAGGGTTACGGGCGGATGAGCTATCAATACATGCGCTCCTTCGCCAACGACGCCCTCTCATTCACCATTGATGTAGCATCTCCCGGCGCGGCCGCCACGGAGCGCGGCGCTCCCACAAACGCCACCGACCTGGCCGTGACTTCTCCAACGGCGGCTGAATGCCGTGCCGATGCGGGCGTTCGCCTCGTTGACGAGGACATGGGTCGATTCCGGAAGGGGGTCTGGCGCGCCGACCGGCAGGTGCTCTGCACGCCGGAGAAGCCCGGCACAGGCTGCGCCCTCCATATCGACGTGCCACGCGCGGGGCGGTATGCTCTGTCGATGGCTTGCACGAAGGGGCCGGACTACGGAATCTGGCAGGTGAGCATCGACGGAAAGGTCGTTGGTGCGAGCGTGGACTTCGGCTGGCCCAACGTGGAGCCGTCCGGCGAGATCCGGCTGGGCGACGCCGAGCTGACGGCAGCGCCGCACGTAATCAGGTTCGAGTGCAGGGGGAAGTCCATCGCGTCCGAGGGATTTCTGCTCGGGTTGAACTGGGTCCGGCTAAAGCCTGCGTCCTCGCCATAATCGGTCGCATCCCTGCCCTGAGATCAGCGCGTAGAAGCCTGGTCAGGAATTGCTGCGCCAGTTCCGGTGGGCGCAAATGGAAAGTTCTCCGACGGTCCTCCCGCCGCCGGCCAGCGCATGGCGCGTCCTTGAGCAAGCAATTATGAGCCGCGCGGTTTACCGCGCGGCTCAGCTGTTTGCTGGCTGTATTGACGACGCAGGCGGAGCTGGACGAAAACTTTCGAAAAAAGCTATTGACACCGGTCGAGTATTTAGCTAGAATACCTAAACCGCGTTACTTACGCGCGTTAGTTGCCGGAAACCAGGGGAAGGCGAGCAATTGGCAGCCAGCCGTATACGCATGATCGATGTCGCGAAGGAGGCCGGCGTATCGAGGACAACCGCTTCATTTGTCCTAAACGACAAAGAGGCCGGGATTCCCGAGGAGACGCGCCAGCGGGTACTTGACGCGGCGGAGCGGCTCAACTATCGCCCGCACGCCGGAGCGCAGGCCCTCGCGACCGGACGCACGAACCGTATCGGCCTCGTGCTCATCGATCCGGTCTGCTTCCGGCAGGGCGACGGCTACTTCACCAGCATTGTGAATGGAATTGTCGAGGGGGCGGTCCGCAACGATCGGAACCTGCTGTTCCATTCGGCGCACTACCCGGACGTCAAGTCGCTCGAGGTGGACATCCTGAACGGAAGCACCGACGGAGTCCTGCTTGTTGGGCGGTCGGAAGAGGATGAGCTGACGCGCTCGCTTCTGGACGCCGGATTCCCGGTCGTGTGCCTCAGCTATCGGCTCAACCGCGAGGACTGCTGGTCGGTCGACTGCGACAACGAGCAGGGCGGCGCGCTGGCTGTCCGCCACCTGCTCTCCCTGGGGCATCGGAGAATCGCGTTCTTCGGGCCGCACGGGGCCTCGTGGGGTGACGCGCGGTATGCCGGCGCGCGCGCCGCGCTTGCCGACGCGGGCTTGTCGGAGGATTGTCTCTACTCCTTTGGATGGAGCGAGAGCGCCACTCCCGAGGAGAAGCGCGACTGGATAAGGTCCGCGGGGGAGTTCCTGCGGACAGAGAAGCCGCGTCCCACGGCGCTAATGTGCAGCGACGAGGCGCGCGCCCGATCTCTGGTCGAGGCGCTCCCCTCCTGCGGAATCGAGGTGCCGCGCGACCTCGCGGTTGTCAGCTTCAACTCCACGGATATGAGCGCGCGGACACGGCCTTCGCTCACGTCCGTGTGGCAGCCGCTCCAGGAGATAGGTGTTGCCGCCGTCGACCGACTCGTTCAGCGTATCGCGGGAGAGGCGCCCGAGCCGCGTGCACTGCTCTTCCCCATGCGGCTCGACGTGCGTGAATCTACGAGCGGAGCCGCGGTGAGCTGTTCCTAATTCGAATACATTTCCGACCGGACCGAACTAAACGGCGCGGTTGAACCATCGAATGATTTGCAACTATCGCAATACTATATCGCCGGACGGTATGGGGCCGACGGCACGCCAAAGGAGGTGAGAAGCAGTGAGCGCAAGATCGAGCGGAGCAGCAGGGGGAGCAAGGAAGTCGCTATCCATGCCGCCGGCCGTGGCCGCGGCACTCGTCATCGTTCTGGTGGCATTCGTGGGGTGGCTCGCCTGGGCGAACCTCTTTGCCCCGCCCAAACCCGCCCCGATGGACGCGAAGGGGCAGGCGAATCACGAGTACATCAAGCAGCTCGCCGTGAAGAGCGGCGGCGACTTTTCCAAGCTCAGTCCCGATGAGCAGCAAAAGCTTCAGAAGATGACCACGGGCTATGGCGCCATGGCCATGAAGAGCGTTCTCAACGAGAAGTAGTCCCTCCCGGTCCACGCTGACCAGCGATGCGCGGCCGGACTCTCCAGCAAAGGAGCCAGTGATGCCCAGAGCAAGACAATCCCGCTGCAAGCAAGGATTCACTCTGATCGAGCTGCTCGTCGTGATAGCAATCATCGCGATCCTTGCGGCAATTCTCTTCCCCGTCTTCGCGCAGGCGCGTTCCAAGGCCCGTCAGGCGAGCGGCACCTCTAATGCCAAGCAGGTCGGCCTCGGCATCCTCATGTATGTCCAGGACTACGACGAGCAATTCCCGCGCGCCGGGTGGGACTGTCTGAAGCCCGGTGGAATCGAAAACGGGTGCGGCGCGACGAGCTGGCCCAATGCGGCCAATCCCTATGTAAAGAATGCCGGCGTCTTCACTTCGCCAGGCGACGCCAGCCATGCGGATTCCATTGGAGACGCGCCGGACGGGCGCGTCAGCCTTCTCATCAACGACCTTCTCTCCCACGACATGGGCACGACGAACGGCTACTCGGACATCGCCAACAAACAGGCCGCGCTGGCGAGCGGGCTGCCGCTCGCGTCCGTCAATGCCCCGGCCGACTGCGTCCTGCTGGCGGAGGGCCACTGCGGTTGGGACAAGGTCAACTCGGTTGACGGGCAGAACTCCGCCGCGGCGAACGGCCCCGATATCACCAACAGCACGAACATCCACAGCCGCTTCCACCGCGAGCAGACGATCTCCGGCTATCAGACGTTCCTGCTCGCCGGCAAGTCCTATGCGGACTGGGGCCAGCGCACGACGGGCGCGCCGTTCTACAACGATGGCGGCATCGTCCAGTTCTCGGACGGCCACGCCAAGTACATCAAGATGCGCGATTCGGCCGGCAATCCCATCCTCTGCTCGACCCTCAAGTGGACGAAGCACATGGACCCGAATCAGCGAAATGCGGACAGAGACGGCTGCGGCGATCCGAACAACCTGCCCGGCAGCGGCGTCGCGAACTGGAACTGAGCTGATAGGGGCTGCAATGCACCACAAAGCAGCCGGTTCAGCACGTTCCCTTAGTACACGAGGGCCGGGATTCGAACACCCCGGCCCCTTCCTCAGTATTGACAATGACGCAGTAGTGTTGAAAATGTAGTGTTGAAAATGACGCAGTCGAACGATTCACCATCACGGAGAAAGCGGCTCCGTCGGATTGAGATGGCGGCTCTGATCGTGCTCGGCGCGGTGGCCATATCTCTCTGGACGGGTCCAATGCGCGCCGAGCGGGCGCTGAAGAGCGCCTCGTTCAATGAGCTGCGCGCCCTCTCCAGGCGCCAGCCCGACAACCCACGCGTGTTCTATCACCTGGGCGTGCGGCTGCGGGAGCTGGGCCAGCTCGGCCCCGCCACGGCCGCGTTCGCGCGCGCGGCGGTCCTGGACAGCGACAGCGAAGAAGCCTGGCTCGCCTGGGGAACAACGGCAGCGGCGTTCAATCAGAACGAGGAAGCCTTCGAGGCCCTCACGAAGTGTGTCGAGACGCATCCTCGGAGCGAGCGAGCGCACCTCACGCTGGCGCTCTTCCTGCACGAGCATTTTGCGCTCCAGCGCGCCCACGATGAAGCCGTCGCAGCCACGCGGTGCGCTCCAGAGGACGGTGCGGCATGGCGGCTGGCCGGCGTGACGGCGCTGGAGCTGCGCGACCTGCCGGGCGCCGAGGCGGCGCTCGCCACGGCGACCCGGCTTGCCCCGAAGGATTGGCGCTCGCTGCTTGCGCTGGGACAGGCCAGGGCGGCGCGACACCAGCCGGCCGATGCCCTCGACGCCTATCGCCGCGCCGCGCAGCTTGCCCCAAACGAGGCGGGCGTGAACCTCGCGCTCGGGCAGACGCTGCTTGTTCTCGCCAGGACCGATTCGGAAGCCGAGGCTGCGCAGTCGATACTTGCGAGAGCGGCCGAACAGAATCCGGGCTCCGACGACGCGCAGCTGCTGCTCGGCCAGTCGCTGGCGAGATTGCGACGGTGGAGCGAGTCGCGGGCCGCCCTCGATCGAGCGATTCGGCTGCGTCCGAATCGCTCCGAGTCGCACTTCGAGCTTGCGCGTGTGTGCCGCCAGCTGGGCGACTCGCGGGCGGCGGAACGCGAGACGGCCGCGCATGGCCGAATCAAAGCGTACGAAGAAGAGCGGCTCAACCTCGGCAGCCAGGCCCGCACCGGAAACGACCCCGCGGTGCGGCTGAGGCTCGCCCGGCTGTGCGCTTCGCACGGAGACTATCGGGAAGCCATTCTGGCCTACCGAACCCTCCTTGCACGGTCGCCCGGTCAGCCGGCCGCCTCCGTCGAGGTTGACAGACTACAGCGAGCTCATCCGGAGGCGCTGCCGGAGGGAGAGGCCGGTCCCGCCGCGGTTGCGTCCCCGGCGTCCCCGGCTTCGGAGGCGGCGCTGCTTCAGGACGCCGATTCGGTGCTCGCTCGCGGCCTGGCGCCGGAGGCGGAACGCGCCTATCTCCAGATCGTCAACGCGCATCCCGGAAGCCCGCGCGCTTTCGAGGGGCTGGGCATCGCGCTGGTCCGCCAGGCGAGGACGGAGGAGGCGTTCCGGGCGCTGGATAGAGCGCTGTCGCTGGATTCGCGGCTGCCCCGGGCGCAGTTCGCGCTCGCGCGGCTCTATTTCGACCAGGGGTTCGTCGACGAGGCGGACCGGCGTATGGAGATACTGACGAAGCAGGTTCCCTCGGATCCCGAGTACCTGCATGCGTTCGCGGTCTGCATCCTCGACGACTCATCACGCTATCCGCAGGCGGAGCAGGCGCTGGAGCGCGCCATCTCGCTCGATAGGCGGCAGCCCTCCTACTGGCGCGACCTCGCGAAAACAGAGGTGAATCTCAACCGCATCGAGAAAGCGGAGACGTGCTATCGGCAGGCCCTCGCGCTCGCGCCGCGCGACGCCGAACCGACGCTGAATCTCGGCCTCTTTCTGCTCGACCATCGTTCCACGCCGGAGCGGCGGGCCGAGGCGGAGGGGCTGCTGGGTCGGGTGGCGACCGACGGGCCGCGCGGCGCGGAAGCGCTCATGGGCATGGGGCGGATCGCGCTTGCCAGGGAGCGCGGCGCGGAGGCTGAGACGAGGCTGCAAAGCGCGGTCAAGCGTGATCCGAATCTCGCGGAAGCCTGGTATCATCTCGCGCGCGCATACGATCGAACCGGGGATGCCGTTCGCGCACAGGATTGCCGGGCCGCGTTCAGCGAGATCACGCGGTATAGAAAAGAGCTGAGCGAGACAGAGGAGCTGGCGCGCTACAGCCTGAAGAATCCGGCGCTCCGATTGAAGCTTGCACGCCTCTTTGCGCGTGGAGGGCAAAACGCCCGCGCCATCAACCAGTATCAGGTTTGCCTCCACCTTGCGCCAAAGAATGCTTCGGCGACGCGGGAGCTCGCGGCGCTTACACAGCGCCTTCAGTCAGAAGGACGACTGCCGTCGATGAACGCGCTAAACGGCATGCTGCTCGCCTCGGTGAAAGCACATTGAGCAAGGCGAAGCGGATAGTGGGCCGACTCGTCGCCACGATCTGCGTGGCGCTCGGCGCGGGCTGCGCGCACCGATCCGAGACCACGGTCTCAACCGCCCTCGCCTCCGATCATGCGCCTGCGCAAGCGGGCGCCGCCAGTCATACAGAGACTGGCGCGCAATTCGTCGACGTTGCCGCGACGGCCGGATTGAAATACCGCTGGGAAGTGGTCGGCAAGCGCCCGCTGACCATCCTTCAGACCATCGGCAACGGCTGCGCATTCCTCGACTACGACAACGACGGAAACCAGGACATCCTGCTCGTGGGGCCGCGACTGGCGCTCTATCGCGGCGACGGCAAGGGTAAGTTCACCGACGTAACCGCGTCCACCGGACTGGACCGGCTCCGCGGCCACTTCCTGGGCTGCGGCGTTGGCGATTACGACAACGACGGATTCGACGACATCTACATCACCGCCTACCGCGGCGGCATGCTGCTGCACAACCAGCAGGGCCGCGGATTCCGGGACGTGACGCGCGAGGCCGGCATCGCTGCGCAGCCCTGGGGGACGTCCTGCACGTTCGCGGACGTGGATGGCGACGGCCGGCTCGACCTCTACATCTGCAATTACGCGCGGTTCGGGCCGGATACCAGGCAGCAGCTCTGCCTCTATAACGGGATACAGAGCGCCTGCGGGCCGCGCTTCTATGCGCCCGAGAAGGGAACGCTCTACCACAACGAGGGCGGCGGCCGGTTCCGGGACACGACGCGGGAATGGGGGCTGGACGCGGTTCAGGGCAAGGGGCTTGGTGTCGCGGCGGCGGACTATGACGGCCGCGGAAGGCCCGGAGTCGCTATCGCCAACGACGAGATGGGCGGCGACCTGTGTGACAACTTCGGGCACGGCATGCGGCTGGTGGGCGCGAAGTCGGGAACGGCGTACGACGCCTCCGGCAACGTGCACGGGGGGATGGGCCTCGACTGGGGAGATTTCGACAACGACGGCAGGCTCGATCTGGCCGTCGCGACGTTCCAGCACGAGGCGAAGAGCCTCTATCACAACGATGGCAGAGGACTTTTCACGGACGTCGCCGCCGACGCCGGACTTGCGGAGGCGACCGTGCCGAGCGTCGCGTTTGGCGTTAAGTTTCTCGACTTCGACAACGACGGCGTGCTGGATCTGATTTACGCAAACGGGCACGTGCAGGACAATATCGCCGAAATCGACCGTACCACGACCTATCGCCAGCACGTTCAGCTCCTGCGCGGCCAGGCGGGCCGATTCGAGGACGTGAGCGCGGTCGCCGGCGAGCCGTTCGGTCGTGCAATCGTTGGCCGGGGACTTGCGACGGCGGACTTCGACAATGACGGCCGCGTGGACGTGCTGGTTGTCGATAGCGAGGGCGCTCCGCTGCTTCTCCACAACGAGACGCCGCAAGCCGGCCATTGGATGGCCGTTCGGCTGACAGGAACACGGTCCAATCGCGACGGAATCGGCGCTCTGGTAACCGTCACGACCGATCGCGGCAAACAGATGCGTCTCTGCCACGCGGACGGCTCCTATCTGTCCTCGTCCGATCGGCGCGTGCACGTCGGGCTGGGGGCGAGCAGCAAGGCGACAGTGACGGTACGGTGGCCGAGCGGACATACCGACGTCAGACGCAATGTGGACGCCGACCGGGTAATCTCCATTACGGAGGGAGGCCAATAGCACGGACCAGACCGTGATCCCTGCCTTCACGGTTGCCGACGCTATGCCTGGAATCCTCTACGTCGTCTCCACCCCCATCGGGAATCTCGAGGACATCACGCTCCGCGCGCTGCGGGTCCTTCGCGAGTGCGACCTGATCGCGGCGGAGGACACGCGGGTCACGCGGAAGCTCCTCAGCCACTACGACATCCACACGCCGCTTACGTCCTACCACCAGCACACGCGCGGAGAGAAGGCGGAGAGCCTGACGGCGAAGCTGCGCGAAGGCAAATCCATCGCGCTGGTGTCGGACGCGGGGACGCCGGGGGTCTCGGATCCGGGCGCGGATCTGATAGCGCTCGCGCTGGCGGAGGGGATTCAAGTCACGCCGGTGCCGGGTCCAAGCGCGGCGGTCGCGGCGCTCGTGGTGTCGGGCCTCTCGACCGGGCGGTTCGCGTTCGAGGGGTTTCCACCCCGTACGCGGACGGACAGGCGGGAGTTCTTCGACGCACTCGCCCGCGAATCCCGTACTCTCATCCTCTACGAAGCGCCCGGCCGGGTGTTGGAGACGCTTCAGGACCTCCATCGAACTCTGGGCGACCGGCCTGTCTCGGTAGCGCGCGAGCTCACCAAGATGTTCGAAGAGGTCTACCACGGCACGCTTGCCGGGGCCATCTCATACATCGATGCGAAGAAGCCGCGCGGCGAGTTTGTGCTGGTCGTCGCCGGCTCGTCCGCGGCGCCCTCGCGGGATGACGCCTCCTCGGAGCCCGACGCTGTTCGCGCGGCGCTCAAGGCCGCGCTCGACGCGGGCGCCTCTCCGCGCGACGCGGTGCAGGAGGTAGCGGTCCGTCTCCGCCTCCCCCGCCGTTACGTTTACGGCACTTTCCTCGACATGACCGGCCGCTGACATTCCCACCTCTCAGTTCTCCGCGGTTCTCCACGAATTACCACCTGCTGCAATGGCGACCGGCGAACAATTCCGGTATCGTAATGGTCGAATGCCCGTGAACTGCGGAATAACTGCTCGGGCGGTTCCAGTCCGTAATACCGGTTTGCGTCAAAAAGATCAAAAAGAATCGGGGGTCGGGAGTTTTTGGCACGCTTTGTGCAAACTAGCCCTGTAGACCGGCATGCAATTTTGTGGCGCCGCCGATTGGCGGCAGAGTGATGACGCAACCTGGTCATCAGCTTATCTATGACGATTGCCACGCTTGCCGGAGCAGCCGACTCGCGCGGACCACGGAGACCACCGGAGCTGCCTTTACGGAGCATCGTGAGAGCGTTGGATGGGACCGGCCGACATCCCAGCCGTTGGGGGACGTCCGCGGCGGAATCGGACTGCAAGACACGGTCATATTCGAGGAGACCCAGGCAAATGGCCATCGTGAATCCTACCGAGCCGTCGATCTCTCTCCCGACCCGGGAGATGGGCTCGCGTAACGGTGCGCTTCATCCCATTCCGCTGGCAGAGACCCAGTACCTTCAGCCAATACCCGTCAAGCAGGTGCCCTACGCGCGGGCCAAGCGAATTCTCGATATCATCCTCTCCTCGGTCGGCCTGCTCGTGCTGTCGCCCATCCTCCTGCTGGTCGCGCTCCTCGTCCGGCTCACGTCGCGGGGCGAGATCATCTTCAAGCAGATTCGCGTTGGCGAGGGCGGCCGCCTCTTCACGTGCTATAAGTTCCGCTCGATGCGGGTCAACGCCGACAAGTACAAGAGCACGCTGGAGCACCTGAACGAGGCGTCCGGTCCGGTATTCAAGATTAAGAACGACCCGCGGGTCACGTTCATTGGCCGGTACCTTCGCAAGCTCAGCCTCGACGAGCTTCCGCAGCTCTGGAACGTTCTGCGGGGCGATATGTCCATGGTAGGGCCCCGCCCGCCGGTTCCGCGCGAAGTCGCCTGTTACGGTACGCGTGAGCTCGGAAGACTGGCCGTAAAGCCCGGTCTCACCTGCCTCTGGCAGATCAACGGCCGCAGCAACATCGCCTTCGAGCATTGGGTGGAGCTGGACCTGCTCTACATCGACACGATGACGCTGTGGGACGACGTAAAGATTATCGCGAAGACCATTCCCGCTGTCATCCTGTGCCGCGGCGCGCACTGACGCAGCCGACACCCGCGTGAATGTAATCGAATAGCAAGAGAAGACCTCCGGAGCAAATCCGGAGGTCTCTTGGTTCTGGGTGATGCGCGATGTCGGCAACCAGGCATCCTGTCGGCAGCGCCCATCCAAAATGCATGTCTGGCGGGCCCGCGGTAACACGGATGTAAAAGTCCGTGTCTCGCGGGCTTTCTGTGAACATGCATGTAAAATGCATGTCTCGCGGGCTTTCTGTGAACATGCATGTAAAATGCATGTCTCGCGGGCTTTCAGCCAAACGTCCTGCCGGACGGGGAAAGGGAGATTACGACCAGCCGGGGATGAAGAACTGCTCGAGGTACTTCTTGCCCATCAGGAAGCCCTCTTCCCGGCCGACCGCCCCGTCCTCGTGCTCGATGGAAAGCACCCCGTTGTAGCCGTTCGCGCGCAGCGCCGAGATGTATTCGCCCCAGTTCACCTTGCCCAGACCCGGAATCACGTAGCGCCACCAGCCGCCGTCGTGCTGATTTCCGACCCAGCGCCGCTTCGTCTCGTTGATGGCGGTGTCCTTTGCGTGCGAGTGGAATATGCGGCTGGCGAAGACCTCGACCGCGTGGATGTAGTCGATGTCCTGCCAGAGGAGGTGTGAGGGGTCGTAGTTGAGGCCGAAGTTCGCATTCGGCACGACTTCGAAGAGGCGCTCCCAGTGGCCGAGGTGCTGGATGTTGGTTGCATACCAGTTCTCCAGCGCCAGTTTCACGCCCTTGCGCTCGGCGTATTCGGCCAGCGGAGGAAAGACTTCGGCGCAGTCCTGCTCGATTGTCTGCATCTTGCTCTTGCCTGGCACGGGGTGGCCGGCCAGGGTGCACACCACGTCCACGCCCAGGAGCGAGGCGGCGTCGACAGCCTTGCGAACCACGTCGTTGTTTGCCTTGCGCTTCTCCGGGTCGGGGTCCGTGTTGTTGGTATAGGCCGCAACCGATGAGACGAGGAGCGCGCGGCGCTCCATCAGGTTCTTTACGCGGTCGGCGTCCGCCTGCGTGAAATTGGCGAGGTCGATGTGGCTGCTGCCGGGACCGGCGACGATCTCCATGCCGCCAAATCCGTACTCTCCCGCGAATGCGGCGACGTGCTCGAGCGGCTCCTTCGCGAAGGGGGCGGTCAGAATGCCGACATACATGGGTTTCGTCTCCCTGTTCTGCTTAGAGAATTGACGCTTGCGCGCCAGGCATAGTGGTCGTTACTTACAGCGTGCAATCGCGCTCTCGATTCGTGCAAAGAAGAGGCGGTGAAACGCATTGGAATCGACGGCCTTCGCGACGCGAACGGTCGTAACCTCGCGCTCGTCCGGCGGGTTAAACTCGACGGCTCCGGCCTCAGTGGACTCGCCCGCAATGCGGGCGTGGACCGACTCGTATCGCATCAGTGAGTCATCGAAGGCGGCGGCGACGGCAAGCGCATCGTGCATCGGAGAGTGGTCGCGCCCAATCATATTGAACCATACGTGATGCATTCCGGCCAGCGCGGCCGCGAGCGGCCCGCCCAGCGCCTCAATTCGCTCGAGATCGGCCGCGGTCATCGCCGTTTCGCGCGTAACGTTCAGGCCGATCAGCGTTAGCGGAACACCGGAGTCGACGACGGCCTGAAACGCGCCCGGGTCGCAGGCGACATTATGCTCACCACGCGCATTTTCCTGCCCGATTGCGTGGAAGCAGGATGCCATCGCTATTACACGTCCGATACCCGCCATGTCGTCGGGATAGTCGCGGAATGCGATCGCGGCATTCGTCATCGCGCCGATGTTAAGGAGGGTGAGTGGCTTTCCTTCGGCGGAAGCCCGGCGCGCCTCGTCCGCGATAAGCTTCGCGGCCGGCCGGCGGTCGAGGCTGGACGCGGGTGATTCGCCGAGATCGATCCCTTTGCCCTCGTGCCCCAGCCAGCCGAGGTCCACGCCGGGAGTCAACGCGGAAGAGGCGCCGACGGCGACCGGCACGTCCGCGCGGCCGAGGATCCGGAGTATCTCTCTCGCGATTTGCGCCCGGAGCACCGTGTCGTTGTTGACGGTGGTTACGGCGCGCAGGTTCAGCTCCGGCGAAGCGGCCGCGAAGACGAGCGCGTATGCGTCGTCGATGTCCGTGCCGATATCGGTATCGAGAACGATGGGAAGTGGCATCGGTCCGTATCTCTGCCCGTCCGGCCGTTTCGAGGGGGACGGGCGACTCGCACGCGGAAGGAACGCAAGAGCGACTGTCTAATAGTAACACATCGTGACACGTTGCCAGGCATGCGGCAAAGAGCGTGCGGCCTTCTTGGGGCAGAGTTCGGGGACGGATAACTTCGACGTAACAACAGGGAGGGCGCAGGCGTATGTCCAGGAGGATGGCAGGAAGGCAACGGCAGCGGGAAGGGCGCGGGCTGGGCGAGATACTATCCGAATCGTTCATCTTCATCCTGATGGCGGTCGGCCTCGTCGCGGCGGGATACTGGTATTTCGCGGTCTACCGCAAGTCGCCGCAGGTCGCCCTCCAGAGTTTCCTCGGGTACGTCAATTCCGGTAATCCGGACGGACAGTATTCACTTCTGTCCGAATCGTCGAAGCGGTATTTCGGGTCCAAAGACGCCTATGCGGACAAGTATCCGCTCGCCTACGGTTTGTCCGCCCGTCTCGCCTCGTATTCGTTCAAGAACGAGCAGCTTTCCGGCGACACGTGGAAGAGCGATGTCCAGATGAACGTTCGCAAGAAGACGAGCGAGCTGCTGAACACGTCGGGCGACAGCTACACCGATCACTATGTGCTGCAAAAGGACCCGGACGGATGGAAGATTGTCCTTGAGAAGTCCCAGATCGACAAGACGAAGACCGAGGGCAAGTGATGGCCCCGGCGGAGGAACCGAGCGATGACGTGCGCGCGTTGTGGCGCTGACGTGGTCCCCGGGTCGGCTCAGTGCGGTGTCTGCTTTGCGCCGCTCACGGCTGCGCCGGTGCAAGTGTCGCCGCCTCCGGTTGCGCCAGCGCTCGTGTCGCCCGCGCCGGTTCTGCCACCGCGCGTGACTGCGAACCTGCCGCGAAAGACGCATGGAACGCCGTGGAGAGTAGCCGGTTTCGGCGGCGGTTTCCTGGGCGTGCTCTGGCTTCTTCTGCGCGTCGGCGCACGGTCGTACAGCTCGTATGAGCGGTACCAGCAGCAGCATCCGCTGCAACCGCAGGACCGTGCTGCCCAAGCTGCAAGCCGGTCGTCCATACAGAGTTCGCCAGCGTCGATTCGCGTGTATTCGGGCGGATTCCCGTCGCCTCCTTCCATGCAGGCCGGACCGTCGCCGGGCTTTGCCGCGGACCAGCGGCTCCGCGACCGGATGGCGGCGGACCAGCAGCGCCTCCAGCAACGGATGGACGCGTCGCGCCAGCGGATGGATGACCAGTTGGCGCGAATGAGGGAGCGGACGCAGCAGCAGATGGACGACTTGCCGAATCACGCGCACGGGCCGATGGGTCCGGCGATGGCCGGCCCGTCGTACGGCGCCGGTGGAATGCCGGGTGCATCGATTCCGGGTCCTGGTGGTTTTCCGGGCGGTGGCGGTCCGCCCGCGATGGGCGGCCGTCCGTTCGGCGGAGGACCCTTCGGCGGCCCATCCGGGCCAGGTGGCGGGTTTCCAGGCGGCCCGTAGAACGGATCGAAACTCCCGTTCCCGAATTTGGTCCGCGGCGTATTCGTCACGTTGCCATCTGCTCCATTTGCTGACGACTGGCAGGGTATCATAACCTGCCTGAGAGAGAACGATCCGGGGCAAAGCTTGCTCCTTTGGGAAGGATAGTGACTGATGGCAATGCAGCTTTGTCCGCGCTGCGGCTCGGGGGCGCGCGATACTGCCACGGAGTGCATGGTATGCGGCGCGGCGCTCACGGGCGATGGAGCGCCCTCGGCGGAAGCCCCAGCTCCCGCCACGCCCGCAGCTCCCGTTCCAGCACCGCCCCAGCCTGCTTATGCGCCACCGGCCCCGGTCAGCGCCGCCCCGGACGGCCTGGAGGACTTCGTTATTCCCGGCATGGAGCCCGGGCCGTCCGCGGCCGCGGCGCCCGCCAATCCGGCCAGCGAGCCCAGCTATCTGCGCGCCGAACCAGGTCCCGCCCCGGCAACTCCGTCTCCGTCAACGTATGCGGCTCCTCCGCCCCCACCAGTTGCCGGTCCACAACCGCTCGCAGCGCAGCCACAATCGTCTCAACCGCCGCCTCCACCATCCGGGATACCGGGGCTGTCGCTGCCGCCGCCGACTCAGCCAAACTACATGACCGGAGCGCCGCCGGCCGGCGGCGCGGGAGGGGGCGAAGTGCGAGTCTCCCTCACGGGAGAGGTGATGGAAGTGCCGCAGCAGAGCGCGCGCGGAACCGGTCCGGGAGGTTATGGTCCGCCGCCCGGCGCCGGTCCCGGCCCGAAGCGGCCAGGCGGCCCGATGCCAGCGGGTCCGCCGCGCGCCCGCGGCGCGGGAATCGCCTACGAGGAGCCGAAGAAGAAGGGCAGCCCTGTCGCGCTGATCCTCGTCCTCATCCTCCTGATTGGCGGCGGTGCGGGCGGCTGGTACTGGTACAACAACCGCACGAATCCGAAAGATCAGGCCCTCGCGGTCTATACTGCCTTTTTCAAGGACCAGGATTGGAAGAAGTTGTACCCTCTGGTCGCCCTGAGCGAGGCGGACAAGAAGAAGTATCCTGATGCCGACACGTTCGAAAAAGAGGGCGCGTCAAAGATCACCAGCAATCCCCTCGTCAAGGCTGGGATGGATAACCTGAAGTCCAGCCTGTCCGACATCGCGGTTGGCGAACCGGCCGTCACGGGGAACAAGGCCGAAGTCCCTACATCTGCGAAGGTTGCGGCACTCGGCACGACGATAACCATGAAGGGCACTGCTCACATGATCAAAGAGGGCGGTGTCTGGAAACTTGACACGACCGGGGACGATAGTCAGAACGCGCAGGCGGTGCAGGACCTGTTAGGCAAGCCGGAGGGCGGCTTGCCCGGCATGATGGACCAGATAGGTGGACAGGGTGGAGCGCCGGGTGGAGCGGCTTCCAGCGGGGGAAGTGGAGGAGGACGAGGCAGGCGCGGCAGGGGAAGGTAGCGCTTCTCGTTCTCGAAACCGGAATCCGCCGCTGGTCGTAGTCTCGTTGCAGCCCGCGCACCATTGCGCGGGCGGAGACGAGGACAATGGCTACTGACGCAGGTAATGCGGCCGGCGGAATAGGCAGGCCGCAGCGGGTAGGATGGATCGGCCGTGGAGTTCTGGCGGTTGCGGTTGCGCTGGCGGCGCTGCTGGTGTGGCAGTGGGTGCGGGTCAGCTCGCCCGTGACCGTCGTGGACCGGGCGGGGCAGGCCATCAAGGCGGGCGACTGGAAGACGGTCTACCATCTCGTGGACTGGTCGGACGACCAGAAGCAGATGCTCGACGAGGGGCGGTTCGTATCTCTCGCGAACATCTACGCGAAGGTGGTGACGCTGGAGGACTACAAGATCGGCTCTCCGCGCGTCGATGGCGAGACCGCAGTGGTGCCTGTGATGGTCACGGCGAAGGTTGCGAGCCTGCTGAGCACGAAGACGAAGACCGATACGGCAGACGTTCGGTGCCGGCGCGTGGCAGGCGAGTGGCGCATCGCGCCGGACCTGCGCAACGGACTGATCGGCATGGGAAACCTCGGTATCGGAGGACTCTAACGGCGAGAGTTCAATGTTCCATGTCTTTTCCGGAGGCGGCCATGGTGTGCGCGCACTGCGGATCGGAGTGTCCCGCCGAACATTTGTACTGCGGCAAGTGCGGGCGCTCAATTGACGGGGGCGATACGGGCGGAGCCGCTACGACGTACCGGCCCCGGAGCGTTGCTCTGCGCCGGGAAGCCACCATCGTCGCCCTCGCCCTCGTTCTGATCGCCGCCTCGGCCTTCGGCGCGTGGTACGGGCTCTTCTACCAGCGTTCCCCTGAGATGGTAGTCCAACGTTTCGTGGATGCGGACCTCCAGGACAAGTTTGCCCTCCAAAACCAATATCTCGTCGATCGGTTGGATTCACGCGTCGTCCTCTCCGCGTTCCAGGCAATCCGTCAGCACACAGGCTCCTCGCCGTTCAAGGACTACCGCATCGTCGGCACATCGGCGAGCGGCAACACGGCGTATGTGAACGTCGAGTTGAGGTTCTCGCTGCCCGTGGTTCCCGGTGTCAACGCGCCTCCCGCGCTGCCCGCCCCCGCAGTCGGCACGCCAGGTTCGACGGTCGTACCGTTCGCATTCGTGCTTACGGTGGAGAAGGGCGAGTGGAAGATCGACGGCTCCCAGACCCTTGCGAACGCCGCGGGCGCGCTGGCGGCAGTCGGTTACACCCAGCTCGCGCCGCTGATAAACGGCGTACCGACGATTACGATTCCAAACCTCGGGCCGCCGGGTGGAGCGCCGCCGGCTCCGCCGCGATCCGGCTCCGGAGCGGCGACGCTGTTGTGATCCGTATACACAAACAGATGCAGCGGGCGGGCGCGACGGGTTATCGATCCGTCGCGCCCGTGCGTTCTTCCGATAATTCGTGTGATTCGTGTAATTCGTGGTGGTTAGGCCATTTTCGTTGCAACGACCGAATTTGGCACGATTCGTGCGGACGGATACGGAAGCATGCTCGGCAGTGCTGAAACGGGGGCGCTCTGCTGTATAGTTGATACAGTGGAATCGCGGCGCGGCGTGGAATGATCGTTGTTGGAGCGCCGTTGACTTGTGCGACGGGGCAGGCCGGACTTCGTTGGCAGCGCGGGGCGGAGCATTGCGGATTGAACCAGGGAAGTAATACGCCCGTTCGGGTGCTCTTCGTGAACACGCGGAGCGCGCTCGGCGCCGACGTGGCGGTTCACATTACGCTGATGAAGCGTCTGGGCGCCGCCGGCTGCGAGGTCCATCTCGCCACGAATCGACGGTCGGCCGATCACGCAAAGCTGATCGCTCAGGTTCGGGGGATCGAGGGCCTTCGTATAATAGAGTTGAATCTCGGCTACGAGCTCTCGGGGCGGTCCAGAGCAGGAAGACTGAGAGGCGCGGCGGCGAATCTTTGCGTAATGGCGGGCGCGCTGGCGCAACTTGCGGGATATGTCCGCAGCCGCCGAATCGACGTGATTCACAGCACGGACCGGCCGCGCGACGCCCTGTTGTCCACCCTGCTTGCCCGGTTTACGGGCCGCAGGAACGTGCTGCACCTCCACATAAAGTGGGATGCGCACATGGGGCGTGCGACGACCTGGGCGGTGCGGAAGAGTGACGGGATCCTCGCGATCTCGGAATTCGTGCGCGGATCGCTGATCGACGCGGGAGTGCCGGCGGACAGGATATACTCGGCGCTGAACGCGACGGACGCGCGCGAGTTCGACCCGACGCTTGTAAAGCCGGGAAGACTGCGATCCGCGCTCTGCATCGGGCGAGATGTGCCGCTCGTTGGAATCATCGCCCGAGTAATGGTCTGGAAAGGCCAGCGCGACCTCGTCGAGGCATTCGCCCGCGTTCGGGATGCCGTGCCGGACGCAATGCTCGCGATCATCGGGAACGAGGATACGATGATGGGCGGCGATTCCTACGGCGACGAGGTACGGCGGCGGATTGCGGAGCTCGGGCTTGAGGATTCCGTGCGGTGGGCCGGCTGGGTGGATGACATGCCTTCCGCCTTCGCCGATATGGACGTGGTCTGCGTGCCGAGTTGGGAAGAGCCTTTCGGGCTCGTGGTGACCGAGGCGATGGCCATGCGCAGGCCGGTTGTCGGCTATCGCTCGGGCGCTCTGCCGGAGATTGTGGACGAAGGGCTGGAGGGGCTGCTGGTCCCGCCGCGCGACATGGATGCGCTGGCGGCGGCGATTATCGGTCTCTTGTGTGACCCGGAACGGCGAGAGGCGATGGGCCGCCGCGGTCGTGAGCGGGTGCTGCGCCAGTTCACTCCGGCCCGGCAGGCGGAAGAGGTTGCCTCCATTTATCGAGCGCTTTGCGGGAAGCAGGCGTGAAGTCAGGTCGAGGGGAAGAGGGAATAATGACGGCGACAATCGAGCTGATGGACACGAAGGCGCGCAGAAAGCCGAAGGCCAGTGAGCGCGAAGCGGCTCCGGCATCACCGTCGCTGGCGTCCAGGCATCTGGTCCTCGTCAATCCGCCCGCCCTCGAAGGATTCACCAACGAGCGGACGTATTCGGGCGGCATCGGCGTCTCGCGCAAGCTGAAGCCGGGCGAGGTCGATTACCCGATGATCCTGCCAATCGACTTCCTCTACACAGCGGCGGTGGCGGAGCGCGCCGGCGCGCGGGTCACGCTCGTCGACCTTCTCGTGGACCGCTTCCATGGCGAAAAGGCGGAGTTGTTCTGTCTCGACAAGATCGGCCCGGCGCCGGATCGCATGACGTGGGTTGGCGTGCGCCTCTCCATACCGTCGCTGCTTCAGGACCTCGCGTTCGCCAATCGTCTGAAGGTGATGCTGCCGGACAGCCATGTGTTCGTCTTCGGCACGGTGATCATGGCGACCATCGACCACTGGATCGCGGACTGCCACGTCGATTTCCTGGTATATGGCGAGCCGGAGGCGATGATCGACTCGATCATGGCGGCGGACGACTATTCGACCGTGCCGGGTGTCATCGTCCCCTCGAAGTTCGAGGCGCTCACCGGCGACGACCTCTACAACCGCGCGAAAAACATCACGCGATATGACGGCTGGGTGAAGGTCGAGAACCTGAACGCGATGCCGCGGCCGGCCTGGCACCTGCTCGACATGGCGCGCTACGATCCCGCCGGCAGTGTGTCCGAAGTCGGCGTCTTTGTCCAGGCGAGTCGCGGCTGTCCCATCGGCTGCACCATGTGCCCCTACATGCTCCTGGAGGGCCTGCCGTGGCGCAGCAATGACCTCGACCCGGTGGTGGATGAGATCGAATACCTGAACAAGACGTTTGGAATCTACCGGGTGCGGTTCCGCGACCCGAACTTCGGGTTCAATCGCAAATACGCCCGTGAGCTCTGTGAGAAGCTGATCGCGCGCGGCGTAAAGCTCGCGGCCACGGTCGAGACGAGCGTGGAGGTGTTCGACGAGGACAACCTGCGCAAGATGTATGATGCGGGAATCCGCACAATTACGACGGGAATCGAGACGGCGGACGAGGAGTGCATGAACGACATTGGCCAGAAGTTCTCGGTCAATGCGCGGCTGAAGGAGAAGATCGCCCTCTGCCACCAGATCGGGTTCCACATCTACGGCACCTTCTGCCTCGGCACGCCGCACGAGAACTGGAACACGGTGGAGAAGACGTGGCGATTCGCGAACGAGCTCGACGTGGAGAGCGGGTTCACGGTCATGACGCCCTTCCCCGGCACACCGATGTACTGGTCCGCCATCGAGGAGGGACTGGTCCCGAAGCGGATGCGATTCTCCGACTGGAACAGCTACACGTCGACCATGCGGACCAACTTCCTGACGACGCACGACCTCGACATGGCGCGCTGGTGGTCCCGGATGGAGACCATTATCCCCTACCGGCTCAAGCGAGCCAGGGAGCAGGGCGCCGGCGCGGTCGCGAGATTCTACGTAAAGCACGTGCCGCACTTCCTCTGGAGGCAGTACTGCCGGGCGTACGTCTGGTTCCGCAAGCTCCAGCAGGCGAACCGCGCGCACGAGTCCAATCCGCGCCTTTCTCAAACACCCGCAGCCTCGCCAGCGGAGTAGCGCCGTAAAATATATGCCGTTGCACTTGACGTCATTCCGAGAGCCCTGGCGACCGAGGAATCCGGCTGGCCCGCCATGCCTGACCGAACCTGCTGGGTCTACATGATGGCGAACCAGTGGTCACACGTGCTCTACGTTGGCGTGACGAACGATTTGGTGCGCCGCGTTCATGAGCACAAGCACGGTACTGAACAGAGCTTCACCCACCGATACAACGCTACCAACCTGGTGTACTTCGAGGAACATGCGGGCCCGAAGGAGGCGATTGCGCGGGAGAAGCAAATGAAGGGATGGTCACGCGCGAAGAAGGTGGAACTGATTCAGATGGACAATCCCGGATTTGACGACCTCGCCGCCATGTGGTATTCGGGTGACGGGCCGGATTCCTCGGTCGCCAGGGCTCTCTCGGAATGACGTCAAGGGCGAGCGTCCCGGCCAGCGGTGACGGGCGGCGGGTGGTCGTGATTGGGAGCGGGCCGTGCGGGGCGGCGGCGGCGCGCGAGCTTGTTCGGTGCGGGATTCCGGTGCTCATGCTCGAATCAGGGCTTGCACCGCCTTCCGGATTCATGATCCGGGCGGCGGGACGGAATCTCTTCCGGCGGTATGCCGAGACGGGCGTCGAGAACGGGACGAAGCACGTCGCGACCGGCGACCCGCGCACGGAGTGGTGGTCGAACCATTCGCCCGGCGGCCTCTCGAACCAGTGGACCGGCGCGGTACCCCGATTCGCGCCGGAGGACTTCACGGAGGGCGAGCGCCTTCACGAGAAGTACGGCTGGCCCGTCACGTACGTCGACCTCGTGCCGTATTACGAACGGGTCGAGCGGCTGATGGACATCACGGCTTCGGCCGGCGACGTGCCGCTCCTTCCCGCCGGTTATTCCGCCCACCACGCCGAGCTGGCTGACGACTGGCGCGGAGTCGCCCGATGCGCCGAAGCCCACGGGCAGGGCATGACCGTCGTTCCGCTGGCGGATGGTCCCTCCTTTCTGTTGGCGCGGCGCGGGACTGCATTCAACAGCTACTTCACGCTTGTCCGTCCTCTCGAACGATCTTCCCTCTTCACTCTTGTGCGCGGCGCGCACGCGCTCCGTCTGGAGTGGGACGGGACGAAGCGGCGCGTAACCGGGGTGGTCTATCGCGACAGGGCGGATGGGAGCGAGCGGCGCGTGGAGGTGGCGGCCGTGGTGGTCGCCGGCGGTCCCCTCGATTCGACGCGCCTGCTCTTCCAGTCCGCTTGCCCCGATTTCCCGGACGGGCTGGGGAACGGCGAGGGAGTGCTCGGCCGATATCTGCACGACCATCCGCGCGAGTGGTGGGTCTTCGACGTGGAGCGGCCCATCAGCGCGCCCTGCCCCTCCGTCTATCTCACACGGATGCCGCACGCCGACTCCCCTCCCCTTCTCGCGACCTCGTGGACGCTGGGTGCGGCTTCGACGCGCGACAAGCTTACGAGCCTCCTCGGCCGGAAGGCGACGGCAATCTCCGTCCAGCTCTTCGGCACGACCATACCGGACGAGGCGCACTTTGTAGAGCCTGACACGGAGCGTAAAGATCCGCTCGGCCTGCCGCGGCTGCGAATCCACATGGCTTATGACGAAGCCGTTCTATGCAACGTGGTTCGGGCGCGCGACCGGCTGCTCGGAATCATGGCCGAGGCCGGCCATCCGGGAAAGGCGCGGGAGATTGTCGAGCAGCTCCATCCCGGCTCGTCGGTCCACTACGGCGGAACAGCCCGCATGCACGAATGGCGCAAGTACGGCGTGCTGGACGCGTGGAACAGGGTGTACGACGTGCCGAACGTGGTCGTCGGCGACGCGAGCTGCTTCACGACCGGCCCGGAGAAGAACCCGACACTGACGGCGATGGCGCTCGCGACTCGCGCGGCCGAGCGCCTCGCAAGCGATCTGAAGGCGGGGTTGTGAACTACCGCGACTTCGGCGCGACCGGCCTGAAGGTCTCCGAGGTCGGCTTCGGCTGCGCGCGAATCGGCGGGGTGTTCGGTGACGGAAAGCCAGGGCCGGACGAGACGCTTCACGCCATTCGCCGCGCCGTGGACGAGGGGATCAACTTTTTCGACACGGCCGACATGTACGCGCAGGGCGAGAGCGAATCAATCCTGGGCCGCGCCCTCCGCCCAAACCGGGACCGGGTGATCATCGCCACGAAGGGCGGGTACTGCCTGCCCGCGCAGAGGAAGCTCATCGCGCGGGTCAAGCCGCTCGTGAAGCCGCTGGTGAAGGCGCTGGGCATCCGGCGGGAGAGCCTGCCGCAGTCCGTCTCCGGCGCGCTCTCGCAGGACTTCTCGCCCGGCTATCTGATTCGGGCGGCCGAGGCGAGCCTGCGACGGCTGGGGACAGATTATATCGACCTCTACCAGCTCCACAGCCCGCCGGCGGAGGTCATCGAGCGGGGTGAGTTTGTCGACGCGCTAGAGAGGCTGAAGGCGCAGGGGAAGGTCCGTCATTACGGTATCGCCTGCGATTCGGCCGCGGATGCGCGAGCCTGCCTGAACCTGCCACGAATTGCGTCGGTGCAGTTCCCATTCGGCCTGCTCGACCAGGAGGCAGTCACAACCCTCTTTCCCGCCGCAATCGACAGAGGAATCGCGCTCGTCGCGCGCGGATGTTACGGGGGAGGATTACTGAAGGAGGGCCTGAGCGAGGCGGAGCTGAAGGAAAAGACGGAGAAGTGGCCGCGAATCCTTGCGTACCAGCGGATCGCGGAGCGGCAGGGCCGGCACATCCTGGAAGCGGCGCTCCAGTTCTCGCTTCACCCGAAACCGGTATCCGTCACGCTGCTCGGAATGCGGACGGCCGCGCATCTGGAGAACAATCTGCTGTTCCACTCCGCGCCCCCTCTGACCGACAATGAATTCGAGGAGTATCTGACGGTCTGAAGCTTACCATGAAACTACAAGAGATTCCGGAAAAGCTGAGGCGGCTGCGGAGCGACTATGGGCTGAAAGTTCTGCTCCATCCGGAGGTGGTGCGCAACTACCTTCTGCACGAGAAGGAGAAGACGGAGAAGCCCGTTGTCATGTCGAGCGTGCCGTGGGCCATCGAGATCGAGATGACCAACCGGTGCAATCTCGCCTGCACGCAGTGCTTCCGGTCGAAGGGACTCAAGCCGTATCGCCTCGGCGACATGGACCCGGCGAACTATCGGCAGATTCTGGACCAGTTCCCCTCCGCGGCGCTCATCGTGCTTAACGGGTTCGGGGAGCCGATGATGTACCCGCACTTCTTTGATATCGTGGAGTACACGCACAAGGCGCGGCCGTGGGCGAAGATCGGCATCTACACCAACGGCATGCTGATCGACGACGAGAAGGCGCGCAAAATGATGGACTGCGGCCTGACCGAGGTCTCCATCAGCATCGACGCGGCGCGCCCGGAGACCTATCGGAAGGTGCGGCGCGGCGGAAAACTGGATGTGCTGCACGAGAACATCCGCCGGCTGATCCGGATCAAGCGGGAGACGAAGGCCCGATTCCCGCACGTCGGCGTAAACTTCGTGATGGTCAACGACAACGAGGGCGAGCTGGTCCCGTTCATCGAGCAGGCGCGCGAGATGGGCGTGGATTACGTCAACTGTATCTCGATGGCGACCTGGGACTGGGGTTTCGGTAACCGGCGCTTCGAGGCTTCCTATCGGGCGGAGCTGACAGCGGCGAGGAAGCGGCTCGATGAGCTTGGGATGGCGTGCAAGTCGTTTCCGGGCGACAGCTTCGGATGGGCGGACCCGCGGCGCACATTCGACTGCAACTTCTTCTGGGGCGAGAACTTCCGCGTAACGTATGACGGGAACATCACGCTGGGCTGCTGCACGCCGTTCGCGGAGACGTTCACCTACGGCAACCTGCTGGACCAGCCGTTCAGCGAGATCTGGAACAATGACCTCTTCCGTCGCAACCGCGAGATGGCGAAGCGCGGTGAGCCGCCGGTCTCCGCGTGCGCCTCGTGCGACGCCTTCTGCAAGCGATTCTTTACAGCGCCGCAGATCGGAACAGGCTGATTTCGCGTCCGTATAAATACGGGCCGGGCAAAGGAGGGGGCGACGGTTGCATGTGACGGGCGACTGCAAGTCGCGGCAACAAGAGTACGAAGTGTCCCTTCGGACACTGGATTTATGTCTGAGTCCCCGGAGGGGGACTTTGTACATTTGTCGAAGCGGTTTCTAACCGCCCGGCTGCAACCGACCGGTTAACAGGCGCATCCTGGGTTAAATACGGGCCGGGCAAAGGAGGGGGCGACGAACGCCCCCTCCTTTGCGTCACAATGATCGCGACGGAGTGATGGTCTGGAGGAGGGCGCATGAGCGAGAGCGAGATGTTCGACATGAATGAGGTGGAGGCGGTTCTGAAGCGGCAGGACGAGGCGATGGCGCTTCTGGAGCGGCTTCGGGATCAGGAGCGGGACCAGCCGCCCCTGGCGTCGCAGCAGCCCGAATCGCGGCGCGAGTTCCGCCGCTGGCCCGCCCCGGATACGGTGACGCTCGAGTTGCACGACGGCGAATCATGGGCAGGCGTGAAGTGTACGGACATGGGTGTGGGCGGCGCGAAGGTCGGCGGATTCCCAGCGTGGGCGGAGGGGCCGACGCCAGCGCGCCTGCGGGCAGCTCCAGCGGCCGCGGTCCTGGTGCTCGCGGACGTGATGTGGCAGGACCGCGCGACCGCCACGGCGGGGCTCCGGTTCGAGTTCTTCGACAACGAGGAGCGGGACCGCTGGGCGGGCAGCCTCCTCGACGCGCTGCTCGCTGCGTACTCGGTGGGATAGGCCAGAAAGCCAATGAAGCCGATGACGCCGGCGACACCACGCGAGCGGCAGGAAGAGTGGGAGCGGAACGCTTTGGCGCCCTGGGCGGCAAAGGCGGCCGAATCGAAGGGGCGCGAGCGGCCGGAACCGCCGGACCCCGTCCGCACCTGCTTCCAGCGCGACCGCGACCGAATACTCCATTCGAAGGCCTTCCGGCGGCTCAAGCACAAGACGCAGGTCTTCATCGATCCCGAGGAGGACCATTTCCGCACACGCCTCACCCACACACTTGAAGTCTCACAGATCGCCCGCACGATTGCGCGCGCACTTCGCCTCAACGAGGACCTCACGGAAGCCATCGCACTCGCGCACGACCTCGGCCATCCGCCCTTTGGTCACGCAGGCGAGGAGGCCCTGAACGACGCGCTCCAGGAGATTGTCCCGGACATGCAGTTTCGGCACGTGGAGCAGTCGCTCCGCGTGGTGGAGGTGCTGGAGCGATCCGGCAAGGGGCCGGGCCTCAACCTGTCGTGGGAGGTCCGCGATGGCATCGCTTTCCACAGCAAGGGACGGGCCGATCTCTCCGACACCACCCACCAGCGCGCCTCCACGCTCGAGGGCAAGGTCGTCCGCATCTCAGACCGCATCGCATACGTGAATCACGATGTCGATGATTCGATTCGGGCAGGCATCCTCTCCGCGGACGAGCTGCCGCGAGAAACCGTGGAGCGGCTCGGCAGCTCGCACTCCGAGCGTATCGCCCGCATGGTGATCGACGTGGTGGATTTCAGCGACGGACGGGACGACGCGGACATGTCGCCGGAGATGGCCGCCGCAACCGACCATCTGAAGGAGTTTCTCTTCGAGAGGGTCTACTGGAATCCAAGCGTCGAGGGCACGGAGCTGAAGAAGGCGCAGCGAATCGTGCACGACCTCTTCCGCCTCTACATGGACCGCCCGGAGTTGATGCAGGGCCGCAGCGACCTCGCCGAGGCCGACGTCCACGTCCGCGCCCTGGCCGTTTGCGACTACGTCTCCGGTATGACGGACCGCTACGCCGTCGGCCGGTTCATGAAACACTTCCTCCCCCGTGGTACCGCCGTCGCCGACGTCGAGTGACAGAGGTCGACTGGTCAACTGGTCCATTGGTCAACTGGTCCATTGGTCAACTTGTCAACTGGTGCATTGGTCCATTGGTCAACTGGTCAACTGGTCCATTGGTCAATTGGTCAACTGGTCAATTGGTCAATTGGTCAACTGGTCAATTGGTCAATTGGTCCATTGGTCAACTGGTCAACTGGTGCATTGGTCGCGGCACTTGACGTCATTCTGAACGGGGTGAAGAATCCGGCGCTCGTGCCGGCGAGGAGAGAGGCGCCGGATTCCTCGGTCGCCAGGGCTCTCTCGGAATGACGTCAAGTGCAACGGCACAGCATCCGTTGACCAGTTGCCCCATTCCCCATTTGACCAATTGACCAGTTGACCTCCTCGCCTAATTCCCAGCCACGGATTCGCCGATAAGAGAAGTGAGCGAATCACGCCGGCAGATGACCGGCCGAGAGGGGATCACGTGGCGGCGCCAAGACTGTTTCTTGATGACGGGGACTCTTCTCGCAGGTCCGACCAGCTCTCGCCATGGGTCGTCGAGCGTCTTTTGGAGGAGATATCCCCGGCGTCCGTGACTTTCCTCGTCCGATTCCCGGATGGCGTGGGGCCGCCTGCCGACGCCGAATCGCGATTCCGCCCCCCTCTCGTATCGCGGCTTCCCGAGCCGTGTGATCTAACCTTCGTCCCCGGCGGCCCTTCGTCCCTGGCGCTGGTGCTGACGCCGAAGAGTGGGCGGCCGCTCGATCCGGTCGAGATTCACGCGCTCCTCGAGCTGTTTCGCCGGACCATTGCGCGCGAGGGAGAGTATGGCGATGCCGGTCCCGTGCTGCTGCCGCTTGCGCCGGTTGCATCCGTCGAGGGCTTGCAGGAGAACCTCTCCGCTCTGAACGAGCTGCTGGAAACTCTGCTCAACAAGCAGATGCGGGTGCAGTTTCAGCCGATCATCCACTTTGCGACCGGCGCGGTCTACGGCTACGAATCGCTCATCCGCATGCCGCAGACAGGCAATCTGAAGCGCGCGGGCATGTATTTCCATGCCGCGGATCGGGCCCGGCTCGTGTCGTGGCTCGATGTCGCCTGCCAGGAGCTCTGCTTCGAGACCGCGTCGCGCTCCGGCGTCCGGGACCATCTCTTCATCAACATGGATGCGGAGGGGCTGGCGCACCTCCATCTCGCGGAGCAGTCGCTGGCCGCCCGCGCCGCCGAATTCAACATCGCGCCGAGCCGGGTCGTGCTGGAGATTACGGAACGGCAGGCCGTCGAAGACTTCCCCCGGCTCACGCAATATATCGAGCAGCTCCGCCAGGAGGGGTTCAAGATCGCCATCGACGACGCGGGCGCGGGCTACAGCAGCCTCCACTCCATCGCCGAGCTGCGGCCGGACTTTGTGAAGATCGACCGGTCGCTGGTGCGAACCATCGAGAACAGCCCGACGCGGCGCGCTCTGTTGTCTACCCTGACACACTACGCCCATCAGATCGGCGCGCAGGTGATTGCCGAGGGAATCGAGACGCGGGACGAGCTCGCGACCGTCGTGGAGATGGGCGTGCCGTACGGACAGGGATACCTGCTGGGCAAACCGAACGACAATTTCAAGTCGCTCCGAGGGGACATGCAGCTCCTGCTCGCGGAGCACCTGGACCGCCGCCGGAACCGCGTCATGGGCCGCGAATACCCGGTCGAGAAGATGGCCCGCTATGGGATCACGCTTGCGCCGGACGCGCCCGGCTCGGAGGTCGCCCGCAAGTTCCGCAAGATGGAGGACCTCGAGAGCGTCGTGGTGGTGGCGGACGACGGCGGCATCGAGGGGCTCATCATGCGCGATCGGTTTCTCGATGCGTATCTGCCTGGTGACGAGGAGAGCGAGACCGCGCCGGCATCCGCCGTCATGGACCGCCAGCCGCTCGTGGTGGAGTCGGACACGAAGCTCGAAGACGTGGCGCAGCGCGCGACCTATCGCCGGATGATGCGCTTCCACGACGACATTCTGGTCGGCCGCGCGGGAAAGTACGTCGGCGTCGTGCCGGTGCGCGCGGTGATGGAGGCGCTCTCGACACGACACGTGAACCGGCTGAAGTATGCTCACCCGCTCACGGGCCTCCCTGGCACGCCTGTCATCGAGCAGACCTGCGACGAGCGGCTCCAGCGCGAGGAGGAGACCGTGATCCTCCACATCGACATCGCGCATTTTCGCCCGTTCAACGATCACTTCGGCCTGACGCTCGGCGACGAGGCGCTTCTCGCGGCGGCGCGGGTGCTGGAGCAGACCCTGATGCTCCACGGCGAGGGCGACGACTTCGTGGGCCACGAGTCGGGCGACGACTTCGTCGTGCTGGTCGCGCCCGGCAAGGCAGCGACCTTTTGCGCCACCGCCATCGCGGAGTTCGAGATCCTTGCGCCCCACCTCTACACGCCCGAGCAGAATCGCGCGGGATTCCTTGAAACGCTCGACGGAGCGGGCAAGGCGCTCAAAGTCCCCTTCATGTCGCTGCGAATCGTCGGCGTCTCCACGCGCAAGCGAACCCTCTATCATTTCCGGCAGGCGATGCAGATCCTCCGTTCCGTTCGGCGCGCGGCCATTAACGCGCCGGACAAGCGTTTCGTCCTCGATTGACGGGTCTGGCTCGGGTCTGCCGCGAAGCAGCTATTCACGCGTGGGTTGCCTCGCAACAGGAAATCGGGCGAAGCGCACATAATAGAGGGGAGCAGCCTCGCACAAAACGCGCGGCGCTCTCTTCCTCGCGCCACGGATGCGCTGTTCAGCCATCGGGCGGCCCGCAATAAGGAGATGCAGTCCGTGAAACATGCCATCATCATCGCCGCCGGGCTCGCCTCGTGTATGGCCGTCGCGCGGGCTCAGGATAACAACAAGCCGCAGGCGCCGGCCAAACCGGTCCACCCGCGGCCCGTCTCCCGCGTCAAGCCGGCCGAGCCCCCGAAGGATACGACCTTCCGAGGGAAGGAGGCGCACGTCTACTTCCACGAGAAGGAGCTGACCTGGAAGATCGGCAACGACGTAATCGAGCGGACGATTCAGTTCGACAAGGACCTCGGCGGGCTCCGGACAACGCAGATCAAGACCATGGACGGCGTGCCGAAGATCGACACGACCTCCACGACCGAGGGCGAGTTCAGCGTCATCGGCGCCGACGGGCGGAAGCGCGGCCCTTACCGGCTCGACCATGACTGGGCTTACATCTGGCAGTCGGTGGGTACGCCGCCGAGCCAGGGACGCCTCCTCACCATCCACCTCCAGGGCGTGCGGAGCAACAGCGGCATCGAGGTCGAGGTTCTCTACGAAATCTACCCCGGCAATCGTCCCTGGCTGGCCAAGTCGCTTACGCTCATCAATCGCGGCGACGCGCCCATCGCGCTCGCCGACGTGGTGTATGACCGCTGGGTTTTGCCTACTCCCGCGCACCCCGCGAAAGTGCCGAAGGGCGCTGCGAAGACCGCCTCGGCTCCCGCGTCGAATGCAAAACCGGAGGATTTCACGGCGAGCGGGGACTTTAGCATCGGCGTGGAGGATGCCGCCAACCGAATCGGCCTCCGCGCGTTTCTCACCGGGAAGAACGGCGAAATCGCCTATCAGAACGGCGTCGTGATACCGCGATTCACGGGTCCGGTGGAAGCGCCGCGCTGGGGCGGCCGAGCCTATTCACCCTTCGCCGTGGTCTTCGCCTACACCGGCACGGCCGACCGCGGAAGCATGCTCTACCAGAAATACGACGCGGCAACCGCCCCGACGGCCTCCTACGTAAAGTCCCGCAACCCCTGAATCAGAACGCCCGGGCAGCGGCTCCCTGCCGCTGCCCGGGCGTTCCTCTCCGTCGTGTTCGAGCGGCTACTTTTTGCCGCCGACCGACTTGCCGGCCTTCCCCGTGCTTCCGGAGCGGGCGTAGAGCTGCTTCTGGGTGTCCATTGCCATCTTCAGATGCTCTTCCAGCGTGGGCAGCGTCTTGCCTGCGAAGGACTTCGCCTCCGTATTGCGCCCCCGGGTCGATTCGTACTTGAACTCCGACACGTCCTCCTTGTGGTCCTTCACCATGTCGGACATGTAGGTCCGATCGAACACCGCTCCGTTTAGTCGCTCCAGCTTCGCGAGCTCGGCCTTATTCTTCGTGCCGATGGATTTCGGCAGGGTCACGCCCTGTGCCTGCGCGAGGCTCTTCAGCTCGTCGTTGGCCTTGCTGTGGTCGTCCACCATCTTCTGGCCAAACTGCTTTACGGCAGGGTTGCTGGCCTTCTTCGCGGCAAGCTGGCCAAACTCGACCTCCGCCATTCCGCCCTCGGCCGCCTTCGTAAAGAACGATTTGTCGGCGACCGGCTTCATCGCGTTTCCAGCCTTGCTCTTCTGCGCGTTGGCGGTTCCAGCGGCAATGAGCAGGGCCGCTGCCAGTAGAGCCGCGCGATTCATGCGGTTCATCACTCGCTTCAGATTCATCGTGGAATCCTCCTGACAGGGTTCGGACCGGATGACCAACGGGCTGGCCGCCCGGCATTACACGAATAGACACGCATGGGGGCCGCGGTTTGTTCCGCCAGTTGCGATGCAACGTGTGAAATCCGGATGGCGCAAACCCACGGAAGCCAGGCGGGCCGGCACTATGGCAACGGCTGTCAATAAAGTGTTGCGGCTCGGAACTAATCTTAGTGTTTGGTCGTCCTTTCGTCGAATGAATCGCATGAGCGGACGCTCCCCCGACGCGTGTCGCATTCCGCCGGCCGCATGTGCGAGACGCATGTATGTATCACATGAATGTATCGATGGAGCAGCCGACGGGAGAACCGCGAAAGGCAGGAACGGCCGGCTGTCCGGCAAGCGGCGGAGCGGGAACACGCCGCTGATATGGAGCGTCATTGCTCGCGAACACGCGTTTTTCGACAAGGGCCACTGGCTCACGGGCAACATCGACGGAACGGGCGGAATCGATGGAATCCACTGAAGCGAGTAATCCGAACCACTATCCCGAGCGAGACCTTACTTTCCGCGACGAAAGGAACCGACTATGGAACGACTCAACGGCTTCTGCCTGACCGGCGCCGTGCTTGCGCTGGGCCTTGCGAGCCTGCCGGCGGCGGCGCAGCAGACGACCACGAAGCAGACGACAACCACGACAACTACGACCACCCAGATGACGCAGGACCGCATCAGCACGATGCGAAATGACATGGTGTGGGACCGGACCATTCCCGCCTCTCCGGCACAGGACAAGCTGGTGCTCCTTCAGATGATGGCGGACAAGGGGTTCACTAAATCGGATCTCCTGAAGATCGTGCCGCTGCTGGAAGACCTGCGGGACTACGAAAACCTCTACATGTTCGGCATGGAGGATACCGCGAGCTATTGGGCGACCATGCCGCACCAGAGCAAGTACAATGGAATCGATAGCGCGCGCACGGCGGCCACGATCTACCGCGACAAGCGGGACAAGGTCTGGAACACCATAACGGCGGACATTGGCGCAGACAAGGCGAGCGTCCTCCGCGGCATGGTGGAACCCACCCAGATCGACGTGGGGACCTATGCGTACACGGACACGCACCTTCAGCGGATCGATCAGTTGATTCGCGACTGGGACAGGCTAGCGGCGGAGCGCGTTGCGGCGAACGGCGGGACCGCGCCCGGCACCGCATCGACGGTGAGCGTGGAGACAACCACGACGACCACGACGGCGACCATCCCAGGTATCGAAGTGTGGTCCTTCCCGGCGCTGACGACCGCGGACCTCGTCGACGTGACGGAGATGCGGCTGGCGGCTCTGGAGGCCGAAGGGAATCCCGAGGCGGTACTCGCCATCCGGGGTCATGAGCTCAACTCGCCGACCATGACATGGCTGCGCGAAAAGCGACTGAAGTATTGGGAATAGCTCCAGCTCAGCCATTGAGGAATCGGCAAACAGGCTGCGAATCGATTTCGATTCGCAGCCTGTTTGCCGATTCCCTGGCCCGAATGGAAGAGAAGAGGGGAGGAAGGGAAGAAGGGAGCTGGCCCCCGCCCCCATTATTCGGGGCGGCAATACATGAATGTCGGGTCGGCGCTAATGCTCGAAGACGCGGAGGGCGACGAGAAGGGCGGCAATGGACTTGGCGTCCCGGATGCGGCCGTCCAGAATCATCGATTCAATCGCAGTGATGCGTACGGGTACGATCTCAATCTCCTCGTCGATATCCGGGTTGACTGCCGATTCGATCAGGTCTTCGCCCAGGTAGGCATGAAGAACCTCGTTGCTGTAGCCTGGCGCAAGATACTGGCTGAACATCCGGCGCAGCCGGCCTGGCCGGTATCCAATCTCTTCCTCCAGCTCGCGCGCCGCGCATGCGTCCGGCTCCTCGCCAGGCTCCAGCGTGCCGGCGGGAATCTCGAGAAGTGTCTCGCCGACGGCCTGCCGATACTGCCGAATCAGGAGCACGGTGTCTGAATCGATGCGCGGAACGATGGCGACGGCGCCGTGGTGCTCGACCACCTCGCGTTTCGTCTCGCGCCCGTCGTCCATTCGCACCGTATCTATCCGCAGCGTCACGACCTTTCCTCGATAGACGTACTCCGATCCCACCGTCTCGCTCATGGTCCGTCACCCCTTCCGTGTTTGCCAGCACCATTCGGCACGCGGCACTCCACTCCCTGCGTTCCGGCTGATGCAGCAGCAAAGCGGCCGCGGATAAGGTTCCGCGGCCGCTCGATTGTCGCCGGGACGCCGGCCCGAAGGCACGGGGGCTATTCGGTGAAACGCCGCTCCGCAGCCTGAGCACTCACCGTCCCGATCACCCAACGCCTGACGACCCCGCTAATGCATCTCGGCGTCGCCGAGCATGAGCTGGACGTAGCAGACCTGGCCCGTGTGGTAGGTGGTATTCCAGTACTGAACCAGACAGATTTCCGCCAGCGGCAGGTCCATTCCGGGTCCGAAGGGGAGGCGAATAACAGTCTCCAGCTCCTCGTCGGGCAGCGCGCGGATGGCGGCCTCGAGCTTCTCCAGATTTGCATTCATGGCGGCTTCGCATTTGTCCACCGTGTCCCACGACTGGCGCTCGGCCATCGCGGCGGCCATCTGCTCCTGCATCTGCTCCGGCGTGCCGCCCGGCCAGCCTTTGTGGTTCAGAATCATCACGCCCCACATCGGGGATTGAGCCGCTTCCTGGCAGACATCGAGCGCGCTGCGTGTCTTCTCCGCCGGCCGCCACGACAGCTTGTCCGCCGGAACCGCCCGCACATTGCGCAGAAGCGTCTC